>ERZ856578.86-NODE-86-length-162267-cov-19.067106_pt1 | contig 162267 bp, 154 predicted proteins | sample MGYA00514384_ERZ856578 | MGnify/ENA primary metagenome ERZ856578 (study PRJEB29103, sample SAMN06111958) | human gut metagenome | biome: human gut; feature: ankylosing spondylitis patient; material: healthy_person | host: Homo sapiens | place: China:Hangzhou... | reverse complement strand
AGGGGTGGGGTTTGGGGAGGGGGGAGGGAACCTTTCTTCAGAAAGGTTCCCTCCCCCCTCCCCAATTATTCTATCCCAACCCGTTAACGGGCTTCATACTTCCCGTCGGGGAGCAGGGTGATCTGGCCGGCCTTGTTCAGAGGCACGCCGATCCACGTCATGGTTTCGCCGGCCTTGTTGGTGACTTTGACGTCCCAGGCTTCGGCCTTTTCGGTACGGCTGACTTCAACGTCCACCTTGTCGCCGTTGGGGAGGGTTTCCTGCTTCAGCAGGTTTTCTTCCCAGTCGTTGGCATTGGTGGGAGAGAGGTACAGCGTATAAATATCATACTGAGCACCGTTGAAAATGTTGATCTTCTTGTCCATGGCAAGAGCATGCCCGGCCATGCCGAGCGAAGCGACGAGCGCAAGAGCGACGATGAGACGTTTCATGGCGTTTCTCCTCTTCCTCCGGGCAGGTTGTACCGACCGCTTCCTGAAAAGGCCCGCAGTCCCGGACTCTGCTGCGGCCCTCGGACACAGGAACGTAATCTATACGTTCAGGGTACGATGAGGAGAAAATGATGCCATGATAATCAATAGGTTGCCGGAATGATTCTACTCCACGCCTACTTTGGGGCAAAACGGAGCCATCTCGCATTCGTCGCACAGGGGCTTCCGCGCATCACAGACATGTCGGCCGAACCAGACCATCCGGTGGTTGACCTTGCCCCATTCGGATTGCGGGAACAGTTTGACCAGATCCTTTTCGATGTCCACGGGATCGGTATGCTTGGTGAGCCCGAGGCGCCCGGAGATGCGCTTGACGTGCGTGTCCACGGCAAGGCCCTCGTTGATGCCGAATCCGCCCCACAGGACCACGTTGGCCGTCTTGCGGGCCACGCCGGGCAGTTTGATGAGGTCCTTCATGGTGTTGGGCGTTTCGCCGTTGAATTCCTTCACGACGAGCTGCGCGGCGGCGATGAGGTGTTTCGCCTTGCTGTGATAGAACCCGACGGAGTGGATGACTTCCTCGAGTTCGGGGATGGTGGCTTGGGCGAGGGCCGCCGGATCGGGCCAGCGGCGGAAGAGTTCGGGCGTGACCTGGTTCACGCGCTTGTCCGTGCATTGGGCGGCGAGCACCGTGGCGACGAGCAGTTCCCACGGGCTTTCGGCTATAAGATGGGTTTCGAGATCGGGATAGCGTTCGGCGAGCAGCTCAAGGACTTTTGCAGCCCGTTGTTTGTCTGTCATGGTCGTTTCCTTCATTCGGGGTGGCGCGCCGTGGAGCGCGGCAACGCGTCCCGGACGGATATTCCGCCCGGAACGCCGGAAACAAACCATAAGATCGGGAGGCCGAAAAGCCAAGCAGTGGGGCCGATGCCGGGGCCGGTGAGTGAAGAGATCTCCCGCCCATGCGGAAGCGCTGTTCACTCACCGGATGCTTACATAAGCGTTTCGATTTCGTCGAATTCGGGAGAGACGAAAATGACCGGCTCCGGGCCCTGTTCCACAGGGGCCTGCATGGTGGGCTTTTCGGTTTCACAAAGGGGTTCGCACACTTCAACGAGGGTTTCCAGTTCGTCGAATTCGGGCGAAGTGTAGGTAACGGTATCCAGCCTGCACCGCGTGCCGCCCTTGACCATGACATCGGAAACAATGCTTCCATAGGCAGACATGGCTCTCCTCCAGAGAAAAGGGTTATAAAACAGTTACCTCTATATTTTTGATAGTCCCCCGCACCGGGGGCGTCAACCTGTTCTGTTCAACCAAACAACAAAAAAAAGCCCTTTTTCTCAAAAAGGCCCGTGCTTGGGGCTGGGCGGCTCGATTGCCAGAACGGTACGAAACGGCTATCGTTTCGACCCAACGCACTGTGAAGGGAGGGAATATGGCGCTTCTCGTCTACATGACGGCGGCTTCGGCGGACGAGGCGGAACGCATCGCCGGGGATTTGGTGGAAAGCCGCCTTGCGGCCTGCGTGAACGTCATGGCCCCGATCCGCTCGGTATACTCATGGAAGGGAGAGCTTTGCCGTTCCGAAGAGATCCCCTTCATCGCCAAGACGGACGACGATCGTTTTGAAGCGCTGGCCGCCCGTGTGCGTGCCTTGCACAGTTATGAAACCCCCTGCATCGTAGCCCTGCCCGTGGCCCGGGGGGATGCGGATTTTCTCGCTTGGATCACCGAATCAACACATCCGGAGGAATGATGTCCATTTATGTCGCCGGCTCGCTGGCTTTCGACCGTATCATGTCCTTTAACGGCGCGTTCGCCGACCACATCCTCGCCGACAAGCTGCATATTTTGAATGTAAGCTTCCTCATCGACGGGCTGGTGGAAAAGCGCGGCGGCTGCGCGGGGAACATCGCCTATACGCTGGCGTTGATGGGCGAAAAGCCGCTTATCCTCGCCACGGCGGGCAAGAATTTTTCCGAATACGGCGCGTTCCTCGAATCGAAGGGGATTTCTCTTGAAGGCGTCCGCGTCATGAAGGACGAATTCACCGCGAGCTGCACGCTGATCACCGACAAGAACAACAACCAGATCAACGGATTCCACCCCGCCGCGATGGGGTTCCCGTGCGAGTACGCGTTCCCGCATCCCGACGCTTCCGCCGACTGGGGCATCGTATCCCCCGGCAACCTCGACGACATGAAGGCGCTTCCCCGCTTGTTCCGCGAAAAGGGCATCCGGTACATCTACGATCCCGGCCAGCAGATCCCGGCGCTTTCCGGGGACGATCTGCTCGACGCCATCACCGGTTCGGCCCTGCTTGTGACCAACGACTATGAGCTGGAGATGATCAGCAAGGCCACGCAGCGCACCCGCGCCGAACTGCGCGCCCTGACCGGCGGCGTGATCACCACGCTCGGCGAACAGGGCTCGGTCATCGACAACGGCGAGCGGGGGAGCGTGGGCATCGCCGCGCCCAAAACCGTGGCCGACCCCACCGGCGCGGGCGATTCGTTCCGCTCCGGCCTGCTCAAGGGCCTCCTGCACGGCCTTGACGTGCCCGCTTCCGCCCGGCTCGGCGCGACGTGCGCCAGCTACTGCATCGAGCATCAGGGCACGCAGGAGCATGTGTTTACCTATGAGGATTTCGCCGCCCGCCATCGCGCCGCGTTCCACGAGGAACCGGGCGTGAAGTGGTAAGGCAGCAGAGGGAAGAGCCTTTCCGAACGGCGGAGAGGCTTGCTCCCGTGTGTCCCGCAACGCCTTCCCCTGACGCTTTTGGGGCGTGAGTGGCAATACCGCACCGGCTGGGCCCTCTGCGGCGTTTGGAAACAGGCGGTTTGCCTGACGGCGAAGCGGCATGATCCGTTTCGGCATTTCTGAGTGGAGACAGCAGATGTTCAAAATCATCATTCCCATTTTGGTCATCGCGTTGGCGGCCTTTGTCGGCATGAACGCCAAAAGCGGGCTTATCCGGGGCGTGGCTGACGGTATGCTGGTATCGCCCGCCCGTCCCGCCGTGGCTGTGAAGCCCGCCGCCGATTTTGCCTCCGTCGACGCCCGGCGCGTGGATCTTTCGCCTTCGGTGCAGAACAGTATGCTCCAGGCGACATCGGTACAGGCCGTGTATGCCCTGTACAACCATGAGGGCCCGCAGGCCGCTCCGGCGCATCTTGCAGCGCTCCTGGCGGTTTCCCAGAACGACGAGACGTGGCCCGTGGAACCGGAGCTCGGTTTCCCCGCGATCAGGCACAAGAAGCAGGATATCGACGGTTTTTCCGGATTTGCGGACACCTATGTTTTGGACGCGAAGGATGACCCGTGGGCTTCCGGCGAGCCGGCACAGTGGGAGAACGGCAGCCTTGTCCGCCGCTTTACCTTTATACTCTGGTTCTACAAGGCCAAGCTCATCGTCGAGTACCGCGAGCCCCTCCCCGCGCCTTCCGATATGCCGCTTGAGGACAATATCCCCCTGCTGACGGCCTTTGAGGCCCGGGCGCTGGAATCCTTCCGCCTGCTGAACGGCGATCCAAAAAACGGCGGCGTGGAGCTCCCACGGCCCAAGGAAAAGCTCCCTTATCCGCCCGCGGGCATCAACCGGCAGGCGCTCACCGATTTTATCGGCACGCTCTGGGATATGAAGAAATAGGAGGCCGCCTCATGCCTTACGTCAATATCAGGGTGACGCGGGAAAACGGCACGCCGACCGCCGAGCAGAAAGCGGAACTCATCAAGGGGGCGACGGAACTGCTTGTGCGCGTCTTGGGGAAAAATCCGGCTACCACGGTCGTCGTCATCGACGAGGTGGATACGGACAACTGGGGCGTGGGCGGCGAAACGGTTACCCGGAGGCGTCGGCAAGGGAAGTAGCCTCCCGCCTCCCACAGGGGCTGGAACTGGATGATTCCTGACAAGTAGCCCAAGCATAGTGGGCCGACGGGCAGGGCGTGGAAAAGCGGCAGTGTTCGATCTGGAAGATCTGGAATGACCGAGATACAAAAAAAGACTCTTATTGGATGCGTATGTGCCGTGTCATGCGAAATCCTTTTTGGCCTTAGTTATTTATTTACAAAGAAAATAACATCAGACGTCGATGCCGTAACATTATTGGGGTGGCGCTTTTTATTGGCGTTCATCATGATGAATGTTTTATTGATTGCAGGATATATAGATATAAACATAAAGAAAAAACACTTGCCATCTTTGCTAAAGATAGCCGTTCTCCAACCAATAGCCTATTTTACATGTGAGACGTTTGGGATACAGATGACGACGGCTTCAGAGAGTGGATCTATAATTGCTTGTATTCCAATAGCATCGCTCGTTGCATCAATTCTTTTTTTACAGAAAAAACCAACAAGGTTTCAAACTTCCGGTATTTGCTTAACAGTAGTTGGAGTGATTGTTTGTGTAACGGCAAAAGGATTCGAGTCTTCTTTCAACGGGATTGGCTATATAATGCTATGTATGGCCGTATTATCTTATAGTTTATACTGCGTTTCTGCTGAAAAAGCGTATAAAACAACAAGTATTGAAAAGACATACGTCATGATCGCGTGTGGAGCCTGCTTTTTTGCTACTATGGCGATAGCAAGAAGTATAGCTGCAGGTACTGTCGTTGATTTGTTTATGTTGCCATTTCAAAATACGGTTTTCCTGTTTTCCATTCTTTATCTTGGGATCGCATCTTCTGTTCTATCTTTTGTATTGTTTAATATATCAATATCATCTATTGGAACGAACAAAGCCTCATCGTTTGTAGGCATATCAACAGCTGTATCTGTATTGGCTGGAGTTTTTATACTCGATGAAAAATTTTCAGCTATGCAATGTTATGGAACGCTCATAATACTACTCGGCGTCTATATAGCAAATATGAAAAGCAGATTTTTTTGGCGTTAGCGTTTTTTACCTTTGTGAAGGCATACACGCGAGAAAACGGTTTCGCATCGGGCACGTCCGGTGCGAAACCGTTTTTTACAAGGAACAGCGTTTCTTGTGAAGCGCTCCTACCAGCGGCGGAACCGGCGCGGTTCGGGCGGGAACGCACGGGAGCCGCAGCCTTGGCGAAGCATTTTTTCGGCGATGGCGGGGGCGTTGCGGACAGGCCCGCTGTCGAACCCGTGGGTCCGGGCCGCGGTAAAAAGCCCTTCAAGCAGCAGGCAATAGGTATCGGCAAGCTGGTCGGGGTCGGAAGCTTCCGCCTTGACCAGCTGGTTCCGCACGTCCGCCCGCAAGGAAGCCCGCTGTTCGCGCACGCGCACGCAGATGTGATGCTCCGGGTCGGTATAATCGGTCATCAGGTGCATGAACACGTTGCCGCTGTATCCGGGCTGGGAAACCAGTTCGTAAATGGACTGGAAAAACGCCAGAAGCTGCCGGGCGGATTCATTGGGATATTGATCCTGCGCCTGATCCCAAATCCGCCGGAATGCGGCTTCCCACTGGTCCATGCAGGCCATGACCAGTTCTTCCTTGGAAGGGAAGCAGCGGTAAAGTGTCATTTTTTTGATGCCTGCGGCCTGTGCGATGGCGTCGACGCTTACGGCCTGAACACCGCTTTGGCGGAACATCTGTTCCGCGATGCCGAGAACCCGTTCGCGGGTAACGGCGAGAGGCGTGCGCTGGCGGCGTTCTGTGGCGGGAGTGGCGGGGGCAATCCCTTTTGTTTCCATGACTTCTCCTATACGACGACTCCGGCGGAAGGCTTGCCGGTGTTGCAGAGGACGTCGCCGGACGCGGCCCGGAAACGTTGTTTTCCGGGCCGCGTCATGGGCGGTTACAGGACTTTTTTCTTTGTCCAGCCATGTTCCGTGGCCGCGTTTTCGGCTGCGGAGCCGCCGAGGACGCATACCGTCCCGGCTTTGGCCGCTTCAGCCATGACGTCGGCGAATTCCGTGAAGTGGCGGCGGGTCGTGCCGAGTATTTCCTCACGCATCTGCTGGCGCAGATCGTCGCGGTCGTCCGTCAGGTGGCGGGACAGCGACGCGGCTCCCCGTGCGTCGGGCAGGAGATAGGTGTCGAGATCTCCGATGGCCCCCACGATGGCAAGCGTCAGGTCGCGGTCGGAAAGATCCAGCTTCCGCAGGTAATCGGCGGTCGCGTCGTAGGTGGCGAGGGTCTTTTCGACATTGGGATCGCGGTAGGAGACCAGCGCCAATGAGCCGCTCATGCGATCGAGCGCGCAGAACGCGCCGTATGCGCCGCCCTGCACGCGGACCTGATCCCACAGCCAGCCCATGCGCAGATGCCGGGTGATGACGTGCGCGGAACCGTGCCACGTATAGCCGAGATCATAGATGTTGCAACCCTTCCCGACGTAGTTGACCTGTGCGGGCACGATAAGGGCTTCGTTGGCCGCGGCCCTGAGCGGCTCGCGTTCCAGCGGCACGGAGAAAGCCGTGGGCAGGGCGCGGCCGAGCGCGGCGGCGTAAGGCTGTACCGCGGCGAGGGTGCCCGCGTCGGCGGTGAGGTTGAGGATGGCGTCCTGACGGTTCAGGATGAGGCCGCGCAGGATTTCGAGATCCGCGCGCACGCTGTCCCAGTCGCTGACCACGCGCTCGGACAGGGCCCGGATGGCTTCAAGGTAGGTGATGCCGCCGATGGCTTCGCTGATCTGCCCGGCAAGGCTGTAGGCCGCGCGCAGGCGGGCGATGACCGTGCCGTGCCCGGCGGGGATGAGCGACTGCTCGAGGCGGGCGCGTTCCTCCAGCACCATCTGGGTGAAACGCTGCGGGTTGTCGAAGTTGGTGTCGGTGAGGACTTCGGCCATGAGCGAGAACAGGTCGTCGGCCTTGTCCGCCGTGGCCTTGCCGCCGAGGCAGAGCTTGGCGACGGGCATCCGGGTGCCGCGCATGGTGGCGACGAGGGGCGCGGCGTCCATGCCGCCGGTCTTGGAGGCCAGCAGGGTGCCGAGTTCCACGAAATCGCGCTTGGAAGTGCCCATTTCCGTGAGGCTGCGGCCCATGAGCGGGACGAGGGGCAGGAGTTCGGAGGGCACGGCGTCCAGCGGGAAGAGGATTTCCGCATACAGGATGCCGGACGTGTCGATGTCATGGGCGAGGATGGCCAGATCGCCCGCCTTGCCTTCTTCCTTGGGCAGGATCACGTTTTCGCGGGGCAGATCCGCGAGGGTCAGGCTCGGGATGGCGGCGAGGGCTTCGGGGCTGTCCGGGGCCTGCTGGCTGGCGCGCAGGGCTTCGGTGCAGGCCACGATTTCCTTGTGGTCTTCGTCGGAAAGGGCGTCGTAGATGCGCTGGAGCTTGGCGGCTTCGGCGGCTTCGCGCTCGGCGGCGAGGCCGGAGTCCGGGGTCAGGATGACCGTGGAGCGGTGCTCGTTGTCGAGGAACCAGCGCTTGATGGCGCCTTCAAAGACCTTTTCGCCGGAAGCGAGGCGGGCCTTGAGGGCGGCGAGGGGCTTCTCCCAGGCCAGCGGGGCGATGGGGTCGCCGTCGTACAGCCACGTGGCGAGGCTGCGGATCATGGCGGCGAGGCCGCGCGGGAACCGGCCCGAATTGTTTTCGCGCAAGTCGAATTCCACGCTGTTCACGGCGGCTTCCACGGCTGCGGCGGGGATGCCGTTCTCCGCGAGCTCGGCCAGCGTTTCCATGATCAGCATTTCCACGTCCTCGGCGGTGCCGGGCGTGATGGAGCGCAGGCCCACGGAGAAGAACGTCTGGCGCAGATCCGTTTCAAGGCCGCCGCCGGTGAGGTCTTCGCCGAGGCCGGATTCGATCAGCGCCTTGCGCAGGGGCGAACCGGGCAGGCCGAGGAGGATGTGCTCCAGCATTTCCAGCACGAGGAGTTCGCCCGTGTCGGCGGTTTCGCACGTCAGCCAGTTGAGGGTCACATGCCCCTTGTCGCCGTCTTCGCCGGAGGCATAGGGGAATTCAAGCTGGCGGGGCACGTCGAGGCGCGGCTGGAGCGGCACGGCGCTGTCGGTCTCGCGGGCCGTGAAGCGCGACAGGTACGGCTCAAGCAGCGCGAAACGCTGTTCTTCGGGGTCGTCGCCCCAGAAGAAAAAGCGGGTGTTGGACGGGTGGTAGTGCGACTCGTGGAACGACTTGAAGGCCTTGTAGGTAAGCTGGGGGATGACTTCGGGGTTGCCGCCGGAGTCGAGGCCGTAGGTCATGTCCGGGAACAGGGACTGCTGCGAGTGCTCCGCCAGCACGGAATCCGGCGAGGAGTACACGCCCTTCATTTCGTTGAAGACCACGCCTTTGTAGCGGAGCGGGCCCGCCGGGCTGTCGGCTTCGATGTGCCAGCCTTCCTGCTGGAAGCAGTTCTCGTCGATGCGGGGGAAGAACACGGCGTCGAGGTAGACGTCGACGAGGTTGTAGAAATCCTGAAGGTTGGCGCTGGCGACCGGGTAGCAGGTCTTGTCCGGGAAGGTGAAGGCGTTGAGGAAGGTCTGGAGCGACCCCTTGAGCAGTTCGACGAAGGGTTCTTTCACCGGGTATTTTTCCGAGCCGCAGAGGACGGAGTGTTCAAGGATATGGGCTACGCCGGTGGAGTCTTTCGGGGGGGTGCGGAACGTCGCGCCGAAGCACTTGTTCTCGTCGTTGTTGACTATGGAGAGCAGTTCCGCTCCGGTGGCGTCGTGCCGCCACAGTTTGACGGTGCCGGAAACTTCGGAAAGCCTTTCCTCGCGCACGAGGCTAAAGCCGCGGGTATTCATTTGGGTCTCCTTATATTGCATGAAAGGCTCGGGGAAAGGGCTCGCCGCGCGGGCGCGCATTTTCCTTCCGGGCCTCCCTTCTCCGGCGGGTTTACCCCGGAGCGTTACAGTCCGTTCACATGGGCGGCCATAGCCGCCCGCCGCCATTACGAGAAAGAATAACGCAATGGTATTTCCCTGAATGACATCGACCCGTGGACTGGTCAAGAGGGGATTATCAATGTTCTCACTCAAAGAACCTTTATTCTTTTTAGCACAAGTCGGAGAAACTGTTACCGGATGGCAGGGGGGTCCCAAGAACGGGTACCCCTTGGAACCATAAGGTATGTCCTTTTCCCTTGCTATCATTTCTTATCTCCAGCGCTCTTGATCGGATGGAAAGATGGTCGGCCGGCCCTGCGGGGATACGAGAAGCGGGCCGGAAATGCTTTCCCGGCCCGCTACGGAGAGACTGTCATCAATATGAATTGAAAAAGTAAGGATGGCTTGCCTTTTCCCGCCGTCCCTTCGATTGGCGCTCTATCCCTTTCCCATGAGCCTTTGGGCCAGACGTTCGGCGAGTTCGGCGTCTTCCTGCGGTTTCCTGCCGCTGACGCCGACGCCGCCGATGCAGCGCCCGGTCCCGTCGAACACGGGCACGCCCCCGGGGAGCGCGGAGAAGCCCGGATCGCAGAAGTCCGCGATCGAAAGGTTCTCGCGGACGAGGCGGTCGTGGAACGCCTGCGTGGCCGATTCCATGCGCATGGCGGTGTAGGCCTTGCTCTGGGCGATGGGGACGGCCCGTTCGGGGGTGCCGTCCATGCTGAGGAAGGCGGCGAGCTTGCCCGTGCGGTTGACGATGGCGACGCAGACGGGAGAGCCTCCGGCGGCTTCGGACTCAAGCCGATCCAGCACGTCCAGAGCGGCGCGGGACGGAATGGCGTTGTTCATGGGGGAGGTTTCCTCGGGTTAGTGTTCCATATGCTCGATCAAATCCCGTACCTGAAGGACGGGCATATCGTGCAAGCGGGAGAAGGCCATGATCTCGGGAAGCCGGGCCATGGTGCCGTCGGGGTTGGTGAGCTCGCACAGGACGCCGTAGGGCGGCAGCCCCGCAAGGCGCATGAGGTCGACGCTGGCTTCGGTGTGCCCGGCGCGTTCGCGCACGCCTCCGGGCCTCGCGCACAAGGGGAACACGTGGCCCGGATGGTTCAAATCGCTGGGGACGGCACCGTCGGCGATGGCCGTGCGGATGGTCTTCACCCGGTCGGCGGCGGACACGCCGGTGGTGACGCCTTCGGCGGCCTCGATGGAAATGGTGAAGGCCGTGCGGTTCTTGCATGTGTTGTTTGCGACCATTTGAGGCAGGTCGAGCTGGCGGACCTTGTCTTCCGGCAGGCAGAGGCAGACGATGCCGCTGCATTCGCGGATGAGCAGGGCCATCTGCTCGTGGGTGATGGAGGCGGCGGAGAAGATGATGTCGCCTTCGTTTTCTCGGTCCTCGTCGTCCACGACAAGGACGCCCCGGCCTTTGCGGACGGCGGCGACGGCGGCTTCTACGCGCTCATTGCGGGTGGTGGTGAACTGATGCTGGCTCATAGTGCTCTCCAACGTGTCGGATGTGCAGCATCAGGGCGACAGACAGGAGCGCCACGGCATAACGCCGCAGCCCGGGAGCTGTGCATGTTGAGGCTCTCGCGGCGCGTGAATGCGCCGGCTGTCCATTTCTCTTTCATCCGGACTGTTACCGTCGGCTCCGGCTTCCCACCGGATCTGCTGACCCCTCCACGCGGAGGGCGCTCGCGGGCTCTCCCCGAATCGGGGAATACCGCCGGTGGGGACTTTCACCCCGCCCTGAGAATAGCCGGAGTGTAGGCAGGTCGACCGGGCCTGTCAATCATCTCCGGCGGCGGATGCTGGCGGGGACAGTTTTCCGGAAACGTCATTATTTTTGTACACAGGAATTGACACGAATGAATACAGCATTATCTCTTGGTTACAAAAGTTATCCACAGGAGGTTGTTGTTATGGAAACTACTCGTAATGCTGGTTCGTGTTGCGGTCATCATGGCGCCACTTCCGCCCCTGCTCACCGCACAGCCGCCCCCGCCCCGCAGGGCTATACCCCGGTGGATCAGCTCCACAATGAAATCGACAGGCTTTTTGGCGACTTTTTCGGTGGGTTCTTCTCGCCGTGGAGGGCGTTCTCCGGCATGGCCCCCCGGTCCGCCGACAATGCTCCCGATATGCTGATCCCCCATATGGATTTGTCCGTGACCGATACGGCGTACAAAGCCACGGTTGAACTCCCCGGCGTGGCGCAGGATCAGGTCAATATCGAAGTCCGCGACAACATGCTGATTGTCGAGGGCGAAAAGAAAAACGAAACCGAAGACAAGGACGAAAAGAAGGGCTATTACCGGATGGAGCGCTCATACGGCTCGTTCCGCCGCGTGCTCTCCCTGCCCGAGGACGTCGAAACCGACAAGATCACCGCGACCCACAAGGATGGCGTGTTGAGCATCGAGATTCCCCGCAAGGAACCCGAAAAGCCCGCCGCCCGCAAGATTGAGGTCGTGAAAGGCGAATAGCTGATGCGCTTGGGGAGGGCCTCCTTCCGGATGCTCCCTCCCCAAACCTTCCCCCGTGAACCTCTTGAGAAAACGTGTGAGGAGGCATTTCGGAGCCGTTTTTCCCAGATTTTGCGTCCGCTGGCACTTGCCATCCGAACGTGAAAACGGCCCACGATGTCATGTTGCGGTTCACCTCGCCCTTGCGTTCCTCCGCCGGGGCAATTGCGGAAACCGGGAATGCTGGTCATTCCCGGTTTTTCGTTGCCCGGCTTTTTCCTACATCCGGCGGATTGCCCCTCCCTTCGCACCGGGAAAGGCCGCAAGCGGGGATTCGATAAGCGTGAAAGTCTTGGGAGGGAGAGGGGGAGGTTTGGAGGGGGAGAGGGAACCTTTCTTCAGAAAGGTTCCCTCTCCCCCTCCAAGCCTTCTCATCCTTCCCCTTTCATTCGCCTTGACGATACGGGCGGAAAAAAGGAAACTTCCTCCTTTACAACCATAGAAGGAACTTGCCATGTCTCCCATCCCCATGCGTTCATTGGTCCGGGGCTTCAAGCCCTACACGGCAGGGCTCTCCATCGACGAGATCCGCGAGAAGTACGGCATCGAACGGGTCATCAAGCTCGCCAGCAATGAAAACCCTCTCGGAACCTCTCCGCTGGTCCAGCATACGCTGGAAACGCATGTCGGACTGGCATTCCGCTATCCGCAGGCCGGAAACCCCCGCCTTGTGAAGGCCATCGCCGCCCATCACGGTGTGTCGCCCTCCCGCATCATCGTGGGCGACGGCTCCGATGAAGTCATCGACCTGCTGTTCCGCATTTGCGTCGAGCCGGGCGTGAACAATGCGGTCGCCTTCATGCCCTGCTTCGGCATCTATACGACGCAGGCCGCCCTGTGCGGCGTGGAGCTGCGCCAGACCCCGGTGAACGCCGACTTCTCGTTCCCGTGGGACAACCTGCTCAAGCTGGTGGACGACAAGACGTCGCTCGTGTTCGTCACCACGCCCGACAACCCGTCCGGGTACACGCCTCCGGTGGCGGAACTCGAAACGCTGGCGAAGGCGCTGCCCGACACCTGCCTGCTCGTGCTGGACGAAGCCTACATGGACTTCACCGACGACGAGGCGGATTACTCGCTGGCGAAGCGGCTGGACGAATTCCCCAATGTGATCATTTCGCGCACGTTCTCCAAGAGCTTCGGCATGGCCGGGCTCCGCCTCGGCTACGCCATCGTGCCCGAGGAGCTTGCCGATCACTATTGGCGGGTGCGCCTGCCTTTCTCGGTGAACCTGATGGCTGAAGAGGCCGGGATCGCCGCGCTGCAAGACGTGGCGTTCCACGACGAGACCGTGCGGGTGGTCCGCGAGGGCCGCGCGTGGCTCACCGGTGAGCTCACGAAGCTCGGATGCCGCGTGTTTCCTTCCCAGTCGAACTTCCTCATGTTCGAGCTTCCGGCGGACGGCCCCAACGCCGCTTCCCTGTTTGAAGATCTGTTGCGGCGCGGGATCATCCTGCGTCCGCTGACCAGCTACGGCCTGCCCCGGAACCTCCGCGTCTCCGTGGGGACGGCTGAAGAAAATACTATGCTTATCAATGCAATGCGGGAACTGCTGTAATCATGAAGTGTCTGCCTATCATCACATTGGACGGCCCCGCCGGGGTCGGCAAATCCACCCTCGCCAAGCGCCTCGCCACCATTCTCGGGATTCCCTATCTGGATACCGGCGCCATGTTCCGCACCATAGCCCTGCGCCTCGGGCCGGGCGCGGAAGCGTTGCCGGAAGACGAATTGCGGGCGCGCTGCAAAGCCTTCCGCTTCAAGCTGCAGGGCGGCGGGGAACATTCCGTATTGCTGTGCAACGGTGTGCCCGTGGGCCCCGAAATCCGTACCGAAGAAGTCGGGCGGCTCGCTTCGCGCCTCGCCACGTCCACGGTGGTCCGCGACTGCCTGAAAGAAGCGCAGCGGTCGCTCGGGGAGTCCGGTCTCGTCGCCGAAGGCCGCGACATGGGGACCGTGGTGTTCCCCACGGCGCGGTTCAAGTTCTTCCTTGACGCGCGGCCGGAAGTGCGCGGAATGCGCCGTTTTGAGGAGTTGCAGGCCAAGGGCGAGCCCGCCGATCTCGCGCAGATCACCGAAATGATCCGCCAACGCGACGACATGGACCGCAACCGGGCCGTTGCGCCTCTCAAGCCCGCCGCCGATGCCGTGATCGTCGATACCTCGGATCTCGGCATTGAAGGCGTCCTGAAGGTGCTGACGGATACGGTCGCGGCCTCCTCGGAGCGTATCGTGCGGGAAGTGCGCTATTGCCCGAAAGATGCCGCCGAAGACGCTGTTTCCGGGATGCGCGACGCCGCGTTTTCCCACATGGCCGGGGACGGTTCCATCAGCATGGTGGATGTGGGGAGCAAGAATATCACCAGGCGCGTCGCTATCGTGCGCGGGGCTGTGGAGATGAACGCCCATACGCTCGGCCTGCTCAAGGAGCACGCCCTGCCCAAGGGCGACGTGCTGGTTACGGCGCAGGTCGCCGGGATTATGGCGGCGAAGCGGACTTCGGAGCTCATCCCGTTGTGCCATCCCGTGCCGCTGAGTTTTGTGGACGTGCGTTTTGAGATTCAGGATGAGCCGCCCGCCGTGCTGATCGAATCCGAAGCCCGGACGAGCGACCGCACCGGGGTGGAGATGGAAGCCATCATCGCCGCTCAGGTCGCTGCTGCAACCATTTACGACATGTGCAAGGCCGTTCAGAAGGATATGGTTATCCGCGACGTGCGGCTTGTGCACAAATCCGGGGGGCGCACGGGCACGTTCGAGCGCCGCGAGTCCTCCGGGGAGCGGACCTGATCATGCTGGCCTATCCGAACATCAGCCCGGTCGCCCTGAGCCTTGGCCCCGTGCAGGTCCACTGGTACGGGCTTATGTATCTGTTCGCCTTTCTGGCCGGATGGGGGCTGGCGCGTTGGCGCGCGTCCCGTCCCGCGTGGATTGCGGCGGGCTGGAATGGGCAGAAGGTCGACGATCTGTTGACGTGGATCATGCTCGGCGTGGTGGCGGGCGGACGCCTCGGGTATGTGCTGTTTTACGATTTGCCCGTGTACCTCGATCAGCCGTCCGAGATTTTCAAGATCTGGAACGGCGGCATGTCGTTTCACGGCGGCCTCATCGGCGTATTGCTGATGGGCTGGTGGTGGAGCCGCCGCAACAAGAAGAAGTTCATGGACGTGGTGGACTTCGTCGCTCCTCTCGTTCCGCCGGGACTCTTCTTTGGGCGCATCGGGAATTTCATCAACGGCGAGCTTTGGGGCGGGGTTACGGATGGACCCTTGGGGATGGTGTTTCCTACGGGCGGCCCGCTGCCGCGCCATCCTTCGCAGTTGTACGAGGCCGGGCTTGAAGGTCTGGTCTTGTTCGTCGTCCTGTGGGTCTATTCGTCCAGGATCCGTCCTACCGGGCGCGTTTCCGGCCTGTTCGCGGTGTTGTACGGCGTGTTCCGTTTTGCCGTGGAGTTTGTCCGCCAGCCAGATCCCCAGCTCGGCTATCTGGCTTTCGGCTGGCTCACGATGGGGCAGCTTTTGTGTGTTCCTTTGCTTATCGCGGGGCTCTGGCTGTTGTTCAGGCCTGTGAAATAATGAGGCATTGGGGAGGGGAAGGGGAACCTTTCTGGAGTAAGTAGTATAACGCTGGAATTAAAAACTTTTTAGACAGATATACAAGGGTGTTACGCTTGGAAGGCGTAACACCCTTTTTTAAGGTCTATACTCCCTGTCATATCGGGGCTGTCCGAGGTAAGGTACACTTTCCAAAAAATTAATATTTCCAATATGTTTGATTGAAATCCTTATCCAGATTTTCCAGTTTGTCAATATGAAAGGCGACAGAAAGAGCACAGACCATGAGACCCTACCCGAACCTCCATCTCTTTATTGCCAGAAAGATCGGCATCCGCCTGATGTACGCGCCTCCCTATCGGCACGTACATCACACTCCGCTCCGGCCTCTGGTGGTCTGCGGCACTCCCCCCTTCGCCGGAGCCAAGTTGTACTGCTCAACCCTGCGCATGGGGCTGAGACGGCGCTTCATCATGGACGTCGCCCAACTGCTTTCCTTCTTTCCCCTCATCGCACTGTTCTCGCTCTCCATGAGCCGGCTCATAGACGATCCGCGTTGGTACCTGATCTCAGTGATTCCCCAGACCTGCATCGTCGTCGGTCTGACGTATACCAGCTTGTGCCGCTCCCTCTATGCCAAGTTTGCTAACTGGTGGATGAGGAGGTTCCCTCATGCGTAACCTCTCCTTCCTCCTCCGACTGCACGCCCTTCCGCCGCTGGCCCGGTTCTCCAGAACGCCCCGGAAGCCGTACCTTCCTCTCGAAGTGCGCTACCTCATCCGGCCCTCGGAAGAAGTCTTCCTGTATCTTTCAAACAATTCCGACAACAAGACATGGGGCGACGATCTTTCCCTGATGCTTTGCCGCCGTGGATTAGCCTGCCACTATCTGCCTCTTTACGCTGAGGCGAGATGGCGTCCCCTTTATGAGTATCCGTCTCAAGAAAATATAGTCCCTCCCCAAACGGAACAGTATGCGTTTCTACAACCCATCTTTCTTTTGCTTGTTATACTCAGTGTTTTTGGGGTTGGTTGTCTGGTTGCTGCGAGAATGGCGATATCAATAATCAATGGACATTCTTTTTTGACTTGATACGGAGATACCCATGAAACGCTTTTTCCCCATACTCACGGCGAGCTTCTGCATCATAGGCCTCGGCGCTCAGGTCAGCTCCAGCATGTTCCTGTTCCCAGATGCATCCGCCGAGTACAAGTCCTACGCGACGCAACCGGTCGACATCATGTTTCTCACTCCAGACGAGGCCTACGGAATGCCGCTTCGCACCTTGAAGGAGCAAAAAATCCTCTCGTCCTCGGGTAAGCTCATGCTCATTCTCTCTCCGAATGAGCACGTCCTGTTCCAAGATGGAAAGCTGGTGCGCTATTTCTACATGGCCACAGGAAATGACAACCACCGGGTGGAACTCTCCCCCGTTGAAGCCATGCCGCTCATCACGAACCTGCCTCCCGGCATTCTCTACGACGCGGAATTCTTCGCAACCAAACCATTGCAGGAGCGCTTCATCGACAAGATTGACGGCCTCCCATGCACCATCAAATACGAAAACGCCCACTACATCATTTCGATGGAGCGGGACAAACAGGCTTTCGCGGAATAGGCCCTTCCGCGAATAATGCCCTTCGGGGCAAGGCGGACGTGGCGTGTTTTTTCCTTTTTCACGCCATGTCCGCCGATAAGAAGGAAACACAATGTTTGAAGTAGAACGCCAATCAAAAGAAATCTATGACCTCATGAACTGGGCTCAGGAGGGCGTCGATCAAGGAACCCGATACCCCGGCATGAGCTACGAACAGGGCATTCTTGATGCCCTCATGTGGCTCGACGGGTCCTCCGATCACAACCCGATGGACGATTAATATCCGCTGATGAAAATGAAGGATGTCCAATGAACATCAAAAACTGGTTCAAATCCCCGGAAGGCCCGATGGACCTGGAAGCCGAAGTCAGAAAGCTCCGCAAAAAGGACAGAGGGGATACGCTCTTCTCCATCATTCTGGCCATTGGACTCGGATTCGCCTTCTACATGCAGGCTCGGATGGCGCTGTCCATATCATCCTTTGACGCTCATATGGTCATGATGCTCAACTCCAATGAACGTTTGAGACAGGTCTTCTTCACCCAAAACAAGGACATCATCACGGACATTCTCCTCAAGAACCTTGAGGAGCGTGGCTATGAACTGAAAATGAAGGATGCCCAATGAAAATTTCCATTTTCAGGTTAGCTCAATGGCTCGGGTGGGCCTGTTGTCTGGTCATGACATGGATGGCTCAAGCTCTCTATCACACCAAGGATGATCCTATGGGTGGCATTTTCTGTCTACTGCTCGGCATCCTCTTTTCTTTGATTCTGATCCATCTGCTCCTGCTCAGATCATATGAAGAAAAAAACAAAACAAGATATGCGGCAATAACATTCGCATCAGCAAAGGAAAAAGCGGCAACACCGATCTCATCAAAAAAGGAAAAACAATGAGAAATACAATACAAAACTATTTATCAGGATTTGAAATTAAACAATGCACAGTACCTTCATTTTTTCTTTGCGTCGCTGCAATCACCTTGTCTGTGTACACACCATATGAGGACGGGCTCATCAATATAGATACGGAGGCGTTGTGGAGTTCAAAGGCAGCCCTACCTTGCTTCATTCTTGGGATGCTTCTCATCAAGACATTGCTCCTGCGGGAATTAACGTTGTTCGATATAGGAACGCTGCTTATCCTCCTGTGGCTCATCTACTCTGTAAGCTGAAAATCTGACAAAGCGAAACGCCCTGCGTCGGGTGGCCGGGTGGCCCACCCCTGACGAGCAACCTGTCAGCCAAATGAAAACAAAGGAGAATGGTATGCGTGTGCGCCGGAAAAGGAACAGAGCTGCCACTCCTCGTAATGAGGAGCAGCATCCGCTCGTAAACCCGCTTTTTGCCCCGCTCTGTAACACGAAGGATCTCACCATCAAGGGACGATTCTACGACATCCTTGATGAGGAACGGGCTCTCGACAACCCCGATGAACGGGCGTTTTACAGAACGGCTCTGGAATACCGCCAGAGGCTGTTCAGCCCGCGCCAGCAGGAAATCCTTGTGCAGACCGCCCGTGCGAAGTTCGGGCTTGCGGTGTAACGACAGAAGGTAGTTAGCGTGAAGTAACCAAGAAAAAAGAGAAGACCGGCATCTGGCGGCAACCAGACACCGGCCTCAAGTCCCTTAGCGGGAAAAGTCGTGAAGTGAAGTAACCAAAGCGACTTTATCACGACTGACTTCCGGCGTCAAGCTAGGGGGGCTTTGTTATACTCTTTTTTCTGCAACCAACAAGGTCGCGGAAATATGAGAACTTTTTCTCCTACGAGTCTTTTTTTCCATGTTCGGGATAAATACCAGCCGCGTTTCATCAAGCACGATGAACTCATTTCGATTGGCTCGTCCTATCTTTACGGGATCATCTTTGAGTTCTGTGGGGACAAGGATCACTGCTATCCATCCCAGACCACGCTGGCGCTCTTGTGCAAATCGTCTACCCGCACGGTTCAGAACTACACTGCGCAGCTCGTCAAGGCAGAGTACATCGCCGTCAAGAAGGACGAGAAGACGGGACGCAACATCTACTACCTGTTGCTCTCTCCCCGCCTGCTTGCCCTGCTCAGGAAGCTCGGCATTCCCACGCATGAAACGCAGATTTCCGGTACCGCCGCCAAGAATGAAGGCTTACAGGAAGCACACGAAAATTTTTCGCCCTATATAAGAGATCAAAGAGATCAAGATACCCCCCTTTCCCCCCTTCCGAAACCGGCGGCTCCCTCCCCCTCCTGCCATAGCCGTACCGGATTCCCCTCGTCAGCTCCAACTACCCAGAGGGACAAGGGAGGGGGGATTTTTCCTCTTTATCTCGAACTGGTGCGCCACAGACAACCAATGTACTGCACCGCCCAACGGAGCACGAGTTCGAGAACTTGTGGGCTGCATGGCCCCAAACCGCGACCTGGGACATGCCCCACAACAGGCAGCTTGCCTTGCGCGTCTATCGCCGGATGCGACGCGCAAGGCAACTGCCGCCCATCGAAAAGCTCCTCGCCATCGTTGAGCAATACAAGCTCAACGACAGCCGCTGGCTCAACGGCTACCCGCCTGAATGCTCAAACTGGCTCCATACCCGCCAGTTTGAAAAGGCCCCCCTCGTGCGCCCGAAAAAGAGCTTCTTCGGGAAGCTCTTCGGCAAGCCCGATCCTGACCCCGTCCTGACGCCTGAAGAACGGCATCAGGCTGAAATCTACCGTGCCCGAGCGGAAGCCCTCTGCCAACGCTTCGCTACGCCCACATTCTCAGCCACACCCCCCCTCCCCGGTGACGACGCGGATGCGCTAATCTCGCTCTGGCCAGAACCAGAGCGACAGCGCGTTCCCGTCACCGGGTTCCTTAACTATTTGGCAGGGAAAGGGAAAAAGCTCGACGTTGGCCAACTTGTCCCCCTTGCCCGTGAATATCTGGATTCCACGGCCTCGCCAATGAGTCTTGCCGGCTGGCTGCGCCAACAGGGAGGCGCTTATGCCGCAGTTTGAAGTTTCGATCCCGTACACGGGCATCCAGACCCGCATCGTCCTTGCCGACTCTCCTGAAGAAGCACTGGAAAAGGCCAAAAACGGCGATCTTTTCCTCCTGGGAGGCGGGGACTGTGCCGTGGACGATCACTCAGAGGACATACGGTTGAGCTGGTGTCGAGCTAAGGCCGTCCCTCTTGAGTGTGAGGTTCCCTCATATTCCGGGATGAACCAGTATTTCCGTAACCCCGCCAAAGGAAAAGGCCGGAAATGCGGCCAAGGGAACACTCAATGAACAACCTGTTTCTAGACCTGAAGTCAACGGACACTTTCGATACGGCCTTGGAGCGTCTGGAAGAGTATGGCGTGGGCTCCGTGATGTTTACCGTGAAGGGCAATGACAAGCCGATCCTGTTTCTCTGCCTGACGCAGGACTCCGATCTGGCGGCTCTGCTCGGCAAGACGGCTGAAGCCTACGATAACGAACGGGAAGATGTCTGAAAACGGCGGGGGAGAGATGAAACTTCCAATACGTTACTTCGTCTTTTTTGCATGGATACCGACTTCCTTGGCGCTGGCCTATGGCTCCATCAGCTTTATGCTGCTCGACCCGAACATTCCGGCATGGTCGTTCTGCGCTCGTTTCTCCCTGCTTCTCGGATGGGCATGGCTACATTTGGCCGAATTTTCTGGTCCATAGTGTGTTTTGTCGGACATATAGTGATCTCCTTTCTATTAGTTTTCAGCATATACTGAACGGATTTTATTACAGGACCTCTTCATGGAATCAACGGACCGCACCACAGCACTAAGAGCAAGTTGGGAGGCATCCCTCAAAATCTATGCAGGGCCAATCGTCAACGCTGCTTTGGACGATCCCCTCACTTGCGAGGTGATGCTCAATCCTGATGGAAGGCTCTGGCAGGAACGCTTTGGCGAACCCATGAAATGCATCGGCAAGATGCACGCCAGTGAAGCCGAGGTCATGTTTCGCACCTTGGCTGCGCTGCTGGACAAGGCCGTTTCTTATGACCAGCCCCAACTTGATGGAGAGTATCCCGGCGGATTCCGCTTTTCCGGGGCGCTGCCTCCCGTCGTATCCGGCCCTTCTTTTACGATGAGAAAGCCCGCCTCACGGGTCTTTACCCTTGATGAATACGTCAGGACCGGAACCATGACGGAACGCCAGAAAGAAGCGCTGTGCCTCGCCGTTGGAGAACATCAGAACACCCTTGTGATCGGTGGGACCGGATCGGGGAAAACCACCCTCGCCAATGCCCTCATTGCCGAGATGGTGCGGCAGTTTCCCGATGAACGCCATGTCATCATTGAAGATACCCGTGAAATCCAATGCGCGGCTGAAAACGTCGTCCCCATGCACACCACCATTGAAGTGACTATGACGAAATGCCTCAAACAGACGCTCCGTTTCCGCCCGACGCGCATTCATGTTGGCGAAGTCCGCGATGAAGCCGCGCTTGATCTTCTTGATGCCTGGAACACGGGCCATTCGGGGGGCGTCTCCACGATCCATGCGAACTCCGCACGACAGGGCCTTTCACGCCTGAGAGGGCTCGTTTCCAGAAGCCCCCATGCCCCTCACTGCATCGAGGAAGTGATTGGGGAGGCCGTCCAGCTGATTGTCTTCATGGAAAGAACGCAGGCTGGCCGCCGAGTCAAGGAAATGCTGGCTGTGGATGGCTACTCGACCGGAACGCACGAATACGCCGTCCGCGATCTTCTCCAATAACCCTCTACCCCTTTTTATTCGGAGCACTCCATGAAGAAACCGCCTTTCCTCCTGTTTGCCGCGCTGCTCGTCGCAATTTCCGCCCCTGATGCGTTCGCGTCACTCGGAACCAGCGGGCTCCCGACGGATACCGGCTTTCAGATGATCTACAACTTTATGACGGGGGAATACGCCTACCTTGCCTCCATCGCCGGTGTGATCGTCGGATTCGTAACGCTCTATTACGGCGGCGATATGAACGGATTTGTGCGGACGATCATTCTGATGGTCTGCCTCGCCTGCATCGTTCTCGGCGCTCCGAGTTTCCTCAGCGCCATTACGGGGAAAGGAGCCTTGATAGCATGACGCCGCATACGTTTCATCAGTCCCTTATCCGCCCCAATCTGCTTCTGGGGTGCGACCGCGACCTGATCCTCTTTTCCGGCCTCATGGCGTTTATCCTGATCGCCATGTCGCAAAGCTGGACGGCTGCCTTCATAGGCTCCTTCATCTGGTTCTCCGCTTTGGCGCTCCTTCAGCGCATGGCAAAAGCCGACCCCCTGATGCGGCTCGTCTACCTCCGTCACCGGAGATACCGTGCGTACTATGCTCCCCGCTCGACGCCCTTCAGGGTGAACACGCAAGATTACAGGGCATTCCCATGAACGCGATCACCATTCTTGCCTGTATCATCGCCGGTGGCGGCTTTCTCTGCTTCCTGATCTGGGTCAAGCTGATCGGTGAAGCCAGCAAGCTGCGAAACCTCAAACGGTTCCGTTCAAAAAACGCTGGAGTGGCCGATCTGCTCAACTACGCCACAATGGTTGACGACGGCATCATAGCCTGCAAGTCCGGCGCACTCATGGCAGCCTGGGTCTATACGGGAAAGGACAACGCCCAGAAGACGGAAGCCGAACTCAATCAGACGTCGGATCTCCTGAACCGCGCCCTGCTTCCTCTGGACGACGGCTGGATGCTTCACGTCGACAATGTTCGCCACGAGGCACCCCGTTATCCCGAACGGAACCGCTCCCATTTTCCCGATCCTGTGTCCGCAGCCGTCGATGAGGAACGGCGTCGGCTGTTTGAAACCCAGGGCATCATGTACGAGGGGCACTTTGTCCTCACGGTGACATGGCTTCCCCCGTTGCTTGCCGAACGGAAAGCCGTAGAGCTGATGTTCGACGATGACCGCAAACCGGACTCCAAGCCCCGCCAGTTCTCTATTCTTCTTGATTCATTCAAAAAGAACGTCCGGGCGCTTGAAGAACGCCTCTCCACGACACTCACGCTGCACAGACTTCAGACTCAGGCATACGAGAGGGAAGACGGGATCACGGAATATTACGACGATTTTCTCCAGCATCTCGAACGCTGCGTTACCGGCATCTCTCACCCTGTCCATCTGCCTTCCTGTCCGAATTATCTGGACATTCTCCTTGGCGGACAGGAATTCTGGGGCGGCACCATCCCAAAGATGGGACGTAAATTCATCCAGGTCGTCTCCATCGAGGGCTTTCCGCCCATGTCCACACCGGGAATCCTCTCTTCCTTGGCGGAACTGGATCTCGAATATCGCTGGTCCACCAGATTCATCTTTCTGGGGAAGCAGACGGCTCTTGCACATATTTCGGTCTATCGCCGGAAATGGCGGCAAAAGCTCTACGGCATCGCGGACGTCGTTTCCGGGCGTATGAGCCGGATAAATCAAGAAGCCAAGGACATGGCCGATGACGCCGATGACGCCTATACCGGCGTTCAAAAAAGCGATTACGCAACAGGGTATCTGTCCAGCGTCATAGTCCTCATGGATGAAGATCGGGACAAGGTGGAAAATGAAGCCGTCAAACTTCAGAAGGGCATCTTCCATCTTGGCTTTACGGTCAGAATCGAAACGATCAACTGCATGGATGCCTTCTTCGGCTCCCTTCCCGGACACGGTTTCGAGAACGTCCGCCGTCCTATCGTCACCACACAGTCCCTCGCGGACATTATCCCCTCCAGCTCCATTTGGACGGGCTCCAGCGTAGCTCCCTGCCCGCTGTATCCGCCGAACTCCCCGGCGCTCTGTCACTGCGTCACCACGGGGTCCAGCCCGTTCCGCCTCAATCTCCATGTCCGCGACGTAGGCCATACCGTCATGTTCGGCCCTACCGGGGCTGGCAAATCCACCGCTCTGGCGCTCATCGCAATGCAGATGCGCCGTTACCCAAATGCAAGCATTTTCGTGTTCGACAAGGGCATGTCCATGTACGCAACCACAAAAGCTTGTAACGGACAGCATTTCGATATTGCGGGCGAGTCGGCCAAGTACCAGTTCGCTCCCTTGCAGCACCTCGAAACCGCACAGGATCGTGCATGGGCTCTGGACTGGCTCGACACGCTCCTGACCCTGAACAATGTCCAGACCGGCCCCGGAGACAGAAATGAGCTGGAGAGAATGCTCATCCAAGCCCACGAAAACAAAATCCGCAAGCTTGACGCCTTCATGGGCCTTCTGAGCCCGCACCTTCGAAATGCCCTGCTCACCTACATCACGGGCTCAAACGGAACGCTTTTCAATGCTGAAGAGGACAAACTGGAACTTTCCTCTTTTTCCACATTCGAAATGGAACACATCCTCGGCATGGGGAACAGATGGGCTCTGCCGATTCTTCTCTATCTCTTCAGGCGTATTGAAAAAGCCCTTCGCGGACAGCCCGCACTCCTGATTCTCGACGAAGCCTGGCTCATGCTCGGCCACCCCATTTTCAAGGAGAAAATTAGAGAATGGTTCAAGGTGCTCAGAAAAAGCAACTGTGCTCTCTTCATGGCGACGCAAAGCATTTCTGATGCCGTCAACTCTTCCATCTGGGATGTGGTGCTCTCCGAAACGGCAACCAAGATTTTCCTTCCCAACCCTTCGGCCCGCGATATTGCCGATATTTACAGGCAAATGGGACTGAATCTTCATCAGGTCGAGATGATCGCCACAGCCATTCCCAAGCGGCAATACTACCTCACTTCGGAAAAAGGCTGCCGTCTGTTTTCGTTCGCCCTCGGCCCGCTGGCCCTCGCTTTCGCCGGAGCATCGGATCGGGAATCCGTCCAGACAATCCAGAATCTTGAGCACCAATACGGCGACGAATGGGTTTCCATATGGCTTCAGTCCAAGGGGCTTTCCCTTGATGCGTTCAAAGGAGAAGCGGCATGAAAGAACAGGAAAATCCCTATCTGAACGCCAGAAAAAAACACAATGAATACGAGGGCGGACTCATCGCCTCTCGTCATATGTGGCAGATTTTCGGCGTTCTTGGCTTGATCACCGGCCTCGCAGGAATCGGTGGCGTCATCCATATCGGTTCGCAGTCCAAATACATCCCTTACGTCGTTGAAGTGGACAAGCTCGGCCAGACACATGCCGTTTCTATTGCGGACAGGGCCGCGCCAGCCGACCCCCGCATCATCAGCTCCCTTATAGCCCGTACCATTACGCTGGCCCGTATGGTCACGCCCGACGTGCTCGTCCAGCGCAACGCCATTTTCGAGCTGTATGCTTCACTGAATTCCTCTGATCCGGCGGCATTGAAGATGAACGAGTATCTTGGCTCGAATTCGGAAACCTCACCGTTCAAAAGAGCGGCAAAAGAAACCGTGGATGTGCAGATCACATCCATCCTCCCTCAGTCCAATGAAACATGGCAGGTGGACTGGCTGGAGACAGTACGGGCACGCGGCGACGGCTCCATCATTTCTCGCTTCAGGATGCGGGCTCTGGTCAGCATCTATGTGGCTCCTCCCACAAGTCAGACTTCAGAAGAACAGATACGGAAAAATCCGCTCGGCATTTTCATACGTGATTTCAACTGGTCCAAGCAACTTTAAAGGAGATTGATGTGAAACGACTTTTTGTCCTTGCCGTCCTCCTTATCTCACTCTCCGGCTGTGCGCTCCGTGGGGTGTATGAGGTCGCGGGTGTCAGAACGGCGGACGCTCTGAGCGAAACCTACCCCGCCGATGCCGAACGCTTCGCCGCTCAAGCTGCGCTCGAACTCTCCCGGCGTTACCCTGCCGGACAGACAGGTCTTTCCCTCGTGACAGTGCCGGGTCAGTTCGGCACGTCGCTCGAAAACCAGCTTCGTGGCCACGGTTTTGCCATTTTCCCCTCAGACTCTTCTTCCGGCCTCCGGATCGGCTACGTCCTCGACGAGATTATCGGCGAGATCACCCCTACAGGGTATCTCCAGATCAGAACCTCGGACGGTACGGCCTTCAGCATGATCCGCAAGCTCATGGGCGGTCTTCCCTCTACCCCCTCTCAGGCTCCCGCCCTTCCGGCTCCGGTTTCCACACCTGAAGAACCAGCTCAGGGAACGCCGGTGGTGACGCCTCCCGCGCGGACTCCAGATCCGGAACCGGTTCCCGCAGTAAAGGAGGCATCTCTCGCGGAAGCACCGCAGACGCCGGTTCCCCAAACACCCACGGCCCACAAAGAGGAACCGTCCAAGGCCTCCGGAGATTCCCGGATGATGCCGATCATCACCGCCGTCCGGACCGTGATCCCCGTCAAATGGCAGTACCGCATCCAGGGGACGGAACTGCGTCAGAAGCAGGTTCCCTATCCGAAAAACGTTCCGTGGCGCAGGGCTATTATGGATATGGCCACGGCTACCGACTCCACAGTCGACATCAACGCCAAGGCCAGGCTCGTCACCTTTATGCCAAAAGGAATGTCGTCCGCTCCGGCTCTGGCAAACTCGACGGCCCCCTCCCAGCCTGAATCTCCCGTCGTGGCCACGGCCCTGGCCGATGCCGCAACGGCATCAGAAGCCGCTTCAGCTACGCCCAAAACTTCCGAAAAGCCAGCAACGCCGAAAGTCGAGGCAGCCCCCATCCCGGCCTCTCCAGCCGTCACCATCGTCGCCGAGCCTGTCTCCCTTCCCGAATGGCGACTCTCCCAAGGGAGTCTGCGCACGCAGTTGGATGCCTGGGCAAACCGCGCATCGTATCAGCTCGTGTGGAACGCAGACACGGATCTCGACATGCAGTCTCGCGCCAGCTTCCGTGGCAACTTCGTCGCCGCTATTACGCAGCTCTTTGAAGGGCTTCATGCAGCGGGGTTCCCGCTCCGGGCCACGCTGTATCCCGCCAACAATGTTTTGGAAGTGAGTGACCGATGAGAAAGTACCTTGCACTTTTCCTTGCCGCGTTCGTCTTCTTCAGCGGCGGCTGCACCGTCAAAAACGGCGGCGCGCCCACACAAATGCAGGTCGAGGCCAAACGCGATCAACTGACGGAGCTGTCGTCATCCAAAACGGTCAGTATCGTTGGCCAGCCATACCTCGGCGCAAAACCGATTGTGCGCGAATCCGGTGAAGAAATTCCCGTACTCGGTAAAAACGTCACTCTGAAGCAAGAGGGAACACTCTCCGAGATCGCGGCCTCCCTCTGCACCATTGCACCGTTGTCCGCCCAGGTCGTGGAAGCCGATGGCGAGGACGTCCAGCCAGCCAAACCCGCTGCTTCGGAGCCGCCGCTCGACGATCTCGGCCTGCCTTCGCTTACCACTAGCCACGGCGGGGCCGGTCAGCTCGCCGTGTCATACACCGGTTCCCTGCGCGGTCTGCTCGACACCATCGCAAGCCTGTCCGGTTACGGATGGGATTACGATGCCAAAACGAACCGTGTGACTTTTTCAGCCACGCAGGTACGGACGTTTACTATTCTTTCCGCACCAGGACTCGTCTCATATGACAGTCAGATTTCAAATAAAAGTCGGGAACGGACCAGTGGAAACTCCATCAGCGCCTCCGGCGTCAACTCCACAGTAACATCTGGGAACATGGGGAGTCAGACATCCCAGACGCTGAAGAACAAGCTCGAATACGATGTCTGGCGCGAAATCGAAAACGGCGTCAAGGCACTTCTGAGCAAGCGCGGAACCGTCAGTGTCAATCAAGGCGCGGGAACAATCACAGTGAGGGACAGCTTTAGCAGACTTCAAGATATAGCGGCCTATATCAGTGCGCTCAATGCAAGGCTTGCCCGACAAGTAGCCATTACCATCAGAATCTGGGCTCTTGAAGTTTCTGATACTTCTGAAGGTGGCGTCAACCTACAGGCATTGTTTGAAAATAATAATGTTTCGGTCGTAGCCGGAAGCTTGACCGATCTAGGGTCTACATCGAGCGCTGCGGTCAGCATCGTGCATGGCAAACTGAAGGGATCAAGTGGAACCGTCAGAGCTATGAAGGAATGGGGCAAAGCGACGCAGCTCACTTCGGGAGGTGGACTAATGATGAACAACCAGCCTCTCAGTGTCCATGCCACAACCTCTCGAAGCTATCCTGCCGGAATGAGCCTTTCCACCAGCGACTACAACCAAACCTCTGAAATTACTCCGGGTGAAGTGGTCGTAGGCGCTGTTGTAACAATCATTCCACATATTTTGGATAACCGCAGAGTTATTCTGCAATGCAACAGCACTCTCTCGTCTCTAGATGGAATGAAAGAAATCGCTACGGACGATATTAACCTAGAGTTCCCAATCGTCAGCAATCGTAGTTTTTCTCAGCGGTCCCGCATGAAAATGGGCCAAACGTTAGTGTTGGCAGGTTTTGAACAATCGAGACAAGCCGCACAGAATACCTTTGGTTTCCTCAACGTAGGCAGAGACGCAGACTATTCTAAAACCTTGCTCGTCGTCACCATCGAACTTGAATCTGCGGAGAACGTGTGATGCGCCGGGTCATTCTTAATGGGCAGTCTTATGCCGTGGGGCTTGACTGGTTTCTGCTTCAGAGAATGACACGTGCAGAAGTCATTCAGGAGGCAGAGCGGTATGACGACAAGTCCGATCTGGTTGTCATACTCAAGGAACAATATGCCCTCGCCCGCTCTGGGAAACGGACATGGAGGAAGACACGTTCACTGGCGGCCTCACTCGTTCTGAACGGCTTCCCCGATGCCGTTCATGTCTATCCTCTTGTTGATGCCGACACCAACAATCAATTCTGGTGGGTCATAGGCGTCCGTAAAGGGATTGTTTCAGGACAGACAGATCGCTACTTCGACAACCGTAACGACGCCGAAAGTGTCGCCGTCTCAGTACAGGATTCTCTGGGCGTCCCAGAGATGAAGTCCTTTCCGAAAGACGACAGCCAAAACCACCTCCTGTCCCGTATTGGACGACCGAAAAAGACACTCATGGGCGATCCCACCGCCCTCACATACCTAAAGGATACGGCGCTCATCAAGTTGGCAAAGGCTGCCGCTATAGCTATCGGCCTCGGAATAGGCTGGTGGTCGGTCGATGCCATACTTGACTACAGGGCAACGCAGGAAGCACTGGAACAGGCCCGAATTCTCACGCAAAACAAAGAGAAACGGGCACGGGAACTGGCGGAACACCCGGAAAAATACTTCCAGAGTGGGTGGATGACGGCACCAGAGGCAGATGCTTTCATCAACCAGTGCGTCCCGGCAATGTTTCATTTTCCGACGGCGGCCAACGGCTGGCGGCTGACGGAGCTTTCCTGCTCGGGAAGTTCCCTGTCGTCAACATGGGAGCAGACGGCGCTCTCAGACTACATGCACCTGCCGTTCAACGCCGTATTGGATTCCAAAAAGCCCAAATTCGCCCTGTCCAGCAAGAGGCTGCCCGTTCTTTCCAAAGGAGAGCGAAACACTCCCATGCTCACGACACAGGATGAGGCGTCGAGACAGCTCTATGCGCTTACGCAGCACTTCAGGCTGAATCTGAAAAAACTCTCCTTTGGCAAACGCCAGATCAAAACAGTCGAGAAAATCCAGTTCTCATGCCCTTGGGTAATAGCCACGTTTGAGCTTGCCGATGTGCCAGCCTTTCTCGTTGCCGATTACTCCAATCTTGGAAAGGCTCTTTCAGAGATTCCGGGGCTAATCGTTACCGAGGTTTCCTACGCTAAAAAAAATTGGGCCATCCGAGGTGAACTCTATGCAAAATAAGAAATGGCAAATCGTCGTTCTGGCTGTTCTCGTTCTGCTCGTAGTTGGTACGGGACTTTGGTGGATGCAGCAACAAACTCCCGTTGCGCCGCCTATGCGCCCTATAAAGAAAGCGGCCCCCGCTGCGCTCCCCACCGAAACGGCCAAACCTACGCCAAAGCCAGACTCCGGCGTTGCGGTCCCTCCGATTACAGAGATCAATCCCCGCACGGTCTATTCCGGCAACCTCGGTACGCTGACGGGCATTCAGGCCGGTGCGGACATCAAAAAAATGGAACTCGAATTCGCCCAACTCAGTGCCAAAATCAAAGATCTCCAGAAAAAGGAAGAAGTTCCTACTCTCACGCTTCCTCCTCTTTCGCAGCCCTCCGGCTCACTTACTCCACCTGAAAAGAAGGAGCCCTCCAGGATCGTCGTCATGGCCGTTCGCGGCGCGGATGGCATTCTGAGCGCAACACTCAGAACCCAAAAGGGAACACATATCGTCAAGGTAGGCGAAATCATTCCCGGATTCGGCAAAGTACAATTCATCTCGCGGGAGCGCGTCGTCGTAAACGGTTCCGCTGTACCATGGATGTAATACCATGAACATAGCTACGTTCGTTCCATCGATCCCTGCCTCTCTTTCTGAGCGTCTGATCTGGCGCGATAACTCATTCCATGCGTCCGAAGAACTCAAGGGAGACAATGAACTTGATACTCTCTTCGCACAATGCGCTAGAGAGCTGGATGTCATCGTTGTACCTTGTATTTGGTATGCACCTCGTGCTTTTGAGAAAAAATTTGGTATGCGTTTCAACTCAAAAGAGGAGGTCAACAACGCAACAGTAGAAAATATCGTCAAGCTACTAAAGACAGCAAGGGAACTAAAGGCTTCAGACATACATATTACATATTGGGGACAATATACTTCCATTGAATTTAGGATATTGGGTCTGCTGAGACCATATAAGACACTGAGCGGTCCCGAGGGTATGGAACTCATTTCTGCGTTCTTCCAGTCTGAGATTTCACAGTCTGAATCAAATTTTACTCCATTTGAGCAATATGACGCACGAATCGCGGATCGAAAATTTCTTCCTGAAGATGTATTTGCCATTCGACTCCATTCCGGGCCTATTCAAAGTCCATATATTCCTGAACCGGGTGTTTTTGTAGCCATTCGTTTGCTGTTTGATGCAACTTCGGCACAAGGCACGCTTGAACAGCGTCTCGCCTCGCTCGGTTACTCACCTGAGCAGCAGTATCTCATACGAATGCTTACTGAACGCTCCGGGCTATCAATCATTGCGGGGGCGACGGGTCACGGAAAGTCCACTGTTCTGAAGAATATCATGGAGTCTTTGATCGAACAAAATCCGACGAAAAACTACATGACGATGGAAGACCCGCCCGAATTCGCAATCCGTAGTGCGAAGCAAAGAGTCATTGTCACTAAATCCAATTCGGAGAATGAACGCAAACTGCAACTGGTGTCCGCCAATGCAAGCCTCCTGCGCTCAGACCCCGATGTACTCATGATCGGTGAAATTCGCTATCTCGAAATGGCTTTTGCGGCCATAGAAGCCGCTATGACCGGTCATGGAGTATGGACGACGCTCCATGCCTCTAGTGCATTCGGAATCCTCTCTCGGCTTCGTGGACTAGGTGTCAAACTTGAAGACCTCTACGAAGATAACGTGCTGAATGGCCTTGTCTATCAGCGCCTCATGCCGATCCTTTGCCCTCATTGTAAGAAACCCTTGGATATTACTGCTGTTTCGCCTCAACTTAGGCAACGCCTTGAACAGATATTTCCCTCCGAACTCGATAACATCCGTGTAAAGGGTCCCGGATGTTCTCACTGTGGCGGAATGGGGCTCTCCGGGCTTCAGGTAGTCGCTGAGGTTGTGCCGATCAATATCGAACTCATTACCCTGTTGAGAGAAAAAACTATTCGGGAGGCACAGCATTACTGGCTTAAAAACATGGGTGGAACGACGCATGTACATCATGCCCGCAAGCGCGTGGCTGCTGGTGAAGTTGATCCAGCGATAGCAGAAGAGCGCCTTGGAACTACATTAGATCATGATCTGAAATGGCAAAAGGAGTTCACAGCATGATCAACTTCAATGCGGAATTCCGACTTCCATTCGTCATTGAGCGCAGGCTCGCAAAGTTCTTGTTCACAACAAAAGTACGCGAACGTTGTTGGCGTAAACTTGCCTCCCACCAGCGTCACCGTATGCCGCTTGATGAAAGTCTCAAACTCTTTGCTAAACAGGCCAGGGTGAACAAGTCACCTGTTGAACATTGCTATACCGAAATACGCAACCGCCTAGCATTTGGAAAAAACATAGGGGAAGCCCTCTCCGGGTTCGCTTCTCCAGAAGAAGTGCTGCTTATTCACTCCAGTCAAAAAGGAGGAAATTTTACAGAAGGTCTTACCTTGGCGGCGGAACTTTTGGCCGCCAGAAGAAAAATCATTACTGCCCTCGTTGGCGCTCTGACCTATCCAGCTATGCTGAGTGGAATACTTGTCCTGTTCCTGTACATCATCAGTGCCGTTGTCATGCCGCAAATGGCAGCCAGCACCGATCCTGAGCACTGGCAGGGGTCCGCCGCATGGCTTTATCGCATATCGCTTTTCGTCAACTCCAGCACTGGAGTTCTCGCATTTCTCTTATTTATTGGATTCATTATTTCCATCATCGCTACACTACCACGCTGGACAGGTAGAGGAAGAGCATGGGCGGACAAAATACCACCCTGGTCTATCTATCGTCTCTTGATAGGCGTTTCATGGTTACAAACAGTAGCAACTTTGATGTCAACAGGACAAAAACTAGTTAATATTTTAGATTATATAATTAAAGATAAAAACACGACACCTTATCTAAGAAGTATATTAAGAAAAATTTTTATTTATGCATCTCGTGGAGCAAATCTTGGAGATGTCCTTGAATCTACAAAATTAAATTGGCCGGATAGAATGATTATCAGTGAATTACAATCCTATGCTAATTTTCCAGGCTTCAGTAAACAAATTCGCTCTATTGCTACAGATTGGTTAGACGAAGGTATAGATCTGATTATTCAGATGTCTAAAATTATGAATACATTATGCATATTAGCTCTGGGGTCACTCATCATTTTTATAGCGGTGAGTATTGGTTCAATACAACAAAACATGATTCAAGGCATGGGGATGTAAAATGAAGAGATTCAGAAAATTCAGTAAGGAATTTGCAAAGAACAGCGAAAAAGGAATGACCATCGTTGATATGGTGATCATCTTGGGGGTCATTTTAGCCTTAGTTCTTAGCTCTGGGAAATGGGGACCGTGGCTTTTTGGAAATACCAAACTCGCAGCCGCAGAAACAGACCTGGGAGGATTAAGGATCAATATTCAAAAAACGTATCTTGATCTCCGTAGCTATTCCAGCATCAGCAATGATGAATTAATTGCAAGCGTCGCAGTACCGCCAAATATGTTGAATGCGGACAAAACGGCTATTGTGAATGCATGGAACGGTGACGTAACCGTAAATCCAGCAGACGGAGGACGTTCTTTCACCATTGAATTCACGCTGATACCACAAGCAGAATGTGTCAAACTAGCCGCGTATCAATTTGATACATGGGAATCAGTCTCCGTTAATGGGACGGAACTGACACAAGGTAATCTTGTTACGACAGAACATTGTACAGACGCTAACAGCAATACCATTGTTTATACATCTCACTAATCTCTTTGTCCGGGGAGAATCCTCTCCCCGGACAACAAGGATGGATTATGTATCCTTTAGCTGTACTTGGCTTACTCATTGGCATTATCGTTACACTGAGTTCTATTATTCCATATATATCCATCCAAAAATATTCTGAAGAAACTATAGCAAAAAACTTTTGCATATATATGACTTCAGTAGCAAATTATATTCAAAAAAACAGCAATATATCTTCTGTTTCTGAAAACATGTTGGAACTTCCTGAAGGATTTATTAAAGTACGAGATTGGAAAACTAGAATTTCCAATGGATACTGCTATATCTATGGTGAAGCAACATCAGATGAAATAATCATTATCAGAAAAAACATAGGAAACTCTATTTTAATAGGTAAAAAACAAGGGAACAGACTTTACCCAAGCGGAATAGAGGTTAATGCAGCAATACCAGAAGAAAATGTCGTCAGTATAGTGAGTCTGCCATGAAAAAAACAAAACAGTCAGGATTCACGCTTATAGAGCTGGTCATAGCCCTTACGGTCATTGGCGTACTGATGCCGATAGTCTACCAGCATTGGCAAATCGGTTACATCGCAGAACAACAAAGCCATGCCGCCGATCAGCTACGCCAGGTCAACGATGCTTCTGACGCATATATCAAAAGGCACTTCGATACGTTGCTTTCTTCAACAACCCCTTCTTCTGGACCTCAAATCACAATCGATCAGCTCGTCAATGACGGCCTACTTCCAGAGGGCTTTCGCAACAGTAACATATGGGGACAGTCTTATGAAATCTATGTTCGCAAGCCCCACGAAAATACGCTGAACAGCATCACGATCACACGAGGAGGGCGAGAACACAAAGAGGGAGACTCATTCGCCACGCTGACGGTGCCCGGTGCAGCTCTCCGACTTGGCGGCGCGGGCGGTTTCGTGCCTACTGGTGCGCTCCCCGGTCAACAAGATGGAACACTGCACGGCGCAGCGGGCGGATTCATCCTCGATCTCGCCGCACTCGGTATCACTTCCCCCGGACCGGGGCACCTTGGCGCGTACTCGGCTTTCGACGAGTACGACCTCGGGACCGACTATCTTTACCGCGGCGAGGTTCCCGGCCACCCCGAGTACAACCAGATGCAAACCGAGCTGGACATGACCGGGCATGGCATCGAGAACGTGGGTTCAGTGCAGTACGTTTCGCGGACGGTAACGGACGGGGAAAGCTGCTCGACCGAAGATGAAGGAAAAATGTTCCTCGACGAGTTGCAAGGCATGTACCTGTGCCGAAATGGGATGCTTGTTCTCATGGCCGACACGGGGAACAGCACTCAGTTCAAGATGTCCACGGTCGCCAATAACGGCGATAGGATCGCAAAGCCGTCCTGCGCTCCCGGCACCGGTACGTCCCCCCAGATATACGTCGCCCCCGCAATCGCCTCCTCCGGCTCTCAATCTCCGGCCATGTCCGCACTTCAGGCATGGGCAACGTCCGTCTCGGCTACCGAGTGGCAAGTCCACCTTCGGGTGCTCAATACTTCCAATTCTGACGCATGGGTATATCCCACGCCCGAGTATGGCCGGGTGATGGTCTTCACTACATGCACAAAGCAATAATGGTGCTATCATGAAGCCTTTTTTCTTTTTTCTGGCGTTCCTACTCCTCACGGCCACAGCCCATGCTGATGTCTTCGACGCGCCATGCTCACGCTACCGCATCCCCAAACGGCTTGTCCTCGCCATAGCCAAAACGGAATCCGGCCTCGATCCGTGGGTCGTCAACGTCGCCGGAAAGGATTATCGCCCCGGCTCCCGCGCCGGCGCTCTGGCTATCATCCGCCAGGCCCGCGCTCGTGGCCTCTCGCATGACATCGGCCTGATGCAAATCAATTCATGGTGGCTCAAACACCTGAACATCTCGCCCGAAGCTGCCCTTGAACCTAGAAACAACGCGACTCTCGGCGTCTGGATTCTCGCTAAAGAAATCCAACGTCACGGTTATAATTGGAAAGCAGTCGGTGCATATCATTCCCCTACTCCTACACGCCAGCGCATATATGCCCAAGTTGTCGCGCAGAAATATAGAGATATTCGATAGAAAAAACGGAGCATAAAATGAAATTATGTCTTTCCATGATATGTTCTATATTAATTGTTATATACATAAGAACACTAATAAACCTTATATGCAATGATACTCCTATCAACACAATAAAAATTTTATGCTTATTTATATTTTTAGTTTCAACTTATACTATAAATCGTTTTGCAAGCGATTTTTTATTAACGATAACAACATTATTACTGCTATCAGGTCTAATTGTGGCCATTACATTTTACATTGCAAGGAATTGGGGAATACCTTCTTCACGTCATTTTGATACTGCAAAAACATATTCCACAAACCAAGCCACTATGAAGAACCTAAACCTCTTTATTGAAGTCAACAAAGGATGATCCCATGACCTGCAAAAAGTTCTATGTGACTGTCGCCGCTCTGTGCCTCCTCCCCATTTCCGCCTTTGCAACCCCCAAGGCCACTCCCGGAGATCTCCCCGATCTCCCTCTCGAAACTCTGTACTTCGGCGGGGAAAACCCTGTTTTAACGCCAAGCGAAGAAAGGGCTCTCAAGATCGCCCGAGACTGGCAGGCCCGCTCTGCAACGCAGCTCACCCCCGTTCCCGGCCCTGATGGAGCGATCCGCTTCCTCCACGGCTCCGTCCAGCCTTCAATCGTGTGTGCGGTCATGCAGGTGACGGACATTGAGCTTCAGGCAGGGGAACAGATCAACAACATCAACATCGGAGACAGTGCCCGTTGGCTCGTAGAGCCCGCCGTCACCGGCGCTGGAGTAGCCGAAGTGCAGCATATCGTCATCAAACCGATGGACGTGGGGCTTGAAACATCGCTCATGGTGACGACGAACAGGCGCACATACCATTTCCGTTTGAAGAGCCACAAGACGGAGTACATGCCGAAGGTGTCGTTCATCTACCCGGATGCCGTCCAACAGCGCTTCCTCGCGCTGAAGGAGCGCCAGGCGGAAGAAAAGGAGAAGAACACGATTCCTGAAACGCAGGAATACCTCGGCAACCTCGACTTCGGATACCGTATCAGTGGTGACAATGCCCCGTGGAAGCCCGTGCGCGTCTACAATGACGGGACAAAAACCATTATCCAGATGCCCCCGAAAATGCGCCAGACAGAGGCTCCTTCACTACTTGTTATGACCAATGAAGGAGAAGCGCTGGTCAACTACAGGTTGCAAGGAGATCGCTTCATCGTCGACCAGCTCTTCGACAAGGCAATGCTCATCGCCGGGGTCGGTTCAAAACAGACAAAGGTTACGATCACGAGAGGTAACTGATGTCCATCAACCTGAAAGAATTATTCGGAAAGAAAGAACAGCCGGTCGATCTCATGGCAACGCCCACGGGACAAGGCTCTGGAGGAAAGAGGGTCAACGGCCTTCCCTCTCTCATTGTCGTGTTCTTCGTCCTCCTGGCTGTGGGTGGAATCGCCTATGTCACACACCTCCGCTCTCAAAACAAAATCGTTCCGGGGGCGACCCAACCCCTTGATCAGAAAAAAGAAGGACGTTCTGCCAGCCAGATGGCAAACGAGGCCACTTCCAAATGGCTTTCGGGAATCATTCCTTCCGATGCCCAGCCGGGACGCGGACTGCCCGACATGCCTGATGTGCAGGAAACAAAAAAAACAAATGAGAAGGAGCCTGCTGCGAATACGTTCAGCAATGCCAATGCAAAATTTTCCGTTCCCGTCGATCCTTATTTCGAGGATCGTATCCGCATCCGTGAACGTCGCACGCAGGCACTTGAGGCCGCATTACAAAGCAAAGTGGGCATACAAATGTCCGAACTGCGAAGTCGCCAGACAACGGCAAGAGACGTAACCGCGCAACTGGCCGATACCCGTCAGCGCATTGCCAGCATGGGTGATCCAACCTCCGCGTATCAGTCGCGCCTGACGCAGCAAAACGGCCCATCTGGAACCGATGGCCTCTATCGGTCTGCCGCAACCGGAAAAAACGACGTCCGCCAGTTTGAGCAAACGGATTCATGGAACCTTGATTCCCAGGTCCAGGCCCCTGCCTCTCCGTACATGCTCCGCACGGGCTTCGTCATACCAGCCACCATGATCTCGGGCATCAATTCCGATCTGCCGGGGCAGGTCATGGCGCAGGTCAGCCAAAACGTCTGGGATACGGCAACAGGCCGCTTCCTCCTCATTCCGCAGGGCACGCGGCTCATCGGCGCATACTCAAGCGATGTAGCCTACGGACAAGAGCGTGTCCTGATGGCATGGCAACGCCTCATCTTCCCCGACGGCAAAGTTCTGGACATTCACGCCATGCCCGGAGCCGACAGCGCTGGATACGCAGGTTTTTCGGACAAGGTGAACAGTCATTGGTTCCGCACCATTTCCAGCGCCTTCCTCATGTCCGGCGTCATTGCCGCCGCAGACATGAGCCAAAACGACGGCAACTCGAATAGTAACAATGATCGTCAACGGGCCAGCGACGCACTCAGCGAAGCCCTCGGGCAGACACTCGGACAGACGCTTGGACAGATCATCAGCAAAAACCTGAATGTTGCGCCGACTCTCGAAATTCGTCCCGGCTATCGTTTCAATGTCATGGTCATCAAAGATATGACGCTTCCCGGCCCTTATCAGGCTTTTGCCTATTAATGAGGTACCACATGAATAATCTCTTCATTTCATTAGCTACGGACAAGGGCATATCTACTTTCCACTCACCGGAAGAGATAGAAGCCCTGAACCTCCTTCTCATTAAAAGAGGTTGCTACGTCATAGGAGATGAAACCCATCTTTTCGATCCTGTTTGCCTTTTTATAAAATATACTGAGCCCGGATTTGCTAATCCGGTTTCTTTCTCTGAATGGCTTTCTTTTTCTGCAAACATAGCTCTGCTTTTTCCTCAGAAACAGATTCGCGTTCTTCCAGCAACAAAAGCACTCGCTGAAACGCTTACTCTCTATCAATGTGAAGGACTTCGTTCGACATTTAGGGTTCCCTACATTGTCAACGCAGAGGGGTTCGCTGACGTCAACTTAACCGAATTGGAGTCGTTATTATGAAATCTCGTTTCATACCTTTCCTTTTTCTCCTGTCCCTTTCTCTCCCTCTGCCCGTCAGAGCAGGTGGCATCCCCGTCTTCGACGCGGCCAACTTGCAGCAATCCGCCATTTCCGCTGTCGAGGCCGTCAACCAGACACTCAAGCAGATCGAACAGTACGCGCTCCAGCTTCAGCAATATGAGGACATGATCAAAAACTCCATCGCTCCCGCCGCCTACGTATGGGATCAGGCACAGAGGACGATGAACAAGATCATCGCCCTCCAGAACCAGGTCGAGTTCTACATGTCTCAGGCGGGAAATGTAGATACCTATCTGCGGAAGTTCGGCAACGTCGCCGCCTATCGCGGCAATCCCTACTTCCAGTCCGGCGGAGGGACGGAAGAGAACAGAAAGGCGCTCTTGGAGGCTGAAGAACTCGGTTCCAAAGCTCAAAAGAACGCCAATGACAACGTCGTGAAGACGCTGGAAAACCAGCAAACAGCATTAAAGGCTGACGCCGCCAATCTCGAACAGCTTCAGGCCAAGGCCCAAAGCTCCCAAGGCAGGATGGAAGCAATCCAGTACGCGAACCAGCTTGCCAGCCACCAATCGAATCAGCTCCTCCAGCTCCGGGGGCTCCTCATGGCTCAAATCGCTGCGGAGAACGCACGGGATCAAACCGTTGCCGCACGGGAAGCACGGCAACAGGCTACAAGAGAAGTCATCTGGGAGAGCAGATACAAGAAAAGTAGCGGAACCGTTTGGTAAAGCTACCAAATACGTCCTGAAGTCTTTCTTGGCTCATTATTCTTCTCATTTATGCTTTCTGCTTCTTCATGTGTGGTGCGAACATATTTTGTCTTTGAGGAGAGCCCTCCCGATCCATTAATAACCATGATTGTATCATTATCAATGAATTCAATAGACCACAAATTTTTATCAAGATAGACCACTAACTTATCAGAATCATTTTTATATTTAACAGAAGATGAATAATTTCCATTGGCTGTCAGCTTATTTTTTTCAAAAACAATAACTGCTGTTTTGCCATCAAATCCACTTGGTGAAACAGATTTCCATGATCCTAAAATTTTTTCTGAAGTATCTTGGCAACCTGTAATACTAAGCAAAGAGATTACAATGATAGAAAAAATTACTTTTTTGAACATATCTTTATCCTCCTGGAAACCGATACGCATTTTTACTTTAATACTAGCTATAGCCATTATGCCTTATTGGTTTCCTAGTAATTCATATGCTGAATTAGCTACTAACGACGTTCTAAATAATGTACTCAATAAATATCAAGAAGCGGCAAGTTCTTGGGCAAATACCATTCAAGGGTACGCTGAATATTTTTTCAGTGCTTTAGCAGTAATGGGATTTGTTTGGCAATTATCTCAGGCATGGTTTCATCGATCATCATTCGCTGAGGTTATCGGAGAAATTATACGCTATATAACGTTCTGTGGTGTTTTTTTATGGTTGCTTAGAGAAGGTCCGAATCTTGCTGAAAGTATTATTAATGCTCTAAGGCAAATCGGAAATGAAGCATCTGGACAACCAGGGTTAAACCCATCGGGAATAGTTGATCTTGGCTTTTCCGTTTTTGACAAAGCATGCGTCCTGTTAAAATCAGACCTTTCTATAGATCATGTTCTAGTTTTTATTCTCGCGCTGATTGTCTTGATCATTATTGCTCTCATCGGCGTCAATATGCTGCTTCAACTTTGTTCTGCATGGGTACTGGCCTATGCAGGAGTGATATTTCTGGGTTTTGGGGGAAGCTACTGGACCAAAGATATGGCCGTGAACTATTTCAAAACGGTTCTCGGCATTGGTGCCTCACTCATGACAATGACTCTTCTCATCGGTATAGGCCAAAGCATCATCCAAGAGGGCGTTACCCAAATGAGTAATGGAGGAGAAATCCTCGGTTCAGAAATGGGCGTACTTCTTGTTACCAGCATAACCTTGTTCATGCTGGTGGACAAGCTCCCCGCACTGGTAGCTGGAATCATCAACGGTGCCAGCGTTGGCTCTACAGGCATCGGAGCCTTCGGAGCCGGTGCCGCCATTGGCACTGCGGCTGCTGCAATGGGCATGGCTGTGACTTCTATTGCCAAATCCGCCTCCATCATTGCTGGAGCGGTCAAAGGCGGCGCGGGCCTTGCTACTGGCTTCCAAGCCGTCAAAAACGAAATGATGGGAGAACAAGCCGATATTGCATCCAAGATGCAAGAGCACAGGAAGGAGGCGGGGCTCCCGCCAGAAAGCGGCTTTGTAAAACCGCCGTCCGCGACCGCAGTTTTAGGCCGGATGGCTCAAATGGGAGGAGCAATGATGAAACAGGGAATAAAGAACAAGGCTTCTGAGGCTGTTTCCAATACTGCGGGCGGGAAAATCGCGGACATGCTCAAAAAAGACTGAGGAATAGCATGAAATTTCTTACTCTTCTGGTGTTGTTTCTTTTTCCCTTCGCGGCACAGGCGGATAATCAGGAGTTGAGCGGCGACACGAAACTGGCCTGTGAAGCGATCCTCTGCCTCTCATCCGGGACACGTCCCGGCGAGTGCGGCCCGTCCCTGAGCCGATACTTCGGCATATCACACAAAAAATGGAAAGACACCGTGAAGTCCCGCCGGAACTTTTTGAACCAGTGCCCCACGGTGGGCGAAGACCCGTCAATGCCGACGCTCGTTGAAGCGATTCTCAACGGCGCTGGACGCTGCACAGCAGATCTCTTGAACCGTCAGCTCAGAAAGCAAGTTCCTGTCGAAGAGTGCATTCCAGACGACATCTGGCGGCGCATGAGCCGAGAAGACCGTGAGAATACCCCGCGCTGCCGCACCAAATGGGTCTGGATCATTGACGATGGGCTCCCCTCATACTGCCGGACATACGCAGGGCACGAATACACATGGAAGGTCGGCGTCAACTACGTTGGCGAACCGCTCAACGGTGGCCACTGGATTGATGAGTAGCCACAAGGGACGGTCATGACTGACGAACAAATCAAAGAACTTTTTGATACAGTACCCGCCTTTGCCGATAGCTGTATCGAATCGCTACGTCCGGCACCCTTCATCCGCTCAATAAGCCGTTGCTGGTCAGCTTCGGTAAACACCGGCCTGATCTGTGGGACAGTCAATCCCAACTATCCCGGCATGACATGGAGGGAACTCCTCGATAAGGGCGAAAAGATGCGGAAAAACATCAGGCTGTTTACGGTGAATCCTGAGTACTACCTGAACCTCGAACAATTCCGTGCCCCCTTCATGAGTTTCTGCTTTCATGACGGCAAAGGCTACGTCGCGGAAGACGGATGCCACCGCGCCTGCATCGCAAAGTTCTTCCTCTATTCGCAACCCTCTCCATTTCTGCACGGCGTTCATCTCACAGAGGTCCAAACGGACGCCCGCATGACGAACCTCTTTTACAGGCTCAAAAAACTTCTTCCCACATGGTGCGCGGCGTTCCCCAACTCACAGGAAGTCACCCGCAATGACGACGCCAAAGGATGGAGCATGTCTTTCTATGGGAACACCCTGCGCATTGAAAACCACCGCAGGAAGGGCTTCACCGCCGATTTTCAGGCCGAAGAACTGGAAGAAGGTCTGCTCCCGGCCCTGCTGAGCCCCTTCAAACGCCGCTTCGGAACCTATCGCAACCTTTTGAATTGAGAGGAGTCCATGATCCAACGTCTCTTCATTGCCGAAAAACCGTCACTCGGCAAAGCCATTGCCGCTGAACTCGGCGTCACGCAGACTTGTCAGGGGTATATAGTCTGTGGGAACGACGCCGTGACCTGGTGCTTCGGGCATTTGCTGGAACAGTATGATCCCGATGATTATGATGAAGCATGGAAGCTGTGGCGAAGAAGCTCCCTACCCATGATTCCCCGTGAGTGGCGGCTCAAGCCCAAGGAAAGCACCCGCGCTCAACTTCAGGTAATCAGCAATCTGCTCGGTGAGGCCGCTACGGTCGTCAACACGGGCGACCCGGACAGGGAAGGCCAACTCCTCGTGGATGAAGTCCTCGAACACTTCCGCTACTCCGGCCCGGTCCAGCGCATCTGGCTTGCATCCCTGGACTCCCGCTCGATCCAAAAAGCTCTGGCAACGCTGAAGGACAACCGGGATTACGCCAACCTCAGAGATTCCGCCCGCGCCCGCTCACAGGCCGACTGGCTCATAGGCATGAACGCCACTCGCGCCATGACGCTCCGGGGCAGGGAATCGGGACGGGATGGCGTGCTGTCGATGGGACGCGTCCAGACGCCCACCCTTGCCCTTGTCGTCAACCGGGATCGGGAAATCGCGGCCTTTACCCCCATTGATTATCTCGTCCTTCAGGCAACGCTCCAGCACGATGTGGGGACGTTCTCAGCCATCTTCAAGCCTTCGGAAACCCAACCCGGACTCGACAGCGAAGGCCGTCTCGTCGATGGGGCCACCGCTCAGGGCATCATGGATGCCGTGCGCGGCAAAAACGGCATCATCACCTCCGTCACACGCGAGAAGAAGAAAAAGCCAGTCCCTCTGCCGCATTGCCTTTCCTCGCTTCAGAAGGCCGCGTCCTCCAAGCTCGGCATGACCGCGCAACAGGTTCTGGATACCGCGCAGTCGCTCTATGAAAAGAAGCTGACGACGTATCCGCGTACCGACTGCCGCTATCTGCCCGAAGAGCAGTTCAGTGATGCCGCCCGGATCATTACCGCCCTTTCCGGCGTTTCCGGTCTTGAGGCCGTGACCGCCAAGGCCGATTCCGCCTTGAGAGGCCCCGTCTGGGATACGAAGAAGATCACGGCCCACCACGCGATTATCCCCACTGGCGAAGAGCCCCGGAGCCTCACGGCGCAGGAAAAGGAGCTGTACCTGATGATCGCCGTCCAGTACTTTCTCCAGTTCTATCCCCCCATGCTCTACGAGGCCCAGAAGATTCTGGCCACCATCGTGGAAACGGCATGGGAAGCCCGTGGCCGGATGATCATAGAACCGGGCTGGACCGGATTTGCTGCTGAAGAGGACGATGAGGACGCCAAAAAGAAAGAGGCCGAACAGTCGCTGCCGTCCGTCGGCAACAATGACGCCGTACTCTGCGCCGACGTGGACGCCCTCAAAAAGAAGACCACGCCGCCTTCCAGGTTTTCGGAAGGTTCACTGATCGAGGCGATGGCCAGCATCCACCGCTTCGTTTCCGACGCCAAGGCCAAGGCCGTTCTAAAGGAAAATGAGGGCATCGGGACGGAAGCGACACGGGCGAGTATCCTTGAAACCCTCAAGGGCCGTGGGTTCATCACAGCCAGCGGCAAATCCCTTGTGTCCACGCCGCTCGGCCAGTCCCTCATCGACATGACCCCGGACACGCTCCGCGATCCGGTCACTACGGCCCAGTGGGAACAACGCCTTGAAGCCATAACCCGTGGGGAAACCTCTCTGGAAGACTTCATGCGGGAACAGTATGCAGCCCTCCCTTTGCTTTTGGCCCCCGTCCTCTCCACCCCTGCCGCACTTCAGCCCGGTGCCTTCCCCTGCCCAAAGTGTGGCAAGGCGTTGCGCCGGCGCGAAGGGAAAAACGCCGGAGAATTTTTCTGGAGCTGCTCCGATGCCGATTGCAGGACGTTTTTGCCGGATGAGGACGGCAAACCCGGAAAACCGCGAGAAAGGGCCATACCCTCGGAGCATCCCTGCCCCGTCTGCGGTCGCCCCCTTTACTCAGGGAAAAACGATAGAGGGACATATTGGGCTTGCTACAATAAACAAGGGCATCCAGACGGTAACAATGTCTTTCTGCCCGATGACAACGGCACCCCCGGCCAGCCCAAAGAAAAGTCTCCGCGAGTGGTGACGGAGTTTACCTGCCCCGATTGCGGCAAGCCGCTGCTCTACAGACAGGGCACCAGCAAGGCGGGGAAACCCTATGAAGTCTTTTCCTGCTCCGGCTATCCAAACTGTAAAACGAGCTTTTGGGGAAAGGATGGAAAACCTGATTTTAATAGGAGGCCAAAATGATTTCTTTTTTCAAATTGCTTTTTAAAGAAGACAAGAAATCCATACTTAAAACAGCCTATAGGAGTCTTGTTATTTTTTCTGTTTTTCAAGGTCTATCAATATCTGTTTGTAATTTTTTATTCTTAAAATTTAATGGACTACAAGCATATGAACCTTATACTATAGCTATATATTTATCTTTTATGTTGCTATCCCTAGTTGCCATAGGAATATCAGCGTTGATGATTGCTTGTGCTTTCTATTTCTATTTAGAGCTCAAAAAAGAAGAAAAACAAATCCAGATAAATTCATGATTAGGAGAGTATTATGACTCTTATAAAATCTTCCATTCCCTTGACCGTCTACCGTGCTGAATCTTCCATCCTTGCCCATATTACCACTGAAAAACTCAAGCAATTCGCCTTCCGCTCCATCGACGACGTGCCGGAAGAAAAGGCATGCGGATTCGTCAATTGTGATGACATGTTCGATACGGAATGGATCAATTCCATACCGGAAAAAGGGCATTATATGGCTTTTGGCTTCAGGGTGGACGTAAGGCGCATCGCTCCCGCCATTCTGAAAAAACATGTGGCCGCAAAGGTCCGTGAGGAAATCGAGAACTTGCAAACCCAAGGGAAGAAAGCCCTCAGCAAGGGAAGGAAAGGAGAAATCCGGGAGCATTGCAAGAACATGCTGCTTTCCAAAACGGAGCCCCGGCCTTCCATGTATGGTGTGGCAGTGAATATGTCCACTGGTCTTGTCTATGTCGCCAGCACCTCTAAGTCGGTGCTTGAACTTTTTGAAAAATGCATGGAATCGGCCTTTGGCGGAGAACTGGAACGCCTGTACCCGATTGCGCTCTCCGGGACTACTGGCGGCTCGGATCATCCCTTGGAAGACCTCATGAAGGACATTTATGCGGAAAGCATGACGCTTTCCCTCGATGAAAAGACCTACTCCATAGCTGAACAGGGAAAGGCTACGCTTTCCCGGACGGATGGGCCTTCAGTCTCAGTAACAGATGCGCCGGACAGCGCGAGAGCCGGACTGGAATCCGGGCTCTTGCTTACCAGCCTCAAAATCAGGCTTTCCTCAATGCCGGAAGATGAACTGGTGTCCGTTTTTACTTTGAACGCGGATTTTAGCTTCAGCGGCCTGAAGACACCGCGCATCCGTAGACAGAAAGGAGAAGACGCCGATCCCGACACGGACTTCCTCCTGAAGATGGGCTTCATCGAAGAGACTGTGACTGCCATGCACTCGCTCTTCCGGCAACATGCGGGCAACTAGGGAGAACATCATGAAAAGACTGCTCTTGCTCTTTCTTTTGTGTTTTGGGCTGGTCTTGCCAGGGGTGGCTGCTGATGGAACCAGCTTTAATCCTACAACAATTTCTGTCAAAAGCGTGGGTGCTTCGATCCCCGTTGGAACGGTGATTACTTGGCCTTCCAACTCATGGCCTTCTGATAGAGATAACTGGCTGGAATGTAACGGGCAATCCATATCCAGCGCAGTATATCCGGAACTGGTCGCGCTCATCGGGTGGAACGTCCCGAATTATCAGGGAGTGTTCCTCCGGGGATACGGTGGCCAAACCAGCTATCACTATGGCGCTGTTGGCCACTGGAGCGCAGGGTTAGGCGAGCTGCAAGGGGATGGAATACGAGAAATATGGGGAGAGCTTTCCTATCTGCCCCGAAGCCGCGATGGAGAAGTGGGCCAGTCCGGTTCACTGGCCTTTTGGAACGAAGGGCGGAATCAATGGATGAATGACGCGGGTAAGGCACCATCAGGTGCAATGAACTTTTATGCGTCTCGCTCAACTCCGGTTGTTGGTGAAGTCCGCCCGGTGAACCGCGCTGTTCGCTACCTCATCCGGGCCAGGTGACTTGCCAAATCTCTCCGAACTCCTTATTCTCCAAAACAGAAAGGGCCAAGGTGCGCTAACACCTCGGCCCCCGGCATGGGATGGTTCTTTAAGGGCCTCCCCTCCGGTAAAAGGTTCTCGACCTATTTACCCGATGGAGACCCCCAACGGTGTTCGCAGCACTGTTGGGGGTCGCTTCATTCCATCGGGCTTGCCTTCTAGCTCAGGATTTTACCCATGAGCCAGCTTGCCAGACGGGAGAACGCGCCCCACAGGGCCGCTTTCGTCACCAGCCTGAGCAGATGGTACATCCGCCGTTTGCTTGGCAAGTTGCCTCCTTTCCATCCCTGCCTGTCTGCGGAGAGGAGGCCCCGTATTGCCCCTTGCGGGACTTCGCCACCCTACGGACATACTCCCCGGAAATCAAGGCACGGCAAGCCCTTTTTGCCTTCCTCCCAGTGTATCCGGAACTGGTCGCGCTCATCGGGTGGAACGTCCCGAATTATCAGGGAGTGTTCCTCCGGGGATACGGTGGCCAGACCAGCTATCACTATGGCTCTGTTGGCCACTGGAGCGCCGGACTCGGTGAACTTCAGGGCGATGGGATACGTGAAATTTCCGCCTCATTTTCGACAGGTGGCCAGCACGGAATAGGAGGAGCATCAGGGAGCTTTGGAGTCACAGGGGGACAGGGGTACGACTGGAAATATGGGGGAACAGGAAACCACTATTGGGGTGGGATAGATTTTTATGCTTCTCGCGTTACTCCGGTTGTTGGTGAAGTCCGCCCGGTGAACCGCGCAGTTCGCTACCTCATCCGGGCCAGGTTGTAAAGCCCCCCTCATTAGTGCAAAGCTAAACTGGAACCCCCTGCATGTTGGAGGGCAAACTCCCCTGGGGTGAGATTGCCCAATGATTCGTGTGGCCTTTGCTCATTGTATTCTTGTACCCATGCGTCAACGATAGTGCGGACCTCACTTAGCCTGCTGAAAACATAGAAGTTCAATATCTCATCGCGGAAGGTACGGTTGAACCGCTCCACATACGAGTTTTGCGTGGGCTTGCCGGGTTGGATGAACTCAAGGTCAATCCCGTGCTGCTCAGCCCATCCGGCAAGCTGTACTGAGACAAACTCCGGGCCATTGTCCATACGCATTTTTGTGGGATAGCCTCTCCAGGCGGCTATGCGGTCGAGTACGCGAATGATGCGGGCCGCAGGCAAGTTGGTGTCCACTTCCACACCAATACTTCACGGCTGCAATCATCAAGCACGTTGAACGTGCGAAAACGCTGACCGTGCATCAGCGCATCGCTCATAAAGTCCACAGACCAACAGCCGTTGACGACGGTTTGCGCCTCCAGACGAACAGGAGCTCGGCTGGGCAACCGACGTTTTCCTTTGCGGCGCATGTTCAACTGCAACTGCCGATAAATTCGGTAGACGCGCTTATGGTTCCATGTATGCCCCTCACGACGCAGCACAGCAAAGTATTTGGCAAATCCGTACCGTGGATAGCGCTCGGCCAGCTCAAGAAGCGTCGTGATCACAAGGCTGTCGTCACGAGGTGTTGGTTTGTAGACAAACACGCTTCGACTCATGTGCAATGCTGTGCACGCCTTGCTGACGGAAAGCCCATGCTCTTCTTGAACGAACAGCACAACTTCACGCTTCTCGGCTGGCTTCAGAGCTTTTTTTCGATCACATCCTTCAATGCCCGGTTTTCCAGGCTTAAGTCCGCATACATCTGCTTGAGACGCGCATTTTCATGCTCAAGATCGCGCATACGCTTGATGTCCGAAGCTTCCATGCCGCCGAACTTGCTCTTCCAGCCGTAGAACGTGGCGCTGCTGATGCCATGCTCCCGGCATACGTCCTTGGCAGTCCGTCCCGCTTCGACCGACTTGAGAATCGTGATGATTTGGTGCTCAGAAAACCGTGACTTCTTCATGGCGCCCTCCTGGGGATGGTTTACCAGAAGTCTCCAGTTTTGATCTGCACTATTTTAAGGGAGGGTTACAAGGTGACTTGCCAAACTTTCTGAATCGCCTTATCTTAAAACTCAAGAGGGACGGCAAGTGCTGCTAACACCTACCGTCCCATTGCGCGGGGTCTTTTTCGGGACTCCCCTAGAGGTAAAACAGAAGTTTTCCCACAGGACAGCCCCTAACAGTCTCAACCACTGTTAGGGGCGTTGCTTTGTCCGGTGGGCTGTCTCTAGCTCAGGAACTCGTCCATCAGCCAGTTAAACAGCCGGACAAGGGCAGCCCAAACAGCGGCCTTTGCCAGCATACGGATGAATCCGTACATGGTGGCATGGAACCTCCTTACAATCCCCCGCTGGTGACTGAATAAGGGAAGTCCCGGCGTGAAAACTACACGGGTTCGACTGGCATAGCAAGGCTACAAAAGATTGGCCCTTATTTTTGTTTATCCTACTATAATTATAGATATTTTATGTTGACATTCTAGTGTACCCGGAACTGGTTGCAGGTCGAAAAGGGCTTGCTGTACCTTGGGTTCAGAACTTTTGACGGATGGAGCGTCGTCACAGTATTTCCCCCTTGGAGGGAAGATTATGGCAACAATCCGTTATTCCATGCGTCAGAAAAAATGGATAGTGACGTGGAAAGTACGAGGTGTAACTTTTCATCACGAATGCGCATCTGAAGAGTCTGCGCTTTCGTTCTCCGAAATCCAGAGGACCATAGTCCTGTGACAATTGGTGAGTTCCTGCTAGGGAAATATAGTCCGAGAACTTTATACTGATGAAACTGGATAGTCTCAATCTGTGACTATCCCAGCTAAAAAACTGGAGGAGGGTGGTGACGCACCAACAAACTCAGAAGTTTTTCTTCCAATTCCTTAATACGCTGTTCTTGTGCCTCAACTGTTTTTTTCAAACGGGCGCAGTCCCCTTCTTCTGAGGCGTTCCGGGTCAAATATTGTTCCAGCTTGGCAACACGTTTTTCAAGTTCGGCAATGGGCGTCGCGGGATTGCAAGGTGGTGGATCGCCGCCCATCTCTGCCGTTCTGGTATTCTTGCTAAATGAAAAAAATCGCATTCTGCTCCTTTGCGCCAGTATCGCGGCGCGCCTATTGCTTGGCGGGTTGCGTACTCAGCCAGTCGGTCACAAGTTCAGGATGCGCCTGCATAAAACGGCGTGCCGTGGCTTCGGGCGTCTTGAGTCCGTTTTCCTGATTCCAGTTCATGTACGATTCGAGCTGGTTCGCGTCGGCGTAATGAAAACGCGATAAAAAGGCCCAAGCTTCAGGATGGTCTTTCTGCAAATTCTTGCGGGCCACGGTCTGGATGTTTTCTTCTTTGCCAAGGGAACCGCGCGGATCGTCGAGATAGTGCAGCTTCCATCGACCAAACATCCAATGCGGCGACCAGCCTGTGACGACAATCCATTCTTTGTTGCGGATGGCGGCCGCGAGGCTGGCCGTCATGGTGGCCCCGCTTCCTTCGGCCAGCGTCATTTTGTCCAGTTTATAGTCTTTGAGCAGTTTCTCGGTGAGCTTCATAATGCCCGCTCCGGGATCAATCCCGATGATCCGGTTTTGGAAGCGTTCACTGTTGGCTTCAATCTCTTCAATCGATTTCAAAGGAACATAATCGGGTACGGCCAGACCCAGACGAGCCCCGTCGGTAACTGTACCGAGCACATCGACTTTGTCCTTGAACTTGGCAAGGAAATCGCCGTGCGTCACGGGCAGCCAAGCCGTCACGGAAACATCGGCGTCGCCCGAGGCCAGTGCCCCCCACATGACGGCATTGCTGACCGGGACAGCCTCAACCGTATATCCGAACCTGTCTTCCAGTACAGCTTTCGCAAGGTATGTCGAGGCGGTGGCGCAATCCCATTCCACATAGACAATTTTCAGATGTTTTTTCTCAGCGGCGTGCCCCGGTATGGCTAAGAGACATGCCGACATCAAGCAGAGAGCGAAGAACAGTTTTTTCATGTGATTCTCCTGGAGAGACGTTTTTCCAGTGGTGGGGAACGTTAATTATCCCAACCTCCATGTCCGACACGCCTGGCAAGAGCTTGGAACAGCCTGTCCAGGGTGACGGCTACAATGACGATGCCGAGGCCGGCCGCAAAGCCGTTGCCGATCTGCATTCTTTGAATGGCTTTCCACACTTCGCTTCCCAGGCCCCCGGCGCCAATCATGGCGGCAATGACGGCCATGGACAGGGAAAGCATGATTGTCTGATTGATCCCCGCGATGATGGTTTTGATGGCTAGAGGTAGCTCCACCTTGCACAGCCGCTGCCAGCGCGTTGCGCCAAAGGCTTCCGAGCATTCGACCAGCGAAACCGGCGTCTGGCGGATGCCGAGACAGGTCAGGCGAATGGCGGGGGGAACGGAAAAAATGACTGTCGCGACCATCGCGCTGACTTTGCCGATGCCGAAAAAGGGTATGGCGGGGATGAGATAGACAAAGGCCGGCATGGTTTGCATGATGTCGAGCAGCGGCATGATGCAGATACGGACGGGTTTACATACTCCGGCCAGAATGCCGAGGCCGACGCCGATGAGCGAGGACAGCACCGTAGAGGCCAATACCAGTGCAAGCGTGACGATGGTGGGTGTCCAGAGGCCGATATTCCAAAGCAGAGCGAATCCGAGGCCGACGCCTAAGGGAAAAAGGAGACGGCGCGTCAGCAACCATGTGATGCCGCATAAAAGAGGAATGAACAGCCAAGGCGGGCAGGCCAACAGTCCGTGTTCAAAGATATCGAGCAGTGCGGAAACAACTTCGGCTCCGGCCCTAGTGAACGGAGCGCAGGTTTCCACCAGAAAATCAATGGCGGCATCAGCCAGTTCGGCGAGTGGCAGGCTTGGGATATTCATTCGGTTTTACCTCTTGTTTCCGTAAGGGCGCCAAGCAGCAACCCCCGCACGATGACTCCCTGTAGACGGCGGTTTTCGTTCACCACGGCCAGCGGATAGGGAAGGTTGGACATGATGCGAATGAGTTCGGAGACGGGGGTATCGGGAAGGACGGTAACGATATCTCGCTGCACGACGGGCTCCAGTTCCCTGCGCCCCAAGCTACTTAGCTGTTCCACATCCTCGGCGTTCACGATGCCCTCAAACTTCCGCTCCCGGTCAAGAACGAAAAGGTTGGTGATCGAATGGGTCCGCATAGCGCGCAGCGCCGCACGTGGTCCGTCGTGTCCAAGCACGGCCACCGCTTCGGAGCGCTTCATGATCCGTTCGGCCGTCAACACATGGGTGACATCCGCTGAGGAAACGAAGCGGGCCACATAGTCGTCGGCCGGTGAGGTGAGGATGTCTTCGGGAGCTCCTGTCTGGACGACGCGGCCAGCGCGCAGGATAACGATGCGGTCGCCAAGCTTGAGAGCTTCGTCGAGGTCATGCGTGATGAAAACGATGGTTTTGCGCAGTTCGCTTTGCAGGCCGAGCAACGCATCCTGCATATCGCGGCGGATCAGCGGATCAAGCGCGCTGAACGCTTCATCCATGAGCAGCACAGGCGGATCGATGGCCAATGCCCTTGCGAGGCCGACTCGTTGCCGCATACCGCCGGACAGTTGGTGCGGGAAGGAGTTCTCCCAGCCGCCCAAGCCTACCAGGGCAAGGGCCTCCATTCCCTTTTTATGGCGGACCGCTTTGGCCACGCCCATAATTTCGAGGCCGAACACCGTATTTTCCAAAACGGATCGGTGGGGAAGCAAGGCAAAGTCCTGAAAGACCATGCCGAAGTTTTTTTGCCGTAATTCGCGCAGCTCGCGCGTGGAAAGTGCGGTGATGTCCGTGCCGTCCACATGGATGCTTCCGGCGGTGGGGTCTATGAGCCTGTTAAGGCAGCGGACGAATGTTGATTTTCCGCTTCCTGACAAGCCCATGACGACAAGAATTTCGCCCTGTTGGACATCGAGAGAAACGTCAAAGAGGGCAACCGCGTTGCCCGTGTCGTTCAAAATCTCCTTACGCGGTTTGCCTTCTTTGTATTGTTTGAGTGCGTGTTTTGCGCCGAAACCAAAAACTTTCGATAGGTTTTTGACCGAAATTTTCGCCATACTCCCTCACAGAGCGGGATCGTGTGCCCGCTGCTTGGGAAAGTCCGGGCAAGCTCGGCAGCATATGGGAGAACGCCTATTCTTTGCCACATCAATGCGGAATATAAAGAAAAGGGCACACACTCGCCCGCGTCGGCGCTGCCGACGATATACGGCTCCCGGGGATAGCCCCGACTTTCCAAAAATGATTTGCCAAAATTGGCGTAATACGGCACGAGACAAAGCACGTCATAGCAAAATCTGCAAAGAATTTTGTGTGCGAAAACGACTTAAATCATGCCATTATAATTTTATGTTATATGTAACAAAAGTCATTGTCAATAATTTTTTATTTTATATGCAAATACTATGTACTGCACTATTGTTAAAAACGACACTAAATACAATATTGATTCAAAATATAATTTTATTTATGTAAAAATATTTATTTACAATGTAATAAATAAATGTTTTGGACTTTATTACCATACTACATAATGCAGAAACAATGCATAAAAAAGGCATAGCCAAGCACCATATTCCTCACTTCCAAAATTTCCTACTTGTCGGTTTTTTGTCCCGCAGTGGAGCGGCGAGGGGGAAAAATGGGGAGCCTGCCGGGGCTAGAAGTCATCTCATAATCAAAATATGGCACGAACATAAAGTACCTCTAGACTTTTTCATGCGCATCCAGCACGAAGTGGTAATGGACATCACCAATGAGCAATGGGAGCACCGCGCGCCCCTTCTTCCAGCCCCCCAAGGGGCCGAGAGGGCAAGGCAGGCCGGTACTCAATGAGCCTCGTGCCATCCTGAATGGAATTCTTTGGATTTACCAATGAGCTTCCAGAACGTTTGATCGGCGACAAGGCCTACGACAGTGATGCCCTTGATGCCAGACTGGAATAAGCTTGGGGCATCGAAATGCTCGCCCCGAATCGAAAGAAACGGGCCAAGACGCAAGATGGTCGTCTCTTGCAGCGGTACCGTCGCCGCTGGAAAGTCGAGCGGCTGTTCGCTTGGCTGTAAAACTTTCATCGCTTTGTTGTAACATGTAAATTTCATCCAGAAAATTTTATATCAATATGGCGCAACTGGGATGTATTATGATCTAGCTCAGGTTGATTATGAGATGACTTCTAGTATCTGTGAAAAGCACCGACGGAATCCCTGTCGGAACTGTGATTACATGGCCGTCAAACACATGGCCGTCAGAAGCCAATAAGTGGCTGGAATGCAATGGACAAAGTATAAACAACACAGTCTATCCGGAACTGGTTGGAGTTATAGGCAGCCGAGTGCCCGATTACCGGGGACGTTTTCTGCGTGGCCTCCAGTCCGGGCATAGCGTCGGACAGACGGTGGCCAACTCTCTCAAGGGCCATAACCATACGCAGCCGACGCATACGCACTCTTTTTCCGGACAGCTCGTCAGCACGGCCCTGTCCGGCACAGCGGCGGGGCAGAGATATTCATCCACGGCAAGTTTGAGCGTATCTGGGACTGCGGCGGGACAGAGGTATCTGGATCGAAGAATGGAATCAGCCCGGAGTCCCATTTCTGGTTCAGGAGGGGGTACCGCAGCGGCAACGTATGGTGGAGAGGGAGTAAATTACTTCTTCTCTGCGGATAACGCATATCTTACAGCTAATTCGAGTTCTATCTCTGGCACTGCTAGGGGCACAGTCTCCGGCATAGCGAATGCCAGTACAGTTTCAGGGAATCTACGGAACGGGACTGTGACCGGAACCATTGGCGCTGGCGGTGGAGCCCCCACGGATTACACGGGGGAGGTAGAGACAGCTCCTGATCACATCTATGTGCGCTGTCTTATCCGAGCAAAACCATAAATATGTATTTCAGTAAATACATATTTATGTAGTTATACTTAGTAACTTGCAGGACAACGCCGATAGAAATTCTTTCGGCGTTGTCCTTATATTTTGAGCTATTACCATTACAGATTCAGTGTATCCGGAACTGGTCGGGGTTGTCGGCAGCCGAGTGCCCGATTACCGGGGACGTTTTCTACGCGGCCTCCAGTCCGGGTATAGCGTTGGACAGACCGTGGCCAACTCTCTCAAGAGCCACAACCATACGCAGCCGACGCACACGCACAGTTTCAGCGGGCAGCTCGTCAGCACGGCCCTGAGCGGCACGGCGGCGGGGCAATCCTTCTCTTCTGCGGCAAATCTCGGAGTCAGCGGGTGGGCTGCCGGACAATCCATCACGAGCGGAGGAGCGGGTGGGCAAACATATCAGACAGTGCAAGGCTCTGGGGGGACATGGATTTCCATCAGTCAAACTGGAAATGATTCAGGAATCGCTGGAGGCAGAGTTTCTATTACGCGAACGACTGAAGAAGCACTAAAAGGTACTAGTCCTTTTGGCGATAGAAATACTTTGGTTGCTCCCGGTGTCTATGAATCCAGATCCGGAGGGGGTGTTGCAGGGTTCACTGTAGGTGGTTCTTCCACAGTAGCCGCAACGACTTCAGGAGGTTCGATCTGGGGCAGCACAGGCGGCGGAAGCATTTCCGGTACGGCCAGTGGCACAGTAAGCGGAACGACCAATTCCAGCGGCGTTTCTGGGGCACTTCGAAATGGAAGTGTAAGCGGAAGTATCGGTGCAGGTGGGGGAACCCCTACCGATTATACGGGAGGAGCAGAGACAGCTCCTGATCACATCTATGTGCGCTGTCTTATTCGCGCAAAACCATAAATACATATTTATATAATTACATATTTATATAAGATAAGGTAACGCCAAAGTAAATTCTTCCCTGGCGTTGCCTTATTTTATTATCCACCTGTATTTCAAAGTTATCTTGCTCTGATAAGATACCGAACAGCCCGGTTCACCGGGCGTACTTCACCAACCACAGGAGTGACACGCGATACATCAAAACTGTAGCGTATCTGATCGTATCTATTGCCCTCTTGTACCCCTGCATTCCCCGAAGGCCAAAAGGCTCCACTCGATCCTCCCTGATTATTGTGTCCAGACCAATCACCGCCTACAAAGGTTCCCCAAATCGTCCTGATCCCATCTCCCTGAAGCTGCCCAAGCGCTGCACTGGAATGCGTCACGGTGCCGTAATGTGTACTCGTCTGTGAACCTTGGCCGCGCAGGAATATCCCCCGGTAATCGGGTACCCGGCTGCCGACAACCCCGACCAGTTCCGGATACACTGAATCTGTAATGGTAATACCCCAAAAATATAAGGACAACGCCGAAAAAAATTCTATCGGCGTTGTCCTACAAGTTGCTACGTATAACTACATAAATATATATTTACTGAAATACAGATTTATGGTTTTGCGCGGATGAGACAGCGGACGTAGATGTGATCGGGGGCTGTCTCAGAGCTCCCCGTGTAATCCGTGGGGGCTCCACCGCCAGCGCCAATAGTTCCCGATACTGTTCCATTCTGTAGATTACCGGAAACGGAACTGGCCTGAGCCGTACCGGAGACAGTACCCTTAGCTGTGCCCGAAATGGTACTTGAACTTGCTGTTTTTGTTGATATATTTGACCTAATATTGCTTGAGCGAATTGGACCGGACCCTCCGCTTACGTCTGCGGCATTATAGTAGTTTGTGGTCCACAGTACCGCATCATCGCTGTATCTTTGCCCTGCCGCTGTCCCGGATACGCTCAAACTTGCCGTGGATGAATATCTCTGCCCCGCCGCTGTGCCGGATAGGGCTGTGCTGACGAGCTGCCCGGAAAAGGAGTGCGTGTGCGTCGGTTGAGAGTGGTTATGGCTCTTGATCGAGTTGGCCACAGTCTGTCCGACGCTATGCCCGGACTGGAGGCCACGCAGAAAACGTCCCCGGTAATCGGGCACTCGGCTGCCGACAACCCCGACCAGTTCCGGATACACTGGATGGAATCTGAAAAAGTGTATTATCGTACACGGATAAGATAACGTACAGCTCTGTTTTTAGGTCGCGTTTCATTTCCTCCCGTATAGCTGGACTCTCCCGACACGGCATATGGTTCTAGCCCTGCTTCTTCAAGGCTTGAATCGTGCTTCAGCCCTTCTCCCGGAAGAATCATGCGTCGAGGAATTTTATGACTATGACTTTTGATTTCGTCTTCCTGAAGAATACCCAAGGCTGCGCTATTCCCACCTACTCCCCGTAAGAAAAGCCCACGATAGTCTGGTACTCTGGAACCGATGAGTGCGACCAGTTCCGGATACACTGGTAAGAAGGCAAAAATGGCTTGCTGTGCCTTGATTTCCGGGGAGTATGCCCGTAGTGTGGCGAAGTCCCGTAAGGGACAATACGGGGCCTCCTCTCCGCAGACAGGCAGGGATGGAAAGGAGGCAAGTTGCCAAGCAAACGGCGGATGTACCATCTGCTCAGGCTGGTGACGAAAGCGGCCCTGTGGGGCGCTATCTCCCGTCTGGCAAGCTGGCTCATGGGTAAAATCCTGAGCTAGAAGGCAAGCCCGATGGAATGAAGCGACCCCCGACAGTGCTGCGAACACCGTTGGGGGTCTCCATCGGGAAAAGTTTCCGTAACTTCTACCGGAAGGGAGGCCCTTGAAGAACCATCCCGTGCCGGGGGTCAGAGTGTTACCTGCACTCTGGCCCTTTCTGTTTTTAGGATAAGGAGTTCCGGGGATTTTGGCAAGTCATGGCTTGGCTCGAATGAGACAGCGGACGTAGATGTGATCTGGAGCCGTTTCGGACCCACCAGTATAGTCCGTAGGATTACCACCTCCTGCGTCGATGACACCGCTCACGCTCCCATTTCGCAGGTTCCCCGAAACAGAGCTGGCGTTGGCCGTTCCACTTATAGTACCCGAGGCAGTCCCAGAAACGCTCCCTCCTCCTGTGCTTCCCCATATTGAACCACCTGATGTTACACCGCCCATCGTTTGGGCTTTTGCTCCTGAAAACGGAACGTAGCTGGTTGTCACTGTACTCCTATCCCCACCTGAGCCGCTACTGTACTTGGAATAAAAAACCCCATTATTTTCAGTAATAGTGATGCCCCATGAAGCTGTTGGCGGCGTAGCAGAATAACCGGGAATAATTCCACCTGCCCCATAACCATTAGTGGTTCCGGTGTCATGGCGAAAGGTCACGTATCCCCCGGAACTACTTGCCGTACTCCCCTGATAGGAAAAGCTCTGTCCACCCGCTCCTCCGCTCGTGATGGATTGTCCGGCAGCCCACCCGCTGACTCCGAGATTTGCCGCAGAAGAGAAGGATTGCCCCGCCGCCGTGCCGCTCAGGGCCGTGCTGACGAGCTGCCCGCTGAAACTGTGCGTGTGCGTCGGCTGCGTATGGTTGTGGCTCTTGAGAGAGTTGGCCACGGTCTGTCCAACGCTATACCCGGACTGGAGGCCGCGTAGAAAACGTCCCCGGTAATCGGGCACTCGGCTGCCGACAACCCCGACCAGTTCCGGATACACTGGTAGGAAGACAAAAAGGGGTTGCTGTGCCTTACGTTCCGGGGGATGACAGGCCAGGCAAACCATATACGAATTTTGACGGATGGAGCGTAGTCACAGTATTTCCCCCTTGGAGGGAAGATTATGGCAACAATCCGTTATTCCATGCGCCAGAAAAAATGGATAGTGACGTGGAAAGTACGAGGTGCAACTTTTCATCACGAATGCGCATCTGAAGAGTCTGCTCTTTCGTTCTCCGAGATCCAGAGGACTATATCCCAAAAAGAGAAGGAACGGTTCACGCAAACCAAGCCCATCCGCAAAAGCATCACCATCCGGGAACTGTTCGATCACCACTTCAGCCTGTGCTCAAAACGTCCGATAACAATCAAGCAGGATCTCTATCACGCCAGACCTCTGCTCCAATCCCTAGGAACCAAGCAAGTAGCGTCCATAACTCAAAAAGAAATTCTGGCTTTTTGCAAATCCCAGAAAGCATCTGGTCTGGCCCAATCCACGATCCACAGGCGGATTTCTCTGCTGCGTTCAATCGCAAGTTGGGGAAAAAGAGAAGGGTATCTATCTTCAGCCATTGAGAATTGCTCCGTTTCAAAAGGGAAAGCCAGAAGAACTCCCCCGCCGACCGTCTCGGAACTCAATGCACTCCTGCGCGTCGCTGTCCCGCATGTCCAGCGCGTCATCCTACTCGGCATTTATACGGGTGCCCGCATCGGCCCGAGTGAACTCTTTTCCCTGAAATGGGATGATGTGGACCTCACACACGGCGTCATCAGTATGCCCAACGCAAACAAGGGTAGCAAACTGAAAAAACGAGACATTCCCATTCGTAAGGATCTGATCCCCACTCTCGCCCGCTGGCAACACCAAGACGCGGACTGTCCATATGTCATCAACTGGTCGGGAAAGCCGGTCCGGAAAATAGCCGCCGCATGGAAAACTGCACTCCAGAAGTCAGGCATCAGGGCTATCCGGCCATATGATCTGCGCCACGCCTACGCAACCTACTCCATCCGGTCTGGAGCCAACATCAAGACTAGCGCAGAGATCATGGGACATGAAAACGCCAGGATGATCCTCGAAGTCTATGAGCATGTCGATTGGGCACAAAAAGTCAGGGCCATCGAGGGAATGCCGGATTTTTTCGCTCTAGCTCCGAAAGCCGTCCGCAACCCCATCCATGAACGACGTCCGCGAAAGCGCGAGATAGACGAGCCAGGCGCAAAGTATTGTGTACGGAATACCGTGCCAGCACTCAACGACAGGAAACACCTTATCCACTCTGAAATCGAAAATCAGTATGGCAATCCAGCGGATAAAGACGCTGATCATAAGCGCAATGCCAAAACACAGAATCCGTGCGGACCTGAATGCCGTAGCCAAAAAGAACGCGGGCACAAGTATGAACTTTCCCAACAGACAGAACAGAAAAAGCTGAAGGAGGAAATCCATAAGCCACCTCCATTCGTCGCCAAGCCAGAATACCGCGCCGAGAAACAACATGACCGTACTCAGCCCCGAAATGACAGCACGCATGACAACCTCCATGACGGGGCACCCCAATGGGATGCCCCTGGCTAACAGGTTAGGCGAGTAAGATCTCCTTCATCTTACCGTTCGGACAACGCTCCTTGATGATCCGCATCATTTCTTGAAAGGTACATCTGCGCGGTTCGGATTCTCCGGGCAGCGAAAACGTATAGGATTTGACGGAACCCTCGTCTTGCGCGTATCGTCTCTCATCGGATTTCTTGATGTTCATCTCATGAATTCCTTTCATGTCCTCTGCCGGTGGCTTCCGGCAGAGGACTTTTTATTAGTCTATGGCCGCGTAGATCGCCTGGGCTTCAGGATGTGACTCGATGTAGTCATAGAGCTGCCGATGCTTTTCTCCAAAAGCAGGGCTGATCTGTTCGGCAAAATCGTTAAGCGCATAGAGAGTAACGACTATTCCGGCGGCATCTGCCGACATTTCATCGTTAAAATAATTTCCAGGCCATGTGAGCCACATCTTCTTTTCATCTGCGGGAGCTATATAAAAGCCGCCGTTGCTCAAATCATAAAAATTCCAGTATCCTCCGTCATAATGCGGACAAAGTCTCCGCATCCAACAGTAGACATGCCGCTCAAAGGCAAGCATCTTCGCCATTCCTACATGCCGAAGCCAGAAGTTCAGCCGGTCTTCGTCGGCTACCTTCGTCGCTGTGATGATTTCCATTTCCAGATTTTCCATCGTGTCCTCCTTGGACGTTGCGAGTTTTTCCCTGGAGTTGAAACCTGCCTTTATGCAGTTCCCCCCGAGGGCTTTCACCAAGTGAAAGAAGCCCTCGGGGGGAACTGCTCAAAGGCGTGTCAACGCCAAAAAAGAAATCTGGAAATAAAGGGCCTGCTTCCGTGACGGAGAGAGTGTAGCGAGCGACGGCGCGGAAGATGCGCCTCCGGCGCACCCTCTTCCTCTTTTGATGGGGACGGTGAGCTGCTGAAGGCCTGCCAGCTGGACATGGCCAACCCGGGGACGGTGAGCTGCTGAAGGCCTGCCAGCTGGACATGGCCAACCCGGGGACGGTGAGCTGCTGAAGGATTCCGCACAGCGGAATCCTTTATAAGACGCTTCGCGTCTTATGCTCTATCCTGATTTATGTAAATATGTATTTACAATATCACGTATACATGCAATAGTATAAATACATATTTACAAGGAGAACAAGCATGTATATCTGCGCAATAGCCAATCAAAAAGGCGGCGTAGGCAAGACAACGACGACGCATAATCTGGGTGTTCAGCTTGCCAGAAATGCAAAAAAACGAGTATTGTTGCTCGATTTGGACGCTCAGGGGAATCTGAGCGATGCCTGCGGTCTTGAGCCGCAAACGCTGGAACGAACCGTTTTCGATGTTCTCGCAGGAAGCGCCCCCATTGCCAAAGCGAAGAGCACGCTGGAAGAGGGATTGGATATTCTTCCAGCCAACATCCGCCTTGCAGAAGCGGAACTGGCGTTTGCGGGACGAATGGGGCGGGAAAATCTGTTGAAGAAGGCTCTCACCTCTGTTGCGGGCGAATACGACTATGTGCTGATTGACTGCCCACCTTCTCTTGGGCTTTTGACCGTCAACGCCCTTAATGCGGCGAACGGATTGCTCGTCCCGGTACAAGTCGAATATTACGCTCTGGCGGGACTCGCGCTCATCAGGCAGACGGCAGAGCTTGTCCGAGATCTCAATCCCGATCTGGCGATCCTCGGGCTCGTCTTGACGTTTTTTGATGCCCGAAAGACACTCAACAAAGATGTGGCCGCTGCCCTCGCGGACGAATGGGGAGACGCGCTGTTCTCGACCCGCATTCGTGATAATGTGAGCCTTGCGGAAGCCCCCAGTAATGGGCAGGATGTGTTCAGCTACAAGCGAGGCAGTTACGGCGCAAAAGATTATGCGGCCTTTGCCGCCGAATTTCTGGAAAGGACGGAGGGATGCTATGGGACTCGGGGATAGAGGGAAGAACCAAGTAAAGAAAGGGAGCCCCAGCGGGCTGTTCACCAGGACGGAACCCAATGCTACAGAAACACAGACTTCTAGTGATACAAAAATACAGAACACTATAAATACAGAAATACAAGATCTGCCAGAGAAAAATGACCAGAGAAAAATGTACAACATATCTCGGTCATTATCTGAACGCCTCCGAAAGTATGCTTTCGATGAACGCCGGAAGGAAGTGGATATCGTCCGGGAAGCACTTGATGAATACCTGAAAAAACAGGGCTATTAGGGAGGAAAAATATGCGTCGTCTGGTTCTATTGCTGGCTGTTTTGGCCCTGTCCGTAGGGCTTTATGGTTGCCATCCTCATCATCGGGGACCGGTGACACCACCTCCGCCACATCATGGACAGCACATACCTCCTCCGCATCACTACTGAGTGGTTCTTACACTGTCGCCCCCCACATCAATCAATACAAAAAGAAAAGGGCGCTCTCTCTAGAGAGAACGCCCTTTTTCGTCAGCAAGAGATCACATCCTGTGATGCGTCCGCCGCCTCTTCTTCGCTCAGAGCGTTCTCCATGAACGCGCCACACTGCTCCGCTTCCTCCGGATCAAATTCTACCTCCAGTCCGGGGACGGAAAGCAGAGCACACTTTGCCTCGACAGACTCCCTGAGCGTCGTAGCTTCGTCCGGTCGCGTGTATGCGGCGCGCACGGCCTCTTCCACCTCTCGTGCCGACAATTCCGTTTTTTCGCTCATGACCCACCTCAGCGGCTCATTTCCTCAGAGTGGGAATGAACCAGTTGTTTATTCTTCTCAAGTTCAATGGCCTTTTCCTTGATGGCCTTCTCAATGGCCGGTTTAAGCTGGCGGGCCACCGCAGCCATACCCAATGTACTCTTTTGGCTTAGGTCATTGAAGTCCGTAAAACCGGCCATATCTTTTTCCCGTTCTCCGGGAGCAAAGACAGGGAAAACGGCTTTACCTCCCACGGCCTGTGCAGCCTTTTCCGCCTTTTCACGTCCGGGATTGGCTCGAACCTTCGGATGATTAAGGAGATGGAGATCGTCATCTCCCGCGATGATTACGGCTTTATCCGGGTATTTATCTTTAAGAGCCGTAGCCACGGCCATAAGATTCCCCGAGTCGAAAGCCGCGACGGTCGCATGACCTATGGCATCAGAAATGCTTCCTGCCGTGGCGTAGCCCTCAGCTATCACGATGGCCGGGGCGGTACGCAAGGCGTCCATGCCGCCCACAGGGTGGAAACATCCTTCCTTGCGGCTGTTTTTGGCGAATCTCTTTGTACCGTCTTCCTGAATATACTGCATGGACCACAGCTTTCCATCTGCGTCAACAGCAGGGATGCAAGTCGTTTTTCCATCTGTGGCCAAAAAAACTCCTCTTCGGGGAGCCAGTCCTTTCCTGTCCAGATAAGGAGTCGGCACGTCTTGTTTCATCCAGGAGAGCTGCCCGGCCACACGTTCTGCCGTTTTTTCATGTTCGAGAAGCAGCTCTTTGGCCCGTTCCTGTTGTTTTCTGGCGCATTCGGCTTGGAAGGCTGCTTTATCCTGTTGGCTTATAAAAGCCCCTTGCGTTTTCCAACGCACCTCTTCTCCCGTCCGATTATTCTTCACGTACCCCGCTGGCCGCCCATCCATATAAGCGACATAGAACCCTGAAGAGGCTCCCGCCCTATCGCCTTCCGTCCTGATTCGATGTGCCGCGCCGTCCATCAACGGATGCTCTCCTTCGACGATGCACCCGACAGAACGCAGGGCTTCCGCAAACTCCTCACGGGGAGTCATCGCGGGAAGCTGTTCGTTCTTCACATTTTCCGGAAGCCATCTTTTCAACTGTTCCATGTCTGCCTGTGGCCCGGCATACCAGCTTTTTGCAATACTATCCCACTTCGCACCAGCGGCCCTTGCCGCATCCCGTTCATTGTAGGAAACCGCAAGATATACACGTTCCGAATCTCTTACTTGGGACATGGATACTTCCTCCTGTTTCATGGCTTGTCCGGTCCTCACCAACCGCTCATGAGAGTTCACGCCAGCCGCCGGTACTTCAGGTGCCACCGTTTCAACAGACTGATCCAGTGATTCCTTGAGCCCGCGTTGCGCGGCATCGCTACGGGCAACCTGTATAGCCGCTTCCTGTGACTCAAACTGCTTGAGCTTCACTCCCTGCGGCGTATTCGAAGTGCTGTGCCATTGGCCGTCCTCATAGAAACTTTGCCCCAGGGAACCGACTCGACGGCTAAAATAGGTACGGCGCAAGACATGGCCATCCAGGGTATAGCCATTGTGCTGATTGGAGACGGTATATTCCGTTCTTCCTTCGCCGTCGCCAAACGTGAGCGTGTGGAACTGTTTTGCCTCCGGTCGGACGCCTTTTGTGACGGCAGCGGCACTTTCCCGATTTTGTTCCGCCGATTCCGCCAATATGGGAGGTTCCACAATCAGGGATTTTTTCGGCTCCCAAGTGGAAACATAGTTCGAATCATCCTGCATCCGCTGCAATTCCCGGATGACCGCGCCGTGGTTTTCCCGTGCCAACGTCAGTTCGTCCTTTTGAGGAAATTCCTTACCCAGGGCGGCTTTGACGGTTTCCAGCTCGGCGCTTTCCTGCCGGGCGTTCTCCCGTTGCCTTTCTATGGATTCGTCCAGCCCTTTGGCTAAGAAGTTGTCCATACGCTGGAACAGGCCGGACAGACTGAATTGGTCGTCAAAGCTGTATCTCAGATTATCGGGCAAAAATTCCTGTTCGCCTTCTCCCCGCATTGTGAGACGGAACCCGTCGCTGCCGTACAGCAGCGAAGAACGCACGATATGTACGTCAAACCCACGATAGGAACCAAACGGCACCTTTGCCGAGGAGTTGCGTGTCACTTCCTTCACACCGTCGAGCAGGCGATTTTTGATTTTTTCACTGTCTTTTTCCGTCAGGAGCTTGCCGTCCGCCAGAAGCTCAACGCATATTTTCTCCTTCCCCTTTTCCTTGATTACATGGGTATGTGAGTCCCGACGCTGGATATTGGCGGCATAGGCGCTTTCCGCCTTGTCCAGCCGCGTTTCAACGGAGCCAAGCCATTTCAGCCTGTCCCGCAGACGATGTTGGCCGCGCTGGTGTTGAGAATATAGGGCTTCCAGTTTCCGCAGGTCGCTGGCCAACTGAACCTGCATAAGAATCAGGGGATTGCCGGAAGCTGCCGCTTTCATTTCCGCCGCATTAGCGGCTTTTGATTGCACATCGTCAATGACGCGCTGGAGGAGATCGCCCTTTCTGAACTGCTCTATGGCGGCAGCCTTGTATTCGATGGTCTGCCACATCCGCGCATCGTAAGTCTGTTTTGTTGCGTAGTTATATACAGCGACAGAAAAGTTGTCAGGATCTCGCTCATAGAACAGATTCCCTTGACGTATGATCCTTCCATTTCGCTGTTCAAGGTCGCTCGGCCTCCAGGGGGCATCAAGATGATGCGCGGCTACCAGACGTTGCTGCACGTTCATGCCCGCACCCATCTTGGCGGTGGAGCCGAGCAATACTCTGACATGACCGGCGTTCATGTCGCTGAACAACTTTGACTTGCGAATATCCGTATTGGCATCATGGATAAAAGCGATGTCATCTTCAGGAATGCCTTTATCTATGAGCTTTTGCTTTATATCGTTGTAGACGGAGAATGTGCCGGACGACAGGGCGATAACGGCGTCCATATCGGCGGCGACCGTAGGATCTTCTCCGTCCGCATCGCCGCTTTCAATCAGATCCGCATCATCGTCATCCGACCGCACCGCTTCTTCCTCCCGAAGAAGCGTGCCGTCCACATCCACAAAGGACTCAAGCTCCAAGTCTGGCCGTACAGCCTGATCGGGGGCAACCACTTTTCCAGACTTGGGCGTGGAGAGATCGCAGAATACAAGCTGTGTGCCCTTGTCCGCCGCCGTATCGCGCCAGATTTCGTAGATGCGATCCACGGCAACATTGATTTTCGAGCCGGGATGATCACCCGCAGCCGGGTCAATCAAGCGAAAGTCCAAACCCGCTTTGCGGGCGTCATTGGTGATTTTGAGCGGATTATCCACACGAGGGTCGCTGGGCAGATGCTCCATACGCTGGATAATCCTGTCCATGTATTCCGCCTGATCCGCCGACCGTTCCACGACATCGTTAAAGGGTTTACCGCCCTTCACCGGCGGCGTGAGAGGCCGTAGACCGGCCCGCTTCGCCTGCTCGTCCAAATCGCTTTTCGTCACCACGTCCGCGAATGTGCGGTACATGGAAAGCAGTTCCGGCACGTTCTGGAAGCTGGCAAAGCGCGATTTCATCTTGTAGTTCACCCCTGTGGCGTCCAACTCCCAACCATTGGTAATCTGGCCAAACGTCGAGGCCCAGGCGTCGAAATGCTCAATGCCCTTGGACTGCAAATCCTTATATTGCATGTAGCGTTGCAGGGTATAAACTTCGGCAATCGTGTTGGATATGGGTGTACCGGTCATGAAGTATACACCCCGGCCATCATGTTCGCGTTGCAGGTAGCGGCACTTGATGAACAGATCCAACGCCTTCGCGGAACCTGTGACGTTTCCCAAGCCGGACACGTTCATAGTCGTGGCGTAACTCAGATTCTTAAACTCGTGCGATTCATCCACAAACAGAGCGTCAACGCCCAAATCACCGAAGTCCACGGAGCGGTCTTTCTTACCATTACCGGCAAGCAGGGCTTCATAGCGGGCTTCCATTTTTTCGCGTTGCTTTTCAAGTTGCTTGATGGTGGCGCGTCCGCCATCCGCTTCCTTGGAAGCCTGTATCGCCTCGATTACCGCGTCAATTTGCTCTTTGAGAATTTCCTCCTGCACGTCGCGGGGCATGTCGATTTTGCGGAATGAGCTATGAGCCACAATGACGGCATCCCATTCTCCCGTGGCGATACGCCCAAACAGCCGTTCCCGATTCTGTTTGGTGAAGTCCGTCTTGTCCGCCACAAGGATGTTCGCGTCGGGATAGAGCTTATAAAATTCGTCCCGCCACTGGTGCAGCAGGTGATTGGGCACAACAATCATGGGCTTGGAAAGAAAGCCCATGCGCTTGGATTCCATCACCGTGGCGATACAGGCCAGCGTTTTGCCCGCTCCCACAACATGGTCGAACAGTGCTGTACCTTCCTGGATGCTGCGCCAGACCACATCCTTCTGGTGCGGCCTGAGCTGCACCTCGGACGACGCGCCCACAAGCTCAAGGTGCGAGCCGTCATAGCGCGGGGGAACGTTCGTGTTGAAACGCTCATTGTAGAGTGTGGTCAGCATGTCGCGCCGGGCGTCATCCGTCCAAACCCAATCAAGGAACGCCTGACGGATTTCATCGGCCTTCTGCATGGCGGCAGCGGTCAATTCCTGATCAATCACCATGATCGGCCTGCCGTTGTCGTCATACTGGCCACTTGCCTTTTCCACCTTGATGGGCTTGTTCGTCAGCAAGGCCCCGATAATCTTGTCGGCGGGATACTCCGGGATGCCCCAGACGCTCGTGTTCAGGGATGAGTCCCAAATGCTGACGGAAACTTCCCATCGGCCAACTGTCGGAAAATAATTGATGCTCTGACGCCCCTTGCCCCCATGAAGATGCTCGGCAAAGTCGGAATACACCTGCGCCGGAACCCAGGCTGAACCGAACTTGATGCCGATGTCCACAGCTTCGATGTCCGGCGGCATGGCGGCGGACAGGGCTTCCACGTTGGAAGCGAAGCGCGCATCCGTTTGCGCGGCCTCCGTTGCCAGATGGAGCTTGGCCCGGACATTGCCGGTCAGGTATTTATCCCGGATTTCCCATTCCTCATTGGCCGGGTTCAGGAAAATCAGGCCCTGTTCCTGCAATTCCTTCTGGATGGAATCGGCGGGACGCCGCAGGAGCTGCTCCATGCGGCTGAAATCCACTTTGCCGGTTTCCCGCAACGTAATGAGCAGAGCGTCCTTGCCGCTCTCGGCCTGTTCAGCGACCTGTGCGGGTTTGAGCACCCGCTGTCGGAAAATGGCGGCTTTTTTGGCCGACGCGGGCCGGGCCTCCCGGTTCTGCCGTTTGGCGGTTTCGGGAGAAATCCCCTTGTCGTAGTCCGCTTCCAGGGACTCCAGCAGGGAATGCTCCGGATCGTCGCGCATGAGGGCGCGGTTCGTCTGCGAGTTCAAATGTCCGTAGCGCCGCACGAAGGCATCATACTGGCTGTTGAGCTGTGCACGCAGCGAGGTCATCCGGCTTTCGTCGCCGTCCCCTTTCTCCTCGTTGAGCAGTTCACGCAGGGTATCTCGGACTTGAATGATGGAGGTCAGGCGTTGCCGAACCCCCTCGTTCTTGACCGGCAGTATGTCGTAATCGCTTTCGCCAAAAGCGGCGGCTGTCTTGAAGACGATCTTCCGGCTCTGCGGCTCGACGCACAGGGCATCCATTTTCAGAGACTGGAAATACGGACTACGAATGAATTCCGCGTTGCGCGTCCTGACCTCGGTGTTGAACGGGTTTTCCACCTGCGGCACGAAGCGGCCTGCCGGAAGCACATCCAAGCGTTCGGCTATTTCCTGTCCCAAATCCGCATGTCCCGGATCGGGCACACAACTCACAGCATCAAAAAGCCCCCCAGAAAAGGCCAGAGTGCCGATGACCTGCCGGGGGTTCTCCACAAAGTAACTGTTGATTGTGGCCGGGCGTCTGCCGCCGTTTTTGAGGTCGTCCACTTCTATGGAGGCTGTGTTCACCCAATCCCGGCTGTACAACTTTTCCCCGGAATTTTTCTGGAAGAACACGACATCCGCCGTGACATCCGTCAGGGCGTTCTGGCGGAAGGCGTTTTCCGGCAGGCGGACAGCTCCCAGAAAATCGGCGTACTGCGAGATATGTTCCCGCACCGTGGAATCGGCGGAGTCCATGAAGTAGCGGCTGACCACGAACGAGGCTACGCCGCCTTCCCGCAGCAAGTCGATGGATTTAGCAAGGAAGTAGTTGTGGACGGAGAACTTCCGCAGTTCGGGAAAATCCGGATCGTACAGCGACTGGTTGCCGAAGGGAGGATTCCCGACTACGGCGTCGATGCCACCGGAACGGATCAGGCTGTTCTGGAAGCCGATGTTGAGATGCTGCTCTTTGGGATAGAGGTATCGCGCAATGGCTGATGTCGTGGGATCAAGTTCCACGGCCATGAAACGGGCATTGAAGTTTTCAGGGCAGAGGCCGATGAAATTGCCGATACCCGCCGATGGTTCCAAAATGCGGAGGGATTCACCTGTACCCAACCCCAGAGTGGAGAGGCCCTGGTAAATGCCCCTGATAACCGTCTCTGAAGTATAGTGCGCGTCCTGTGTTGAACGGCGGGCAGCCGCATAGTCGTCCGGGGCAAGCAGGCCTTGTAATTCCCGGTATTCAGCGGCCCATTGTTCATTTTTCGAGTCAAAGACTTGTGATAGCCCGCCCCATCCCACATAGCGGACAAGAATTTTCTGTTCTTCCGGTGTGGCCAGTTCCGCGCCATCATCCCGGAGCTGTTTCAGCAGGCGTATGGCGGCGACGTTATCCGCGTATTTGCTTTTCGCGCCGCCAACGCCAAGCCGATCTTCAGGAGTTATTTGGTAATTTTGAGGTTCATGTCGATGCCCATGCTCTCCAGTATCTCCCAATCCGACATCCCACGCAGACTCAACTGCCGCGCTGTCTCGCTGCTCAAGGCTCTCGCTTCCGTCTGCTGCTGGCCGTACACCTTCAGATCGAAGGCCAGACTCCCTTGCGCTTCCAGCTTCCTCAGCTCTTCGGGGCTGTTCAGCGCCCAACGATCCAGTATCGAATAGCCCAAACTGGTGTACCCCCCGCTTCTCACGTCGTTGATTGTTTCGGGCTTGAGAACTTTTCTGGCTATTTCCAGCGGATAGGTTTGTCTGTCGAGCATGTTGCGCCTCCAAGGGAAGAATATGAGTGAAATGGGAAAGTTCCTGTATGGTCAGGTAGCTGTCGGCGGCATCCGCATACAGTTGTTCCGGCGTCCTTTTTTCGCCGTCCATGACCTGTATGATTTCCGGGTTACCGCTGTACATGCGGGAGCCGTCTTTCAGTTCATAAACGGAATCGCCATTCCCGTTGACGCCAAGGCGTTTGATGGAAGCCGCATCATTTGTGGGGAAAGAAAAGAAGTTCGCTTTCCGAGCCGGTTCCGGCTGACGCCCTTCATTTTCTTCCGGTTGCGATGCGGGTTCGGAAGTGCTTTCCTCCCGCATGTCGTCCTGAATGTTTTCAGCCCGTATCTGCTCGATCTGGCTTGCCATTGCGTCGAACAGCGACAACTGGCCGACATTGCGTTCTCTTCGTTTGGCCATAATTTTTCGTCCTTGTCCAGTTTCCCTTACGCGCTCATGCTCATGACGTAGTTCAATATCTTTTCAGCATCGGCAGCCGCCCGGAAAAGTTCACGGGGATCGTCTTCAAGCGCCTTAATCCAGCCCTGTACATAGGCCGCGTGGTTACCGGCGCTCTGCCCGATGCCAAGTTCCACCGAAAGCATCATGCCGCTGATTTTGGCTCTCAGCTCCTCCTTGGCGTACGTCATGGAACCGAACGGGCCAAACTCCCGGTTCAGGCGCGACTCATGCCCTGTCCAATGTCCGAGTTCATATAACGCCGTGGAGTAATACATGGCTTCACTTGGAAACTGTTCTTTTTTGGGCAGATAGATGGTATCCTGATCCTTCTTGTAGAAGGCGCTGGCCTGGCTGCGATTGATGATGGTCGCCCCAGATGCCTCAAGAAGTTTTTCCGCCCGTACCACGTCACATTCGCGTGGTTTTTCGGCCAGGAACGGCGGCAACCCCTCGATTTGTTCGCCATTGAAAACATAGCTGATAAAACTGCGTGGACGTTCCAGCTGCACCTTCATCAGATTGCCGCTTTCGCCACGAACGCCCCTCTCTTCCTCAAATTTCCAGTAAATAATGGGGGTTCCTTTTTCCCCCTCCTTGACCTGCGCTCCGGCCTCCTGAGCCTGCCGATACGTCATCCATCTGGGATCACGGTGATCCTGCAACATGAGGTGGATCATGTTGCCGCCACGGTAGCGTTTTCCCGTCGTCGGGTTCATGGGGGGCGTACCGTATCCACCGGCATCAAAAGGCTTCTGCCAGGGGGCTGCCCCCTCCTTCAGCTTTTCAATCAGTTTTTCGGCTACCCGAGTGTAATGATCATCCGCCTTGGCCATATTCCTACTCCCATACAATAAGAGGTTTCAGGGGCGTACAGAGGGTGTCCGTGCTCACAGGGCCGAAGTAGCGGCTGTCGAAAGAAAGGGGATGCTCGGACATAAGCAAAGCCTGATGGTGCAGCTCGACCGCTCCATCCACACGGGCGGGGATAGCCTGCTGCCTGGAACTGTTCTTCAGGGGAAGACCATTCACACGGACGATATCTTCGGAAAAATCCACGCGGTCGCCGTCCAGTGCCTCAACCCGCTTGATGAGGTAGCCGAACCGATTTGGACAAACGCCATATGAAATAAGCCCGCGCTCACGACCAAACCGGCTCACTTCATTATCCTCCGGGCACATGAGGACGAGATCCCCCCAATGTATAGGGCTATACGTTTTCAGGTAGATTCCTAAAGGAAAGCTGCGAGTGGTATTGATGACAAGAATATACTGTGCGGTCACAATGAGCATGACGCCCAAGCTGACGAACTGGAAACTACGCTTCAGGAGCGGATGTATTCTGCGGCTCAACATCAAGGACGCCTCCACAGGTATTCTGTTGGCTGTCGAGGTCAGCCCGTTCTTCCTTGGGTGGCTTTGCCTTTTCCGGGGCGGGGACTTGCGTCCGCGCCAATAGGACGGGATCGAGGAAATAGGGCATCTGCTTTCCGTAGATCGCGGGCGTACCGGCCACAAACACCAGCATGGTGCCGCCTTCCAGCATCTTGTCGTCCACAACCTTGGCCTTGGGCATCCGCATAACCTCATCTTCCGTCATAAGCGGGCGGGAGACTTCCTGGAATGTTGTGCTCACCTGCGTATTGAACGGCCCCATGCGTTTGCCGCTCGTCGTCACCTGTTCTTTGATGGCCGTGGTCTGCCCCGCCATTTTGGAGATGTACTGAATACTTCGCTGCACCATCGGAGCGAAAACGATCTGAATATGCGTGTTGGCCGTAATTGTCTGATGTTCCCCATAAATGCCTATGAGTTGATCCATATCCTGACAGATGAGATAGAAAACAAAACCATACCCTGCCAGAAACGCCAACGACTCCTGTATTATTTCCAGTTTCCCCAATGAGGGAAATTCATCAAGCATCATGAGGAGCTTATGTTCGTGCTCCATCGTCTGGGCCGAGAGGCGACAAATCATGTTGATGAGGATACGTGTCAGGGGGCGGAGACGATCTTTGTCCGTCGGGTTGGTGATGATATACAGACTCACCGGCCTGTGATCCCCGGCATCCATCAAGTCTTTGATCTTGAAGTCCGATGTGGCCGTATTCTTCGCAACCGTTTCGTCGCGCCAGAGAGACAGGAAACCGCGTGCGGTCGAGATGATGGAGCCCCGTTCCTTTTCCGGCGTATTGAGCATGTCCTGTGCGACACGCGCAACGATGGGATGTGGCGTTTTGTCTTTCCGGCCTTCCTCTGCGCGGTGCCCATACCGCTTCATCCCATTCCAGAATGTTTCGTCGAGCTGGTTCTCGGAAAGCAACGCGTCAATCGCCGCAAGGGAAGCCTCCCCCTCTCCATTTTTTTCCTTGTAGAGAATGTGCAGAATCAACCCTACGAGAAGAGACTGAGAGGACACGATCCAGTGACGCCCCGGACCGTCCTGCCCCTTGCCGTCTGGATCAGTAAGCATTCCAGCAAGATTCTGTACATCCGCAATCTCGTACTCGGGTCCAAGCCTGATCTCCTGCAACGGATTCCAGCGAACCGATCCTTCCAGCGCCGCCGGTTCAAAACGCAGTACGGTCTGTTTCGCACAGTTCGCTCTCCATCCCGCCGTCATCTGCCACAATTCCCCCTTCAAATCTGAAATGACGGCGCTTTCCATCCACGTCGTCAAAGTGGGGACGACAAGGCAGACACCCTTACCGGAACGAGTCGGGGCTAGTGCGAGGACATGAAGATTCCCTTTGTGGCGTAGGTAATGGAACCCACCCTTCGGGTCGATCCAACCACCGACGAAGAGTCCTTCAGTCTTCAGGAGTTCCGCAGAGTTAATATCTTTCTGGTTTGCCCACCGTGCCGAGCCATGTATTGTTTCCATAGCCCGGCTTGTATTGGAAACGACTGTCTGCCAGAGAACAGCGACGATCAGCATAACTGCCGCAACCACGGCCCCAATGCTGCCAGCGCCCGCAAACAACCGGGGGGCCTGGCCGTATCCCTCCATAGCCCACAGAAGAACAGACCACGGAGGATAGACGCCTTGTATGTTCCATCCCAATCCAGGGGCATAGTTCACTTTCCAGGCAACAAACTGTGTCGCTGCCCACATGCCGCAGAGGAGGGCCAATAAAGCCAAAACCTTGATTACCACCTGTGAGCCTTCCTGTTTGCCTGTACTCATCGGCTATACCCTCTGGATTGTTCTCTGGCCTGATTGCGGACGCGATCTCTCACTGAAGAGAGTTCGATCATCCGCCTCCTGATGCCTTCCGGCGCATGTATGGTAAACCGCGAAAAATGCCGTTCAGCAAAATCAAGAAGGTGTCTCAACTCCTTCTCCGTAGGATTGGCCGGTATCAGAATACGACCGCCCTGCTCCCTGATGCCTCCCGGATACATTCGGGTTCCTTTACCTGTGACCTTTTCGGGACGTCCGAACGGCAGCTTCTCCACCCCCGCAAGAAAAGCTTGGTGTTCAAGGCGGTTCCTTGTCTGCAAATAGCTGAGGGAATCAGAGGATTGTTGCCGGGCCTTCGTCTTATTCCAGTCAATCCATTGTTCCTTTTGCAATTTTTTCTTCAACTTGGCGCGGCTCAATCGGTACAGGATGAGCTTGTTGAGAATTCCGCTCGTCATGTTCTTGATAAGCAGATTGCGGAGTCGAAAATCCTTCACGGCATCATCACGCTGCTCAAGCCGATCCTGCCTCATTTGCTCACGCTTCTTCTGGCGCTCCGCATCCTCCCTTCGGTATGCCTCCCACAACGGAGAATTGCCCGACATGGGCTGGCGCACATACTCTTTCTTTGGAACGGTCGGGCTCTGGGCGATCCCCTCAAACGTGCCGAACCGCTTTTCCAGATTGGTTTTGGATAGGCTGCGATCAACGGAACTGGCCTTGACGTGTACCTTGCCGGACATGAAGACGAGCCCGTTTCCCCGAGCCTTCAGGGACAGGCCATGCTCGGCCAGCACCTTGCCGAAGGCATCCCAATTCCCTGCCTCCTTCATCTCCGTGAGACAGTTGCGCTGTATCCAGCCGATCAGGGACTCCATGTCCCCGGCCCGCTCCATGTTGATGGCCACCGTTGGCCGAGCCTGTGCCCGGGGAATATGGTTGTCCGCCGCAAGCCCGAACGCCTTCTCAAGCTCGGTGCAGGCGCGGGCCAACGTCCTGAAATCCCTGAGCGGTTCATGGATTGTCAGTTTTTCAGGGTGGACTTTGTTGATAGCGACGTGAAGATGCATATTTTCCGTATCGTTATGCACAACAGAAAGCCGCTGGTGTTCGCCGTAACCAAGCTGCTCACAAATGTGCTTTTCTATTTCGGCCAGTGCCTCAGAAGACGGGCGCTCTCCCTCACGGAAGCTCACAACAAGATGGTAGGTCTTGTCCCCCTTTGCCCTGATGTTCTGCTGCTGTACCGCCAGCATCTCCATTCCCGCCCATCCTGCGTCCTCAGACTCACATCCCGTCACGCGCACTTCCCCAACCCGGCTGCTGCTCCCCTGCGTGTTGGTCAGGTAGGAAATCAGCCGGGTAACGCTGCTTTTCGAGGGGGTGTTCATGCGCATACGACGGGCAATCATTGTTAATCCTGTAAAATTTTTTGAGAAATCAACGCCAGTGAAGCCTGAAGCTCCGTTATTTCCTTGACCGTGGCGCTTGTCAGTTGTTTGAGCTGTAGCCCTGAGTAGCCAATCAGTTTTTCGTCGTTTTTCAGAAGCATCTTGAGGAGCCCGCCAGCACGTCCCAGATCAGCATTGACCTTGCCCAAGGTCTTCACGGCCTGCTGATCAACCCGGTTTTTGATCGGCGTTCCCATACCCGCCTTCCGCAAATATTCCGAAACGCTCATTCCGGCTGTTTCAGCCTGACGTTCGATGTCTTTCCGTTCTTCTTCCGTGCAGTAGCATTTGAGAGGAACCAGCCTGCGTCTTGCTTCCATGCCTTTGGCCCCGCAGGGCAGGATAGTTCCCGTTGAGCACGCAGTGCGAATAAGGGAACCGTGGTGGGGGCGTAGGCCCACACCACCTATCCTGCCCTTTTTTCCATCTGATAAAATAAAAAAATGAATGGAGCAAATGCGAAAAAAAGAAAAATGCTTCGCTTGTTTCTTATCTTTTCCGATCTTTTCCAACCTTTTCGTTTCTCCTCCAATCTTTTCCAGATTTTTCGTTTCTTCTCCAATATTTTCCAACTATTTCAATTTATTTCCGATAATTTCCATTCTTTTCCAGAAAATTTTTTTTCGTAATATCCAACTTTTTACCTGCCATTTACAAATATCTTGCATAGAAATGCTATTTGTGCCTATACAAAAATCATTCGATATACCATTAATATGAGGCCAGGCATGAAGTCACAATCGCTTTCCGAAGAACTTCTGGCACGATCCACAAAAATCCCGTTAAAACAGGGCTCTAGACATCTCAAAGCCTTGTTTGCAGCCCATCGGGAAGAGATCGGGGACGCACTCCGGCAAGGATGGAACATGTCCCAGATATGGAACGTGCTCCACTCCGACGGCAGGTATCCGGGCTCGTACAGCTCATTCAACCAGCACTGTGCGGAACTTCTTAAAAAGATAGAAAAAACGGCTGAAACGCCAGAAAAGGACGAACCGAAGTCCAGCCAAGACTCTCCGGCATCTCCCCAACCGGAAACCTCGCCTCCGGTTCCAAAAGACTGGAGCATCAAGGGTGCCGAGTGGAAGCCGGGGAGTGCGAGCGACAAATCACTTTTTTAGGAAGGAGAACAACCGATGGCCCATGTTCACTTTTTCTTGAATCCGAAAGGCGGAACCGGGAAAAGCCTCTTCAGCTATATTATGGCTCAGTACCTCTCCAGCAAGGGACTCAAAACGACCTGCATCGACTGTGATCCCGTCACGCCGACTCTCATCGCTTATGAAGCCCTCCATGCTCTCCGCATTGACATCATGGAGGACAACAACATCGAAAAAATAAAGTTCGACAAGTTTGTCGAACTGATCATCGCGGGCGAAGAGAACGAGCACTTCATCATCGACAACGGCACCAGCTCCTTTGTCGCTCTTGCCGATTACCTTGTCGCCAATGGTATCGTTTCATTTCTTCGTTCGATGGGGCATGTGGTGACATTCCATGTCATTATTGTAGGCGGAGACAATCTGAAAGGTACTGTGGAAGGTTTTCAATATATTACGGATAAATTTAAAGGTGATTCCCAAATATTGATATGGCTCAATCCCTTCTTCGGAAAAATAGAAAGAGATGGCAAGTCATTCGATCAATTCAGTGTTTTTGCTGAAAACAGCAAGTTCGTAGATGCAATAATCAATTATCCTGACTTTCCAAAAGATATGTTCGGGAAATCATTTGCCCTGCTGCAAAAAGACAGGCTTACTTTCGCTGAAGTATGTGATGCTGAAAACACTCCCAAGGGATATGATCGGATGACATGCCACCGTCTGGGGATGATCAGAACACAGGTGTTCAACATGCTTGATGCGACAAAGGTAATCTGATGGATTCCCTTGAAAATTACCTTCTCGCTGTCATGAAGGAAAACAAGGTCACTCTCGAACCGAATGATCCTTTGTGTGTCCTGCATACTATTCTTTCCAAGTTCGAGGACGACCTCCTTGAGAGCCAGAGAAAATGTCTTGAAGCATTCAAAAGCGATATTGAAGCCTCCTGTTCCAGTATTGAGGCAACTGAAAAGCTCCGGGCTGAACGGGCGCTTTCCTATATTCAGGCCAGCGCTGAAAAAATGCTGGTTGGACTTCCTGAAAAGCTCAACTCCGCCATTCAGCAGGAGGCATTCAAGAAACAGCTCCTCAAATATGCCCTCGAAGCCATTCCCGAAAGAATGACCGTGCCTATTCCGCAAAAACTCTGGATATTCGGGGCCTGCCTTGCGGGCTTGAACATTCTTGTTCTCATCATGGGAGCAATACTTTTGTTCTGAACATCAATAAAGGTGATAAGATATGGATTTTGAACACTACCATACCCTGTTTGCCGGGCACGTTCTCAGGCTGCTGAAAGAGCGTGACATGTCAATGTATGACTTCGCCAAACGCAGCGGAATATCCCCGGCAACTCTTTCCGAAGTCACGCGGGGAGGCAATCCGACTCTCAAAATGATGATCGCCATCGCCAATGGCTTCGGTATTCCCTACCCCATGTTTTTCAAGCCGCTGGATTCCGAAGAATGGCAAGCCGTCAGAGCTTCCGTCCAATACGCCACGAGCTGCAAACCCGCCGATCTTCCCAGTGACGACTATGTACGGCTCTCCGACGTCATCCTCCCCTGCCACAAAGCCGCCATTGTCATGGACTGGGGCTCAAGTGCGGAAAAGGAAGTGAAAAAGCTCATGAAAAAACGAAAAGACAGCGAACGACGCACGAAAGAAAAAGAGGCTGCCGCCCCTGAAACCGACCCAAAGGATGAACACGATGGAAACTGAACAGACCACCAATCAGGAAGCCTTCGAACCCACTATTGAAGACATGATCCAAACCGAAAACGGCATCCCTACGACCACCTCCCTCGTCATCGCTCAGGTATTCGACAAGGAGCACAAGAACGTCCTCCGTGACATTCAAAACTTGGAATGTTCCCCCCAATTTCGTCAGCTCAATTTTGAGCTATACGAATATTCCAAAGACTTAGACATAGGTGTCCGAAAATATCCCGCCTACCGGCTCACCCGCGACGGCTTCGCCTTCCTCGCGATGGGCTTCACCGGCAAGAAAGCCGCCGCATGGAAGGAGCGTTTCCTTGAAGCCTTCAACGCGATGGAAGCCGCTCTGCTCAGGCAGCAACGCCAGAGAGAAGCCGCACGTCTCAGGCAACGCCAGCGGCAAGAGACGGACCCCAAAGAACTGGAACAGCCCGCCCCCCGGACATGGGAGAAGCCCGAGTTCTTCCGCTCCGCACGAAAGCTCACCAAGGCCCAGACGGAATCCCTCCTCGGTGTCCTCAATATGGAATGCCTCCTCCAGAATCGCCAGCCTGAAGACGCGCTCAAAGAACTGCTCACGTTCTTCCACCTCTCCAGCTTGGAAGACATGCGCCAGTCCGACTACCGCGATGCCGTCTTTTCCGTGATGAAAAGAATGCTCCTCATCTCCGGCAAAACCTCGGAAGACGCGCAGGCATCCCCCCAATATGCCGCCGCCATAAACGGCCTCATCAATTTCTGGAACCACTCCTCAGACTTTACCAAAAGCGATATTCAAAACTACGTCCAGAACAAATGCGGCCTTTCCCTTCAGGAAGGCATCTTTTCCGATTCTTACGGCCTGAAGGTTCTCTTCACCCTGTGGGGCGGCATCTCCCATTACGACCTGCGGCTGAACTGACCCCAACGGAAAAGCCCGGCACCAATCTTTGATGCCGGGCTTTTCCTGTAATACAGGCCGATGCCCGAAGTATTGCGAAAATTTTTCAGTCCAGTATCCACTTCACCGTATCCTTTGTGGCCACAAGCCCGTACTCGCCGCTCTCTGACTCGAAAAGCCACCAATCCCGGCTGATCCGTTTCGCCCTGCCGATGCCCACGGTTTCAGTAGTCCGAGGAACCGCGACGGACACGTTGGAGGGCTCGGCCCGAATGCCGACCCAAAGTTTTTCGAGGCTTTTATAGCGCATCAACTCCCCGAGCCATTTTCCACTCCAGAACTCCTCGCGGGTGAGCTTCCCCATTCTGAAGGCTATCTGGTTGAGACATCGGCTGGCATAGTCCTCAGAGACAATCAACTGATTGTCGCCCGATGAATCCCCGAAAAACAGATAGGGGCCAACAGGCATGACCCCGATGCCCAACTCGTCGTCTTCCCTTGCCAGTTCCCACTTCTCAAGTTGCATCCTTATCCGTACGAGACTCATAGTTTTCGTCCTCTGTTTAAAGAAGGATACGGCGGGTTCCACAAAAAATCAATTTTTGATTTACTCAGGCTGTCCCGAAAAATCTTTTCGGGACAGCCCCCTTTGGGCTTCACTCTTCCTGTACGGTCCGTTCCTTCATCTTCCCTGATAAAACAAGCGGTCTGAACCTGACTTCAGAAACCATCTCCCTCTCCAGCGCCCGTTCGTTCATCGCCGAAATCAACACGGCAACGGCCTCGTCGATATCCAGATGGGCAATCTCCGCGAGAATCATACTGCGTTCCTGCCGTAGAGTCCTGTTCACTTCACAAGCGTATCTCATATTCACTCCCCTTCTTTTGCCCTAGTCTGTATTTTTGTAATTACATAAATACAGTTTTATGGAAATGTTACTTTTAACCCCAACAGCCTCAATAGGCTACATGCCCAATATCTGCTATGGAGAGAATTGCCCGTATTTCCTTCTTCATACTCCGTATGTTTCCTGTCACCGGCATCATCAATATTGATTCAAGAAGCGTATACATTTCGGGTGCGGCCTGAATAAGACGCTTATCCTGTATGTTGTTAATGACAATAAGCGTTGTATCATCTTCAATCAATTGCTCATCTTGAGGTACGAACATAATCGTATCAACCATCTTTCCATTATCGTGCGCCTCAAGTTCCCCATATCGCGAAAAACGCCATTTGCCCTTTGTAAAGCGCTGTTCCATCATATTTTCCCTCAAAAGAAAGGCATCACGTTTCCGAAATGCCTCCATTATATGGCTATTATATAACTTTTAAATATTAATCAGATCAGAGAAACGAAAAAGGCGATCCGATTCCGAATCGCCTTTAATCATATATAAAAATAAAAAGAAGATATTGCACAATCTCTCTTTTTCCACAGTTCGTTGCAGGAAAGGTCTAGCTCATCATTTCAAGTGACACCATATCCCCCTGCACCAATACGCTGATCAGGACTTCACAGCAAAAGCATACGTTCCGTCCGTTACGATATGAACGCCATTGTGCTTGAGCCAAGGATCAAAACCAACTTCTTTTGCCTCCTCAATGGAAGAAAATATCACGCGAAAGCAACCACGAGGTGTCTCTACCCTTATATCCTCTTCATGGTAGCCAAGCGGATCAAGCCCACGTGAAAGCAGTTCCATCCTCAGTTCTCCAACGTTACCAAATGGGCCGCGCCAGTGAATGCCAATGTCCGCATTCCAAATCGCGGCGCGAAGCTGGTGCTCTGTCCAATCACGATAGTAGGGATTCGTCTTCATCGCTTTCTCCTTTATCTAAAAAATTCTTGGAAGTTGGTAGCCTGACGGCTCGTCACCGTCTTTCTAAAAAGCCCGCTCAGATGTTCCGAACGGGCCTTCTCCTCATTTCATATTCATGAAGGGAACCGCCTCATCGGTAAATAATAAAGAGACCCACATATCTTGTGGGCCTCTTTAAAATTAAATGTTTATGAAATTATTTTTTAATGAATAGCTTTCCGGTAACTCTCCAAAATATCCTTTGTAAGTTGAGTATAGTCTATTCCACGCTCTGTAAACCATGATACAATTTCTTTAGGAAGGAATATAGGAACCAATTTTCCTTCATCAATATCACGGGCAGCTTTAAATTTTTCATGTAAATTATTACCGGGAAGTTCAGAAACACGGTGTGCTCTCTGGGCATCTTCTTCATTAAAAATAGTATAGTTATCATCATTACTGGCGTGCATAAATAGAAACCTCCTTTTTTTCAGCTTTTCGAGATGAAATAATACGAATTTTTTCTTGTCTATCTACATGAATCGTAACAAGTAAACTCATATTTTCAGAAAGACCAAAAGCTGCATACCGCATTTCATCCATTTCAGAATGCTTTTTGTCCCAAATAATGACCAAGGAAGGATCAAAAAAAGTTTTTGCAGCCGTCGTGAAGTCGATGCCATGCTTTTTGATATTAATTGCTTCTTTATCTTCATCCCATACAAAAATATATCCTCGGAGGGATATTTCTTTGTCCATAACCATTTCCTCCGCTATTACCTTATTCTATTTGGCTTTTTGCAAAAACACAACGCCCGATCTTTCCCTCTTTATCCCTCATTGGTGGCCCGACGACTCATCACCATCTTTGTTCCACCACGCCCCTCAACGAGCTTTTCCTTGGAGTTGAAACCTGCCTTCATGCAGTTTCCCCCGAGGGCTTTCACCAAGTGAAAGAAGCCCTCGGGGGAAACTGCTCAAAGGCGTGTCAACGCCAGAAGAAAAAAGGAGAGATATGATGGGGAGGGCTTGCTTCCGTGACGGAGAGAGCGCAGCGAGCGAGGGCGCGGAAGTTGCGCGAACTCGCGCAACCCTTTCCTTTCTCAATAAAGCAAAAAGCCTGTATTTCTGTATAAACAGAAATACAGTCTTACATAAAACCATATTTACAGAGATTAGCCTTTTTGCTCCTGACGGCGATAATTGCCGGAAACCAACGTTTTCCCGATGCACTTTAGTTCCGCAAGTTTCACTTCCGATGCCAGCTTCGTATACCTCTGGGTCATCTCCAGCTGAGAATGTCCTGCCAGTTCTCCGATAATCTGCACAGAAACGCCATTCATGGCCAGCCACGAACAAAACGTATGACGCAACGTATGAAACGTCACCTTGTGAAGACTATCCAACACATCCTTGTTGAACCCCATATCTGTGACGGTCCTTGAAAACTCATACGAAAAATGTTTGGGATTGACCGGATTGCCGTTCACAGTAAAAAAGAGCAGATGGCTAACGGAATCACACTGCTGGACGCGCTTTTTCAACAACGGAACAAGCTCTTCCGAAAAATAGGCCACACGGGAACCTGTTTTGCCTTCCCGAATATGGATAACACAGGCCGTGAAATCCACATCGTCCGAGTGCAGCCCTAAAATTTCCGCCAGCCGCATACCCGTATACAATCCGATACAGGCTGCATCGTGCATATCACATGAAACAAGTTGGAGATCGGCAAGAAGACGTTCCGCCTCTCCCGGAGTGAGGTATTTTTCCCGTTTTCTGTCAGCCCCGCTCGGTACATGGAACCGACTCGCCGGATTCGCCACCGCCGGAGCCATGTTCCACTCCAGGGCCTTGGCTATAATTCTTCGCAAATGGGCAAGAATGAGCCTCACACTTCCTGGCTTGAGCGGAGTTCCAAATCTACTGGTTCGGTTCAGAAGCCTCCCTTTGAACTCTTCAATCTCTTGAGGCGTAATGCTGGCTATTGCGCGATTGCCAAACTCCTTCCTAAGATACCTCTCGTATACTCGCACAACTTCATCTGCCCGCTTCAGATTGGGCAACCATCCCTTCTTGTAGGCATCCCATGCTTGGGAAAGAGTCAGCGCTGGCGTCCCTGGAGGAACGGAAAGCTCGGGATGGCGTATCTCTCTAATACGTTCTCCTCTGATTTTAATTGCATCTTCGACAGTATACCCCTCGGAAACCCACCCTACCTTCTCGTAAGTCATCTGCCCGTTTGCTTTTTGAAAGCAGATATCGTAACATTTATCCTGTTCCCCATCCGGTAGAACCCGGTTTTTCCCAAATCGGTAGTATACGCCGGTAAACTCGGTCTTGATACGCTGTATTGGCACAAAAAAACTCCGGTTGAACTGGTTGTCATAGGAAAGCGTATCTGATACTGTCCCGCTACACAACATGGGACGAACAATAAAAATTTTTCTCCAAGCAGCTCCCTTTGCTCCTCTGAAAAGTCTTATTTCTGCCGATTATACCTTATCTGGAGTAAGGTTCCCCTTCCCCTCCCCAAACCCCTCCCTTTCCCCTCCCAAGACTTTCGCGTTTATTGAATCCCTGTTGGCCGGATTTCCCGCCGATGGGATGCCGGGCGTTCTCTTTTGGGGAAGGGCGTTTTTTCAGGGGAGCGGGGCTGTTTTGGCTGGGGCGGAATATGGAGAAAGGGCTTGTGGAGCCGCCCTGCGCTGTTGACAAGGGAGGCTGTTTCAGGGCACTGTAACGGGTCATTGAATCCAACGCCTTTTGCAGAGGTGTGGACATACATCAAGGATTTTTTTGAGGAGGCTCCATGGCGAAAGAAGATGCCATTGAAGTTGACGGCGTGGTCCAGGAAGCGTTGCCGAACGCAATGTTTCTTGTTGAGCTTGAAAACGGGCACACGGTGCTCGCCCACATTTCCGGCAAGATGCGCAAGTTTTATATCCGCATCCTGCCCGGCGACCGGGTCAAGGTGGAACTTTCCCCCTATGATTTGACCCGTGGGCGGATCACCTACCGTATGAAGTAGTCCCGTCCGGCGTTGATTTCCCTTCCCCGTGGTATATTGTACCGCGGGGTTTTTGTGTTCGGCGCGTAACGGGGAAGATATGGAAGACAGAGAGATCCGTAAGGTTCTGGACGTGCTGGATAATGCGGGCATCCGTTACCGCATGGTTTCGCATGATCCCGTGTATACCATCGAAGAAATGGAGCGCCTGCATCTTGACGCGGATGCCGAGATCGCCAAGAATCTTTTTCTGCGCGATGCGCGGGGCAAGCGCCATTTCCTTGTTGTCCTGTGCAGCTGTAAGACTGTGGATCTCAAGGCGCTGCGGGGGCAACTCGGAACGAGCGCCCTGTCCTTTGCCTCGGAAGATCGGCTGAAACGCTTTCTGGGGTTGGAAAAAGGGGCCGTGACGCCCTTGGGGATCCTGAATGACGAGGCCCGCGCCGTGGAAGTGCTCTTTGACCGCGATCTCGCCGGGCTCCCTTCACTCGGCGTCCATCCCAACCGCAACACCGCCACCGTCTTCCTGGCGTTCTCCGATCTGGAATCCCTGATCCGCAGCCACGGCAATTCCGTTTCCTTCGTGGCCATCTGAACCTCGGACAGCTTCGTTTTCCGCCTTTGCCAGCCTCTCTCTTGGTTCAGAGGTTGTCCTTTCGCACGCTTTCCCCTCAATCCGAAAAAGGCGCCTCAATGGGGCTGGTTCCTCCCTGCTCGGGAAAGATTCTCCTTCCCCGGATGCTCTCTCTCTCTCTCTCTCTCTCTCTCTCTCTCTCTCTCTCTCTTACATGCTTGAAGGGAGGAAGGAACACGGTTCCCTCCCCCCTTCAACAATTCCTTCTTCCTCAGACGACTATTCGGCGGACTCTTCCCCTTCCTGAAGGAAGAGTTCGATGCGGTCGCTGCCCGGAGCGATGCGGATATCCGCGCTCAGTTCCTTGCAGGCGGCTTGCGCTTCATTCTGCTCTTTCTTGGCATCCTTTTCGCGGCATTCGGGCGAATCGGGTTCGAAATGCGTGTCATAGGGATCGGCGTTCGGAACCGTCAGCTGGGCAAGCATGTTCCGGATGGCTTCTTTGCGGACGGCGGGATCGGGGCTGAGGATCGGATCATCCATATACACGGGGCCGTCGTCGCCGAGCGCCACGTGTTTGTATGCCCTGCCGGACAGCGCGGAAAACAGTTTCTCCAACGCCCCTTCGCTGAGCGGCGTGGTCAGGGACAAACCTATGATGTTGGTTTCCGCATCCTTGTAAAGGGAGATGATCCCGTGCCAGACGACCCCGTCGCTGACCATCGCGGTCTTGATCGAGAAGTTCTGGCTGTCGTTGTAGCTTTCCCGGCGCAGCGGGATGCCGTACATGAGGCACTCCTGTTCGCTCATGCCGCCTTTGAAGGTATCGAGCAGCCGCCCGATGGGGACGACTTCCGGAGGGTTCCGGTCGGGATCGCGTTCAAGATCGCGGTCCTTTTCCTCGCCATCGGCGATGAACAGCGGCTCGGCCTTCCGGTAGACCTCAAGCGTGGGGTCGGGCATACAGCTCGTGTCGAGCAGATCCTCCCCTTGGAGCTCCTGCTTGATCGGAAAACTCAGGAGATAGTCGCCCATGTCCGCTTCAAGAAAGAAGCAAGGGTCTTCGGGCAGCGTGACGGCGGCTTTCTGCTCCATGTCCAGATGCCCGGTGAGCTTCCGCTCGATCCAGTGCTGTTGGGGGTCCTGACACCAAAGGGAAAAGCCTTCGACGGGATAGTCCATATGGTTGGCAATCGTCGCGGCGGACGCCGCAGTCCCCCCCGCCATGAAGACGGCCAGCGTGAGCAGCGCAATGAACCGGAAGCGTTTGCGCACGCCGCTTTCTACGCGTCCCGGATCGCATGGGAGGCCCGCCGGGGAGACGCGGCGGACGCCGGGCATGTAAGGCAAGTTCATGGAACCTCCTACAAATGGAAAGGGTTCTTTCTCCGAATACATGCAGCCTGTATACCATAAATGCAAGCAGGAACTGAAATCGTTTTTTATCTTTTTGTATCAAGAGATTAGCGTAATTGAATCTCTACTTGCGCCGTTCCGCTCCGCACGTCGGGGAGGCCGCCCTTGGAGGCGATGTTCACGCGTTTTCCCAACCCTGGCCCGTGCTTCAGGAGAAAGGCGCGCACTTCTTCCGCGCGGCTGCGGGCCAGCGCTTCCAGGTCCGCTTGCGTTACGGTTTCGAGCGCTTGCAGCTTCTGCTCCATGATGTCCGGCTCCTCATTGCCTTTGGCTTTACGCCCGGCGGGGGAGGCCTTGTAAACGTGCAGCAGGAAGCGTTCGTACTCGCCGGATGACAACTTTGTGGCGCCAACGGAGTTGGCTGCCCGCTGTTTGGCGGGCAGGGCGGCGTACTGCCGGGCCTGCACCTTGCGGAGGACCCGCAGGCGTTTCAGGCCGCGCGTGTCGCTGGCTGGCTCATACATGCCGATGAGTTCGATTTTGACGCGAGGGCGCTCTTCAAGCGCTTTGGCGATGCGCTTGAGGCGCCCTTGGGCGGCGGGGTTGATGCGGGTGTCGCCGGGAGGGAAGGCGATGACCTGAAGCGCTGGATCGCCCGGCGTCACGAGCCCGATGATGCCGCCGAGCAGCGCGAAGGGTGAGGTCACGACCTTGGTGAACAGCCCGCCGAGCGCCTTGCCCACCAGCCCGCCGACCTGCAGCGCGGCGTCGTCGAGCCTCCCGGAAATGGGGAGATCCAGCGCGATGTTGCCGCGCAGATCTTCCAGCAGGGCAAAGCCGAGGGAGACGGGGTAGTCCGGCGCGCCGGGCCGTGTGTCCTTGGGGCCGAGCACGGGCTTTTCCAGCCGGATGTGGTTGTCGAGAGAGAATGTCCAGCCGGACGTGGCGAAGGCGCTTTCAAGATCAAGGCGCCCCTGCACGACGGGATACCCCAGATAGGCCCGCGTATAGGCGGAATAGCGGGCGAGATCCACGCCTTTGGCGGTGAAGGCCAGTTTGGCCGCCGGAGGGGTGGAGAACGGATTGCAGGAGCCGGACAGCGTAATGGGCGCGCCCCCGATCTGTCCGGTCAAGACGATGTCGGACAAACCCCCGGATGAGGAAAGGCCGCTGACCGTCGCGTTGATATCCTGAACGGCGGAGACGGAGCCGTGGGCCTGATCCCGGAACAGCAGGGCGGCGTCTTGAAGCCTCAGGGACGCCACGGAAAAACGGAAGGGGGAGGAGGGCTCTTGGCCCGTCTGTTTTTTCGGGATGCTCTCCAGGATGTCCAGCGTCTTGTCGGCATTGAGGGCCACGTCCATGCGCAGGAGGTCCAGCAGCATTTCCTTGGCCTCGAAGCTTGAGGAAGCCGAAGAAAAGCGGAACGTGTCCGCGGAAAGGCGGCGGAGCACGGCATACACTTTCTCGGTACGGGCGTCCTTGAGCCGGAGGTCGCGCACGGTAAGGGAACCCGAAGCCTGTATGCCGAGGTCTTTCCCCTTTTCCTCTGTGATCGTGGCGTCGAGGTTCGCGGAGAGCCTGCCGGACGGGGAGAGGTTTGTGGAGGCGCGCAGGGGCGGACCGAGCCATTCGAGGGGCAGATCCGCAGCGTCCATGCTGGCGGAGAAGCGCAGGGGGACGGGGCGCAATGTCCCTTTGAGGTTCAGTCTGTCGGACGATGTCCCACGGGCGCGCAGGGTCAAACTGATGGTATCGGCCAGGTCGCCGGAAAGAGGCCCGGTTTCCAGATCGAGGCTGGAGATGAGCTTTTCGGCTTTCCCTGCGGCGACATGCTCCAGCCTGCCCCCGGCGATGCGGAAACCGCCGGCCTTGAGCTTCCAGCCGGAGAGGAAGGCTTTTGCGGCGTCCGGCAGGGCGGCGGTGAACATCCCCTCGGGGAGGCGTGTTTTGAGGGCGGGAGCGGGGTTGGCTGCGGACGGCTTTGCGCCGGGGATTGCCAGCCCCATGCCGCCGGAAGAGGTCACGCGCACTTCGGGGGCTTCGACGGACAGGGTTTTGACCGAGGCGGAACGGGCTTGTGTGTCAAAATGCAGGCCATTGAAGGTGAGCGCCCGTATCCGGACGGCGGGCGAACCGGCGTCTTTCCCGGCCTTGCGGTCGGCGGCGGAAAGGCTGTTGCCGCGCCCGAAGGACAGTGCGCTCACCGAGGCTTCGGCACCGGTGACGGCGAGGGAGGTTGCTGAGGCAGGGGCGGCGGGCGTTTGGGGCGTTTTCCCGTCAGAACCGAAGCGGACGCCGCCCTTAATCGCAATGCGCCCCAGAATGTCGTTGAGGGGCGTTTCCCCAAGCAGGGGGCGGAGCACGATGAGCGGCAGGTCGTCCACCCACAGGGAGGCGTTGAGGCTCGGGGGGTTGAGCGTGCCCTCGCCGTCCACCGCGAGCACTCCTTCCGTGCTGATGCCGAAGGAGAGGCGCATGGCCGTGCGCGCGCCGGGGCGGGTCGAGTATTCCGCGATGCGTCCGTCCACGCCGGTGATCTCGATCTGCTGCGTATCCGCAAGGCTGGCGTCGACCCATGTGAAATCGGAGTTCCTGAGGATGAGGTCCGCGCCTTCAACCACGAACGGCGTTTCGGGCGAAAGGTTTTCTGGGTTCGCGTCCGTCCCGCTCAGCCAGTCCACCCAGTCGATGCGCCCGGCCTTGTCGCGGCTGACGCGCAGGTACAGGCCGTCGAGTTCCATCTCGTCCAGACGGATGCGCCGCTCGGACAGCGTAAAATCTTTCAGGGCGGCCTGCCCCCTGCGGAGCCTGCCCACAATGGTCCCTTCCGGGGTGGCGATTTCCGCATCCTCGACCTTGACCGTGCCGGACAGGCTGCTCTCCACCCTCCCCAGATGCGGCTGCGACAGGGTGAAGAGCATGTCGAGCGCCACCGTGCCGCTGTTCAGGTTCAGGGGCGTGAAATCGGACAGGTAGCGTTTGAAATGCTCCATGTGCAGCGGAGCCGTGTGGATGGCGAAGGTGGTGCGGAGCGTTTCGGCATCGGGCTCGGTACGGCCTTCCACGTCGATGCGCGTGCCGTTGACCAGCGCGGAGAGCGTGGGCGCAAACGGGAGGTCCGCCGAGCGCAGGAGCGGGACATGAAAGTTCACGTCGCTGACCGTGTGGACCATGCCGACAGGGCCGTCGCGGAGCAGGATGGTCCCGCCTTTCAGATCAAGATCGCTCAGGGCGAAAAGCGGGGCATCAGGGGCGGTGTCGGCCCCGCTCGGCGCGGGCAGCAATTTTGAGAAGGAAAACAACCCATTGCCGAGATAGGTGATGTCGAGTACCGGATTGTATACGCGGAGGGCGGCCTGAATGGGGGCGGCGTCCGCGAAAAGCCGGAGGCGTGGCCGGATGTCCAGCCGTTCGATGGTCAGCAACGCGCCGTCGGGCGTTCCCGTCTCTTCAAGGTAGGGGACACGGACGCCGCGCACGGCAATGCCGAGGGTAAACGGGTTGACCGAAAGGGATTCGATGGTGACGGGGGCGTTGACGGCCTCCGAGAGCTGGCTTTCCACGACGCCGCGCAGCACCGTAGGCGGCAGGGAAACGGCAAGGGCGGTCCACAGGGCGCAGAGGAGGCCGATTCCGAAAAGACAGGCACGCCAGCCTTTGGCGGAACGCCGTCCTCGGGTTCGGGCCTTCTCCTCCTCGGCTTGTGCGGAAACGGGAGGAAGCGGAGGGGCTTTTTTGACGGCGCGGCGTTTCCTGCGCCGCTTGCGTTGCTTGGAAGCCATGCGCGTTTCCTGTGTCGGGTAGCAAAAAAGCCTTTCACATCCCGGATGCGGTCATGAAAGGCTCCCGTTGCCCGCCGGAGCGGCTCCGGCGGGCGTAAGGGGACGGCTCCCCAGAGTCGATCCGGTTAGCGGCGGTCGCCCATGAGGCGGAGCAGCATCAGGAACAGGTTGATGAAGTCGAGGTAGAGGGTCAGCGCGCCGAGCAGGGCGCCGCGGCGGATGGCTGTGGCGTCGTCGAGCGGGGCGTTTTCGCCGAAGGCGCGGATCTTTTGGGTGTCGTAAGCGGTCAGGCCGGTGAAGATGACCACGCCGAGGGCGCTGATCACGAAGGTCATGGCCGAGCTCTGGAGGAAAATATTGACGATCATGGCGATGATCAGCCCGAACAGGCCCATCATCATGAAGCTGCCCATGCCGGTGAGATCACGTTTGGTGACGGTGCCGTAGATGCTCATTCCGCCGAACATGGCCGCGCAGGTGACGAACGTGGACATGACGGAAGCGCCCGTATACACAAGCAGTACCGAGGACAGGAACGCGCCCATCAGTGCGCTGTAGACGACGAAGAGAGCGGTGGCGGCAAACGCGGACAGCCGGGAGATCATGCCGCTCAGGACCAGCGGCATGGCGAACACGGCGATGGCGAGGATGATCAGGCCGAAGGTGTTGCCGAAGATGGCGGACAGAAGAGCCGGGGAGGACGCGACGAAAAAGGCGGTCCCCGCCGTGACAAGCAGGCCGACCGTCATCCACTGGTACACATGGCGCATGAAGACGGATGCGACGCTGATACTGGTTGACCGAGTGGAATCGCGCAAGCTTTCCATTGAATAAAACCTCCGTAAAAAATGGGGGTAAGAGAACTCTGAAATACCTTTTGGGATAATAGTCATTAAAAGGCTATGGCGCAAGTGCCCGGCATTGCAACCTCAGCGGATTTCCTGCCGGTACTGGAGCGACTGGCGCAGGGTTTCGCGGTCCATGAACTTCACTTCCGCTCCGAGCGGGATGCCCTGCGCGAGCCGGGTGACGGTCACGCCGGGGAAGCGGCGGTTGACGAGGCTCCTGACGAGCGCGCCCGTGGTTTCCGCTTCAACGGTGGCGCCGAGGGCGAGCACGACTTCACGCACCTGCCCTTCTTCCAGACGCTTGGTGAGCCGATCGAGCTCGAGGCTTTCGGCGCTCAGGTTATCGAGCGGAGCCAGCAGGCCGCCCAGAATAAGGTAGCGGCCCTTGTAGAACGCGCCTTCTTCCAGCGTGAGCATACTGTCCCATTCCGCGACCACGCACAGCAGCGAGTCGTCGCGTTCCTTGTCCGAACAGACGTTGCAGGGATCGGTTTCCGTCAATGCCCCGCAGCGGGAGCACAGCCGCAGGTTGTCGCGCAGGTCGTGGATGCCCTTGCCGAGCCGCCGCGTTTCGGCTTCCGGCCACTTGAGCAGCGTCATGGCCACGCGCATGGCCGATTTGGGCCCAAGGCCGGGCAGCCGCGCCAGCTGCTCCACGAGCGCCTTCAGCGGTTCAGGGATTCTGTGGTCCATACTTCCTCGTTTGGGTGGACAGAAAATTGGGGGAGGGGGAACCTTTCTTCAGAAAGGCTCCCAGCGCTGCTGTCGATGCCCGTAAGCCTCGGAGACGCGTCAACGGGTACGGCCCGTCCGGGGGGCGCCATCCGGTCGTCCTCCCCTCCCCAAAACCTCCCCCTCCCCTCCCCAAAACCTCCCCCTCTCCTTCCCAAAACTTTTGACGTTATCGAATCCCTGTTCCGCGTATTGCTCCGGGAACGGGGACTCGTTCGGGGAAGGAGGGAGTGGGGATGGGGGAAAGGCCGCCCTCAGGGACGCGACAACCCGCCATCCACGGTTGGACGACGGGCGACTGGCAGCCCACCGGGGGCAAAACGCATGTCCTTCGCCCCTCCCCGTCCCAAAAACGCAAAAGCCTTGGGAAGGAGGGGAGGTGGGGAGGGTGAGGAGGAAGCCTTTCTTCAGAAAGGTGCCTCCTCACCTTCCCCAATATCCTTAAATGATGCCGGGCAGCTTGATGCCGCCGGTGATGGCGCTGACTTCGCGGTCCATTGTGGCGCGTCCGATACGGACGGCTTCGTTGACGGCGGTCAGGACGAGATCCTGAAGCATTTCCACATCGCCGCCTTCGAGGGCTTTGGGATCGATGGTGATGGACACGATGTCCTGCTTACAGGTGGCGACGACTTTGACCATGCCGCCCCCGCTGGAGGCTTCAACGGTACGTTCGGCCATTTCCTGCTGCATCTTGGCGATTTTGTTCTGCATGACGCCGGCTTGGCGTACAAGATCATTCATGTTGCGCATTACGGTCTCCTTGAAAGGATCGGTTGGGGAGAGGTTTCCCGAGGAACCTCCGAGGGTTCCTTCAACTCCGTGTGTGCTCCACCGGGATACACCGAATGAGAGAAGCGCCGAAAGTCTCGGTGAGAGACTTGATCACGGGGTGGGAGGCAAATTCTTTTTTGAGTTCGGCCTCGGTCTTGTGCAGCCGTTCCGGGGCGGACACCTGTACGGAGACAGCCTTGCCGGAATAGTCGCTGGCCAGCCGTTCCAGCTCGGAGAGCCGGGAAGGGGCCGAAAGCTGTTCATACTGGATGGCGCTGGTTGTGGCAAGCGTCAGGACTCCTTCCGAAAATACGCCGTTCGCCTGTGTGAGCGCCGGAAGGGACAACGTGACGTCGCTCTGGTTCTTGCGGCAAAACTCCACGAAGTCCATCCATGCCTCCGAGGGCGCGGGCACGGTGGAAGCATGTTTTTTCTTGGATCTTGCGGAGACGGCATCCTTCGCCGGAGCGGTGTCCAGAGGGTGCGGGGCGTCTGTGGGCGCGACCGTTGCGGAAGGTTCAGACTGCTCCGAGGGGGCCGGAGTAGCTGTTTCCCACGGCGGCGTGCCTTGCGGGGCGGCAGGCCGGGCTGGAACGGCGGGGGCCGCCACAGGGCGGGGCGGAACCGGCGTACGGGACGCTGCCGGAGCGGGGCGCGGGGGGATCGCCGAAGTTTGCGAAGGTTTTGCCGAGGGGGGCTGGGGCCCGGAAAACGTGGGCTGCACCGGTGCCGCGGCAGGCGCGGACGGAGATGAAACCGGGGCGGCAGGTACAGGCCGCACGGAGGGCACAGGCGCGGAAGAGACGGGCGACGAGGACGCCGGGGCTGGGCTTGCCGGGGCCGGAGGCGCGGCAGGTGCGGACGGCGCGGGAGCGGCGGGTGTCCCGGAAGCCGGGGCGACCGTGGTGCGGGAGAGGGTTTCCAACGATACGAGGCGCGGCAGCAGGGCGAGGTTCAGGAGCAGCAGTTCCAGCGCGGCGGAAGGCTCAAGGCTGGTGAGCACCTGCCGCTGGCTTTCGAGCACCATTTGCCACGCGGCATGGATATACGCGGGATCGAACTGCGGCGCGAGGTCCAGCAGGCGCTGCTTTTCCGCGTCCGGCATGTCGAGCGCGGCGGTGGCCACGGCCCCGGCCTGGCGGATGAGGAACAAGTTACGCCACAACGTGGTCAGTTCGCGGAGGAAAAAGCCGAGATCCACGCCACGCTCCAGCAATTCCTGCGTCAGCGCGGCAACGGCGAGGCAGTCCTGAGCCTTGAGTGCGTTGAGAAGGCGCTCATAGAGCTCCTGTCCGGCAAGGCCGAGCACGCTGCGGGTGGAGGCTTCGGTCAGGTGGTCGCCGCCGAGGGCCAGCGTCTGGCCGAGCAGGGACATGCTGTCGCGCACGCTTCCGGCGGCACGGCGCGCAAGGAGGCGGACGGCGTTTTCCTCGAACGGGATGCCTTCCTTGTTGAGCACGCGCGTCAGATGGGCCACCAGTTCGGCTTCGGGGATGGCCTTGAAAATGAAATGCTGGCAGCGGCTGACGATCGTGATCGGAAATTTGTGGGCCTCGGTGGTGGCGAGGATGAACGTTGCGCGTGGCGGCGGCTCTTCCAGCGTCTTGAGCAGGGCGTTGAAGGATTCGCGCGTGAGCATGTGCGCTTCGTCGATGATGAAGACCTTGTAGCGGCCTTCCATCGGCGCGTAGGCGATGGCCTCGCGCAGGCGGCGGGCGTCGTCGATGCCGCGGTTGGACGCGCCGTCGATTTCCACCACGTCCACGTGGTTGCCCATCGTGATGCGGCGGCACTGCTCGCACTGGTTGCAGGGCTCGCCGGTGGGGGCGTGCACGCAATTCAGCGCCTTGGCGAAAATACGGGCGATGGTGGTCTTGCCCACGCCCCGGGTCCCGCTCAGCAGGTAGGCGGGCGCAACCTTGTCTTCCGCGGCGGCGCGGGAAAGGATGGCCTTGACGGTTTCCTGTCCCGTCACTTCAGCGAATGTCTGCGGACGGTAGCGGGCTGCGAGGGATGCGTGACTCATGCGGTATTGGGTTGCGCTGTGTGGCGGAGCCGGAACGGGGGAGGTTGCCCTCCCCCGTGGGCGGCTTTAGAACTTGTAGTTGGTCAGCCAGTGGCCGTAGCGGGGATCCTGCCCCTTGATCGCCTTGAAGTAGGCGGCCTGAAGGGCTTTGGTCACCGGGCCGGCATGGCCTTCGCCGATGGTGCGGTTGTCGAGTTCGCGGATGGGCGTCAATTCGGCGGCGGTGCCGCTGAAGAACGCTTCGTCGGCATAATAGACTTCATCGCGGGTGAACAGCTGTTCTTCCACGGTGTAGCCGAGATCGCGGGCGATCTTGATGATGGAGTCGCGGGTGATGCCGTCGAGGATGGCGGTCAGCGGCGGGGTCTTGATCACGCCGTTGCGGACGATGAAGAAGTTTTCGCCGGTCGCCTCGCAGACGTAGCCGTTGGTGTCGAGCATCAGGGCTTCGTCATAACCGTCCTGTTTGACTTCCATCTTGGCGAGCACGGAGTTCACATAGTTGCCGGCGGCCTTGGCCTTGCTCATCAGGGTGTTGACGTGCATACGGGCGAAGGAGCTGGTCTTGATGCGGATGCCCTTTTCGAGGGCTTCGGCTCCGAGGTAGGCGCCCCAGGGCCACACGGCGATGATGACGTGCGTGGGGTTGTTGCCGGGGAACACGCCCATGTCGCCTTCGCCGGCAAAGGCGAGGGGACGGATGTAGCCTTCGGAAAGCTTGTTGGCCACAACGGTTTCGACGATCGCCTTGGAAATTTCGTCGGCGGTATAGGGCATGTCGATGCCAAGGATCTTGGCGGAATTGACGAGGCGCTTGGAATGCTCCGGTAGACGGAAGACGGCGGAAGAACCGTCGGGGCAGGCGTAGGCGCGAATGCCTTCAAAGACGCCGGTGCCGTAATGCAGACCGTGGGCAAGCACATGGACCTGGGCCTGATCCCAAGGGACCAGCTTTCCGTCAAACCAGATGAATTCCGTTTTCTGAAGCATGGGATTACCTCTACAACCCCGCAGGGTGAATTCGTTTGTACGCTCCGGTAGATGAAGCGTTGCGATCCATTACGCTAAGTGAAAGCGGGGCAGGGGTCAAGAGGTCCGGTCCTCCGTTCCGTGACAATCCTTCCTTTCCTATCGGGAGACTTTCCTTTTGGCGCGAAGCGACGTACTCTGATGTCCCCATTCCGGGGCATATTCGCATAAAAAAGGGATAGCAATGGATCAGCCTCTGCCTTTTGAAATACCCAACGTGACGGTCCTGCTCCAGCCAGAGGAACAGGTTCTCGAAATCCCCCGCCACAAGGTCAAGAATGTGAAACAGCTGCTCAAATACCTCGGCATCCGCGAGTGCACCGCCCTCGTGGCCCGGGGGCGCGAGCTGCTCACGCCCGATCGTGCCGTTCTTCCCCACGACAACCTGCTGGTCAGGAAAGTCACCTCGAGCGGTTGATGCGCGGGGGAGGGGGAGTGGAGATATTGGGGAGGGGAAGGAGAACCTTTCTGGAGAAAGGTTCTCCTTCCCCTCCCCAAACCCCTCCCTATCCTCTCCCAAGACTTTCGACTGGTGGGGAGGCGGCGCGACGGGAGTTCGTCCCGCCCGGAGGAAAAGGGGAGACGAAGGCTGTGTGCGGCGTTTTATTGTCTTTTCAGGGGAAAACTGAAGGGACGTTGCGCAGGGTATGAGTACGGAGCTCATCGGGGATTTTCAGCGGCTTTGCCGTGAAGGCCGAGGGTGTCTTACTTGGCGCGCGACGATATCGTTTTTTTGTAATCAGAAGCAATCGCAGTCTTTAAAAAGGCGGGGGAGTCTCTTTCCTTGCCTTTTCCTGTATCCTTTTCCGTTTTCTTGCTGCGATTATGAACTCCTGTCGCCGCCTCCCCATCAGTCGAAAAGTTTAGGAGGGTGAGAGGAGGGGCTTGGGGGAAGGGAGAGGGGCCCCTTTTTAAAGGGGCCCCTCTCCCTTCCCCCAAATGCTCCATTTCCAATCAATACATGGGCATCATCATGCCCTGATGATGGTAGCCGCGCATCATGCCGCGATGCATGGGACAGGGCGTGTAGCCGTCCGAGCAGGTCCCGCGCTGGATGGAAATGCCGAGCTCGTTAGCGAGGCGATCAGCCATCATGTCGTGAACCTTGATCATCTGCGTGTGCAGCGAAGCGACCTCGGCGGCGGCCTTGGCAATGGCTTCCTCGTTCATGTTGGGCATACTCGCCATCGTATCAAGCTGAAGGCGCTTGGCCATCATCTTTTCACGAAGGGGCAACATGGCTTCTTCCGCCGATTTGACGATTTCATTGTATTTGGCCTGTTTTTCAGGCGTCAGAGTCTGGTAGGCCGCGTTGTTGTCGAAGGTGCCGACGGGCGGCATCATGCCGTTCCCGGCGGAGGCGGCAGGAGCCGTTTCAGCGGCCTGAGCGAAATTCGCCCCGGCGCAGGCAATGGAAGCCGTCAGAGCCAGAAAAAGGAACGCTTTCAGGTAAGTACGCATATCCCAAACCTCCGGTTACGTGTCGTTCCCAAGAGCATAGGAGGCGCAACGGGGCGAAACAATGATTGTTTCGATGAGAGGCGTGAGGTGCCTTGCAGGAGAGGGAAGAGAGGCAGATGCGTGCGCGGCGGTGCGGGGGATGGCAATGGGGCCGCAGGGATAGGGACGCGGCGGGAAACGGGGCTTGTAGAGATGCGCGGAAGGAGGCCGAAAGCGGCGAAGGGGAGAACGACGGGCAGAAAAAAAGGACTCCGGCTGTGCTGGAATCCTTCTGCGTTATTCTGGTCGGAGCGACTGGATTCGAACCAGCGACCCCCTGGTCCCAAACCAGGTGCGCTACCAAGCTGCGCCACGCTCCGTTACGGCTCACGCCGCCCCGGAAGGCGGCGTGAGTTTTCAGAAAGCAAACTTATTTCGCGATAACGCGGAAGTCGTCGCGGCGGTTCTTCGCCCACACGGCGGGACCGGTGCCTTCAACGGCGGGACGTTCCTTACCGAAGGAGATCATTTCCATCTGGTCGGGGTTCACGCCGAGCATGACGAGGTATTCGTAAGCGGCGCGAGCACGACGTTCGCCGAGGGCGAGGTTGTATTCCTGGGTGCCACGGGCGTCGCAGTTGCCTTCGATGCGCACGCGGATGCTGGGATAGGCCTTCATGAGCTCAGCCTTCTGGCGGAGCATGTCGCGGGATTCGGCCTTGATGTCGGACTTGTCAAAGTCGAAGTACACGATGCCGTCGGTGATCGCCTGAGCGGCGCGTTCGATAGCGGCGTTAGCAGCGCCGTTGTCGTCGGCGGTGGTGGCGGGAGCCACGTCAGCGCCAGTCTGCTTTTTCGCGCAACCAAAGCCAGCACCCATAGCCACAACGAGAGTCACAACGAGAGCCAAACGTTTGAAAGTGTTCATCTCTTTTTCCTCCTGAGCGAGTTTCCCCGCACAGAAAAACGGTTGATAAAATTCCTTCTTCCTTGCGTATACTACCCTGCACACGCAAGGGCTGAAGGTTATTCCGGCAAACCTGTATTGTCAAGCTGGTAGGGGGCTATTTCAGTGATTTCCCGCGAAGATTCACGAGGGAAAAACACGGTTGCGGAGGGCCGCTCCCGCCCGTTTCCGCCTATCTAAAAAACGCTCCCTTTTCCGTCAAGCCCGGCTAACGGGGAATCGCGCCCCAGCGGGGGAACGAGGCGTCTCCGCTGCCCGTGGGGACCTTCTTCGCGTCGCCGCCGTGACGGGTCGTCAGGTAAATCTGGTTCGGGCCGCTCCGGTTGGAGGTGAAGGCGATGAAGTAGCTGTCCGGCGCGAAGGAGGGAAGCACGTCATTGCCGGGGCCGAAGCTGATCTGCTGTTCCGTGCCGGTGGTTAGATCCTGCACGAAGATGCGGTTCCCTTCCGATGTGAGGCGCGAGAAGGCGATCAGCGTCCCGTCGGGGCTCATGCTCGGTTCGGTGTTGTAGTTGCCCTGCTTGGTCACGCGGGAGACGGAGCCGGAGGCCAGGTCCTTCATGAAGATCTGCGGCCCGCCCATGCGGTTGGACGTGAAGGCCATCTTGGTGCCGGCGGCGTCGAAGGTCGGCGACACGTTGATGGTGCCGTTGGCTTCAAGCGTGCGTTCCTTCTGGAAGGCGTGGTTGAGCATGAAGATGTCGGGGTTCTTGCCGGTGGAGAGGCTCACCGCGACCTTGTTGCCGGGGGTGAAGGTGGGGCCGATGACGGTGTTGCCGGGGAAGCGGATACGCTGGACCCGGTTGGTCAGGCGGTCCCATACGCCGAGGGCGTGGCTCTTGTCGTCCATGTGGCTGAATACGATGAAGCGGCCGTCGAGCGACCACGACGGGGACATGGCGATGCCGGGGATATCGGTGATCTTGCGGAGGTTGCGGCCGGTGGGTTTGGTGATCCACACGTCGCGCTTGTTCTTGCCGCTGTTCTTCACGAAGGCGAGCGTGGAGAGGAAGAAGTCGCCGTGGCCGGTGAGGGCCTTCATGAGGTCGGCGCAGAAGCGGTCGGCCACATCCTGCACTTCTTCTTTGGTTACGCCGCTGTAAGCGTTGCCGAACACGAACTGTCCGGAAAAGGTTTCATAGACGCGCAGCTCCACTGTGGACCCGGACTTGTCGCCCTGAGGCCAGCCGGCGGTGACGAGCAGGTCCGCGCCCGCAAGCTGGAAGCGCTTGAAGTCGACGTTCGGGGGCTGGTAGCCGGGGAGAGTCGTACCGCCGAGGACAGCTTTGGGATCCGTCAGCCGCATGAAGGGCAGGAAGCTCAAGTTGTCATGGATGGCGGCGTCGAGCTCCTTGCCAAGCCCTTGGGCAGGCTGGCCGGTGCTGAGCGGGGCGGCCATGGCCAGATTGACGATGTTCTGACCGGGCCCGTAGATGTCGATCTGCATGGCGGCTTTTGAGGAACCGGCGGCACAGACCATCACAAGGCCGAGCAGAAGCAGCACTTGGGAAAACAGGCGAAATGGTTTCATGATGCCTTTAAAGGGGTTTGGGGTGAACGGGAGGTCCTCCCGCAGGATTTGGCTTACCGCTTTTTCGGTAAAAAGGCCTTCCGTTTTTGCCACGGAAGACCTTTTGCTTACGCGGCGCGAGTCTAGATCAATTGTTTTTGAGGGTAAAGAGGAGACGCATGGTCAGAGGTTCGGAACCCGCCGGGCGCGGGGGGATGACCCCTTCCCGGATGACCCCGGTGAGGACGGCGTTATCCACTTCGGCCTTCCCCGAAGACTTGGAGACGGACATCTGTTCGATCCCGCCGGTTTCGTTGATGCGGAGGGTCAGTTCCACGCTGTATTCCCCGTGGACGCCCTGCGGGATCTGGATGTAGGGCTTGGCCCGGAACATGATTTCCTCGGCGTAGCTGCGCTCCTTGGGAGCGGAAGCCTGCCCCTGAGGCGCTGTCCCCTTGAGGGCGCCCGGATCCGTCATGAACGTCAGATAGACTTCGGTGATGGCCCCGTACGGCGGCGTGGGAAGCGTGCCCGCGCGCACGACGGCCTGGCAGGCGGACTCGTCGAGCGCGGCATTGCCCGACTTGCGGCTTGCCTCGCAGTACAGCGGGCGCCCGTCGCTGCCGATGCGCAGGGAGATGGTGACTATGCCGGAAGCGCCCGCCGGGGGCTGCCATGCGGGCAGCACCTTGACGAGGACATCCCCGGCGTACCCGCCCGCGGTGTCCGCTCCGGCAATGAGGGGCATACCCGTCGGTTCAGCCATGCCCGGCAGGGCTGAGCACAGTATGAATCCAAAAGCAGCCAGCAGACGCATTATTGATTTAGGCATCGTTCGCTCCGGAATTTTTCTTGCGTGTTGAAGCGTATACGTCCCTTCTACCGGACACTCCGCCAAAAGGCCAGCCCTCTAGAGGGAGGGAAAACCGGGGGAGGGCGCTTTTTATAAAAAGCGCCCTCCCCCGGACCCCCACCCGCAAAAATTTCGACTGGTGGGGAGGCCGCGCGTAGGGAGTCCGTTCCGGTGGAAGGATAAATGCCTTGGAACGGTTCAGCGCCTTTTTTGCCCTCTTACGCAGGGGGCCTTCACGCTGTTATGAACTGGCTGGAGATACGTTCTTTGCCCCCTTGCACGCGGAGCCCGTCCCGGCGGGGAAAGGGACGCTTCTCCATACAATTTACCGGGAAAGCGGGTAGGGGGATTCGATAAGGCCGAAAGCCTTGGGAAGGGGGAGCGAGCCGCTCTGGCAGCTTGGAGGGGCGGGGAAACCTTTCTCCAGAAAGGTTTCCCCGCCCCTAAATGTATTCTTCCCGCAAGCCGTACAAGCTACCTTCTGCCCATCATTTCCTGGGTATTGAAGGTGAGGAGGAGTTCCTGCTGATCGGGCGTGGGCGGCGCGGGGAGCACTTTGGTCCTGATGACCGCGTTGACCGCCGAGGCGTCGACTTCGGCCCTGCCGGAGCTGCGGGCCACCGTGCAGCTGAGGACCTTGCCGTTCGGATCAAGCTTTACGTTGACCTGCACGGAAAGGTTCGCGCGGGAGTAGGTCGGCATACTCCAGTTCGGCCGCACGGCAAGGATGACCTGCCCCATATACACGTCGTAGATGCCGCCGCCACCGGGGCCGTCGCCTTCGCCGCCGCCACCGCCGCCAGCGCCCCCGGCGCTTTTCTGGAAGTCGGCAAGAGCGCCCGCGACGGACGATTTGCCGCCTTTTTCCTTGGTGCCTCGGGACGTTCCGGCCTTCTTTTTGGCGTCGTTCAACGCGTCGGCAAGAGCCTTGCTCGGGTCCACGCCGTCCTTCTTCTTATCGGATTCCTTGGCGGGCTTGGCCTTGTCGTCCGTTTTCTTGGCGTTCTCCGAAGCTTCCTTCTTGTCCTTCTTGCCGTCGTCCTTAGGCTTTTCCTTCGGTTTTTCCTTGGGCTCTTCCTCTTCCTCGTCCTTGGGCTTCTTAGGTTGTTTTTTCTGCGCCAGCGCGACCTCGTCCGGCTTGGGCTCGGGCTTCGGTTTGGGCTTGGGCTGCGATTCCTTCTTGGGCTCGGCCTTGGGCTGCACCGTATCCTCACGGGCTACGGGGACGGCGCTGGCCGCCTGCTCCGCCGGGGCGGGCTGAGGCGCGGCCTTCGTCGGCATGGGCTTGCCCTGCGGCCCGAGCACGGGCGAAGCCATCCGGTTGCCGCCCGGAGCGCCCATGTTCACGCTGATCTGCATCATGGGCTGATCGAGCCTCACGGGCGGAGAGCTCGGCCACAGGAAGATCAGCAGCGCCAGAGCGAGGTGCAGGAGGATTGAAAAGAAATAACTGCCAAACATTGGTGGGTCTGCCTTTTTCCCCGGGCTGCGGAAGCCGGGGCCCTTCTATCCGTTGTGCGCGACCGGCGGAAAGCCGGGGCTTTACTTCTTGCCCTTCTTTTCCGGGACGGCGGGCGTATCTTCCCGCAAGGCCACCACGCCGAGCTTGTCGATCCCGGCTTCACGGATGCGCCCCATCACGTCCACGACAAGGCCGTAGGCCACGTCCTTGTCGGCTTGGAGGAACAATTGCTTGTTCTGCTGCTTGACGAGCAGGTTGATTTTGTCCTGCAGCTCGTCCAGCCCCACCTCGTACGAGTCGAGGAAAATGGCGCCGTCCTTGCGGACCGTCAGGATCATGTTGTCCGATTCGGTGGGCAGGTTTTCGACGGCCCGCGTCTGGGGCAGGTCGACGTCGAGCCCTTCCGTCATCATCGGCGCCGTGACCATGAAGATGATGAGCAGAACCAGCATGACGTCGACGAACGGCGTCACGTTGATTTCCGACACGAATCCTTTATTGCCGCCGACAGAAGATCCCATGAGGCACCTCTACTCGGCCTGTCCGCTTCTGGACACGGCTCGGTGGGCGTTCAGCTCGCGCTGGACGCGGTTGAGGAACATGCCGGCGAAGTTGACGAGGCGGGTTTCGAGCACGCCGAGGCTTCCGTGGAACGTGTTGTAGCCGATGGTCGCCGGGATAGCCACGAGAAGGCCCATAGCCGTGGCGATGAGGGCTTCGGAGATGCCGGGCGCGACGGTGGCGAGGGAGGCGGATTTCATGGCGCCGATGGCGTGGAAGGTGTTCATGATGCCCCAGACGGTGCCGAACAGCCCGATGAACGGGGCCGTGTTCGCGGAGGTCGCCAGGAAGGACAGGGAGCTCGTGAGGCGGGTCATTTCCATGTCCACGCCTTGCCGGAGCGCGCGGCGCACGTTGTCGACCACGACGTCTTCGGAGTTCCCGGCCTCTTTCGAGCGGTTGAATTCGGTCACGCCCTCGTGGGCGACGGTATACAGCGGGGAGTCGGGATCGCCGCCGAGGGACTGCACGGCCTCGCGCAGGTCCCGGGCGTGGTTGAAACGGTCCATGCCGTCGGCGGCCTTTTTGAGCGCCGCCCGGATGTTCATCCATTTACGGAACATCAAGGCCCAACTGAATACGCTCATGAAGAGCAGGACCACGAGGACCGCTTTGGCTACCAGCGTGGCTTGGGCAAGGAGGGAAAGAATGCTCAAATCCATAACGTCACACCTTGGTACGTCTGTATTTTTGGGAAAAACGCCGCAACGGCGTTGCCGCCCCGGGCTCCTGCCATAACAAAAGTCCCGACAGCACCGGAGCGCTATCGGAAAAAACGCTTGTTCACTCGCCCGGTAATAAGCGTCTCTGTCCGTGGATGCAACGAGAAAATGGAGCCGTTTCCCCATGTGCGTCCGCAAACGGGTTTTGACGGAAAAATGCGGGCCGTTTGACAGTTCTATTCATTCCGCCGATAATATGCAATCCAAAAACTTGACATTTTTTAAGCATAACAGTAATTGTTCTCAAAGAGGTATGGATATGTCACAGCCACAGACTCGTATGACTAGACAACGTATGGTTATTCTTGAGGAATTAAGAAAGGTCAAGACTCACCCCACGGCTGACGAGCTGTATGCGATGGTTCGTACCCGCATGCCGCGTATCAGTCTTGGGACTGTCTACCGCAACCTTGATTTCCTGACGGAATCCAAAGAAATACTCAAACTGGAGTCAGCCGGCTCCATCCGCCGTTTCGACGGCGATACCCGCCCCCATCAGCATGTGCGCTGCCGGGTTTGCGGCAAAATCGGGGACGTCATTCCTCCCGTGCCGACGCCTTCCGTTGAAGGCGTTTCCGTTGAGGGCTTCACGATCACGGAAGCGCGCGTTGAGTACGAAGGCATTTGCGAAGAGTGCGCCCGTAAGGCTTCCTGAAATCATGGGGGAATCCTGTTGAGTTATAGTGGGGTTCCCTCATGCGCTTTTTAGCGTTATTCGTGTAACGGATTTACTGGGCGTATCCGATGCGCCCAAGCGGTTCAAAGGGGCTTATCCCCCTTCATTTCTTACCAAAAGGAGAGATTGTATGAAATCTTTGAAGGGTACGCAGACTGAAAGGAATATCCTCACCGCCTTTGCCGGTGAATCTCAGGCCCGCAACCGCTATGATTATTTTGCCGGTGCGGCCAAAAAAGACGGCTTTGTGCAGATCGCCGACATCTTCACCGAAACCGCGCTTCAGGAAAAAGAACACGCCAAGCGCCTGTTCAAGTTCCTTGAAGGCGGCGACGTGGAAATCACCGCCGCCTTCCCTGCCGGCATCATCACGGGCACGGAAGCCAACCTGTACGCCGCCGCTGCCGGTGAACATCACGAATATACTGAAATGTATCCCTCTTTTGCGAATATCGCCGACTCTGAAGGTTTTTCCGAAGTCGCCTGCGTGATGCGCAACATCGCCATTGCGGAGCAGTACCACGAAGAGCGTTTCCTCGCGTTCGCCAAGAACATCAAGGAAGGCCGCGTGTTCGTGCGCGAAACCCCCGTCGTGTGGCGCTGCCGCAACTGCGGCTGTCTGGTGACCGGTACGCACGCCCCGGCCCTGTGCCCCGCCTGTGCGCACCCCACCGCTCACTTCGAAGTGCTCCACAACCCGTGGTAAGTCGGTAAAGGGGTACATCATGGCTGATCCGAAAGACATGTATCGGTGTCCGGTGAGCAACTGCGGCTACGTGTACGATCCCGACCGGGGCGACAAGCGCCGCAAGATTCCCGCTGGCACTCGCTTTGAAGACCTTCCCGAAGACTGGACCTGTCCCGTCTGCGGGGCATCCAAGAAGAACTTCAAGCCTCTGAGCGAGGCTTAACCCATGAGGCGGGCGGGAAGGGAGCCCTTCCTTCCCGCCCGCTTCCAAGCCTCTCGTCAAAAGAGGCGTATTCCCATTGAAAAAAGCCCGGATGCTTGTCTGGGCTTTTCTCGTCCCTTGTGCGGGCAGGGGACACGGGATAGGGTGCCGTTGCGGAAGAGGAATTGCGGGTTTTCCCGTATGGGACTGGCAGTCTGGCCGAAAGGAGGCGCTTTATGAAGCGGATCGCGGTATGGAATACGGCTTTTTTGGGGGATGCGGTACTGACGCTGCCGCTGATCCAGACGCTGGCGGACGCGTTTCCCGGTTCGGAGATCGATTTTTACGTGCGCCGGGGGCTTGCCTCCCTGTTCGAGGCCCATCCGGCCCTCCATGCCGTCTATGAGTACGACAAGCGCCGCATCGCCGGGAACAATCGCCTGTCCGCGCTGCTCAAGAGCGGGCGTATCCTTGGCGGGCGGCGTTATGACATCTGGATCGGCGCGCATCCAAGCCCCCGTTCCGCGCTGCTGGCCCGCTTGAGCGGCGCGCCGTTGCGCGTGGGCTATATCGGGGGCCCCGTCGCGGCGCTCTGCTACAACCGGCGCGTATCCCGCCGTTTTTCCGAGCTGCACGAGATCGAACGGCTTCTTGAGCTGCTGAAGCCCATCTTGCCCCCTGAAACCCCGCGTCAGCACTGGCCCGAGCTGACGCTTCCCTCGGAGGCACTGGAGAAGGCCGCCGCCTTCCGCGAGTCGCTCCGGCAAGGCGATCAGGAACCCGTCCTGCTCGGGCTGCATCCCGGCTCGGTCTGGGGCACGAAACGCTGGCTGCCGTCCGGCTTTGCGGAAATCGCCCGCCGGGCCGCCGCCCGGGGTGCCCATGTGCTTGTCTTCGCCGGCCCCGGCGAGGAAGGTGTGGCCCGCGATGTGATCGCCCTTTCGGAACTCAAGGGCAATCCGCTCCTGCACGACTTGTCCTGCGCCCTGACGCTGCCCGAGCTGGCCGCCTATCTGCGCATGTTGAACTGTTACGTTTCCAATGACTCCGGCCCGATGCATCTTGCATGGGCGCAGCATACCCCGGTTACGGCTTTGTTTGGGCCGACGGTGCGTGAGCTCGGCTTTTTCCCGCGCGGCGATTCCGCCAAGGTTTTTGAGGTTTCCCTTGAGTGCCGTCCCTGCGGCCTGCACGGGCCGCATCATTGCCCGAAGAAGCATCATCGCTGCATGGTCGACATCGACGTTGAAGCCGTGTGGCGCGATGTGGCGGGAAAGCTGGGGGTGTAGGGGAACTTGGGGAGGGGGAGGAGAAACGTGGGGGGCTCCCCCCCTTCTCCAGAAAGTTTCTCCTCCCCCTCCCCAAAACCCACCCCTTCCTCTTCAAAGGCTTTTGACTTTATCGAATCCCTGCTGTCGGTTTTCCCGGCTGATGGCAAGCGGCCTCTCTAAGAAGCGTTCCCCACGTTTCAGTTTCCCGCTGGAACGGACTCCTTTCGCGCGGCCTCCCCACCAGTCAAAGTTTTTGCGGGAGGGGGTCCGGGGGAGGGAGCTTTTTTCAAAAAGCTCCCTCCCCCGGCTCTCTCTTTCTACTCCTTATAATCATTGATTCGCGGCTGCCTCACGATACGTTGGAGTGGCGGAGTTCCAGGCGCACTCTCCCGCCGGGGGCGACGCTGAACTTCCCCGCTGTCGGATATTTTGGGGGTGGGGAACGGGGGAGGCGCCCTTTCTACGGGAGGGCTCCTCCCCCCAATACGTCTGTAACCGAAACAAGAGGTTTCCTATGGAACTTACCCGACGAGACTTCGTGCGTATTTGCACCGGGACGGTGGCGGGAATCGGGGTTTCCGGCATGTTTCACCCGTTCGTGCGGGATGTGCTTGCGGAAACGCTGACCGGGCAGCGCCCTCCGGTGTTCTGGGTCGAAGGGCAGGGGTGTACGGGCTGCACCGTGTCCCTGCTCAACAACGCCCACCCCGGCATCGCCAAAGTGCTGCTGGAAATCATTGCGATGCATTTCCATCCCACAATCATGGCCGCCGAAGGGCAGCTCGCCTTCCAGAGTATGCTGGACAAATCCAAAGAGTTTAACAGCCAGTACGTGCTTATCGTCGAAGGCTCCATCCCCTTGAAGGCGGACGGGAAATACTGCGTCGTGGGGGAAGTGGATCATCACGAGTACACCGTGGCTGAAACCACGGACATTCTGGCCCGGAGCGCGGCGGCCGTCGTTGCCGCCGGGACATGTTCGTCCTATGGCGGCGTTCCAGCGGCGCGCGGGCAGCAGACGCAAGCGGTGAGCGTAAGCCGATTTTTGAAGATGCGGGGCATCCCCACCCCGGTGATCAACGTTCCGGGCTGCCCTCCGCATCCCGACTGGATGGTCGGGACGCTGGCCCTCCTGCTCGACGCCATGAAGCGCAAGGGCACGGAAGGCGGCGTACTGGAGATCATGCGCGGGCTCGATGACGTGGGGCGGCCCAAGGTGTTTTATCCGAACACGCATCTGACCTGTCCCTACCTGAGTTCTTTCGAAGACGGCATCTTTTCCCCGTTCATGACGGACAAGAAGGGGTGCCGGTTCGAACTCGGCTGCCGGGGGCCGTGGAGCGGCTGCGACTCCGCCACGCGGAAGTGGAACGGCGGGGTCAACTGGTGCATCGCCAACGCCACCTGCGTGGGCTGCACGTCGCCCAATTTTCCCGACGGCATGTCCCCCTTCTATGAAAACTGATCGCCCGGAGGCAGCATGAGCAAGACCGTTATCGCCATCGATCCCGTCACCCGGCTTGAAGGGCATCTCAAGGTCGAGGTGCAGGTGGAGGACGGAAAAGTCGCCGACGCATGGATCACCGGCGGCATGTTCCGAGGGTTCGAGGCCATCCTGCGCGGGCGGAATCCCCGCGACGCCTCCCAGATCGTACAGCGCATCTGCGGCGTGTGCCCTGTGGCCCACGCAACGGCGTCATCCCTTGCGATTGAGGCCGTGTGCGGCGTCGAGGTGCCCGAAAACGGGCGCATCGCCCGGAACCTGATGCTGGCGGGCAACTATCTCCAATCCAACATCCTGCATTTCTACCATCTCGGCGGACAGGACTATTTCCACGGGCCGGATACGGTACCGTTCATCCCGCGCTACCGGAATCCCGATTTGCGGCTTTCCGAAGAGCAGAACACGCTGGCGATGGATGAATACATCGAGGCGCTGGAAGTCCGGCAGGTCTGCCACCAGCTTGTGGCCTTGTTCGGCGGGCGTATGCCGCACTTGCAGGGCATCCTCGGCGGCGGCGCGGCGCAGATCCCCGACCGCGAGACGATTCTCGAATACGCGGCGCGCATGAAGCAGGTCCGGAAATTCGTGGAAAACCGTTACCTGCCGCTGGTCTACACCATCGCCTCACGCTACATGGATATGTTCGAGATGGCGCACGGCTACAAGAATGCCCTGTGCGTGGGCGTCTTTCCGCTGGCGAAGAAGGGCGAGCAGTTCTTCAATGCCGGGGCCTACATCAACGGGCGTGACGAGCCGTTCGACGGGAACCGCATCCTTGAGGATGTGCGTTATTCGTGGTTTGAGCCCGCGCCTTCCGGCACGCCGCTCCAGAAGTCGGAATCCAATCCGCAGGTGGACAAGGAGGGCGCGTACAGCTTCATCAAGGCCCCCTTGTATGCCGGGCATCGGGTCGAAGTCGGCCCGCTGGCGCGCATGTGGATCAACGACAAGCCGCTTTCGCCCATTGGCCAACGGTTCTTTGCCGATATGTTCGGCGTCCGCGCGGAGACGTTCCGCCAGATAGGCGAGGACCCCGCCTTCTCGATCATGGGGCGCAACGTGGCGCGCGTCGAGGAGGTGTATCAGACCCTCGGCATGATCGAGTATTGGCTGCACGAGCTGGAGCCGGGCGCGCAGACCTTCGCCTTGCCGGAAGTCCCGCAGGCCGGGGAGGGCATCGGCTTTACCGAAGCGCCGCGCGGCGCGTTGTGCCACTACATGCGCGTGAAGAACGGCGTGATCGACGATTACGCCGTTGTAGCCGCCTCCATGTGGAACTGTTCGCCGCGCGACGACGCCGGGAAGCGCGGGGCCGTTGAAGAGGCGCTCATCGGCGTTCCCGTTCCCCAGGTCGACAGCCCCGTCAACGTCGGGCGCGTGATCCGCGCCTACGACCCGTGACTTGGCTGCGCCGTGCACGTGCTGCACGCCAAGGCCGAGTAGAGAAAGAATCGGAGGGGGCGGGGAGGGCTTTCTGAAGAAAGCCCTCCCCGCCCCCTCCAAACCTCCCCCACCCCTCCCAAAGACTTTCGACTGGTGGGGAGGTTATGCGGCAGGAGTCCGTTCCGGCGGGAAGCCGGGATTTTTGAAGGACACTGCAATGTTGTTGTGAAGTGGCATCAATCAAATACGATACAGAGCTTTATCAGGGGGCGGGCCTGCCGGGGCGGATGTTTATGCCCTTTTGCCGGTATCCTGCGGTCGCCCAGCAGGAAAAGGTAACATGCCAACTGGTGATATTACCATATGTTGATATGTATTTTATCTTTTGCGCAAATGCTTTTTTGAGCCGGTACAGATGCATTCTTCGCGGGATAGCCCAAGGCGATGTAGCAGGGCATGACATAGTTTTCAGGATGCCCGACAGCCGTCTTGATGTGCTCGGATTCCTCAGCCATTGGGATGCGGGTTACGCCCAATAATCCTTCGGAAGCGGCGGCAAGCAGCATGTTTTCGATGCAGCACCAGATTGACGCGAAGTCATTGAGGGAACTCAATGAGCTTGGTTGGAGCAACGGTTCCCGGATCTTGAAAAAAGGAAGTATCAGGCATCCGGCATTGTAGAGCATTGAGAACTGCCTGGGCATGGCCTCACGATACATGTTGCGCTGGACCTCGTCCGTCATGCCGAAGCCATCGAGCATTTGTTCGCACTCGTCCCGGCTGGTCATGTTCTCCACCCGGAGGAGGTTGGCCCTCTCTTCTTTGCCGTTCACGATGACAAACTCCCATTGGCGCAGATGGTTGTTGGTCGGCGCTTTCAAGCCTGCGTCAATGATCCGCTCAATGGTGCCCATTCCAACCTGTCTGTCTTCGAAATCACGGATGGTCCTCCGAGCCCTGATCGCCTCGTATACGTCCATTTTTGCCTCCGTCCTTTGAATTTTTTGGAGATGTATGGACGGACTGTACGCTAGGAACCGGACACCTGTTTGTCATATTTCTTTTGCATGGAATGGATTTTTTCTTTCAAGGCCGTCCGGAGGGTTGCGGGTTCGATAACTTCAAGGCCGTCCGCGAAGGAAAGGAGGTAGCCCGTCAGCCATTCGTTGATGGGCATTTCTTCGTCAATCAAAAAAGAGCCGTCAGGCTGTGGGCGGATATCTTGTTCCGGGAATTCATCGAATGCCCTGAAAGCGCATTCCGCGTCTATGCGGAGCACAACCCTTTGCAGGGTATAGCTTTTTGAATAGTCCGGCGTCGCCATCGGGTCTTCCTGCATGGTGCGCTCGAACGTTTCTTCCATGACGTGCAAATCGCGGATGCGTGAGGCCCGCAGCACCATTTCCCGGCTTTTTTTCCTGTCAAAGACGCAAACATACCAGGCCCGTTCACGGAACAGCAGGCACAAAGGTTCCGCGAAACGCTCGGATACCCGGTTTTCTGAGCTGAAATAGGTGAAGCGGACAACTTTTTTCGCCAAGATAGCTTCCTTCAGCCGGTGGAATTTTTCCTTGCCGAACCCGGATCCGCACCATGAGGAAAAATCCACCCGCAGCCAGCGATCTTCCTTTCTCCGGAACAGGGCGGCAAGCTTGTGAAGGGCCGCATTGCCGTCAGGGTATCCCGCACCCTCAAGGGCTTGGAGCCCATGCAAAATGTCCGCTTGCTCCTGCTCGGTCATGAATGTTTTATCCAACGTGAATTCTTTGAGCAGTCCTATGCCGCCCCCGTATCCCCGGCTGGAAAATACAGGAATGCCGGCAAGGCTCAGGGCATCCAAATCCCTTTGGATGGTTCTGACGGAGACGGAGCAATGCTCAGCCAGTTCTTTCGCTGTGCCGCATGAGCCGCTCATGAGCAAAAAAACGATTTGAAAAAGGCGTTCAACGTGCATGAAAAACTCCTGAAAACGAGCCCTCCCCGGCAAAAGCTGTGCGGCGGGTTACGCAGCAATGCCTTTCAATAAAACGGAGGTGTTGGCTTAGAATGATTTCTTTCAAAAATCCATAGGAGATAAAGTTAAAAATATTCAAAGGTTAATACTCTCCAATAAACAACGCCCCGCGCAAACGGACACGTTTGGGCGGGGCCTCTTCTTGCCGACCGGGAAAACCGGCAGCAGGGATTCGATAAGGACAAAAGTCTTTGAAAGGAAAGGGGTGGGGTTTGGGGAGGGGAAAGGAAAACTTTCTTTAGAAAGTTTTCCTTTCCCCTCCCCAATCTTCAATTTAAAAAAACTATTCGCCAAGCCACTTGTTGCGGATGGCCTTTTCCTTGCCGTTTTCGCGGATGGCCTTGAGGCCCTTGTTGACCTGAGCGGCGAGTTCGGCGTTGTCCTTGCTGAACACGAAGCCGATGTACTCGACGTCTTCGGTGAGGAAGGCAACCTTCATGAGGTCCTTGTAGCCTTCCTTGCGGCTGGCGTAGTAGCGGGCGACGGGATCGTCGCAGACCACGACGTCGAGGCGGCCGTTGCGCATATCTTCGAACACGAGGCCGACTTCGTCATAGGTGCGGAGGTCGATGTCCACGTTCATCTTGCGCAGCGCTTCGATGGCGGTGGTGCCGATCTGCACGCCGACCTTCTTGCCCTTGAGGTCTTCGGGCTTCTTGATGGCGGAGTCCTTGGCGACGACGACGGCCTGATGGACTTCGTAGTAGGGATCGGAGAACACATAGGCCTTCTTGCGCTTGTCCGTGATGGTCACGCAGGAAGCGATGACGTTGGCCTGTCCGGATTCGAGCGACGCGAAGATGCCGTCCCACGCGATGTTGCGGAACTCGCTCTTCATGCCGATCTCTTCGGCGATTGCGGCAATGATGTCGCGGTCATAGCCGATGATGTTCTTGTTTTCGTCCAAGAACTCCATGGGCGGCCACGTGGGGTTGGCGGCGGCGATGAGCGTTTTCTCTGCGGCGAACGCGGAGCCGCAAAGCACCAATACGGCGAGAAGGCTGGTCAACACGGTACGAAACATGGTTTCTCCTCCTAAAAATAAGGAAGGAGTATTAGACGTGAGCACGGGGCGCGTCAACAGAAAAGAAAAGCGGTCGCGGGGAGATGAGCGCAAAAGGCGGAACGCGGTATCCGTGAGCTGGCGTGGAGCGCGGCTTTACGGAAATACGGCATCTGCACTTGATTTTTGTTGATGGATGCGTGATTCTAGGGGTTGGTATGCTGGGGAAGGGTGTGTGCCGCAGGAGTCGGGGGATTCCGGCGGCATGGGAAAGGCTCTTCCTCGGAACAGGGGGTCCGCGCAGGAGGAGTCGCGTGGATGCCTCTCGGTTTCTGTCGCCGGGACGGGTCCGTCCCTCCGCAGTGGAAAAGGCCACGCCGTTTTTCCGAAGGTTCCGGATGCGGCCCTTCCTTTCTCCCCTAACCCAAAGAGGTTGATAATGAAACGTATCGCTGCCCTGATCATGGGTTTTGTTCTCATGACCGTGCTGGTCGCCCCCGCCTCTGCCAAGGAACTTGTCGTCGCTCACGACACCAACTTCATGCCCTTCGAATTCAAGGGGCCGGATGGCAAGTTTACCGGTTTTGATATCGAACTCTGGGAAACCATCGCCAAGAAGCTGGGCCTTTCCTACAAATTTCAGCCCATGGACTTCAACGGCATCATCCCCGGCCTCCAGACCGGCAACGTGGATGTGGGCATCGCCGGCATGACCATCACGCCTGAACGCGCCAAGGTCGTGCAGTTCTCCAACGGCTACTATACGTCCGGCCTCAAGATCCTCGTCCGTGACGACGAAAAGGGCATCAGCAAGGTTGAAGACCTCGCGGGCAAGGTCGTTGCCGTGAAGACCGGCACCTCTTCCGTGCCGTTTATGAAGGATTTCGGCAAAGCGAAGGAATTGAAGCAGTTCCCCAACAACGACGGCATGTTCTTTGAACTGCTCAGCAAGGGCGTCGACGCCGTGGTGTTCGACATGCCCGTGGTGACCGCGTTCGCCAACAGCGCCGGCAAGGGCAAGGCCAAGGTCGTCGGCCCCCTGTACGAAGGCCAGAAGTACGGCATCGGCTTTGCCCAGGGCAACGAGGAGCTGGTGAAGAAGGTCAACGGCGTCCTTGACCAGATGCGCAAGGACGGCTCCTACGCCAAGCTGTACGAAAAGTGGTTCGGTTTCGCACCCAAGGAATCTGATATGTAGGGTGCCTCTATTCGCTGGAATAGAGCAACGGGGAGGTTTCTGCCTCCCCGTCCCTTTTTCTCCTTTAATCCATCGGGTGCCTCATGGCTTTTGATTTCGAACCTTCGATCATTCTGGAAACCGCGCCCCAGCTCCTCGGCGGGATGAAGCTGACGCTCATCATCACGCTGGGCGGCCTGCTCGTCGGTCTCCTGCTCGGCGTGGTCACCGGGCTTGCCAATACCTCCCGGAGCCGCTTCCTCCGCGGCATCGCCATCCTCTACATCGAAGCGATCCGCGGGACGCCGCTTATCGTTCAGGTTATGTTCCTCTATTTCGGCTTGCCGCTGGCCCTTGGCATGCGCATTCCCCCCGACGTGGCGGGCGTCATCGCCATCGGCGTGAACTCCGGCGCGTATATCGCGGAAATCGTGCGCGGCGCCATCCAGTCCATCGACAAGGGGCAGACCGAGGCCGGACGCTCCACCGGGCTCACGCAGGCCCAGACCATGCTCTACATCATTTGGCCTCAGGCCTTCCGGCGCATGATTCCCCCGCTGACCAACCAGTGCATCATTTCGTTGAAGGATACTTCCCTGCTCGTCGTCATCGGCGTGGGCGAACTGACCCGGCAGGGGCAGGAAATCATCGCCGTGAACTTCCGGGCCTTTGAAGTGTGGCTGACCGTCGCCATCTTCTATCTGGCCATGACATTGAGCATTTCGGCTGTGCTCCGTTATTACGAGCGCAAGCTTATGATCGGCAGGCGTGCCGTCCCGGCGTCTCCGTCCGATCCGCAAATGTAAGGCCGCTTCATTTCCTTTTTTCATGTCTCGTTTTGTTGGGAGGAGAGGGTTTCATGTCCAGCATACAGCCGGCGCAGCACAAATCGCCGCTTGTTCCGAGCCTTTTTAAGACAATCCGCAGCGGGTACAGCCTTGGGATGCTGTCCAAGGACGTTTCGGCGGGGATCACCGTGGGCGTGGTGGCGCTTCCGCTCGCGCTTGCGTTCGCCATCGCTTCCGGCCTGACGCCGGAACGGGGGCTGTATACGTCCATCATCGCCGGTTTTTTCATGGCGTTTTTCAGCGGGAGCCGGTTCCCCGTCAGCGGGCCGACGGGCGCGTTCGTCGTCATCATTTACAGCATCGTGTCCCGGCACGGCTACGAGGGGCTTGTCCTGACGACGCTGATGGCGGGCATCCTGCTCGTCATCTTCGGGTTCCTGCGGCTGGGGGCGCTGGTCAAATATATCCCCTATCCGGTGACCACGGGCTTCACCACCGGGATTGCGCTGCTGATCTTCTCCTCGCAGATGAAGGATTTCTTCGGGCTGCCGCTTGTCGATACCCCGCCGGAGTTTTTTGACAAGTGGGGGGCCTATGCCCAAAACGCCATGGATTTCAGCCCCGCGACGTTCGGGGTGGCGGTTTTCACGTTGCTGGTCATCCTGATCGTCAGGCATAAGATCCCCAAAGTTCCCGCGCCCGTGGTGGCCGTGTTCCTGTCCACGCTGCTGGTGTGGCTGTTCTCCCTGCCTACCGATACCATCGGTTCCCGGTTCGGCACGCTGCCCACTGGCTTCCCCGATTTCACTTTGCCGTACGGGATCACCTTCGAGCGTATCCGCGAGCTGTTCCCCGACGCGCTGACCATCGCCCTGCTGGCGGGCATCGAATCGCTGCTGGCCTGTGTGGTGGCGGACAGCATGACGGGCGACAGGCACAATTCGAATATGGAGCTGATTTCGCAGGGTATCGGCAACGTGGCCTCGGTGTTCTTCGGCGGTTTCGCCGCCACGGGCGCCATTGCCCGCACGGCGACCAACGTGCGCGCCGGTGCGCATTCGTCCATCTCCGCCATCGTGCACTCCCTGTTCCTCGTCGTGGTGGTCATGTGGCTTCTGCCGTTGACCGAATACATCCCGCTGGCGGCCCTCGCCGCCGTGCTGGTCATGGTCGCCTATGACATGAGCGATCTGCGGACGGTGCGGCATATTTTCCAAGGGCCGAAGTCCGACTGGTCGGTGATGATCCTGACCTTCGCGCTGACGGTGATCTTCGATCTGACCGTAGCCGTATATACCGGGGTCATGCTGGCTTCCCTGCTGTTCATGCGCCGCATGAGCGAGCTGACGGGCATCCACACTTGCGTTTCCGGCGAAGAGGAAGAGGCCGCCGCGCACGACATTCCCCTGCCCGATGAGGAAACCGTGCCTGACGGCGTGGAGATTTTCGCCATCAACGGGCCGTTGTTCTTCGGGGTGGCCGACCGGTTCCAGTCCACGCTGGACGCGATGGAGACGCCTCCCAAGGTATTCATCATGTACCTGCACAATACGCCCGCCATCGATATGACCGGTATCCACGCGCTGGAGGCGTTCCTTGAGCGCCGTCAGGAAGGCTGCCGCGTCCTCTTTGCCGCCGTGCAGGAACCCGCCCGCAGGACGCTCCAGCGGGTCGGCATTCTCCGCGCCGTTGGCGAAGAGAACATCTACCCGTCGCTCGACGAGGCGCTTTTGCGCGCCGAAGAGATCCTTGAGGAAGAGAAGCGGAAGTAGATTGCTGTATGGAATTGGGGAGAGGCAGGAGGGCTTTTCTGGAGAAAGGTTTTCCTGCCTCTCCCTAAATCTGTCAGGCTCCCTCCCTAAAGGCTTCCGTGTTTATTGAATCCCTGTTGCCGGTTTTCCCGGCGGGCCGCGTCCGGACGATGTCGTTCGGGCGTTTTTTTATGGGGACGTTGGGGATGGGATCGGGAGCAAAAGAGGCCTGCGGTGGAGAGGAAAAGGGAGGGCCAGCTGGCGTGCAGGCGGCTATTTGTCTTGCTTGGCTGTTGTATGATAGTTTTGGGGCGGATGTTATGTACGGGGAAGGCGTCGCCGTTTGCCCTGGCGTTGAGCAAGACAGGCTCCGGGGAAAGCTGCGGGTGCAGGGCCGCCGGAGGCATTGCGTAAAGGACAGAGTATGATCGTCAGGTTGGCATGTGGGGCGTTGCAGGGCGTGGACGCCTTCCGGGTGGATTTGGAAGTGGATTTCCTGCGGAAGGGGATGCCCGCCTTTGTGATGGTCGGGCTTGCGGAAGGCGCTGTACGCGAAGCTAAGGAACGGGTGTTCGCGGCCATGCGTTCATGCGGGTTCACGCTGCCCGCGGCGCGCATCACCGTCAATCTGGCTCCGGCGGACCGCCGGAAGGCCGGAAGCGCCTATGACTTGCCGCTGGCCGTGGCTTTGCTGGGGGCGGCGGGCGTCCTGCCCGCGGAGCGGCTGGAGGGCTGGTTCCTCGCCGGGGAGCTTTCCCTGAGCGGCGCGATCAAGCCAGTGCCCGGCGTTCTGCCGCTTGGGATGCTGGCCCGGAACGAAGGCGCGAAGGGCATCGTCACCGCCCCGGAAAATGCCTCTGAAGCGGCCTTGGTCAAGGGGCTTCCCGCTTATGGTCCGGCGACGCTGGACGAAGCCGTACGGTTCCTCATGGGTGAATGCGAGCTGATGCCCGCCGAGCCGCCCGTATCAGATGACGACCCCGCGCGGGGCATTTTGGACTTCTCCGACGTCAAGGGGCAGGAGCACGCCAAGCGCGCTATCGAGATCGCGGCGGCTGGCGCGCACAACCTGTTGCTCATCGGCCCGCCCGGAAGCGGCAAGACTATGCTCGCCAAGCGCATTCCGTCCATACTCCCGCCCCTCGAGCCGGACGAGGCGCTGGAAGTGACCAAAATTTACAGCGTGGCGGGGATGCTCGGCGGCAAGGGGCTGGTTTCGGAGCGGCCTTTCCGCGAGCCGCATCATACGGTGTCCGATGTGGCGCTGGTCGGCGGCGGGGCGTATCCCCGGCCCGGTGAAGTTTCTCTGGCCCACCGGGGCGTGCTGTTTCTCGACGAGCTGCCGGAATACGGCAAGAATACGCTCGACGTCCTGCGCCAGCCGCTTGAGGGCGGTACGGTGACGGTATCCCGATCGGCGCATTCGGTAACCTTTCCGGCGGACTGTATGCTGGTAGCGGCCATGAATCCGTGCCCTTGCGGCTATGCCACCGATCCCCGGCATACGTGCGTCTGTTCGCCGGGGCTGATCCGCCGCTATCGGGCGCGGCTGTCCGGGCCGCTTCTGGACCGCATCGACCTGCATATCAATGTGCCCGCCGTCCCTTACGAGGAGCTGCAGGCCGGGGCCTCGCCTGTGACGTCGGCCCGGATGCGCGAACGAGTGCTTGCTGCGCGGGCCGTACAGCAAGCGCGCTATGCGGAGGTTCCCTATTGCCGGACGAATGCCGATCTGTCCGGCAGCCTCCTTGAGAAGCACTGCCGCATGGGAGCGCCGGAAAGGGCTTTTCTGCGGGAAGCCGTGCAGAGGCTGGCGCTTTCCGCCCGCGCCTATACGCGGATCTTGCGGATAAGCCGGACGATTGCGGATCTCGCCGGATCGGAATCCATCGGCGTTCCCCATCTGGCCGAGGCTATCGGCTGCCGCGTGCTGGACAGGGAAGCGTTCTAGCTTCAGCCCTTCCCTCGAATGGTGGAGGTGGGCTGTCTGAGGAAAAAGGAGACACGTGCCGTATTCCCCTTAGGTTTTGAGGGGGGCTCTTCCGTCATCAACCTTCATTCAAGGAGCATGTCATGTCGTTCAGACTGATGGACAAAGCCAAGGCCGCCGGCTGAGCGGCGAAGACGGCTCCAGAGTTGCTGGAGCAGGTATTGGCGTCCCTGCCGGGTGTGCCGGACCCGGAGGGGCGCGTGTTGCACGGTTTTGAACACAACGAGGATGCCGTGATCCTCCGCACGCCGCCTGCGGGAATGGCGCTGGTGCAGACGGTGGATGTGCTGAGTCCTCTCGGCAACAATCCCCGGCTGTTCGGTCAGGTTGCGGCGGCGAACGCGCTTTCGGACGTGTACGCCGTCGGTGGGGTTCCGTGGTCGGCGATGAATATCGCGGCGTTCCCGGCACAGGATGTGCCGTTGGAGGTCTTTGCCGAGATTCTGGCGGGCGGCCTTGAAAAAATCGTCGAGGCCGGAGCCGTGCTTGCCGGCGGGCATACGCTGGAAGACGCGGAAATCAAATACGGTTTGTCCGTGACCGGCTATGTGGATCCTGGCGCCGTGGCCAGTAACGCCGGGCTGCGTCCCGGAGACGCGCTTGTGCTGACCAAGCCGCTCGGCACGGGCGTGCTGGCGACCGCAATCAAGGCACAGTGGGACGGCAGCGGCAAGGCCGAAGCAGATCTCTACCGTTGGGCCACCCATTTGAACGCGAACGCCGCCGAAGTGCTGCGGGCCATGAACCTCAAGGCCGCAACGGATATCACGGGATTTGGGCTCGGCGGGCACTTGCTGGAGATGGCGCGGGGTTCCCGGGTGGTCGTCGAGATAGACACCGCCTCGTTGCCTTTTATCGACAACGTGGAGGCGTTCGCCTCTGACGGCCTGATTCCTGCGGGCAGTTATGCCAACCGCAGGCATTGTTCCTGCCGTACGTTCGTGAGCCCCGATGTGGACAGCCTGAGGGCCACCCTCGTATTCGACGCGCAAACTTCCGGGGGGCTGGTGCTGGCTGTGCCTCAGGAGCGCGTAGAAGAGGCTCTGGAGCGCCTTGCCGCTCTCGGTGAGCCCGGATGGCTTGTTGGGCACGTTTTGCCTCTCAGAGACGGTCCTCAGCTTCTTTTGAGCTAATCTATGAAGACGGCAGGAGGGGAGAGGAAAGGGCTTCCTCTTGCCCTTCTGCACCTCCCCCTCTCTTCCTAAGGCTTTTGAGTGGCGGGGAGGTTACGCGTCAGGAGTTCCGTTGTATGGAAAGGCTGAAAGGGCGCTGGATGGACAGGCGGCTTGAGAAGAGTATCTGATGTGGCGTAAACCGTTGCGCCGCTGAAGAGTACGGAAAGGCCGGACGGCAACACCGTCCGGCCTTTCCGTACTCTTTTTTGAGGGGCCGGGGGGAATGGTTCCCCCCGGCGGGTGCAGGGCGGAGCCCTGCCAAGGGTCGGGGCAGCGCCCCGTGTTCATTCGGCTAGTAGATCCACTTTTTGCCGTCGTAACGGGTCAGTTCGCGGATACGGCGGGCTTTCGGGGTCGTGAAGGTGCCGGTCTTGGCCTCGGAGATGGTCTTGCCGGTGCATTCGTATACTTTTTCAAGATATACGATGTGGCCCACGTATTCGCAGCCGGGGCCCTTGCCGGGGTAGATTTCCGTGGTCATGGTGGAGGCGTCCACTTCCGTGTAACGGGCCACATAGCCCTTGCCCTGCTTGGTCACCGACATGTTCTGGCGGTTGTTCTTCAGGGTGTCGTTGGCGCGGGCCACGTAGCTCTTGGCGAAAGCGTCGAGTTTGGCCTTCACCTCAAGGGTGGTTTCCTGAGCGGGAGCTGCGCTGGGTTTAGCGGCCTGAACCTGCTGGCCGCAGATCAGGGCGGACGAAAGAACCAGAGCGAACAGTGCGGATTTCTTGATTAACTGCATTGGGGAAAGGTCCTCTTGAGCACAAAAGGCCCGACGAGAGTCCGCCGGGCCTTTGTTGATTGTTGCTTGCGTACTAGTCCATGAAGACCAGTTCAGTACGGCGGTTCATGTACCGGCCTTCTTCCGTATTGTTGTCATAGCGGAAAGACTTGCCCTTGCCAATGGCAATCATACGGCTGGCGGGCACGCCCTGGGCAACCAGATAGTTCTTCACGGCGTCAGCGCGGCGCTGGGAGAGCTTCAGGTTGTAAGCGTCGGTGCCGATGCTGTCGGTCCAGCCGAGGAGCTGCACCTTCATGTTCGGGTGTTCCATAATGATGCGGGCGGCTTCATTAAGGATGCCCTGAGCTTCGGGGGTCAGGTCGTACTTGTCGAAGGCGAAGTTGACGCCACGGAGGACGACGACGTCTTCAACGACGGCCACGCGTTCCTGGCAGAACACATCGCCAACGAACTTGTCGACGGCGGCGTCGCTCTTGAGGAGGTCGATGGCCTTGACGGACACGGAGCAGGCGTTGAGGGCCGCGATGGCGTCCAGAGTGGCCTGGCCTTCAGGAGAGGAGGCGACGGAGATCACATGGAAGCAGACGTTCGGATTGGCGGCGTAGATGGCCTTGACTTCGTCGATGGGGCTGATGCCGCGGTTGCTTTCACCGTCGCTCACGAGGATGACGGCCGCGCGCGGGGTCATCTGGCTGATGATGCCGTTGTGGGCCTGGATGCCGTCGCCCATGGGCGTGAAGCGGGCGAAGGTTTCCAGATTGTCCTTCAGGCTGTCGACGCCGGCGGCGAGGGTGGAGCGAACCCACGGGCCCTGGTTCACGACCGCGCCATAAGGAGCGAAGGTGTACAGGCCGCCCTGATAGCCGAGTTCGGGCACCATGTCGTTGACGCGCTTGATGACTTCCTTGGCAACGGCCATCTTGGTCTTGCCGACGGAGGGGAAGTTCATCATCATGGAGCCGGAGTAGTCCACCAGATAGTTGAAGCTTTCAATGCGCTTCTGGCAGATTTCGGCCGAGTGGGCCGCAAAACCGGCCGTGGCCCAAGCGAAGATCAGGGCGACGGCGAGGACAATAGAACGGGAAAATTTCATGTGAGCCTCCGTTTCTTTGAGTTAGGCGTTTTCACCCCGTCCGGAACGGCAAGGGCAAAGCGTCCTGCAAAATTGACAGCGAATATGTGCTGCAAGGCCCTTTTGGGCCTTTCCCTTGCTCAGGAGGTGCTGCAATGTCGACCCGGCCGGGCATCCTCTAGCGTTATCCGGCCGGCGAAACCGTTCTTTCGGCATTGCCATATTCACTTGAATGAGACTCTACCTGTGGGCCGTACAAAGGTAAAGAGCCTTACTTGTATTTTTTTCCCGAAACCGGGTCTTTTCAATGAGAGATAACAACAAAAAAACAGGGCGAGAGGAAACCTCTCGCCCTGTATGGGAACAATGCGTACGCAGCCGCTTACCAAAAGGCGTTACGGCGCGTCATCTTCCCTAAGATGGGATCACACGCAGCCGGTGGGCTTGGGCAGACCAGCCATCTTGCAGGCTCCCTTACCGGGGCCGGAGGGGAAGAGTTCGTACACTTCTTTCAGCTTGTAGCCGGTGTTCTTGGACAGGATGCGCACCATAGGAGCGATCCCGTTCTTGCGGTAGTAGTCCTGAAGGAAGTCGAGAATCTTCTGATGGTCTTCGTTCAGATCGGTAATCCCTTCGGATTCCTTCACGTACTCCAACCATTCCGGGCACCACTCATCGAACTTGAGCAGGAAGCCGTCTTCATCAACTTCGAAGGTTTTACCCTTGTAGGTGACTTCAGCCATGTGTGCGTCCTCCTTGGACAGTTTATGTGACTAGGAAACCCTGTCACGCTTTTCCATACAGAATGAAATCGAAAAATCTGATGGAATCACTCACCACTCGACGGACCCCAATGCAGAGCCCGCAGAAAGCCACCGGATGTGTGGGGGCACATCTGAGGCGCTTCCATATTGGAGGGCATCTATCACAGCGCTATGGAAATGGCAAGTAGTTGTTCCCCTTTTGCTCTTCATTGGGCAGTCAGCCAAGCCTCTGCCGCAGACAGCATTTCGGAACACAATTCATCCATTTCAGGGCCGTGGTCGTAGCCGGCCAGATGCCCGAGCCCGTGGGCCAGAAGCCTGAGGCAATGCTCCTCCGGATCTTGCCCGTACAGGAGCGTTTCCCGGTGCAGGGTGTCGACGGAAAAGACGAGGCTCCCGAGCTGGACGGGGACGTCTTCGTCCTCCGGCCCGGCGATCTGCTCGTCTATAGGAAAAGATAAGACATTGGTGGGGCCGTGGCAACCCATGTACCGCAGGTTGTAGTCCGCCATGCCCGCATCGCGGACAAGGACGAGATCCAATTCGGCGGGCCCGGAACCGGCTGCGCGGAGCATGGCCGAGAGCGCCCGGTGCAGTTCCGCCCTGCAGAACGGGAGCCGCCAGCACAGTCCGCCGCCGGAAAGGCTGAGCCGGAGAGCGCCGGAATCGGAGGGCGCGTCGGTTTGCTCCTGCGGAAAACCTTCGAGCGGGCTCATGGGCGTTTCCCCACGGGCTTCATGGACAGCGGCCCTTTGTTGACGGGTTTCGGCGGGCCGGGAACGACGGGGTAGACAAGGTCAATGGGCGGGCCCGGATTCGTTGAAGGGGGTACGGGTGTGTGGGGTGCCGCCGGAGCCGCGCCCTGTTGCTCCGGCCCGTTCGGGGCCGCCGCACCGGAGGAGCCCGGCATCACGCTGGAGGCCGCGTAGGCGACCGTGCGTTTCACGTCGGGGCGCTGTTCCGTTTTTTCTTCAGGCTTGGCCTGCACTTTGGCCTGTTCTGGTTTGTCGCTGGCCGTTTTTTTGTCTTTATTCAGATCAGGGTAGGCGATACGCTGATGGAAAAGCCCCGTCAGGATGCGGGCAAAACTTTCCGACAGCTTATGAAGGTCTTTGAATGTCAGTTCGGACTCGTCAAGCTGGCCCTCGGAGAAGATCCCCTTCATGATCGTGTCGATGTGCGTCTTGATGCGTGCGGGCGTGGGATCGGTGAGCGTGCGGCTGGAGGCTTCCACCGCGTCCGCGAGCATGACGATGGCCGCCTCGCGGGTCTGCGGGCGCGGGCCGGGATAGCAGTAGTCCTCGATGCGGGGATTTTCGCCCGACTCCTTGGCTTTGGCGTAGAAAAACTTGATCAGACCCGTGCCGTGGTGCTGGCGGATGATGTCCTCGATTTCGTCGCCCAAATGGTGCTGTGCGGCGAGTTCCGTGCCTTTTTTGACATGCGAAAGCAGGATGAGGGCGCTCATGGCCGGAGCCAGCTTGTCGTGCCGGTTGGGGCCGTTGAACTGGTTTTCGATGTAATAGTCGGGATAGGCCAGCTTGCCGATGTCGTGGTACAGGGCCGCGACCTTGCACAGCAGGCTGTTCGCGCCCACGGCCTTGGCTCCGGCCTCCACCATGTTGGAGACGACCAGCGAGTGGTGGTAGGTCCCCGGAATGGCCACCATGAGATCCTGGAGGAGCGGTTGTTCGAGGTTCATCAGCTCCATGAGCCGGAACCGGGTGGTGTACCGGAAGGCCATTTCGATGATCGGGCTGATGGCGAACAGGATAGCTATGGAAATGAAGGCGTTGAGGGAAACGATGCCGAAGAGCCACAGGAACGTGTTGCCGCCCCGGAAACCCTCCAGCCAGCCGCTGCCGAGGGCGATGATGATCTGCCCGAGCGCCAGCGGGATGATGCCGATGACCACGTCCTGCCTGCTCTGCGCCCGGATGACGAGCCATGTATTCAGCATGGCGGAAAGGAAGAAGAACAAAAACAGCGGAAGGTCGGCCTTGAGCATGACGCAGGCGAACAGGGATATCAGCAGGCCCACCACGCAATAGCGCCGGGCCGCGAAGATGAGCGCGCACAGCCCCGCGGCGCCCGCCACGGGGAAGAAGTGGATGACGAGGGCGATGTCCTGCGGCTGGACGACCTTGCCCACGAGCATGTAGGTGCCTTTCGCCGCGATGCCGAAGACGAACAGCAGCAGCGAGATGAACAAAAAGTCCTTTTTCCGCAGGGGGGTGCCCGGTTTGCCGCTCGGGGCCATGAACAGGCCGAGCGTCAGGATGAGCGAAAAGACGAACGTTCCCGCCACGGTACGCGAATGGATCAGCCCCTCCTGCTTCTGGTAGAGGCTCTGGAGCTTGAGCTGCTTCTCGCGGGTGACGCGCTCGCCCTGATAAACGACGACTTCACCCTTCTGGATATGGTAGTAGACGGGCTCCACGGTCTGGGCCACGGCATTGCCGAGGGCCTGCGTGGCCTCGCGGTTCAGGGTGAGCGTGGGCATGATCAGCGGCGAGAACAGGACCAGCACGGCGCGGCGGCCCTGCGGGGTGAGCTTTTCGGCGGAGCGCAGCTTCTGCGTGAAGGCCGCGAGCACGGCGGGCACGTCACGGATATCCGATACATCGGGGCGCAGGGTTTCCGCCTTTGTGTCCACGTCGCGGACGATGATCCCGTTCTTGGAGGGCAGGGCAAGGCGCACGTCGCCCACCACGCCCTCGCGCAAGCGATCTTCAAACCACGGCAAGCCCGTGGAGAGGACATACTCCTGCACTTCGGGGCTCATCCACTGGGCGAGCAAATCCGAGCTGACCGGCGTTGCGAGCTTTTCCGCGAGCGAAGCGCGCAAGGCGTCCTGCGCCTCGGGAGAGGTTTCCTGCCCGTTGATCAGCTTGAGCATACCGAAGATCTTCTGCCGCAACGCGGCGATTTCGGTCACGCTGAGGTCGAACACCGTGGGCTGGAGCATGGCGACCTGATTGCGCTTGATCTTGGCCGCCTCGGTGTCCTCCACCGTCAGGCTGCGGTGCGCGACGACATCGCTGTCGGCCACTTCCCCGGCCATGAACACCCGGAACTGCATGGGCGGCTGAAGGCCCGCCAGAAACGAGAGCACGAACAGGGTGGCGATCAGGACGAAGAGGCCCACGCCGTGATGGTGCTGCCGGAACAGCGTCCGCGTTATCCGGGAAAGCTCATTGATGCGAAGAGGGGAGTTTCTCGTAGTCATCATAGGCCTGTACTATTCGTCCGACCAGAGGGTGGCGTACCACGTCGGCGGAAGTGAAATGCCGGAAAGCAACGCCTTTGACGCCTTTGAGGACATGCAGGGCATGTACCAGACCGGAACGCGACGCGCTGTCCTCGCCCTGCGCGGGCAAGTCTATCTGGGTGATGTCGCCGGTGATCGCCGCCCGTGAGCCGAAGCCGAGGCGGGTCAGGAACATCTTCATCTGTTCGCGCGTGGTGTTCTGCGCCTCATCAAGGATGATGAACGCGTCGTTCAGTGTCCTGCCGCGCATGAAGGCCAGCGGCGCGACTTCGATAATGCCCGTTTCCTGAAGCGAGGCCATCTTCTGGGGCCCGAGCATATCAAGCAGGGCATCGTGAAGAGGGCGCAGATACGGGTTGACCTTTTCGGCGAGATCGCCGGGCAGGAAGCCGAGCTTCTCGCCCGCCTCGACGGCGGGGCGGGTCAGGATGATGCGGCGCACCCGCCGCGCGTTGAGCATATGCACGGCCATCGCCACGGCAAGGTAGGTCTTGCCGGTTCCGGCCGGTCCCACGGAAAAGACCATTTCGTTGCTGCGCAGCGTTTCCAGATAGGCGCGCTGGGCGGCGTTGCGGGCGGTGACGGTCTTCTTGGGCAGGGAGAGCACGGCCTCGTCACGGAACGAGCGGCGCAGATCCGAACCCGGATCGCTCTCAAGGAGCTGGAGCCCCTGCTCCAGATCGGAATTCTGGAGCGCGTGCCCGCTGCGCAGCAGGCCGTAAAACTGGGTGAACAGATTCAGGATGCGTTCGCGCAGCGCGGGATCATCGGACGTCACGGCCAGCGTGGTTCCCCGGGTGGAGAGATCCGCTCCCGTGCGTTCGGCGATGACGTTGAGGTGGGCGTTGTGCGGTCCGAACAGGGCATTGGCCAGTGTCGGGTCATCAAAGGACAGGGTTTCCACAAAGGCCGTTGACGATGCGGGTATTTGCATAGATTCAGAGAGGCGGCCTCGGGCCGCCGGAGGGGACGGTTTGTCGAATCCGCTGCACGGGCGGCGAGCCGTCCGGCAATTCGGGAATGCCCTGCTGCGGAACGCCGCTTTCCCATCCGTGGCGTTGCCTGCATACAAGGTAGATTGCAACCTATCGCATTTGCGGCGAAGCGTCTATGGTTCCTTGTTTCGTGCGGGAGGGTTGATGATGCGGGGGATGGGAGAAGGGAACTTTCTGAAGAAAGTTCCCTTCTCCCATCCCCCGCGCCCCCTCCTCTCATCCCTCAAAGACTTTCGCGTTTATCGAATCCCTGTTCGGGGTTCGGGTGGCGCGGCGGGCTGTTGAGGATGGAAGGGAAACGGGAAGGAATGGAGAGCAAGGCTCCGGTGTGGTCCTGAATCGTTTCGGGCCAAGACGCTTCGCGGCAATGGTGATAGTATAAGAGGTTATTGGAGATTGTTAAGAGGAGTGGCAGGTTATAGCCCTTTGGCGGGCGCGTTGAAGAAGCGCCGGGTGTTGTCGCCGCAGAGCGTCCAGAGTTCGGCGGGGTCCATGCCGCGCTCAAGGGCCACGGTTTCGGCGGTGAAGGCGACGAGTGCCGGTTCATTGGGCTTGCCCCGCCACGGCACGGGCGAAAGATAGGGGCAGTCGGTTTCGACCATCAAGCGGTCCGGCGGGATGCGTTTCACGGCTTCGCGCAGGTCGTGGTTGGCGGGATAGGTCACGGGGCCGGGGATGGAAATGTGCCAGCCGTTGGCAAGGAAACGATCAAGAAAAGCCACGGCGTCGCCGCTGAAGCAGTGCCACAGCACGGGGCGTCCTGAGAAACCTTCGGCTTCCAGAATCCGCAGGGTGTCCTTTGCCGCGTCGCGCGAATGGATGACCACAGGGCGATCCGTTTCCTTGGCGAGGGCGAGCTGGACGCGGAAGGCTTCCTCCTGGATAAAGGACGGGCAGTCCTTCCAGTAAAAATCGAGGCCGATTTCACCGACGGCCCGCAGCCTGGGATCTTCGGCAAAGGCTTCGCGCATGGCCTTGAGGGTGGCTCCGGTACACTCCTGTCCGTCGCAGGGATGGATGCCCATCAGGAAGAAGACGCCGGGATAGCCGGCGAACGTGCCCTTGTTGGCGTGGTATGCGGCGGGGCCGAGGAACACTTGCCCGATGGAGGCAAGGCCCGTGCTCCGGGCCCGTCCCATAACCTCGGGGAGCCGTTCGATGATCCCCTCGGAGTCGAGGTGGGCATGGGAGTCGGCCCCTGTGGGGGGAAGGCCGAGCGTATCGGGAAGCGGACGCGGCGTATCTTTTTTCTTGCTCATGGAAAAAGTCCCTTGCGGGCATTTTTTTGGGCCTTGCCGCCATATATCGCGTCAAAGCCCGTGGGGATTACGGCTTGTTGCCGTCGCGCTGCACGGGAAAGCGCCTGCTCCGGCCTTGGCTTCAGCGCGGCAAAGCCGGGCAGGGGCTTTCCTGGACAAACCTATTCGGTGAATTCCTGTTTGATGACGGCTTCGGCCTTGATGCGGTCGAGGAGTTCCGAGAACGTCGCCTTGACGTGTTCGCGGATGTCCCCGGCCACGACGAGGAACAGCACGTCGTCGCCGGGCTTCAGTTCGCCTTCCACGGCTTCGGCATGGATGCAGAAGATGCCGGGCTGCTGTTCCATCTCGCGGCAGATGGCGTCCATCTTGGCGCGGTCATGCGAGACTTTCATGGATTTCACGGGCGCATGGTCCGCCCGTGCCCACCCGCGCACGACGCCGTTGTGCACCAGCACCATGCCCACGTTTTCGGTAAAGCCGGGACGCTTCTTGAGGTCAGCCAGAATCTTTGTGGTATCCATCGTTTTTCTCCTGTGGTCGGGGTCTGCTCGGGGGAATGTCCCTGGTGAACTCTGACGGAAAGAGCCCGTGCCGAAAATGAGAACCGGCATTGCGCGGGGGGCTGTACGGCCCTGCCATACGGGCGGAGGAGCCCCTGTTGCGCAACCTTCCCAATTTTTCTTTCGCTATTACGCTTCCCTGCGGATGCGGGCTCCCACGGCGTTGAGCTTGTTTTCGATGTGCTCATAGCCGCGATCGAGGTGGTAGATGCGCTGGACGGTCGTGGTCCCCTTGGCGGCGAGCCCGGCGAGCACGAGAGAGGCGCTGGCGCGGAGATCCGAAGCCATGACCGGAGCCCCGGCAAGGCGCTGGACGCCGCGTATGATGGCTGTATGCCCGGAAAGGCGGATATCCGCGCCCATGCGGACGAGCTCCTGCACGTGCATGAACCGGTTTTCAAAAATGGTTTCGCTGATGACCCCGGAACCTTCGGAAAGGCACATGAGGGACATGATCTGAGCCTGCATGTCCGTCGGGAAGCCGGGGAAGGGCTGCGTGGTCACGTCCACCCCGCGCAGGGCGCAGGAGCGGCGTGCCAGCACGCCGTCGGCGGTGGGTTCGATTTCCATGCCCATCTGGCGCATTTTGGCGATCACGGCGTCAAGCTCCTCAAAGGGGCAGTCCGTGAGCAGCAACTCGCCGTCGGTGATCCCGGCGGCGGCGAGGAGGGTTCCCGCCTCGATGCGGTCGGGCATGATGCGGTAGGTGCAGCCTCCGAGGCGCGGGACGCCCTGAATGCGGATGACGCTGGTGCCGTGGCCTTCGATGCGCGCGCCGCAGGCGATGAGGAAGCGGGCAAGATCGACGACTTCGGGCTCGCGGGCGGCGTTCTCAAGGATGGTTTCTCCATCGGCCAGCGCGGCTGCCATGAGCAGGTTTTCCGTACCGCCGACGGTGGGAAAGTCGAAATGGATGTGCGCGCCGTTGAGCTTGCGGCAGCGGCCGAGAATATACCCGTCCTCAAGATCGAACCGCGCCCCCATCTTTTCGAGGGCTGACAGGTGCAGATCCACAGGGCGGGCCCCGATGGCGCAGCCGCCGGGCATGGCTACGCGGGCTTCGCCGAGCCGGGCCAGCAGCGGGCCGAGCACGAGCACCGAGGCGCGCATGGTTTTGACCAGTTCATAGGGGGCTTCCGGGCTGAGCGCGCCGGGGGTCACGGTGACCTGCCCGTTTTCAAAGGCGTTCGGGCAGCCGAGCAGTTCAAGGAGCTTGAAGGTGGTACGGATATCCCGCAGATCCGGGACATTGGTGTAGGTCACGGGTTCGTCGAGCAGGATGCTGCCCATGAGGATGGGGAGAGCCGCGTTTTTGGAGCCGCTCACATGCACGACGCCGGTCAGCGGAACGCCGCCTTCGATGATCAGTTTGTCCATGAACTGTCCCTGTATGTGGGCCCGGAAAAGCCGGGCGTTGCCGGTTGGATGGAGGATGCCCCGCGCGAGGGCGGAACGCTGGCGCGATCCGTTTGCGGAAGCTGAGGAAAGGATACAAGATACTATCGGGTTCCTTGGCTGGTCAAGGAGCATCTTCGGGCTTCCCCGGGTGGCCTCGGGATGCGGAAATCGGAAAAATATTGCGGAAAGGCTTGACGTTAATATGGCTCTGATATAAAGACCACAGCTGCATGTGGCGGATGTAGCTCAGTTGGCAGAGCATCTGGTTGTGGCCCAGAGGGCCGTGGGTTCAAGTCCCATCATTCGCCCCACTCACTTGTCTTGAAAGACCCTGCTTCGGCAGGGTTTTTTCGTTTCCATCCCCTTCCTTTCCCCGCCATGCCTTCCGACCTTCTTTCTGAAGAGGAACGGAGCCGCCGCCCCGTTGTCTATCCGGTGGCGCGGCGGCTCCGCATTCCGTTTTTTATCATGCGCAAGTTTTTGCTCTCCGCATATGGATGCGGAAGGTCCGCCATCTGCGCGCTATGCTATGGCCAATTCCAGCCCCACGGGGCAGTGATCCGAACCATAGACATTGTTTTCTATCCATGCGTCCCGGATGGCCGGGGCCAACTCCTCCGAAACGAAGAAGTAGTCGATGCGCCACCCGACGTTGTTGACGCGGGCGCGCTGCTTGTAGGACCACCACGAGTACTGGTGCGGCTCGTCGCCGTGGATGTGGCGGAAGGTGTCCACGTACCCGGCGGCGATGAAGCGGTCCACCCAGGCGCGTTCGATGGGCAGGAAGCCGGAGTTTTCCTCGTTGGCCTTGGGCCGGGCGAGGTCGATGGGGCGGTGGGCCGTGTTGAAGTCCCCGCAGACCACGATGGGCTTGGTGCGGCGCAGCTCTTCGGCATGGGCGAGGAACGCGTCGTAATAGCCCATTTTATAGGCCAGCCGCCCGTCGTCCTTGGTCCCGTTGGGAAAGTAGACATTGAAAAAATGGAAGGCGGGGTATTCGATGTGCAAAAGGCGGCCTTCCCCCTGATAACGGGGATCGGGGAGTTCGCGGTGCACGGCGAGCGGCTCGAGGGCGGCCTTTTGGCGCGAGAAGACCGCGACGCCCGAATAACCCTTCTTGACCTGCGCGGCCAGCCATTCGGCATTCCAGCCCTCGGGGCTGCGGTGTTCTTCGGCGATCTGCGCCGGCTCGGCCTTGGTTTCCTGAAGCGCCACCACATCGGCGTCGGTGGAGGCGAACCAGTCCCAGTCGGGTTTGCCGCTCAGGGCGCGGAACCCGTTGACGTTCCATGAAACGAGACGAATGGTATCCATAGTTTTCTCTTGGCAAAAGGAAAGGGAATCGGTAGGCACGGATCAGGCGGCCCCGGCTTTCATCCCCATGTTCCGCGAATGCGGGCCGCGCCATGCGGGCGCTTACAGAGAAGCCCGCCCGTGCCTCTTCCGCGGAAGGATTCCATTGCCCGTGCCGATTGTCAAACGCGCTGCGTGACGGTGCGGCCCGTCCATAAAAAGGAAAAATGATGAAGAAAATCCGCTTGCCGTTGCTGTCTTTGCTTCTGCTGTGCTTTGCGGCGCCATCACAGGCATTTGAGTTGACGGTTCTGCACACCAACGATGTCCACTCCATGTACGGCGGGACCACTGAAAAAGGGACGGCCTGCTATGCGGCCCAGTGCGCTGGCGGGTCCGGGGGCAGCGTGCGCCTGAAACAGGCCGTGGATACGGTGCGCGCTGCGGAACCGAATGTGGTGCTCCTTGACGCCGGGGACGAATTTCAGGGGACGCTGTTCTATACGCAGTTCAAAGGCGACGTGGCGGCGGAGGTGCTTGACGCCCTGGACTATACGGCCTTTACGCCGGGCAATCACGAGTTCGATGACGGCTGCGGCGAATTCCGGCGTTTCGTGGAGCGGACGCATGTGCCCGTATTGGCCGCCAACCTGACGCTTCCGCCCGTACCCGGGGGCAAGCCGCTCACGCGTCCGTGGATTGTCGTGGAGCGCCAAGGCCGCAAGATCGGCATTGTGGGGCTGGTCAACGAGGAAACGCCCTCTCTGGCCTCCCCCTGCAAGGAGGCCGTGTTCGGTCCGGCGGAAACGGCCTTGCGCGAAGCGGTCGCGTCGCTCCGGGCGCAGGGCGTGAACATTGTCATCGCGCTGACCCATCTGGGCCTGAACGTCGACTGCGAGCTCGCGGGGCGGGTGGACGGCGTGGATGTGTTCGTCGGCGGGCATACGCATTCCCTGCTTTCCAATACAAACCCCAAGGCCGTCGGGCCGTATCCCATTGTGAAGCACTCCCCGTCCGGAGAGCCCGTGCTGGTCGTGACGGCGGCGTCCTCCTGCAAGCTGCTTGGGCATATTGCGATAGACTTCAACGACGCGGGCACCGCGCAGCGCTGGAACGGCGAACCCATTGTTCTGGATGGCCGGAACGTCACCGTTCCGCCTGATGCGAAGCTTTCCGCACGGCTGGACAGCTACGCCGCCCAGTTGCGGTCGCTCATCGGGCAGCCTGTGGGCAAAATCCTGCTTGCCGGGGACACGAGCGGGCGGCAGGTTGACCTTGAGGAAGACGCCCATCTCTGCCGCGTGCAGGAATGTCCGTCTGGCGACGTCCTCATGGACTCCCTGCTCTGGGGAGCACGGGATACCGGCGCGACGGTCGCCTTGTCCGTGGGCGGCACTGTGCGCTCCCCTCTGCATACCGGAGTGGTCACGATGGGTGACCTGCTGGCGACCATGCCGTTCGACAACACGCTCGTTGTCGGTGATTTGACCGGAAAACAACTGCTCGGGGCGCTTGAACATGGCGCATCCGGCTACGAAAACGGGGCGGGGCGGTTTCTTCAGGTCGCGGGGCTCACGTATTCGGTGGAACCCGCGAAACCGGTGGGGCAACGCGTTTCCGCCGTATCCGTCCGCACAAAGGCGGGCGGTTGGGAACCTCTGCGCCCGGAAGCGGTATACCGCGTCGCCACGGTGGACTATGCGGCGGAGGGCGGTGACGGTTTCGCCGCCTTCAAGAAAATAAAATGGCAATACACGGGCCGCGCGCACATCGAATGCCTGCGCGACTATATCGCCAAGGCCCCTGTGGAGGTCAGGTCCGGAGGGCGGATCACGGTCCTCCGATAACAACACAAGAAACAGCATTGCCTATCGGGGTAGAGGGCTTTTTTCGAGAAGAGCGCCCGTCAAACGGTTCCCTCTCCCCCGACACATCCATCTCCCTCTCTCCAATACATTCCCTTCCATCGACCACCCGCCAGTGTTTCCCACCGCCGAAAGCGGGCATAGCCGGGCGGCGTACGCGCTGTTTTCCGGCCCTGCCCATCCTTTCGGTTTTTCCTTTGGTGCCCGCCACGAAATCGTCACACTCCCGTCGTATATCCAGCGTATCGCATATCGGGAGAGGTTTTCGGCACATGACGAAACGCATGATCGCCGCCCAGCTTTCCGTTGGGGCACTGCTCCTCGTGCTGGTGGCGCTGATGGAATCCTATACCGGTTGGGACACGGCGGCTCAACGCTTGTGGTTTGATTCCGCCACGCACGAATGGGTTGTGTCCAACGAGCTGCACGCTCGGCTGACGTGGTTTTTCTACGATGGCCCTAAAATCCTGCTGGTGGTTCTCGGGATAGCCTGTGTCGCCGGGGTGCTTGGCGGCGCACGGTGGAATCTGCCGCCGGAATGCCGCAGGGGGTGCTTGCTGCTGCTCCTCAGTCTGGCCTTTGTCCCGATGCTGCTCGGCGGTGCAAAACAGTTCACCAACGTTTATTGCCCCAAGCAGATCGAGGAGTTCGGGGGCGAATACGTCCATCAGGGCGTGCTGGAATGCCGGAACCCCGCCAATGAAGGCCGTTCCCCCGGCAGGTGTTTCCCGGCGGGGCACGCTTCGGGCGGTTTTGCGCTCATGATGCTGTTCTTTTGCTTCCGGTCGCGCCGTGACCGGTGGGCCGGTCTGGGGGCCGGGCTTATTGCGGGCTGGGGTATGGGATTCTACCAGATGCTGCGGGGACAGCATTTCCTCTCGCACACGCTGTTCACAATGATCGGCGCATGGATGATCATCCTGCTTGTCACATGGGCACTGCGCGGTTTTTCTCTTAACAAGCTTGTAAGTATAAATATTTGTCCTGATGTTCTCCCCCGGTTGTCACGGAATCGTAACAGTTCCTGTGTAACAACGCGCTCTCCGAACAGGATTTTTTCCTTCAAGAGAGGCTTCATCATGTATGCGTTTCTGGATGCCGTGCGCTACCTTGTGCGGCGGTTGCTCCCTTTCATAGGCATATATTTTTTCGCAGAGCTTACGGAACTTTCCATACTGGCCCTGCGGGAATCCTCCAACCTGCATCTGTCGCTGAAAGGCTTTCTGGTTTCGTTCCCCGTTTGGGTGGGAACGACGATGGTTTCGTGCCTTTTTTCAATCCTGCCCGTGCTGGCGTACCTGCTGCTCCTGCCTCGGAAGTGGCACGGCGGACGGTGGGACAGGCGGCTTTCCATCCTCTTTTTCTTTCTGTTCACGGCGGGGCACTTGTTTGAGGAAGTCGCGGAACTGCTGTTCTGGGACGAATTCACTTCCCGCTTCAATTTCGTGGCCGTGGATTATCTTGTCTACACGAATGAAGTGATCGGAAATATCAGCCAGTCCTACCCTGTGGCCCTGTTTTTGGGCGGGATTACTGTGGCGGCGGGAGTCATTACGCTGCTGGCCCGGCGTTGGCTTTCCACGGTCCGCACCGTGCCGCGGCTTCTCATGCGTTTTGCCGGCGCGGCGCTGCTCGTCTTGTGCGCGTGCTCGCTCAATATGGTCAACTTCATGGATATATCCGAAGATACCGGCGATCGGTATCTCACCGAGCTGTCCAAGGATGGGCTGTACAGCCTGTTCCACGCGTTTTTTTCCAACGAACTTTCCTACAACGATTTTTATCTGACGCGCCCTGATGCGGATACCGTGGCGACGCTGGCCCCCTTGATGGCCTCGGATGCCCGCCGGGTGGGCGATCCCGCGTCGCTGGCCTATGAGGTGGCGCCGCATGAAAAGGAAATCCGGGCGAATGTGGTCATTGTGCTCATGGAGAGCATGGGCTCGGAATTTTTCAGCGAATTCCGCGACGATGGGCAAAAGCTGACTCCGGAATTGGAAAAGCTGGCTTCCGAGTCGCTCTATTTCAGCCATGTCTATTCGACGGGCACCCGCACCGTCCGGGGCATCGAAGCGCTCACGCTGGCGCGTCCGCCGCTGCCGGGTATGCCCATCGTGCGGTTGCAGGGCAACGACAACCTGCGCGGCATCTGGAGCGTATTCCGCGAGCGCGGGTATGACACCAAATGGATTTACGGCGGCTACGGCTATTTCGACAACATGAACGCCTACTTCGCCGGGAACGGGTTCACCGTGGTGGACCGTACGGTGATGCAGCCGGAAGAGATCACGTTCTCGAATATCTGGGGCGTGTGTGACGAGAACCTCTTTGCCCGCGCGATCAAGGAGGCGGACGCTTCCCATGCGGCGGGCAAGCCGTTCTTCAACTTCGTGCTGACGACTTCGAATCACCGCCCATACACCTATCCCGACGGAAAGATTTCGATTCCATCCAAGTCCGGGCGCAACGGCGGGGTCATGTACGCGGATTATTCCATCGGCAAATTCATGGAAGAGGCCCGCAAGCATCCGTGGTTTGACGATACCGTGTTCGTTTTTGTGGCGGATCACGGGGCGAGCAGTTCCGGGCGCGAGGAGATCAAGCAGGGGAACCATCACATTCCGCTTATCATTTATGCGCCGAAGTTCATCAAACCGGAGCGCCACGATCAGCCGATCAGCCAGATCGACGCCGTGCCGACGCTGCTCTCCCTGCTTCATTTCAAGTATACGGGCGAGTTCTACGGCACGAATGCGCTTGATCCGGACTATGTATCTCGTCTGTTCCTGAGCAATTATCAGAAATTGGCCTATGTCAAAGGCAACGAGATGGTGATCATGCGGCCTGTTCGCGGGGTGCACTTCTACCGTGACGGCCAGCAGATCGGTTCCGCCGAGGCCGCAAAGCCGCGGGACAGGGTAAAGGCCCCCGATGCCTCGCTCCAGCAGGTGCTTGATGAGGGCATCAGCTATTATCAGCACTCCGCCCGCTGGCGGGAATTTTTGAAGGAGTAATGAGAGAGGTGGGGTGGAGGAGTGGAGAGGTGAGGGAGATTGGGGAGGGGGAAGGGCCCCTTTTCCAAAAGGGGGCCCTTCCCCCTCCCCAAACCCCACCCCCATCCCCCTAAAACTTTCGACTGGTGGGGAGGCGGCGCGTCGGGAGTCCCGTTGCATGGTGTTGGTTGAAGTGCCGCGCAGGTGTGCGTGTGGAAGGCGGATAGTGTTGAAGGTTCTTGGCCATGCCTTTCAAAGCGTGGAAGCCTTTCTCCATGTGTGCGAGAGAGAAGGCCGGACCGCTGCTGGTTGAAAACAAAGCGCTTCGTTGTAACGCGCGGGGAGATATTGCCGGGACGTATTGCGTGACGGCGGCCGGGCGAGTACAGTGCCGGGACTTTTCGTGAAGAGGAATGACATCATGAATCTCCCTGTTCCGGTTCCGGTAGCGACCATCGTTTTATTGATTCTTTCCAATGTGTTCATGACGTTCGCGTGGTACGGGCATCTGCGCTATAAGGCGCTGCCGCTGCTCGCCGCCATCGTGATCAGTTGGGGCATAGCGTTTTTCGAATATCTGTTGCAGGTTCCCGCCAACCGCGTGGGCTACGGCTATTTCAGCGCGGCGGAACTCAAGGCCATTCAGGAAATCATTTCCCTGTCTGTTTTCGCCTTCTTTTCCACCCTGTATCTCGGCGAATCCCTCCGCTGGAACCACCTCGTCGGGTTCAGCCTGATTGTTCTCGCGGCCTTCTTTATTTTCAAAAAATGGTAGCACCTTTTTTCCGCAAAAAATGATTCTTAAAAAAGCCGGGAAACGACAGTTTCCCGGCTTTTTCGTGCGGCCCGTTCCTGCATGGGGCATCAGGCTGAAGCCCGCATCCGAAAGTCTTTGGGGTGGGAGGGGGAGGCTTGGAGGGGGAGGGAGGCCCTTTCTGGAGAAAGGGCCTCCCTCCCCCTCCAAATCGTCATGTCCCTCTACCTCACACCAACCCACTTGTGGGTCTGCAAACCGAGGCTCCAGCGGGGATGCAGGAGACAGTAGGCGATGCACTCGCGGGTGTTGGCCTTGTTGCGCGGGTCGTCGCATGGCTGGAGCAGGAAATGCCGGAAATCCAAATCCTCGAAATCCTCGGGCGAACACCCTTGCTGCGGCCAGACAAGTTTCAGCTCGTGGCCGGAAGTCGTGGCCAGCGGGTTGGAACCCTTGGGGCTGACCGTGATCCAGTCCAGCCCCTCGGGCAGGGGCAGCGTGCCGTTGCTCTCCACGCCAAGCTCGAACCCGAGGGCGTGCAGGCGATCGATAAGCTCGCGGGTGAGCTGCAAGGCCGGTTCGCCGCCCGTGAACACGATGTAGGGCTTGCGCCCGCCGTAGGCTTGGGGATCGAGCACAGGAAAGGTGGCGGCGATGGTTTGCGCCAGTTCCTCGGCCGTGGCGAAAACCCCGGCATCCGCGCCGACGAAATCCGTGTCGCAGAACCGGCATTTCGCCGTGGCCCGATCCTCGGGGCGGCCCGACCAGAGGTTGCACCCGGAAAAGCGGCAGAACACCGCCGGACGCCCGGCCTGTGCGCCCTCGCCCTGTAACGTGTAGAAGATTTCCTTGACCCGGTATGCCATGTTTTCCTGCTCCATTACGAAATGGAGGCGGTGGCTTCATCATTGATTTCAAATGAATCAAGTCGCCGCCGATTTTTATTGAGAGACATGGACGCTGTGTCCGCCCGGCCTTCGTTACAAATGTTTTAGGAAGGAAGGGGAGGGGAAGGGCAGCCCTTTTTCAAAAGGGTGCCCTTCCCCTCCCCGATTCGCTCATTTCCCTTCCGAATACTCTTTCCATCCGTGCTCGCGCAGCTTGCAGGCGGGGCACTGGCCGCAGCCGTAGCCCCACGGGTGCAGCTCGCCGCGATCCCCGATATAGCAGGTGTGCGTCACGGTACGGACACACTCCACAAAAGGCGCGCCGCCTTCCTGCTCGGCGAGGGTCCATGTGCGGGCCTTGTCCAGCCACATCAGGGGGGTATGCACGACGAAACGGGCGTCCATGCCGAGGTTGAGGGCGACCTGCATGGCCTTGACGGTGTCGTCGCGGCAGTCGGGATAGCCGGAAAAATCGGTTTCGCAGACGCCCATCACCAGATGCCGGATGCCCTTGCGCCACGCCAGCGCGGCGGCGGCGGTGAGGAACACGAGGTTGCGGCCCGGCACGAATGTATTGGGGATGCCCTGCTCGTTGAACGCGATTTCCATGTCGCTGGTCATGGCCGTTTCGCCGATCTGGTTGAACAGGCCGAGGCTGAGCAGGGTATCCTCGCCGAGCCTGGCGGCCCACGATGCGGGCAGGGAGGCGTCCGAGCGGACGGCGTTCAGTACGTTCCGGCGGCACTCCATTTCCACATGATGCCGCTGTCCGTAGTCGAAACCGACCGTAAAGACGCGATCGAAACGGTTGAGGGCCCATCCGAGGCAGGTCGCGGAGTCCTGTCCGCCGGAAAAAATGACAAGGGCCGAAGAGTCTGTATTGCTGGTCATATGCTGTCCTGAAAAGGCGTTGTTGTAGTCTCGAACGGTTGCTAACGCAGGGAGTGGGAGCTTGTAAAGCACGTGAGTTGTAGCGTAGTATAAGGCAACGCCGCCGCATGGACGGCCTCCGCCCCGAGGGCGGGAACATTTGACGATACCGCGCGGGGTCCGCCCCGGGCGAAAGATACGCATGAGGTGATGTGATGTCCAATTCCAGCGCGCTTTCCTCTTCCTGCTGCGCCCTGATTCTCGCGGCGGGCAAGGGTACCCGTATGCACTCCAAGAAGCCCAAGGTGTTGCACACTATTTTGGGCGAACCGTTGCTTGGGCATGTGGCGGGAGCGCTGCGCCCCCTGTTCGGCGAGGCGGTATGGGCCGTCATCGGGCACGAGGCGGATATGGTGCGGGCGGCGTTTGCGGGCCGCGATCTGCGTTTCGTGGAGCAGAAGGAACAGCTCGGCACCGGGCATGCCCTGATGGTCGCCCTGCCGGAACTGAAGCGGGCGGGCATGAAGAAAGTGCTTGTGGTCAACGGGGACACCCCGCTGATCACGACGGATACGCTGCGCGATTTCATGTTTTATGCTGAAGGCGCGGACGTGTCCGTGGCGACGCTGACGTTGGAAAACCCCGGCGCGTATGGTCGCATCGTCCGTCAAAACGGCGAACTGCGTGCCATCGTGGAAGCGAAGGATTTCGACGTCGCCGTCCACGGGGAGCCGACCGGCGAGATCAACGCGGGGATCTACATGCTGAACCTTGAAGCCGTGGAAATCCTTGTCCCGAAGCTCGGCAACGAGAACAAGAGCGGCGAATATTACATCACCGACCTTGTGGGCATGGCCGTGGCCGAAGGCATGGTCGTGCGCGGGCTGTCCTGCGGCAGCGACCCGAACCTGCTCGGGATCAACAATCCCGCCGAACTGGCGGCATCCGAGGAACTGCGGCGGCGTGCCATCGTGGAGGAACGGCTGGCGGCCGGCGTGGCCATGCACGGCCCGGGCATGGTCCGTATGGGCCCGTATGTAACCGTGGAGCCGGGCGCGGAACTGTTCGGCCCCTGCGAACTGTACGGCCATACGCACATCGCCTCGGACGTGATCATCGAATCGCATTGCGTGATCCGGGACAGCCGCGTGGAAAGCGGTACGGTTGTGCATTCCTTCTCGCATATGGACCATGCCGAGGTCGGCCCGGACTGTCTCGTGGGGCCGTATGCGCGGCTCCGCCCCGGCGCTGTGATGGAACGCGGGGCGCATATGGGCAACTTCGTGGAAATGAAGAAGGCGCGCCTCTGTGAAGGGGCCAAGGCCAACCACCTTACCTATTTGGGGGATGCGGAGGTCGGCGCGCGGGCGAACATCGGAGCGGGTACGATCACCTGCAACTATGATGGCGTGAATAAATACAAAACCGTCATCGGCGAGCACGCGTTCATCGGCAGCAACACCGCGCTGGTGGCCCCGGTCACCGTGGGCGCGGAGGCGCTCGTGGGCGCGGGGTCGGTCATCACGAAGGACGTGCCGGACGGCGATCTGGCCGTCGCGCGCGGCAAGCAAATGAATGTGCACCGCAAATAGGTGCGTTTCAGAGGTTATATCAGAGAATTGCGCCGGGAGATGCCGCTCAGGGGAGGGGTATTCGGCGGGTAATGTAGGAACAAGGCTTCCAGCGTCTTGAAGAACTGTGGATATTCCGTTACTAAAAGAACATCTCCGGATTATGACAAACGGATTTGATGCGCGTATTCCCGAAAAGGTGGGCCCCGGCACCTCCGCCGACACGGCGACCGCCTTTGCGAAAACTGTATCGTACCCTTTTCTTCTCACCCTCAATCTTGCCATGAAACGGCAAAAAGAGTAGAGTCTTCGCATGGAACTTTTTGATCTCTTGGAAACCCGTGTGGTTGAGCTTCTCGGCCAGATTGATACCCTCCGCGAGGAAAACAAGACCTTGCAGGAAAAAGTAAACGCTCTCGACGAGGAGAACAAGACTCTGAAGGAGTCTTTGGAGCAGGAGCAGCACACTAAGGAAGAGATTAACGGCCGCATCGACACGTTGCTCTCGACGATTCGCGAGTTTACGGCCGAAGCGTAACCGACCGATATCCGTATGCACAGCTTTCAGCTCAATGTCCTCGGCATGGACATTTCCTTCCGTACGGATGCTGATTCCGCTCGTATCGAGCGGGCTCAGGACTTCGTCGAGAAGCAGTATGAGAGATTGAAAAACCAAGGAGGGCAGTTCGGCAGGGAAAAACTGCTGACGCTTCTGGTTTTGGGAGTTGCAGACGACTTGTTGCAAACACAGCAGCAGCTTGACGGCGTGGAGACTCGCCTCGCCAACTTGCTGGAGCTTATAGAGAAAACGGATTAATTTGTTGGCAAAATGTTCCCTGGAGCGTTCGTGATCCGCCTATTGGTGCTGACCTCACAAGCTTAGAAATTGGGAGCCGAGCGAGAGATTGGTGTGCATGCCCGACTTGTCGGGAAGTCTAAAGATCTGTCCAAGGTTCCCCCCTGGGAGACCAGGTTCCGCACCGGTATTCTGACACGGCGCTCTGGGGTCATTTCTGGTGTCCTGTTCTGGGACACCGCTTATACAGATCCGTCTTTTCCATTGTGCGGATCGTGTTGTCTTCTTCTTTTCCCATCAGAATGTCCTCCCCATGCCTTGGACGATGCTGTCTGCCGGCAGCTTCATGACATTGCATAAACGGGCTTCGGCCCGACACTATAAAGGGAGGGGATTTATGGAATTTTTTACCGCCTTGAGCGTCCTCGCGGCGATATGCGTCAGCGGGGGCGTGGGCTTTTATCTCAATAAACACCTCAATGCCAAGCGGATTGGCGACGCCACCGAGTTGGCGACCCGCATAGTCGAAGAATCCCGCAAGGAAGCTCAGGCGCAGAAGAAGGAAATCCTTCTTCAAGGCCAGGACGAGCTGTTCAATCAGAAGCGCGAACTTGAGCACGAGTTCAAGGAACGCGAGCGCGAGCTGAAGGCCCGCGACCGCAAGCTTCAGGAGCAGGGCGAGCGGCTTGAGGAAAAGCTTGAAAAAGCGACCGAAAAAGAACACGAACTTCTGAGCGTCGAAAAAGACCTCTCCAAAAAGGAGCGGAAACTTGCCGAGCTTGAGGAAACGCTCAACGAACGCATCGATGAGCAGGAACACCGTTTGCAGGAAGTCTCCGGCCTGACCGCCGAGGAGGCCCGTCAGCGGCTTTTTGCGGAAATCGAGTCCCGCACCCGCCACGAGGCCGCCAAGATGATGCGCCTCATTGAGGCCGAAGCCCGCGAAACCGCGGACCGCAAGGCCAAGGAGATCATCGCCTGTTCCATCCAGCGCTATGCGGGCGACTATGTGGGCGAACACACCGTCACCGCCGTGACCCTGCCCAGCGAAGACATGAAAGGCCGCATCATCGGCCGTGAAGGGCGCAACATCCGCGCTCTGGAAGCCGCTACCGGCGTTGATCTCATCATCGACGACACTCCCGAGACAGTCATCCTGTCCGCATACAGCCCCCTGCGCCGCCAGGTCGCCAAGATGGCCCTTGAACGCCTCATTCAGGACGGGCGCATCCATCCGGCCCGCATTGAGGATGTTGTCCACAAATGCGAGCAGGAGCTTGAAGTGCAGATCCGCGAAGTGGGCGAACAGGCCACGTTCGACGCGGGCGTGCACGGCATCCATCCCGAACTCGTCCGCTTTCTGGGCCAGCTCCGCTACCGTACCAGCTTCACGCAGAACGTGCTCCAGCATTCGCTGGAAGTTTCCGCCCTGTGCGGCATGATGGCCGCCGAGCTCGGCATGGACATCAAGAAAGCCAAGCGCGCCGGCCTGTTGCACGACATCGGCAAGGCCGTCGACCACGAGGTCGAAGGCCCGCACGCGCTCATCGGAGCGGATCTCGCCAAAAAGTACAATGAAAGCAAGGAAATCCTGCACGCCATCGCCGCACACCATGAGGATCAGCGCCCTGAAACCGCGCTGGCCGTGCTGGTGCAGGCTGCGGACTCCCTTTCCGGGGCCCGTCCCGGCGCGCGCAAGGAACTCTTGGAAAGCTACGTCAAGCGCCTTGAGGATTTGGAAAACATCGCTTCCGAATTCGACGGAGTATCCAAAGCGTACGCCATTCAGGCCGGGCGCGAAATCCGCGTCATGGTCAATTCCGAAAACGTGGATGACGATCAGACCTACATGCTCTGTAAGGGCATCACCGGCAAGATTGAAGAAAACCTTACCTATCCCGGCCAGATCCGCGTCACGGTCATCCGTGAGCGCCGGGCCGTCGGCTACGCGAAATAGCCGCCGCTCCTCATGCCATTCACGGGAGGGAACTTCGGTTCCCTCCTTTTTTTATGCTGGAGGGCATTGGGGAGAGCGGACCGCAAATGATGCCGCCTCTTCAACCCTCGGCTCTGTGAAAAGATTCTCTTTATCCATCTGCGGTCTTGCTGTGTTGGAGTAGGCAGCGCCCACACATGCATTGTCTCTCCGGGGAAACGGCGTGCTTTGCACTGACATACTGCCATCAATCTACAAAAATGTAGATTGATAGGTATTTCCTACAAAAAGGTCTTTTTGGAGGAAACCCCACGGAATTCAATTTGATTGAGCGTTCAAGGAATGAGCGCTGGCGGATGAAGGAAGAAATTCCGATTGAAAAATACATGAAATCAAATGGATGTATGAATTCTACGTAAAGGTGGAATTTTTTCATGCACGCCTCGTCCCTTTCCTCCGGAAGAAGGGAAATCTGGAATTCAACCTCAGGGTATAGACGGGATAATTTTGTGATTTTAATCCGTTACAGAACGGGCATGTTCGCCGCTCAGGCTTTGAATATGTTGGCCCCGATTTTGCTTTTATCCGGGCATCAACCTATTCGAGGAGTGATCCCATGAGTTCCACCGTCCGTGAAACAGCCCTTGATCATATTTCCACCGCCCAGCCTGTTGCGCCTCTTCCGGCTCCGGAGCAGGGCAAGGCTCTTGCCAACGGGTATGGCTGCGATGTGTTCAACACGCGCGTCATGCGTCAGCGCCTCCCGCGTGAAGTGTACGACCGCCTCATGCGGACCATGACCCATCGTACCCCGCTTGATCCAGCCGATGCCGACATCATCGCCGGAGCCATGAAGGATTGGGCTCTCGAACACGGCGCTACGCATTACACCCACTGGTTCCAGCCCATGACCGGGCTGACGGCTGAAAAGCACGACGCCTTCCTGTCTCCCACGGCGGACGGGCAGGTGTTCGGCGAGTTTTCCGGAAAAATGCTCATCAAGGGTGAGCCGGACGCTTCTTCCTTCCCGTCCGGCGGCATCCGTTCGACGTTTGAGGCCCGCGGCTACACGGCGTGGGACCCTACCTCGCCGGTATTCCTGCTTGGCGACGAGTACGGACGCAAGACGCTGTATATCCCCACGGTGTTCTATTCCTACACGGGTGAGGCCCTTGACCGCAAAACACCGCTGATGCGCTCTGTGGAGGCCGTTTCCGCACAGGCCCTGCGCATCCTCCGCCTGCTCGGCAATACGACGGCTACCGGCGTTCAGGCGATGGTGGGTTCCGAGCAGGAATATTTCCTTGTCGATCGGCGTCTCTATGTCCAGCGGCCCGACCTCATGATGTGCGGGCGCACCCTTTACGGCGCAAAGCCCGCCAAGGGGCAGGAAATGGAGGATCACTACTTCGGCAGCATCCCCAGCCGGGTTCTGGCCTATATGCAGGATGTGGAGCAGCGCCTTTTTGCGCTCGGCATCCCCGCGCATACCCGCCACAACGAAGTGGCTCCCGGCCAGTTCGAGATCGCTCCCGTATACGAGGACGTGAACATCGCCACGGACCACAACATGCTGACGATGGAAGTGATGCGCCGCACGGCCCGGCGGCATGGCTACGTTTGCCTGCTGCATGAAAAGCCGTTCGCGGGCGTCAACGGATCGGGCAAGCACAACAACTGGTCGCTGTGCGATTCCGACGGCCACAACCTGCTGAACCCCGGCGAAACCCCGATGAAGAACGCCCAGTTCCTCGTCTTCCTCGCCGCCGTCCTGCGCGCCGTGCACAAGCACGGCATCAACCTGCGCCTCGGCATCATCGGGGCCAGCAACGATCACCGCCTGGGCGCCAACGAAGCGCCGCCCGCCGTGCTGTCCGTGTATCTCGGGGACAGCCTCTCCGCGATCATCCGTGCCATCGCCTACGGGAAAGAGGCCGCCGGCGGCTGCTCGGAACCGCTCCAGATAGGCGTTTCCGTGTTGCCGAATATCCCGCGCGATCTGTCCGACCGCAACCGGACCAGCCCGTTCGCGTTCACCGGCAACAAGTTTGAATTCCGCGCCCTCGGCTCCTCCCAAAACATCGCTACGGCAAATATTTCCCTGAATGCGGCCATGGCCTGCGCGCTGGACGACATCGCCTCCATGCTGGAAGCCGAGCTTGCCCAAGGGACGCCGCTCAACGCCGCCATCCAGAGCCTGCTCGCCAAACTGTTTGCCGAGCACATGCCCATCGTATTCGACGGCAACGGGTACAGCGACGAGTGGCTTGCCGAGGCTGAAAAGCGCGGGCTGCCGAACCTCAAGGACACCGTGGCCGCCCTTGCCCACTACAGCGACAAGGATGTGATGGCTGTTTTTGAGCGCCACGGCGTCCTGAGCCCGAGGGAAATGCTGTCCCGGCAGGAAATTTTGCTGGAGAACTACACGCACAGCGTATCGATCGAAGGGCATACCGCATTGAAGCTTGGGCGCACCCGCATCCTGCCCGTCGCCTTGGCGTATCAGACCCGCTTGGCGAAAGCGGCTTCGTCCGCAGCGGCTCTTGTAGACGATGCGGCGGAGGAGAAGGCGTATTTTGTACGGGTACGCGAGCAGGTGCGCGGCCTTATGTCCGCTCTGGATACCCTTGAAGCCGCCGTCAACGGCGATTTCGGCGGCACGGCGCTGGCACGCGCCGCCTACGCCCGTGACACCGTGCTCCCGGCCATGAATGCGTGCCGCAATCATGCCGATGCGCTGGAATGTCTGTGCGCCAGCCATGACTGGCCGCTGCCGAGCTACGCCGAACTGCTGTGGCTCCATTAGGCTTCTGAGGAGGGCGTTTCTCCGTTTTCCGAGGCGGGCAGGGAGCTGCCCTGCCGTTGCTGAAGAATATCCCGCTGGGGCCTGTTTGGGCGTGGTGCCCGTCCTCCGGCGACGGCTCCGTGTGCAGTATGGCGCTTTGCCGGAGGGAACGGGAGAGAGGGAAGCCTTTCCGGGAAGGGCTTCCCTCTTTTCGGCTCAGGCGTCCGGAAACGAGAGAGGCAGCCTCTTTCCGAAGAAAAAGACTGCCCCTCTACTCCCACCCTGAAACATTTTCAGGACAGGGTTTGAATACCCGTACTGGGCGAAAAAAGCAAGCCGCATATCGGACTTTGGTTTCCGGAAAAGTCCGTCCCCCTGATGGGTAGTATGCGTATATTTCCATATTTTTCAAATGATTGTCAGGTTGATGTGATGAGGGCGCCCGTTATGGCGCTTGTTGGAGCCTCCGTTCGTTTCCTCTGTGAAACGGCGCGGAGGGCGGTTTTTCAACGATAAGGGAAACAGACATGCTGTTTACCAAGATGCAGGCTGCCGGAAACGATTATGTGTATATGGATACGCTCAAGGCACCCATTTCCAGCCCGGAAGCGCTGGCCCGCCGTATCAGCGATCGGCACTTTGGCGTAGGCAGCGACGGGCTCATTCTCATTTGCCCTCCCTCCGATCCCGGCGAGGCGGATTTTCGGATGCGGATGTTCAATGCGGACGGCTCGGAGGCCGAAATGTGCGGCAACGGCATCCGCTGCGTAGGCAAGTACGTCTACGACAACGGACATACGGATAAGGAACAGGTCCGCATCGAGACGCTGGCGGGTGTTTTGACGCTCCGGCTTCATGTCTCCGGCGGAAAAGTGGAGACGGTGACGGTAGACATGGGCGAACCCCGCCTCGCTCCCAAGGATATCCCGGTGAGCGGGCCCGGCGAGGATTTCATTAACCGGCCTCTGCGGGTACAGGGCCGCGTCTGGAACGTCACGGCGGTTTCGATGGGCAATCCGCACGCCGTCGTTTTCATGCATGGCATCGACAACTTGGATTTATCCGGTATCGGGCCGCAGTTTGAGCATCATCCCTTGTTTCCCCGGCGCACGAACACCGAGTTCGTGGAGGTCGTCGGCAGGCATCATTTGAAGATGCGGGTTTGGGAGCGCGGCGCGGGCGAAACCCTTGCCTGCGGCACGGGGGCGTGCGCGTCCGTGGTCGCCGCCGTATTGACCGGCAATACCGAGCGCAAGGTGCGCATGAAGCTCCTTGGCGGTGAGCTCGACATCGAATGGGATAAGGCCACCAACCATGTCTTCATGACCGGCGGCGCGGTGACGGTGTTTACAGGGGAATGGCTGGGCTAAAGCACTTGGAGGGGGGCGGGAGAACCTTTCTGGAGAAAGGCTTCTCCCGCCCCCCTCCAAACCTCCCCCCACCCTCTCCAAAGGCTTTCGTTTTTTCTATTGGGGGAGATGCGGGGGAGGGGCTTGGGCGGCGATGTTCTTTGTGGAATTTTTTAGTTTATTCAGGAGAATACCAGATGGCACAGATCAACGATGACTATCTCAAGTTGCCGGGCAGCTATCTTTTTGCCGATATCGCGCACAAGGTGAATGCGTTTAAGGAAAATCACCCTGAAATGGAGCTCATCCGCCTCGGGATCGGTGACGTAACCCGTCCTCTGCCGCCGTCGGTCATCAAGGCGCTGCATAAGGCCGTGGATGAGCAGGCGACTGCGGAGGGCTTCCGTGGCTACGGTCCGGAACAAGGTTACCGCTTCCTGCGCGAGGCCATCGCGCAAGGGGATTTCGCGTCTCGTGGCGTGGATATCGATCCCGATGACATTTTCGTCAGCGACGGGGCGAAGTGTGATCTCGGCAATTTTCAGGAATTGTTCGGGCGCGGGAATGTCATCGCCGTGACCGACCCCGTATACCCGGTGTATGTGGATTCCAATGTGATGGGAGGCCGCGCCGGAACATTTGATGGAAACGGGAGCTGGTCGGGCATCGTCTATCTGCCCTGCTCGGCTGAAAACGGTTTTGTTCCGTCCCTGCCTCTGAAGCGGCCCGACGTCATCTACCTGTGCCTGCCGAACAATCCCACAGGCACGGCCCTGAGCCGCCCCGAGCTGCAGCGCTGGGTTGACTACGCCCGCAGCAATCAGTGCCTTATCCTGTTCGATGCGGCGTATGAGGCCTATATTCGGGAGGACGGCATCCCCCACAGCATTTATGAGCTGGAGGGAGCCAAAGAGGTGGCTGTGGAGTTCCGCAGTTTCTCCAAGCCCGCCGGGTTTACCGGGCTGCGCTGCGGGTATGTGGTGATCCCCGAAACCGTAAAGGCGCGCGCCGCCGATGGTCGGATGCTGCCCCTCAAGCCGCTGTGGAACCGCCGCCAGACGACCAAGTACAACGGTTGCCCTTACATCGTTCAGCGCGCCGCCGAAGCCGTCTATTCACCCGAAGGGCGGCAGGATGTACGCGACAATGTGGGCTATTATATGGAAAACGCCTCGACCATCCGTGGCGGGCTGCAAGCGGCGGGACTGGACGTTTACGGGGGGGTGAACGCTCCGTACATCTGGCTGAAGACGCCGGGCGGCATGGATTCGTGGCGCTTTTTCGAAGCGCTCTTGAACCGTTTCGGCATAGTGGGGACTCCCGGCGTGGGGTTCGGCCCGAGCGGTGAAGGCTATTTCCGCCTTACGGCGTTCGGCTCCCATGAGAACACGCGGAAAGCCATGCGGCGCATCGCCGATGCCGGGCACTGGTCCGAGTGGAAGATATAGGAAAAAGAAATCTCTGGGGGCTTCCCACTGTCGCGGAGCCGTAACTTGACATTCCCGCCGCATTGGTTTTAGGGTAATTTCTACGTTTTTTTGCACAAAGGAACCGACAGATGTTTTCGTTGAACGCCGCCCTTTCCCTGAGTGAAGCCCCCATGAACTGGGGTCTTTGCTATTACTATTACTTTAGGGGCAGAAGCGGCGTTGAGGCGTGCGTCTGACGGTGTAGCGTCAGGACAAGCGTTGATCGGGGGCCGCGAACGGAGTGTTCGCGGCCCTTTTTGTTTTTTCATCAGCAGCAAGCGGGTTGGAATGATGATCACAGTACAGGCTCCGGCGTCGAAGTCGGTATCGCATCGCATGGTTATGGGCGCGGCCCTCGCTCAGGGGGATTCCGTGGTGAGCCGCGTGCTCGAAAGCAAGGATTTGGAACGCACGATGGCGATCCTCAGGGGAGCCGGGGCGGGCATCGTCCGCACCGGGGAGGGCGAATACGCGATTTCCGGCGTGGGCGGGCAGCCGCACGGCGGCTCGGTGGATCCGCTGTCCTGCGACGTGCACGAATCCGGCACGACCTGCCGGTTGCTGACCGCCGTACTCGCCGCCGGGATGGGGCGTTTCCGCGTCCACGGAGCGCCCCGTATGCACGAACGGCCCATTGGGGAACTGACCGCCGCGCTGGAGACGCTCGGCGTGTCCTTCACGTTCGAGGGGAAACCGGGATTCCCGCCTTTCGTCCTGAAAACGTGCGGGCTTGACGGCGGCGAAGTGGGCATCGGCATGGACGAGTCGAGCCAGTATCTTTCGGGCGTGCTGCTGGCGGCTCCGCTGGCGCGTGCTCCCCTGACCGTCAATATCGGCGGCAGCAAGGTCGTTTCATGGCCCTATGTCGGCCTGACCCTTCAGGCGCTGGAAAACTTTGGCGTGCCGTTCTCCGTGGAGCGGAAGGAAGGCGGTGCGTGGAGCGCCGTCGACTGGCATACGCTGGAGCAGGCCGAGCCGGGGAATGTCCGTTTCCGCATGGTTCCGGCCATGTACCGCGCCGGACGCTACGCCGTGGAAGGCGACTGGTCGGGCGCGTCCTACCTGCTTGCCGCCGGAGCCATCGGGCCCCGTCCCGTACGTATTGAAGGATTGCGGGCGGATTCATTGCAGGGCGATCGCGTGATGCTGGACATCCTTCGTGATATGGGCGCGCGGATCGACATCGAACCGGATGCGGTGACCGTCCACCCTTCGGAGCTGCGCGGCGTGGTGGCGGATATGAGCCGCTGCCCGGATCTGGTCCCCACAGTGGCGGTGGTGGCGGCGCACGCGTCAGGCCCGACCCGCCTCTGGAACGCGGCTCACCTGCGCATCAAGGAATGCGACCGTATTGCGGTTCCGGCTCAGGAATTGTCGAAGGTGGGCGTCCGGTGCGACGAGCACGACGACGGCTTGACCATACACGGCGATCCCGCTTTGGCGTCGCGTCTGCATTCGCTTGACGGCATTGCCTTTTCGGCGCACGGCGATCACCGTATCGCCATGAGTTTGGCCCTGCTGGAGCTGCGGGGAGGACGTCTGACGCTGGACGATCCGTCTTGCGTGAGCAAATCGTTCCCGAATTTCTGGGAATGCTGGGGACAGGTGCGGGTATGAGCGGCAACACGGCTGAAAGTGGTTTTACGCCCCGGCGTCTGGTCATCGTCGGCTGCCGGGGCCGGATGGGGGCTTTGCTGTCCGCACGCTGGAGCGCGGCGGGGCATACGGTGGCGGGGCTGGATCTGCCGCTGACCGATGAGGCTTTCGCCGAGGCCCTGCCCGGTGCGGATGCCGTTTTCCTGTGCATCCCCGCCGGGGCCATGGCTGAAGTATTGCCGCATCTCGTGCCACATCTGGACGGCCGGCAGATCCTTGCGGACATTACCTCCGTAAAGATGCAGCCTTTGGGCCAAATGGAGCGGGCCTACGCCGGGCCGGTAGTGGGTACGCATCCCCTTTTCGGCCCCAAACCGCAGCCGTCCGACCTCCGCGCCTGCATTACGCCGGGCGCTGCGGCGACGGATACGCATATCGGCCTTGTGGAGGGGCTTTTTAAAGACATGGGATGCTCGACCTTCCGTTCGACCGCCGAGGCCCACGACAGTGCCGCCGCGTCGATTCAGGGGTTGAACTTCATTTCCAGTCTGGCGTATTTTGCGACGCTTGCCGAGCACGAGGAGCTGTTGCCTTTCATAACGCCGTCCTTCCGGCGGCGTCTGGAAGCCTCGCGCAAGCTCCTGACCGAGGACGCCCCCTTGTTCGAGTGGCTTTTTGAAGCCAACCCCATGAGTCAGGAGTCCATCCGCCAGTATCGTTCATTCCTCAACGTTGCCGCGGGCGGTGATGTCAACGTACTGGTCCAGCGCGCCCAATGGTGGTGGAAGGAAGCGCGTTAGGGAGGGCGGGAAGAAAATTGGAGGGGGGAAGGGGGACCTTTCTGGAGAAAGGTCCCCCTTCCCCCCTCCAAACCTCCCCCTTTCCCCTCCCAAGACTTTTGGCTTTATCGAATCCCTCTTGTCCGGTCGGGGGAGGATTTGTTGTTTATCTTTGTCCGGCGTATCATTGGGAAAGGAGCGTATTGGTCTTTGAGTGTTTTTTTTATTATATTGGAATTACATGTAATTTGAAAAAATACTCTAAGGTCGGCGCCCTCTGGGAAAGGGAATCGGGGTGGAAAGGCGGTTTCCTGAAAGCCGGATTGGGTTTTAGGAATATATTGATGCAAGGTGGAGTTCATGCGGATACGGACGGCTACACAGGATGATTTGGATGCTATTTGCCGGGTCGAAGCAATCTGTTTTCCTGCGAGCGAGGCAGGCACACGTGAATCGTTTGCCGCCCGGCTCAAGGTTTTTCCCCGTCATTTCCTTCTGTTGGAGGATGAGGGGAGACTCATCGGCTTTGTAAACGGCATGGTGACGGATGACCGTACCATTTCCGACGTCATGTTCGAGCAGGCCGAACTCCACAAGGAAGACGGGAAATGGCAGAGCGTGTTCGGGCTGGACGTATTGCCGGAACACAGGCGCAAAGGGTATGCCGGGCAGCTCATGCGGGCGCTCATCGGACATTCCCGCGAAGACGGGCGTTGCGGCTGCATCCTGACGTGCAAGGAGCATCTCCTGCCGTATTATACCCGATTCGGTTTCAGGAATCTGGGCGTTTCCCTGTCGCAACATGGCGGGGCCGTCTGGTATGACATGATTCTGGAGTTTTCTCGTTAGTACGTTCTTCTAGAACACGACACTTGGAGTTCCCCAAGCGAAAAGAAACGGCTCCCATGCGGCGTAAGCTGCATGGGAACCGTTTCTTTTCGCCTTTGAGGGGGGCCGGGGGGAATCATTCCCCCCGGACAGGGGGTCAAGGGGGGCGGTAGCCACCCTTGCCGCCGGAGGCTCCCCTTATTTCAACGAGTCGGCATAGATTTCGATCGTGTGCTTGACGGTCACGCTGTCGCCGTTGTGGGCGAGCATGTCGGAAAGCTGCATCATACAGGCGGGGCAGCCGGTGGCGACCACTTCCGCACCGCTGGCGACGATGTTGTCGCGTTTGCGCTGACCGATTTTGCGGGACAAATCATAGTGAGAGAGGGTGAAACTGCCGCCGCAACCGCAGCAACGGTCGGCTTCCTTCATCTCCACGAGATCGTAATCCGGGTTCATGCGGATAAGCTCACGGGGCTGCGCGCTGACGCCGAGAGAGCGGAGCAGGTGGCAGGACTCGTGATAGGTCACCTTGGTCTGGCCGTGGCGCCCGGACGCGCGGGGCTTCACCTTGAGCACATCCACGAGGAAGGCGTTGATGTCCATCGCCTTCTGGGAGAGCTCATTGATGGCGTCGCGGTACTTGTAGGGCATTTTGCCCGCCATCTTGGGCCACAGGGACCGGATGGTTTCCGTACAGGACGAGCAGGGCGTGACGATGAGATCGAAGGAGCCTTCCTTCAATACGTCCACGTTGTGCATGACCATCTTTTCGAAACCTTCAAGGTCGCCGGACGAGAGGGCGGGAATGCCGCAACAGGAATAGTTGGTAGGCAGATAGACGCCGACTTCGTGGTAGTCGAACACTTTGAGGCAGGCTTCGGAAACGTTGGTGAAGATCTTGTCGCCCATGCAGCCGGGGAAGAAGGCCACCTTGCAGCGGCTTTTCCCGGCGGGGGAGTTCACCGCGCCGATCTTGGCGCTGAGGGTCTGCTTGGCGAGGGGCTGCATGTGGCGTTCGCCGAGGAACGGACGCAGCAGCGGGGAACACGTGGCGGTGCCCTGCGCGTTGTTGTCGTCGCGCATGGCCAGCCCTTGGAAAGGAGCGCCGATCTTCAGCAGGAAACCGAACAGTTTCGGATTCGGCAACAGGGTACGGAAGATGGCCTTCTTGAGGGGCGAAAGGCCTTTATAGGCCGCAACGATGGCGCGGGCCTCCATGAAGATTTCCAGAATGGAAACGCCGGAAGGGCAGTTCGCCTGACAGGAGCCGCACAGGAGGCAACGATTGAGTTTTTCGTTGACCGCGTCCGGGTCCTCAATGAGACGGTGAGCCAATTTTTCCAGCAGCGTGAGCTTTCCGCGGGTCACGTCGGCTTCCATCATGGTTTCGCCGAAAACGGGACACACGGACTGGCACATGCCGCATTTCATGCAGGCGGCGAGCTTGTCGTCAAGCGCCATGAGGGCGTTGGCGAGAAGGGTCAGCTCATCCATGATTTAAACTCCAACCAGCTTGCTGGGGTTGAACAGGCCCTTCGGGTCGATGGCCTTGCGCAGGCGGCGCGAGTACCCGATGGTGCCGCGTGAGGTTTCCTTTTCCAGCCACTTCTGCTTGGCGGTGCCGATGCCGTGTTCGCCGGAAAGGGTGCCGCCCATTTCGATGGTGGTGTTGAAAAGTTCGTCGACGGCGCGTTCCACGCGTTCGAATTCGTCCTTGTCGCGCTTGTCGCACATGAAGGTCGGGTGCAGATTGCCGTCCCCGGCGTGGCCGAAGGTGCCGACGGTGAGGTTGTACTTCTCGGCGAGGCCGTTGATGACCTTCATCATGGCCGGGATCTTGGAGCGGGGCACCGTGGCGTCTTCAAGGATGGTCGTGGGCTTGAAGCGGGCCAGGGCGGGCAGGGCCTTGCGGCGGGCTTCCCAGATCCGGTTCTTTTCCTCGGCGTCCTTGGCGACCACGATCTGCGTGGCGCCGCTCTTCTTGAGCTGTTCCTCGACGATGAGGGCTTCGTCGGCGACCTGTCCCGCGTGGCCGTCCACTTCGATGAGGAGGATGGCCTGCGCGTCGCGGGGAAGGCCGATCTTCACGTCGTCCTCGACGAGGTTGATGGTCATGTTGTCCATGAATTCCAGCGTACAGGGCAGGATGTGGGCGGCGATGATGCGGGCCACGGCCTCGGACGCCTTCTGCACGTTGTCGAACACGGCCATCATGGCCTTGGAGGCTTGGGGCGGGGGCACGAGCTTGAGGATGGCGCGGCTGATCATGCCGAGGGTGCCTTCGGAACCCACGAGCAGGCCGCCGAGGTTGTAGCCGGTGGCGCACTTGACGGTGCGGGAGCCGCTCTTCACCAGTTCGCCGGTGTGGTCATAGAATTCGAGGCCCATGACGTAATCTTTGGTGACGCCGTATTTCAGGCCGCGCAGGCCGCCGGCGTTTTCCGCGATGTTGCCGCCGATGGTGGAGACGGCCTGAGAACCCGGATCCGGGGGATAGAAGAGGCCCTTGGAAGCCACGGCGGCGGCGAACTGGGCCGTCACAACGCCGGGCTCGACGATGGCGAAGAGGTCTTCTTCATTGATCTCGATGATCTTGTTCAGTCCTTGCGTCAGGATGACCACGGATTTGTCGGCGTCGGGCACGGTCCCGCCGCTGAGGTTGGTCCCCGCGCCGCGGATGGTCATGGGCAGGCCGTTGGCGTAGCAGCGCTCAATGAGGGCGCCGAGCTGTTCGGTGGAGGTGGGGCGCAGGACAAGGCCGGGAACGACCGAGGGCAGCACGGCGGCATCATAGGCGTAGCTCTGCCTGTCCGCTTCGCTGGTGAAGACGTTCTCTTTGCCGATGAGGTTTTCGAATTCCTTGACGAGGGATGCGCTGGGCATGATTTCCTCCGGATCAAATGGTGAGGGGGCTGTATGTGAGGGACCGCGAGGCCCGGATACAGTTCGCACAGGAAAGACGGGGTTCTGGCGACAGCAGCTCCCGGCTGCCTCATAAGGCTCCACCGGATGTTGAAAATGGAATCCGGCGTGATATTCACCATTACTGTATGTCTGGGGGAAGGTCAAATAGTGAAGGGTTTCACGCGTAGGTTTTATCCTGTTACCGTCCCTCGTTAGGGCCGCTTGACCCCTCGCTTTCCGGCCCGTAAGACAGAAGGAAAAACGGCCCGCGCGTTCTTTTATGGCAGCCGGGCCTTCGGGAGGTTTTCGTATGTTCGCACCGCTTCCCTCTCCGGCGGAAATGTCCGGCTGGGATCGGGCCGCCATTGATTTGGGCTTGCCCGAACTGTTGCTGATGGAAAACGCCTCCCGCGAGGCCCTGCATGTGCTTTCGGCTGAAACAGGCCATATGCCGGGCAAGCGCGTCCTGTTGTTCATGGGCGGCGGCAACAACGGCGGGGACGCCGCTTGTCTTGCCCGGCATCTGCACGACGGAGGCGCCGAGGTGCTTGTGCTGCATACCCGGCCTTTGGGGGCCTACCGGGGCGTGACGGGGCAGCATGTGCGGCTGGCCCGGCGTTGCGGCGTGGCGTTTGCCCCGGCTGCGGGCTGGCCCGAAAAATACCGCAATACGCCGTGGGATGTGTATGCCGACGCTTCCGTCTGCGAGCGGGGCGGCCCGGACATCGTCGTGGACGGGATACTCGGCACGGGCTTTTCCGGCAGCCTCAGGCCGCTGGAGCTTGGGCTGGTGGCCCGGATCAACGCGCTGGCGCAACGGGCCTTCATTTTTTCTCTGGATATCCCGTCCGGCCTTTCCGGATTGACCGGGCGTCCGTGCCCCGTCGCCGTGCGCGCCCACGCCACCGTGACCTTCGAGGCGGCGAAGCCCGGCCTTGTCCTGCCGGAAGCCGCGCCGTACACGGGCAGGCTGCACATCCGGCCCATCGGCATTCCGGCCATGGTGCGGAGGGAGCATCCCGCTTCCTATCAGATGATCACGAAAGCCATTGCCGGAGCTTTTCCGGAAGCCGCTCCGGGGTGGCACAAGGGGACCGCCGGGGCCATTTTGATCGTGGGCGGTTCGGAAGGGCTTACGGGCGCGCCGCATCTGGCCGCCCGGGCCGCCTTGCGTGCCGGAGGCGGGCTGATCAGCGTCGCCGCTCCGCACGGCTTGTGCCGGGACATCAAGGCGGACTGCCCGGACATCATGACCCGTGCCCTCGGCCCTGCGGGGAACGTGCGGTGGAGCCCGGCATTGCTTGAGGAGCTTCTGCCGTTTCTGCGCCAGTGCGGGGCGATGGCGCTGGGGCCGGGCATCGGGCGCGAACCGGAAACGGCGGCATTCGTGCAGGCCCTGTTGATGTGCCCCTCGCGCCCGTCCGCCGTGGTGGACGCGGACGCGCTGCACGCGCTCGCCATGCATCCCGAGGCGTTGTCTTCCCTGCGGGCCTGTGACGTGCTGACCCCGCATCCCGGCGAGGCCGCAACCCTGCTGCATACGACGCCCGCGCTGGTGCAGGCGGACCGCTTCGCGGCGCTGGCGGGGCTGCGGCGTCTGGCCCCTTCCGTGTGGATTCTCAAGGGCGCGGGGACGCTCATCGGCACGGAGGGCCAGCCCGTGACCATCGCCCCCTACGCGGAGCCCAATCTGGCTGTGGGAGGTTCAGGGGATGTCCTTTCCGGTTGCCTCGGCACGCTGATGGCGCAGACCGCCGCGCATCCTTCCGAGGGCTGCGAAAGCTCCAGTTTTCTTGCCGCGTGCATGGGCGTCCACCTCCACGCGCGGGCGGGCAGGCTGCTGCGTGAGGCCTTCCCCCAGCGCGGCAACTCGGCGACGGATATTGCGGAGATGCTGCCCCGGGCGCGGATCAGGGAGGCGGCGGGCGATGGCACGTAAGCTGTTTTGTGATCTGTGCCCGCTTACATACGAGCTTTCGCGCTGGAAGGGCATTGCGTTCCGGCATTTGCAGGATTTGCGCTGCTCCAGCCCCTTTGCCCGGTCGCGGCGGGAAGAGCCGCTTCCGGTACTGGCATATCGCCATGCCTCGCTCATCCGGCGGCGGCTCGGCAACGTGGACATGCGGCTCCAAGAAAACAAGGCCGTCAATTTGCGGCTTGCCGCGCCGAAAGTGTCGGGCGTGCTCATCAGGCCGGACGAAGTCTTTTCGTTCTGGCGGCTCGTGGGAGCGACCTCGGCGCGGAAGGGCTACCGCGAAGGGCTCATGATCAAGCGTGGGCAGCCGTCTCAGGGCATCGGCGGCGGATTGTGCCAGTTCACCAACCTGCTGCACTGGCTGGTGCTCCATTCCCCTTTGCGTATCGTGGAGTACCACCATCATGATGGGGTTGATCTGTTCCCCGACTGCGGAAGGCAGATCCCTTTCGGGATCGGCACGTCCATTTCCTACAACTATCTGGATTACCGCTTTCAGAACCCGACGGGGACGACGTTCCAGCTTCTCGTCTGGACGACGGATACGCATCTGTGCGGTGAGCTGCGCGACGACGCGGAGCTGGCGTTGTCATGGCACATCAGAAGCGAGGAAGAAACCTTTGTCCGGGAAGGCGATCGGGTATACCGGAACAATGTCATTGCCCGCGAGTGCGTGGACAAGAGGAGCGGCAACCTGCTGTCGCGCGAAACCCTCAAGCGGAACCATGCGCTGGTGCTGTATGAGGTGCCGGAAGATCGGATTATGGAAGAGATCTGAGGGAAGGGCGCGGGCACCGTTTTCTCCCCCAAGCCGACTCGCGGGAAGGAAGATCGGGGGCGCATCTGTTTTGCAGGGAGACGCACAAACCGCTTTCCGGTGTCTTCCCCGGGAAAGAAGAAGCCCGGCACCATGAGGCGCCGGGCTTCTTTTATTTGCTGTCGGCTAAGCCGCGAGCGGCCTAGTTTTCGGACTCTTCAAACTTCTGCTTGAGGAGGTCGCCGAGGCTCTGGCCGGCTTCGGGGCCGGAACGGCTGTATTCGCGGGGCTTCTTGCGTTCTTCCTCGTCCTTGAGCTGCTTGATGGAGAGGCCGAGGCGGCGATCTTCAGCGCTGACGTGAATGATCTTGGCCTGGATTTCCTCGCCTTCCTTGTACAGTTCGGCGGGGGTCTTCACCTTCTTGTTGCTCAGTTCGGACACGTGGACGAGGCCTTCGATGCCTTCTTCCACTTCAACGAACAGGCCGAAATCGGTGATGTTCGTGATGATGCCCTTCACGAGGCCGCCCACGGGATAGGCGGTGGGAACGTTGGTCCACGGATCTTCGGTCAGCTGCTTGATGCCGAGGGTGAACTTTTCGCTTTCCTGATCCACGGTCAGCACCTTGGCCTGCACGGTGTCGCCGACCTTGAAGAGCTCGTTGGGATGACGGATCTTCTTGGTCCAGCTGATGTCGGACACATGGATGAGGCCGTCGATGCCGTCTTCGATGCCGATGAACATGCCGAATTCGGTGATGTTCTTGATGACGCCTTCAAGGATGGTGCCTTCGGGGTACTTTTCGCCCACGAGTTCCCACGGATTCGGCTTGATCTGCTTCATGCCGAGGGAGATGCGCTTCTTCTCGGGATCGACGCCGAGGATGACGACTTCAACTTCGTCGCCCTGACGGACCATCTGGGAAGGATGGCGGAGCTTGCGGGTCCAGGACATTTCGGAGATGTGCACGAGGCCTTCGACGCCGGGTTCCAGCTCGACGAACGCGCCGTAATCAACAAGGTTGGTCACCTTGCCGTTGTGGCGGGACGCTTCGGGGAAGCGGGCGGTGATGTCCTGCCACGGATCGGGCACGAGCTGCTTGAGGCCGAGGGAAACCTTCTGGTTGTCCTTGTCGAAGGAGAGCACCTTGAGTTCGAGATCCTGACCAAGCGTAACCATTTCGCGAGGATGGCGGATACGCTTCCAAGACATATCGGTGATGTGAAGGAGACCGTCGAGGCCGCCGAGGTCCACGAACACGCCGTATTCGGTGATGTTCTTGGCCTTACCGGTAACGACCTGACCTTCGGCGAGGGTCTGGAGGAGATCCTGACGCTTGGAGTCGCGTTCTTCTTCAAGCAGCACACGGCGGGACACGATGACGTTGCTGCGACGGCGGTTGATCTTCAGCACGCGGAATTCGTATTCCTGGTTCACCAGAGCGTCCATGTCCGGCACGGGGCGCAGGTCCACATGGGAACCGGGGAGGAACGCTTCCACGCCGCCCAGATCCACAGTGTAACCGCCCTTGATGCGGCGCATGATACGGCCCTTGATGACGCCGTTCTTTTCCTGCACGTCTTCGAGCTGATCGAAGAGCTGCATCCGCTTTGCTTTTTCGAAGGACAGGGTGATGGTGCCTTCCTGTTCGTTCTTGCGAGCGACGAAGACGTCCACACGGTCGCCCACCTTCACAACGAGATTGCCTTCGGCATCCCGGAATTCGGCGGTGGGGATCTGACCTTCCGATTTGAAATTCACGTCAACAAGCACATTGTCGTCATCCACGCGGACAATTTCGCCCTTGACGATGGTTCCTTCCTCGAGATCACCGAAGTCGGTGCTGAGGTAGTCTTCCAGCGCGCTTTCAAAATTAAATTCCGCGTCCATACCGTGGTTTTCCATGGTTTCCATTAAACAGCCTCCAGGCCACATCAATTTCCCGCATATTCTGCAGGTCGTCATCCATAGCAGGAATCGTTTTGTCTGGCAAGGGCTACCTTTACGTGAAGAAAAGAGCATTTCGCGGGATCGCCGCGTTTTCTGTCCGTTTATGATAAAGAGGCCAGAGAAGAAAAAAATCTGAGGGGACCTTTGAAAAAGTGCCCCCCAGCATTTTTACGGGCATTCAATCGGCAAGGATATTGTGTGGCGGCGCTTTCGGAGCGGCGAAGAGATGCAACAGGCATTGGAAACATCGCCCTGAAAATGGAAGAGCCGCCGTACCAACAAAGCCAGGGTGAACCCCTTTTGAAGCGATGCCTCTTTCAGCGTCAAAACGTTTTATTCCGGCTCGTACCCCGTGTCCTCCGGCAAGTCGTGGCGGGCGGACTGGCTGCGGGCAAGCTCATCGCAGCGTTCGTTCTCGGTATGGCCGTTGTGCCCGCGCACCCATTCCAGCGTGACGCTGTGGCGGTCGAGCTGGACTTGCAGGCGCTCCCAGAGATCGCGGTTCTTGACCGGTTTCTTGGCGGCGGTCTTCCAGCCGTTTTTCCGCCAGCCCGCGAGCCATTTTTTTTCCACGGCATGGCGCAGGTACTGAGAGTCCGTGTACAGCGTGACCGCGCACGGCTCTTTCAACTCTTCGAGCCCCGCGATGGCCGCCATGATTTCCATACGGTTGTTCGTGGTGTGCGCGTAGCCGCCGGAGAGTTCCTTTTCATGCCCTTCGCAGCGCAGGATGCAGCCCCAGCCTCCGCGACCGGGGTTGCCGAGGCATGAGCCGTCCGTAAATATCGTCACATTTCGCATAGCTTCTCTTTTTTGGGCACAAAACAGGGGACGCCGGCCGGAAAGGAAAGAATCCACCGGCCCGAACCCGCCATCGCCCCATACAAAAGTCTTTGAAAGGAAAGGGGAGGGATGTGGAGGGGAAGGAAAACGTGGGGGGGCTCCCCCCTTCTTCAGAACGTTCTTCTTCCCCCTCCCCACATTTTATTCAAACATATCGATATTCGCCAGAGCCTGATGCATGAGGCCTTCCGGAGAATCGGCGGCATCGAGGACGACGATGCGCTTGGTGTTGTGGGCGGCCCAGAGCTTGAACCCTTCCCGGATGCGGGTGTGGAAAGGCATCTGCTCGGCTTCGAAACGCCCCTCTTTTTCGGAGAGGCCCAGCTCCGCGTTGCGGCGGCGGGCGCGTTTCAGCGCATCGGCGGGGTCCATGTCGAGCACAAAGGTCCTGTCGGGCCAGAGGCCGCCGATGGCCACGTCGTTGAGCGAGCGCAGTTTTTCGATGTCGAGGCCGCGCCCGTAGCCCTGATAGACCACGGTGGAGTCCGCGTAGCGGTCGCAGAGCACCACCTCGCCGCGTTTCAGCGCCGGGCGGATGACCTCCGCGACGTGCTGCGCCCGGTCCGCGAGGAACAGGAACAGTTCCGCCTCAGGGCAGATTTCCGTTTCCGGATTCAGGAGCATCTGGCGCAACTCCCGGCCCAGCGCGCACCCGCCGGGCTCGCGCGTCACCAGCACCTCATGGTTCAGGGTGCGGAACACGTCGGCGAGGTTCTCGATGAGCGTGGTTTTGCCCGAGCCCTCAATGCCTTCTAGAGTAATGAACACTGGTTCAACCTTGGGGCTTCGGGTTCCGCCGCCGTGCGCTTTGAAGTGCGGGGCTTGCGCGATTCGGCTTCCGGGGTCTTGGGGGCTTGGAACAATTGGCGCTCCAGCGATTTCTGGTAGGGCGACCAGCCGCTTTCGCCGTCTTCGAGTTCCCCGAACAGGCTCCGGCTCTGGGTGATCTTGGCGTCGATGTTGTCCGCGTAGTGCAGGGCGAAGGCTTCGGCCGTTTGCGGCAGGCGCGGCGAACCGTATTCGTACAGCCCGTGATGGCTTAGAATGAGGTGCTGGAAATGGAGGATCAGCTCCTCGTCGAGCCCGGATTTGGCGAGATGGCGGTCAAGCTTTCCGAGGCACAGATTGATGTGCCCGACCAGCCGCCCGGCGTCGGTGTAGTCGTTGGCAAGGCCGCCGGAGAATTCCCATATTTTGCCGAGATCGTGGCAAATGGCTCCGGCGAGCAGCGTCTGGCGATCCAGATCCGGGTAATGGTCGCAGAAGCGCAGGCACAGCGTCGCCACCGAAAGCGTATGTTCAAGCAGCCCGCCGACCCATGCATGGTGTACGCTCTTGGCGGCGGGGGCGGTGAGCAGCGGGACGCGGATGGCCTCGTCCTCAAGGACGGACAGGATGAACTTGCGCCACGGCTTGTACGTGAATTCCTTGCGGCAGAGGGCTTCGAGCTCGTCGAGCATCTCCTGCGGCGGGCGGCTGCTGGAGGCCATGAAAGCGGACGTATCCACCGAAGCCGTTTCTTCCGGGGAGAGCACGCGCAGCGCGTTGACATTCACCTGCAATTTGTCGCGGAAGCTTTCGGCGCGGCCTTCCACTTCGGCGATGACGCCGGAAGGGATCTCCGCAAACTGCTGGCTGAGGGGGCTCCATATCCGGGCCTCAAGATCTCCGGAGGCGTCTTTCAGTTCAATGCGCCAGAACGGGCCGTTCTTGGCTTGCAGCTGCGACGCCGAGCCGATGAGGTACAGCGCTCTGATTTCGTCGCCGGGAGCCACGTCTTTGGCCCACCGGCGGTCGGGCGCGGATTGTATTTTCTGCATATTCAACCTACAATAAAAAACTGTGCGATCGGCTTTCCGTGCGGAAAGCATCGCCGTACAGTCGGAATGTTTGGCGGGAGTTCACCCGTTTTCGCCTGTGTTGTCAACAGAAAGCCTGCGGGCCGTCCGGGCTCCGGCTTTCCGTCTGTTTCCTATGGGAAAACTGTTTTTGCTGTTTCGGGAGGTTGCGTGCGTATCTTGCTTTCCAACGATGACGGCATCCACTCCCCGTGTCTCCGCGCGCTGCACGACGCGCTGTGCGAGGCCGGGCATGAGCTTGACGTGGTCGCCCCGCTCACGGAGCAGTCGGGCGTGGGCTGTTCCGTCACCCTGCACAATCCCTTGCGCCTGTACCCGGTGCAAGAGCCCGGCTTCAGCGGCACGGCGGTCGCGGGGACGCCCGTGGACTGCGTGAAGCTCGCCCTGACCACGCTCCTGCCGCAGCCGCCGGATTTGGTCGTCGTGGGCATCAACAACGGCGCGAACAAGGGTGTGGACGTCTTTTACAGCGGGACCGTTGGCGCGGCGACCGAAGCCGCCCTGCGCGGGCTGCCCGCCGTGGCCTTCTCGCGTCCGCGTCCCGAGCTTGAGCCGCCGCAGGCGCTGGCCCGTCACGCCGCCTCGCTGGTGGATGCCGTGGACTGGCGCTGTTGCGCCGGGAAAGTCCTGAACGTCAACTATCCGCGCTGCCGCGTCGCCGAGATCAAGGGCATCCGGGCCGCGCGCATGGCCGAGAGCCGCTGGGCCGAGAACTACGAACGCCGCGAGGACCCCGCCGGGCGTCCCTACTGGTGGATCGCCGATTTCCTCAAGCGGGACAGCGGGGGCGACGATACGGACATCGCCCTGATGGAAGGCAACTGGGTGGCTGTCACGCCGCTTCAGGTGGATCGGACGGACCGGGAACTGCTCGGCCGCTTGCAGGAGCGGTTCGGCGTCTAGTTCCAATCCTTCGGGAAATAGGCTACAATAGGACCATCAATATGTGTGGCGGAGTCGCCGCTGCGGTCTTCCGGTGCGGGAGCCGCCTTATTTCACCATCCCAATCGCAGCCGCAAGGCTGAGGCGAGGAGCAACTATGCCGCTTACCTCTCCCAGAGCCATGTTTGAACGGGCCTACAAAGAAGGTTATGCCATCGGCGCCTTCAACGTCAACAACATGGAAATCATTCAGGGGATCATGGAGGCAGGAACCGAGGAAAAGGCCCCGCTCATCCTTCAGGTTTCCGCCGGAGCCCGCAAATATGCGGGACAGAATTATATTGTGAAGCTTATTGAGGCCGGTCTGCTGGAAGCGGATCTTCCGGTTGTGCTCCATCTGGACCACGGCGCGGATTTCGACATCTGCAAGGCCTGCGTGGACGGCGGCTTCACCTCCGTGATGATCGACGGTTCGCACCACTCCTTCGAAGAGAACATCGCCGTGACCAAACGGGTCGTGGAATACGCCCACGCCCACGGCGTCTGGGTGGAAGCCGAGCTGGGCCGCCTTGCCGGGGTTGAGGAAGACGTCTCTTCCGAGCACAGCATCTATACCGATCCCGATCAGGCCGTGGAGTTCGTGGAGCGTTCCGGCTGCGACTCGCTCGCCATCGCCATCGGCACCAGCCACGGCGCGTACAAATTCAAGGGTGAAGCCAAGCTCGACTTCGAACGCCTCGAAAAGATCGGCAGCCTGATGCCCGGTTACCCGCTTGTCCTGCACGGCGCTTCCAGCGTTCCGCAGGAATTTGTGGAAATGTGCAATACCTACGGCGGGAAGGTCGCCGGGGCGGCGGGCGTGCCCGAGGAACTGCTCCGCAAGGCCGCCGGTATGGCCATCTGCAAAATCAACATCGATACGGATATCCGGCTGGCCATGACGGCCTCCATCCGCAAGCAGCTCGTCGAGCATCCTGAGGAATTCGATCCGCGCGGCTACCTGAAGCCCGCGCGGCAGGCCGTGAAGGACATGGTCCAGCACAAGATCAAGCATGTGCTGGGTTGTTCCGGCAAGGCGTAAATCAATTGTCACACGGGGGAGGTACACTGGCTTGTAACGCGGTTGCCTCCCCTTTGTTTCATACGGCGTTCCGCCTTTCCTTATGCGGACGCGCCGGCCCGGGCGTCGGGCGCATCAGGATTGTGCCGCAAACCTTTTCGCGTATCGAAGGAGTACCCCAATGGCTCGCATCGGAATCAACGGCTTCGGCCGCATCGGTCGTTATCTTGTCCGCCTTATGGCTGAGCGCAACGAATTCCCCGTGGTGATCAATGCCCGCGCGGACAACGCTTCTCTGGCCCATCTCTTCAAATACGATTCCGTCCACCACACTTTCAAGGGCACGGTGGGCCATGACGAAAACGGCATCATCATCAACGGCACACACATTGCCGTGACCCGCTGCAAGCCCAACGAATGGCAGTGGAAGGACTACGGCGTGGATCTGGTGGTGGAATCCACCGGGACCATCAAGAAGCGCTCCGGGCTCGCCGAGCACATGGCCTGCGGCGCGAAGAAGGTCATCATGAGCGCCCCCGTATCCGACGCCGACATCACCATCGTGATGGGCGTGAACGACGGCCTCTATGATCCCGCCAAGCACGACGTGGTTTCCTCCGCCTCCTGTACGACGAACTGTCTCGCCCCGGTCGCCAAGGTGCTGAACGACACCTTCGGCATCGGGCACGGCCTGATGACCACGATCCACTCCTACACCATGAGCCAGCGCATCCTCGACGGTTCCCAGAAGGATATCCGCCGCGCCCGCGCCGCCGCCATGTCGATGATCCCGACCACCACCGGCGCGGCCAAGGCCGTGGCCCTCGTGCTGCCCGAGCTCAAGGGCAAGCTGGACGGCATCGCCATCCGCGTCCCCACGCCCAACGTGTCCATCGTGGACCTGAACTGCGTCATGAAGCGCGACGTGACCGTCGATGAGGTCAATGCCGCCCTGACCGCCGCCGCGAACGACAACTTCGGCGTTTCCGACGAGCCGCTGGTGTCCATCGACTACAACGGCGACACCCACGGCGGCGTCGTCGACCTGCTTTCCACCTCCGTCATGAGCGGAAACATGCTCAAAGTGCTCATCTGGTACGACAACGAAGCCGGCTTCACCAACCAGCTCCTCCGTCTGATCACGATGGTAGCCGGGAGGATGTAAGGGCCGAAAAGGTACGTTGAGAAAAGATTGGAGGGGGCGGTACAGTATGGTTCGCCCGGGCAGTCGGGATAGAGCCCCAGCATCG
>ERZ856578.83-NODE-83-length-164675-cov-71.315836_pt1 | contig 164675 bp, 162 predicted proteins | sample MGYA00514384_ERZ856578 | MGnify/ENA primary metagenome ERZ856578 (study PRJEB29103, sample SAMN06111958) | human gut metagenome | biome: human gut; feature: ankylosing spondylitis patient; material: healthy_person | host: Homo sapiens | place: China:Hangzhou... | reverse complement strand
ATAACGGCTTGACTCCTATTCAAGCTGAATTCAATTTTTTCTGATTTTTCTTGTCCACTTTATTGACTTTGGTCCACGTCCATACCACATCCGCAGGGTTAATGGCGAAATCCTTTATGGTTTCCGCCGTTACCTCCATAGGTATGTAGTGCTGTTTCTCGTTGCTTGTCTGTAGATTTTCAAATTTGTCCATCGTGTAGACCCTCCTTCGGTCTGAATACCGAAGTGAGAATCCACGCAGGACATCCCATAATAATTGGCCATAAGAATGAATCCTCACTTCTTGAATGGCCAACCGTCCCAGTGGGTTGACTGATATTTACTTGTGTCCGTCTCTCTGCTCTGGGCATCGCTGATCAGGCGATGAACATTGAAACGGGGTTATATATAAAGCTGGGATTACTCCCAAGTGATATATCTGTTTAAAAATAAAAATGGCCAGATGACTACAAAACTCTCGTTTCGTAAATCATCCGGCCATTTGGTAGTTCACATTCGACTCCGTTGCTCGGTATGGTTAACTCTGCTTTATCCTATTTTCTTAGATAGCCTTACTATAATAATTGGTCTTTTCCTTAGAATTATCTGAACCCAAATCCGCAACACAAGCTACCTTTATAAACTTGTGGCAATTCGGGCATTTCAGTTCTATCTCAATCTGCTCTTTGGGCAATCTCGAAATGTCAAAGGCTCTTTTCCCACAGCAGGGACATTTCATTCTATTCATACGGCATCCTCCTTTCCATTTTAATCACTGGCACCACCTCCTTGTTATTGTACTTATGTACGCTTTTATGCGAACACCTCTATAAAAATATAAGAGAACCCGTCGCGGGGAAGAGTTCTCCTATTTTACTGGGGCAATAAGTCTAAATCCCTTAATCTTTTTGTCATTGCAGCCTTAGAGACATTATATACATCGGCCATTTCCTGAATAAACCGCTCTGATACACAGACAGCTGATAGATTATCCACCTTCACCTTCAACTTATCTGCCATCAGCATTTTAACTGTTGGTGCTGGCATTATAAGGGCTGCGCCTAATCTGTTTGCTTGCCACTCTCGTATATCCTCATCTGTCATGGGCGGACGTTTTGTCCAATTTTCAATATGATATACAGAACAATTGATTTTCGGAATAGGACATCCGGGTTTCTGATAATAGAATCTCTTGTGTAATATCCAGTGAGAGCACTCGTGTATAATCGTAAATCTGACACGCCCCTCAACTTCATATTCTAAGACGTGATTATCGATAAAGATATAGCCTCTTTCAACATCAATCGGATATTCGTTTTCTCTCCCATCGTCCCAAACCATGAGGATTCCATCATTAAAACAAGTACAACCTAATGTTAATTCGTCTTGTGATAAATTGGCAAAATCAATCGTTGCTTTAAGGTGAAATTCTGCAAAGTGGTCTACATCCATTGCCATAGGCTTTCGTAGCAATTCTCCATCCTTATACGCAGATAGAATTTCGATTGCTTTTTTCTCTAACCGCTCTGGCGTATATTCATGATACAAATTTATGCCCCCCAATCCTTACTCACCGATTTTTTTATCAATAAGGTCAATAACTTCCTGCCATCCCTCATCAGATAATTTTCCATCCCTTGCTCGGCGCAATGCTACTCTTGCAAGGTCTTTTTCCATAATATATTCTGGCAGATCAGAAGACACTGTTTTGGTCTTTGCCATTGCTGCCAAATCAAGCATAGAGTTTTTTTCGGTTTCATTCAATTTAAGGATTTTTGCTATATCATCCAACTTCTTGTCTGGCGGATAGCGACGCCCTTTTTCAATATCACTCATGTAAGCGGGTGCGATATCCAATTCAGCAGCAAATCCACGGAGCGTAAGTCCTAACGCTTTGCGCTTTTCTTCTATGAACTTCCCAAAAGCCATTTCATTTTCATTCATAGCGATACCCCTTTCTAAGTTAATATGTTCGCTAACATGGTTACATTATATCCGATTTTTATTTCTATGTCAATATGTCTGTACGCACTTTAGCGAACATTTATAAATTCTTCGTATTTAAAAGAGCAGCGATTGTACAAAATCGCTACTCCTTGCTGATTTATTATATTTTGGAAAGACGCTCATGTACAAGAGGGAGCAGGATTTTATCCACTTCTTTGCGGAACTCCTCATCCTCCAGATACTTCTCACAGAATTCCTGATTCTTTGTCATTCGTCCCAGAACTATATCCATAATATTTTCATCATATATGATTTTAAACAAGTCCAGTGTGTTCTTCGAGCGAAGAATCATTTCCTGATTGGCGGACATATCCTGAACCAACTGCTCCAAGACCTTATCCATTTCAGTAAAATTAGTACCAAGACGCTCATTTAAACTCTTAATGATTTCTGACAGTTTATCTTTTTCATCCTCCAATGGAAGTCCTGTACCAGATGTTTTATTGTTAAGCACACCTTCTTCATCCTCCAGTTTAATGGATCCTTCATATGCTTTCTGCACACGATAATACTGTAGGCTGACATCGCTATCCAGATTGGGAATGTGTTCTCCACTGTCTTTTGGCAGTTTTCTCAACAAGCACTTTGCAAATGCATAGAACTTGTGCAGACTTTCATCGCCAAGACTAATGATATGCGTTAAGAACGCATACAATCTGATAAACTTCGTCAGAGAGGATTTAAAATCCAATTTATCCTGTTTATCATCCAATGCTTTGAATTTGTCCACAACTGGGTCTATAAAAGAATTCAGCTTTCCCAAGTCAATATTGCCTTGCTTCTTTCTCTCCTTAAAGAACACCTTTGCAAACGCATCAATTTCCTTATCGGTATACAACATGAAACTGTCCAAAACATTTTTCACATCATAGATTACATTTGGATCAGTTGTTTCTGCAACCGTAGTAGATACATAATAATCCTGAAAGGCTTTTACTATTTCCTCACGAGTATTCACAAAATCCAATACGAAAGTATCTATTTTTCCGGGGCAGGTACGGTTGATACGAGAAAGCGTCTGCACTGCCTTAACCCCAGATAACTTTTTATCTACATACATCGTATGGAGCAACGGCTGGTCAAAACCAGTCTGGTATTTTTCGGCCACAAGCAACAGTTGGTATTCAGCAGACTCAAATTTTTCAGGGAGCTGGCTTTCAGGAATATTGTTGATATTCTCCTCAGTATACTCTTTGATTTCTCCTGTGATATTATCCTTTACTGTGCCGGAAAAAGCAACTAACACCCCTAAATCGGCATATCCCATTTTCTTGATATATTTCAGAAACTCAAAATAGTAACGCACTGCGTGAAGTCTGGAACCAGTTACCAACATTGCCTTTGCCTGTCCACCGATACGGTTTTTCACTTGGCTACGGAAATGCTCGATTATAATCTCCGTTTTCTGTGCAAGATTGTGTGGATGCAGACTCATATATTTTCCGAGTGCTTTATTGGCTTGACCCTTCCCATACATAGGGTCATCCGAGATTTTCTTTCCCAATTGGAAGTAGGTTTTATAAGTAGTGTAGTTTTCAAGCACATTAAAAATAAATCCTTCTTCGATTGCCTGCTTCATGCTGTAGACATGGCACGGCTCTGGCTTTCCGTTTGCACCCCTTCTACCGAATATCTCCAAGGTTTTCTGTTTTGGCGTAGCTGTAAATGCAAAGAATGATAGGTTCTTCTGCTGACCATGTGCAGCCATTTCAGCTTTGATTTCATCAGCCAGTTCCTCATCAGAATCCTGCTCTTCGGCTTCTGCCTTAGATTCCTCCATTGCAAACTCATGCAACTTCTTTTCTACTGCATCTTCGCCTTGTTCGGAAATGTCTGCAAGCACCTCTTTCAAACGCTCACTGGCTTTACCGCTCTGTGAGGAATGTGCCTCATCCACAATAATTGCAAATCTCTTTCCTGCGGTTGCAACTTTCTGTACATCAACAAACGGGAACTTCTGTAGGGTACAGATAATAATTCTTTCTCCTTTTTCAAGTGCGGTAGTAAGCTGTCTTGCGTTTTTATCGACACGCATAACAACTCCTGCCTTATGTTCCATATTAAAAATATCACGCTGCAGCTGTTTATCCAGCACCTTACGGTCTGTAATAACAATAATGCTGTGGAATACCACCTCGTCATTGGCATCATGCAAATTCTCCAAATGGTGTGCAAGCCATGCGATGGAATTTGATTTTCCTGAACCTGCTGAATGCTGAATCAGATAATTACCACCACATCCATTTTCATATACCTGTGAAATCAAGTATCTTACAGCATCCAACTGATGATAGCGAGGGAATATCAGCTTCTCTTTCCCTGTGTTTTCATCCTTCTTTAACTGTACAAAACGGTGCAGAATATCCAGCAAGCTGTCCTTCTGCAATATCTTCTTCCATAGATACGAAGTACGATAATCGCCACGGATAGGTGGATTTCCTGCTCCATCCTTATAACCTCTATTAAACGGGATAAAAACTGTATCCAGCCTTTGAAGTTTTGTGGTCATCCACACTTCTTCTGTATCCACCGCAAAATGAACCAATGCTCTTTTCTTGAAAGCCAGAAGTGCTTCACGAGGATTTCTGTCATTCTGATACTGCACAATGGCATTTTTATAAGTCTGCCCGGTCAACGGGTTCTTCAACTCTATCGTAATGATTGGCAGTCCATTGAGAAAAATAACAGAATCAATGGAATTATCATTTGCTTCACTGTATTTTACCTGTCTGGTAATCTGCAATACATTCTTTTCATACAAAGCAGTTGCTGACTTATTCATACCACTGCCGGGCTTAAAGAACGCAAGACGCACCTCAACACCCAAATCTGTAATACCATGACGCAGCACGTCAATCATGCCACGGTTATTCAATTCAGCATTCAAGCGTTTGAGAAATCCTTCCCCAACATCTGCACCATGCCTTTTGCAAAGGTCACTCCACTTATCAGGCTGCGTATCTTTTATAAATGAAATTACAGCCTTTGTATCCATAGCCAATCTACGGTCAAAATCAGCCGGACTACCCTTAACATATTTTTCTGACTTTTTCCCGGTCGAAGTAAGGCAGTATTCTATTTCTTCTTCGAATGTTCGCTCTTTTGTATCTATTGCCATATCATTCGCCCTCCGTTACTTTTATTTTACCTGTAACCGCATCATGAATGACAATCTTGCGGTACTCTTTTAGCTTCTCAATCTGTGCCTTGATATCAGCTGTCAATTTCTCTATCTGTCCCACCTTAGTATCAAGATAAGCGGCTATCTGCTCCTGCTCCTCGACTGGTGGCTGTGGCAGGCGAATGTTCAAGAACTGGTCTGCCTGCAAACGCCATCTGCCCACGTTCGATACCCCTTGACCCAAGCGATAAAAAATACGATTGGTATAGCACATCTGAAACAGATATTTGTAATAGCTATGGCATTGCGGTTTGTCCTGATGAAAACGGAACACACGATAATCAGGACTGGTAACACCTTCGTATGGGCTGCAATCCACCCAGCCTGTCAGCAAATCCATAGAGTTCATTGCAAAATCATTTACATTGACCACTTGATAATTTGCATAGGATTCTGCTAGCTGTCCGTCATTGGAATCAATGTCTTTAATCTTTATGCCACGCTGCGTGATGGAAAGGACATTTCTATCCTCTGCACCATAGATGCGTTTTACGATTTCAAACATCCATTTCATCTTGGTAACACTCCAGTGTTGCGGTACATCTCCCATCCAGTCAACACCGCTGTCTTTCATAGGAACATTTTTCTGAATTCCTTTTGTGACTGCATTTGCAATTAACTCGCGCTTGTAAATCTCAAACATTTCCATCTGTTTTTGCTGTTGCGTTATAACATCATTTATTTTTCCGACCTCTTCATCGAGGTAATTTGCAATTGATTCTTGCTCCTTAACAGGTGGATGAATTACATAAAAACTCCTTAATTGGGTTTTGCTAATCTTCGGTTGTACTGAACTGGCAGCAACTCTTTTCAATTCGTCATTAATCAATGGACTTAAAAAGCAATAATAGTAATATCTATTGCATTCTTTCATATCAACAAGTATTGCATTTGGAGCCAAGGTTGCACGCTGATACATTGGTTCATAAACAAAAACGCTTCCAACAGAACCTATGTTGGATAAAATAAGTTCTCCGCCAAATAGATTAGAGTTGTTCAAAAACTCATATGAATGTTCATCAACATAAACCTTTAATGTATCTGCTGATGAACCAGATAAATCCACTGTTCGCACTAACATTGCATAATCTGGTTCATCCAAATATTGAACATTCTCGTTTAATGATGCAAAGCTGCCACTTGCAACATAATCAGTAATACGTGCTGCGATTGATGATAATTTTCGTCTTTCCCAATGTTCAGGAATTACACCAATCCATTCCTTTCCACTATCTTTATAATTTGAATAGGTATTCACTATTTACACCTCCCCAAACAATTTGGTGATGTACGCTTGAATTCTACGTCCAAAGGCCTCTATGTCATGAAGCGTCTGCTCCGCATTACCAACTTCAGTAAACTTATAAAAATGCCTTGTAAACGGAATCTCATATCCCTTCTTCGTCTTACTATCATCCACCCATGCATCAGGAGCATATGGCAAAACCTCTCGCTTGATGTATTCCGCAATATCCTCTTTGACAGGAATCTGCTCTGTATCACGCAAATCGGTATCCGGTTCAGGGTTACCATTCTTATCCTTACAAATGTCTGCAGTCTTATCCTTTTCGGATAACGCAGACAGAATTGCTTTTAAGATAGGAGCCTTTACTGTAACTCCGGCTTTCTTAAATGCCTTGTGGAGATGTTTTGTAAATTCCTCACGATTCTTATATAACACCGTTGCATCCATTGTTCCTACGGCTGCAAGAATCTCTGCCTGCTGCTGTTCTCCTGCAGCTACTTCCTTTGCAATTTCCTCTGGCTTACGCTTACGGCTCTTTGCAAGGTTGGCAAATGCAGCCTGTTCACTGATACGAGCGATACGCTCTTCTGAAACTTGAAAATTCAAACGCAGAGGTCTTTCCACAGTGACCTTCCAGTAAGCAAAGTCATCTTCATCAAAAATTTTGCAATATTCTCCCGGCACAAAATCTCCGTAGATATTGGTTAATTCTTTAATGTGGTCTTCTGTCAGCATCTTTCTCTTCTCGCCCAGTGGCTTTCTCATACGGTCGCAGAAGGAGGTACCGTCAATCAACTGAATTTTACCTTTACGCACACCACTCTTACGGTTGCTGACAATCCAAATATATGTGAGGATACCCGTGTTATAAAACAGCTGATCTGGCAATGCAATGATAGTTTCAAGCCAACCCTGTTCAATAATCCACCTACGGATTTCACTTTCTCCGCTTCCTGCATCACCCGTAAACAGGGGAGAACCGTTGAATACAATCGCAATTCTTGTTCCGCCTTCTTCTGGTGGTAGCATCTTGCTAATCATGTGCTGCAGGAATAGAAGGGAACCGTCAGATACTCGTGGCAATCCTGCTCCAAAACGGCCTTTATATCCAAGGTCTTCTGCTTCATCACGGATAAATTTCTCATACTTCTTCCACTCAACACCGAACGGAGGATTACAGAGCATATAGTGGAACTGCTCATGAGGGAGTTTGTCTTCCGTGAAGCTGTTTCCCAGATGGATATTTTCGTAGCCCTTACCCTTAATCATGGTGTCAGATTTGCAAATTGCATAGGTTTTCTCATTCAATTCTTGTCCGTACACCTCAATGATAGCACGGTCATTCTGCTCGGCGGCGTACTCAATTCCAGCAGAAAGCATCCCGCCCGTTCCTGCTGCCGGGTCATACAGCTTGGCCATGAATCCCGGCTCACAGATTTTTGCCATATCTGGGTCAAATAATATGGATACCATCAATCTGATTACTTCACGAGGAGTAAAATGCTCTCCGGCTGTCTCGTTTGACATTTCAGAAAATCTACGAATCAGTTCCTCAAAAATATATCCCATTTCCTGATTGCTAACATTGTTGGGATTTAGGTCGATATCATCTACAAACTTTAAGAAAACAAGATACAGCAAATTTGCCTTATCCAGTCTTGAAATCTGCGAATAAATATCAAAGGATTCCAAAATAGTGCGAGCATTTTCAGAAAACCCCTTTATGTAATCAATCAGATTATCAGCAATGTTCCCGGCATCATTCTTTAATTTCTCAAATGTAAATTCACTCGTGTTGTAGAATTTGTAATTTGTGATTTTTGTTAAGAATGGTGCCTTGTTTTTATATTTCAAGGTCGCATTCGCCTTTAGCACTTCATCCTTAGTATCTCGCAATACGCTATCCAAACGGCAAAGAACCGTAAACGGCAGAATGACTTCCCCGTATTCACTCCGCTTGTAATCGCCTCTAAGCAGGTCTGCAATCTTCCAAATAAAATTTGATTTCTCAGATATATTAATACTCATTGATATCAATTCCTTTCGCAATTAGTCTTTCATAGCGCTCATTAGACATGATAACCGCTATTGGTTTTCCGTTTTTATTTATATATGCCGCCTTATCTTCCTCGACCAATTTCTTAATCACCTTCGAGGATTGGCCTCTGTTGAATTCTGTAATATTCAAATGCTCCATAGGTATTTTAGGGTTCATCTTTACATCTGCCAATATCAGCACCTCCTTGAAAAGCACATACTTTCTCCTCTTAATTATAGCACAAAGGGATTGTAATTACAATCCTAATTAGGGTGCTTTTATAATATTTTTTTTGCACCATAAAAGTAATTACTTTTATGGTGCCATTGTAACTCTGCTCTTTGTTTTTTCATTGATTTACAAAAGAAAAAAAGGCTCTGAACTCATAGAAAATCAAATAAGTTCAGAGCCTCGCTATTTTTAAATGCTTATCACAAATACTTCTTAAAGGCCTTTTTCATCTTCAATGCAGCATCCATCATCCACTCAAACTGTTCAGGCCATTTATCCTTATTGTCAAAATCCGCTTCATGGATCACCAGAATTCTGCTTGCTTTCTTATCCGGCAATTCTCTCCAATCCAGTGCCATTCCCATATCTGCTTCAATATCCTCTTTGTGAGAATAAACTTTCTGATAAAGTTCCTTATCATCAGTGATATACCACTCAACGATAATATTATTGTCTTTCCTGACTTGCAGCAAATTAATGTGGCAAGCAGATGAGCCGACACTTAAGGTCATCCAATGGTCAGTGCTGGCTTTTCTTCTGTTAAAGGCCTTAGCAAATTGGGCATTATTAAAAGCATATTCGTTAAAGGCAATCCAATAATCATATCTCGCCTGCAGTGTGGGGGAACTACTTGTTTGGCGCTTAATTTCTTTCGTCCAGTCATTCGGCTTTTCAATGACTTCAAATTTTACAGCAATATCTGAATCACCGATTTGAAATAACTTAACCTCCAAAAGGAAAAACGCAATGTTTTCATCTGTATGGTTGTTCAGCCATTCGATTGCCGCTCTGTGTTCTTCACGGGCGCGCTTCACAACCCAGATTATAATATCAGCCGCTTTCCCTGATGCATATGTAATCAGCTTGCCAAGATGGTCATGGTTTGTGTCTTCTAACTGATTTTCAATAATAATTTTTCTGTCCGTTCCGGTTTCAGTCGCATAAATATCCACATTAAAATCACCGACACTCGACTCGGTTTCATCTACGGTAATCTCCAAGCCCACGGCATCCGACAACAACATTAGATTATCTTCTTCCGCAAGCCACGGTGTGAAATCCAAAGCCTCATGAGGCCATACCCTTCTTAAATCCTTTATCTCTTTAAGCTGCCCTAAATTTATCACTCTAAATTCCTCCTTACCCACTTTGACATCAACTTTATACAACAGCCGTTCTGCTTACCTTTCAGACGCTCCGATTGCTGTCAATAATCCTGCACACTCCCACTATGCCAGCAGTCCTAAGCACTCACCAAGCCAAAATCGAATAATAAGTCATAGGGCAGATTCCAAAATCCCATCAAGGCATCATGGAAACCTCGCCCTATTTTCCAAATTTCCCGGCCACTCTTGTTACAAGCTGACTTTCGATAAATGCCCATTTTATCGGCTTTTTCATCACTTTTACTTCTCTTTTCGGGTCATTAAACAGACGCACTCCACATGAAATACTTAGGCTATTATCTACCAGCAATTTCAGTAACCACAAACCTGCTAAATCACTAACCTTTTAGCTTAGAGAAGCGATTTTGATAATTTGACTTTGAGTAGGCTATTTTAGATATATTATATTCCAAGGTCGCATCTCATGCTATTGATTAAGTCTCTTCTACAAATCTCAACACAATTTTGTAGTGGGTCATCAGCATCCATTCCCACACAATTTCCAGATATAAAAACATTGTGTATCATCACCTCAAATTGAACAAGGCAATTCCGTACCTCTTGTCCTGCATATAGGTCAAAAATCTCTTTGTCTGTTTCACAAAATAACCTGTATTTATCTCTTGCATTAAAATACGCATCTCTGATTTCTAATATTTTCTTTTCGGAATATTCTCTATTGGATATTTGAGTTTGGATATCAGCTTTTCTTTGATAATCCATATTCTCAACATTTAATTGTTTTTTATAGTCATCAATTTGATAGTTTAACGACGTAATCACAGAATCAAATGATTCCATCGAATAACTTGGAGCATATTCTATATGTTTTAGAATATCATTTGGGGATGACTTTGGATAAAGATTTATGACAGAAACTAATTTCTTGTAAATGCCATCTAAATGTTCTCGTTTCGCCTCTATTTCCTTTTGATGCATTAAAATTTTATTTCTTTTATCCTCAGCATGTGTGCTAATAATTGTAGAAATAATGCTGATTGTGGCACCGATAGCCACTCCAATAACACCAATAACAGCCGTAATAATTGTTTCTGACATTACTTTTCCTCCAAATCTAATAATTTAATCTACTTCTTCGCACTATACTTTGTGCTTTTCCTCTTAACCCCATCCTCGGTTATTTCAATATTACTCCTGCGCCCTTTTTCAATCTGCACAGCCTTGAAGGTTTCCTCTGAAATAATGGCAGGGTGATTTTTCTTTGATAAAAATCGTTCACTGTTCAAAGTTTTCTTTAGCAGAATAACATTGCCTGTATATTTCTCGTTGCTAAGCATTTCATCAATGGCTCTCTTTGACCATCTATCTTTTCCAGTTGAAGTCTTTATGTTCTGCTGTTGTAGCTTCTTTATAATGACCACTACACTGTCACCTTGGAGATACCAATCAAAAATCATTTTGACAACATCGGCTTCCTCGTCAAGAATAGCTAATTTGCCGTCTTCATCTTTCGTGTAGCCGTAGCATTTTCTATCATAAAGCTTTGATGTGCCATTTGCAACACGCTGCTTATTGCCCCATTTAATATTGTCACTTCTGGATTCATTTTCTGCCTGTGCAAAAGACTCGATAATTGAAATCATTAAACGGCTGTCGGTCTTTTCTGTATCTATCTCTTCGGTTTCAAATATGACACGAGTGTTGGTTTCTCGCAGCTGTTCCAAGGCTGACAAAATCTCAAGTGAATCTCTGCCGAAACGACTAATGCTTTTCGTCAGTACGATATCCACTTTATTTGCTGTACAATCTTCAAGCAGGCGAGTGAACTCTTTACGATTGGAGCCAGTCTTGCTTGATGCAATATCAATGTAAGTATCCACGAGGAGCCAAGTAGGGTTAGCCGCAGTCAATCTTGTAAGTCCTGATATCTGTGCCGTCAGGCTATTCAGCTGTTCCACACTGTTGGAACTCACACGAGCATAAATTGCTACACGCTTGTCCCTCTGTTTTGGCTTTGCAGGAATAATTTGAACTCTTGGATTATATTCCATATCGCACCTCCAATCTGCAAAATAGGCTAATCATCATAATCAAAAATTAGTCAATATATTGATTAGCCTATTTGAATTTCCATAAAATCAACACTGCACACTCAACTTTATATTCCCCTTAAAATACTCACAACTGCTATCAACAACACTACACACTCGGACTATGACAGCAATCTTACGCACTCACCAAGCCATATCCCAACAATCGGTCAACCCTTGTAAACACGAGGTTTGAGTGTGTACCATTGTTGTTTTTGACTTGATTTAGATTATATCAAAAAGTCAGCTATTCATCCATTTTTTCATAAATGCCTTATTTACGGGGTTTATCGGCACTATTAGTCCTTGGTACGGGTCATTAAACAAACGCACTCAACATGCGCAGTTCTGGGAAAGAGGTCGACAGCCTTGACTTTTTTAACATCGAAACCGTTTTCAGAAAAGTAAGAGCAGTCTCTTGCGGCAGTTGATGGATTACATGAAATCATTATAATTTTTTGAGGCTTCATTTTAATAACTGAATCCAAAGTGAGCTTATCGCAGCCTTTTCGCGGCGGATCCAACACAATAACGTCCGGCTCCTCATCTATTTCAGCAAAATATTCAGCCGCCTTTCCTGAATCCGAGCATATGAATTCCGCGTTCTTAACTCCGCTGTTTTCTGCATTTTCCCTTGCGTTATCAACCGCCTGAGGTATTATTTCAACTCCGATCAATCTGCTGACCTTATCTGCCATCGAAAGTCCAATGGTTCCTGCACCGCAGTATAAATCAAGCAGTTTCTCATTTCCATTCAGTTCTGCAAATTCTTCTGCAATTCTATAAAGCTTTTCAGCCTGCGGTGAATTAATCTGATAAAAAGTCTCCGGTGAAATACTTATTACATTCCCGCACATAATATCAGTTATTTTTCCGCTGCCCTTAAGTATTATTGTTTCCTTTCCAAGTATTACATTTGTATTATCCGGATTTATATTTAAAGCCACCGTTTTTATAAGACTATATCTTTCGGTCAGCTTACCGCAAAGCTCGTCAAAATTATAATTTTTCGTTGCAACCAAACATACCATTATTTCTCCGGTTGCCGGAGCCTTTCTAAGATAAATATGTCTTAATATACCTTTATGCGTTTTTTCACTGTATGAGCTTACGCCATGATTAAAGCAGTAATTAACTATATATTCCGCAATACTGCAAAACTCGTCAGGCAAAAGCCTGCATTTGCTTCCCCCGATTATTCTGTGACTTCTTTTAGCGTAAAACCCGCATATTATTTTTCCATCATCCGTTTCTGATACGGGATACTGAGCCTTATTGCGGTATCCATCAGGATTTTCACAGCCAAGTATAGGCATAAATTCACAATCTATTTTTCCGATCCTTGTAAATGCGTCATATACAAATTTTTCTTTTATTTTAAGCTCTGCGTCATAGCTTATATGACGGAATGAACAGCCTCCGCATTTCGGGAAATGCGGACAATCGGGTTTTATTCTATCAGCAGACGGATTTATAATACGATTTACTATTCCATATGCATAATTTTTTAAAACCTTTACAATCCTTGCCTCGATTACATCTCCCACTGCCGTTTCGGGAATAAAAACCGCCATTCCATTATATCTGCCGACGCCGTTTCCCTCTGTTGTAATATCCGTTATTTCAATATCTATAATTTCATTTTTTTGCATAATATAAAAATTATTTTCCTCTCTCTGAAATAATTGCCGCCATTTCTCCTACATTTTTCATTCCGGATACCTCTTTCATTTTAAACCGCATGGAAAATTCCTGTTCCACAGCTTCAATAAGATTAATATGCTCTAAGCTGTCCCAGTCTTCAATATCTTCAGATGTAGTATTTTCGTTTACATTTATTTTTTTATCGTCGAAAACGTCCCTGAAAACCTCGTTAAGTCTTTTCCAAAGCTCTTCCTTATTCATTTTGTCTCTTCCCTTTCCTTTACTAAAATAACGTTATTTTTGTTCTTATATACGGATATATCAAGCAGCCACTTGCTGTCCCCTTTTTCATTTTCATATAATTCAATAAACCCAAACTGTTTGTAAAGTCCGCTGACCATAGAATTTTTCTTTGTTTTATAATAATACCCATATATATTTTTTATATTTTTCTCCCTGCATTTCTCCACAAGAGAGTCAAGCATCGCATATTCCATATCTCTTTTAAGCACCCGGCAGCTCATAAGCCATAAATCAATATGCAGATCCCCGCCTTCTATTTTCCCGATAATTACGGAAACCACTCCGTTATCGCCAAACTTATCTTCCAATCTGCCGTATAAATGTATATATCCTCTGTTCCTTGAAATTTCTTCAATTTCATTTTGAGTATACCGTTTCGTAGTAAGATTAAATTGATTACTTTTATTTGTGAGCTGAGTTATTCTTGGCAGATAAACGGATGAAAACGGTTCTATTTCCGCTGTCATATTCAAACTTAAAAGATAATCGCTATAGCTTTCAAACCTTGCCGCAAACCGCGTTCTCTCAGCATTTGCCTTATACATCTCATTCCTTGAGATATCGTCCTTTGAAATAGACGTAGGCTCAAAAAAACCGTTTCTGTCAAAAATCCTGATGTAATCCTCCGGAGAAGATATTTCAGGCGCACTGATATTAAGCTGCGACCTTACTATTTCTCTTTCGGCAGGATTGTCATCCGCAAATACAAAGCTTTCAGGAAGTATTCCTATTTCCTCGGCCGACGCCGCTATATTCTCACTTTTAGGTTCCCAGTTCGCCTTTATTGAAATAAAGTCAGACGGCTTTAATAATCCGTCAGGATGATTCAATCCGTCAAGCGCATTTTCCTCATCATTCTTAGAACATACTGTAAGAAGCACTCCAAGCCGGCTTTGCTCCTTAACGTATTTCTGGAATGCAAGAAAAGCTTCCCCGATTGGAGTTTCATTGCCCAATTCTATTCCTTCAGCTGTATCTTCTCCGATCACGCCGCCCCATAATGTATTATCAAGATCCAGAGCCAAGGCTTTCTTATTTTTTCCGAAAACAGATTTTATTATATTTGCAAGGTTAAACGCAAATTCAGGTATTGCCTGAGGACACATAGCGTATTTATACATATACCAATACTTAGGATCCGACCATTCCTTAAGCCCGTATTGAGCCGAAATATAATTTATATCGTTTATATAAAAATTATCATGGATCAATGCGTATTCATTAAACCTCATATTAAGACGGCTAATAAAATTAACTCGTCCGTGATAATCCCATGCGTCGCGGTTTCCCAGAGTTCTGAAAAGCGGCAGTTCAAAATTATTCTGTATAACCGGACAGTCATAAATTTCATTCAGACGATCCCACATTGCTTCAAAGCGTCCGTACTGCTTTTCAAGAGCAGCGTCAATAAATTCCTTATTCAAATTCAAATCAAAAGTATAGTCGGTAATATTTCTGGAGGTAGTATGAATAAAAATAATATCCGGAGAAAACGCGCTAAGCTCGCTGTTTCCAAACATGGCGTCTTCCCAGTATTTATTGTATTCCGACTGATAAAACTCTGCCTCGATTCCGTTTTCAAGTAAAAACAAATCAAGCACGGCTATAATATCGTCGGTTGTCGATCCTCCTAAAACGGCTATTTTCTTTTTGATTCTCTCACAATTCGCAGACAAAAGCGATTTTTTTATTTTCTTTCTGTTTTTCTTTATAAATCCGCTGTCAAACGGATAAAGAAGCTCCTTCATATAAGTTTTCCTCACTGTGTCCTGATTTGTTCTATACATTCAAAATTACTTCCGGTCGCGCTAAAGGTATTCATTGCAAAAAGAAGATCAGTTATCCCCCATTCCTTAAACTGAGAAACTGCATTCACTTCAAAATATCTCATATCAACTACATATATATCCTCAAAGGAACCGGTAAGACACGGCACTAAAGCATTGCCGTAGCTATCCTTGACTATAGCGAGCTTTCTGCCGTTTCCAACATCGGTATGAATATGAGCGACAGCCTCGTCAGTGCCCATAAATACAAGATACCAGCTTACAGGATCAACATTATCAATATTTATAAGAAGATTCCCCTCCCTTTCATTAGACATATCAGTATCATAATATGTCGTGGAATAATTATTCATAGGCTTGTAGTAAGAGAACGTTTCAGGATTGTTCTTTAAATCAGCGTCGCCGGTATATCCATAAAGAGTTCCTACATACCCTTCCTTTTCAATATGCTCGTAGCTGCTGAGCTTTGCAAACGGGACGTCGGCCTGTTCCGCAAATTCCATAGCTGCATAATAAGCGCCAAGCTGAGACCAGTGATGGTCGGTTCTCTGATAAATATCTTCGCTTTTATGCTCCATCAGGACGCCATACGCGTCAATCGGGATAACTCCGTCAAGGTACTCGTTTATATTATCAATATTATCCTTTTCACTCGCAGTTAGATCCTCATATTTTTTAGGAAGATAATACGAAACAGGCGTCGGACAAACCATTGAATAAACATTTATCCCTAAATCCCGCTTAAATTTATTTACATATTCAGCATAGGTTTTTCCATTTGAATAGCTTCCTCCGAACAGCATTATTCCGCGGTTTTTATAGACCAGAATATTGTTGCTTATCTCTCCCTCGATATCCGGATCATCAAGAGGATCGGGTTCCTGTGTAGTCGTGACAACAGTTGTCTGCCGCGCTTGCGTCGGCTGAGTCAAAGCAGACGTATATTCAGCGCTCTCCCCGGTTTCGGCCGGTCTTGTAACTGCCGCATTTTCATTATCCGGACGGCTGTCCTGTTTTACAGGAGTTCCGTGTATCTTTACATCCTGAGACTGTATACCGAATAAATCTCTAATCGAAGCGGTTAAATTTTTAAATGTTTCACGTCCCGGAACCGTATCGTTATAATAATTTTCGACCTCCGAGGTATATTTTCCTGAAAAATAATCTGCAAAAGAAAAATTGGGCCACTTTGCAAGCGTCCTGTTTTCTATTTCAGAAACCTCGGGACGTTTTAAAACTATAAGACAAACCGCAATAACCATAAAAGTAAGCGCGCATACTATAACGTTAATTCTCTTTAAAAGCTTGACCGTATAGCGCTTTTTTACCCTTTTTCGTTTTTTCCGGCGAAGATCTATATCTATATTAAAATCGTCTCTATTATTCATATTAGCCTCCCTTTAAAATCTGAAATATAAAAACGGATTATTAGTCGCGTCCACAAGCATTATACTGCTAACCAGTATAAGCGATAAATTGACCGCGATCTTTGAAACGCTGACTGCATATGCCGCGACCGCAGATTTTCTCGCCGCTTTTTCTATAAGCTTTGCAATAGGGAAAGAACATAATAAAGCCGCTATAATCAAATAGAGATTATTGGTGAAAGCAAGCTTTGTAAATTCGTCAATAAAGCCGTTTCCGTTTAAACCTACAAGATTTTTAAAGAAGCTACCGAGCCTGCCTAAATCTTCAAAATAAAATATACCGAATCCTATTATAATAACTATTTTATTATATATATGTCTTACAACTATCGGAATTTTTTTCATTTTCTTTTTGCCTATTATCTGTTCAATAAAAATAAACAGCCCGAAATAAATACCCCAGATAATAAAGTTCCAGCTTGCGCCGTGCCATAATCCCGTACAAAACCATACAAGAAACAGTCCTCCGTATTTTCTTCTCTTGCCGAAAATCGGAACGTATAGAAGATAATCGCGGAAAAACGTACTTAAAGAAATATGCCATCTCTGCCAGAACTCTGAAACATCCTTGCATATAAAGGGATAGTTGAAATTTTCATCAAAGTGAAAACCGAAAATTCTTCCTAAACCAATAGCAATATCAGAATAACCGGAAAAATCAAAATATATCTGAAGAGCATATAGAGCCGCTCCCAACCATGTTCCAACAACTGAAATATTCTTAAGTTCGCCGTCAAACAGCGAAGTTACGACATCACTGAGACTATTGGCGATTATAACCTTTTTTCCAAGTCCTACAGCTATTCGTGAAATACCGCTGTATAAATCGTCAAGTGTAGTTTTTCTTGAACTAATCTCGCTTTCAATCGTACTATACCTGACTATGGGACCTGCAACAAGCTGAGGAAACAAAGAAACATACATCAGAAATTTTGAATAGCTTTTCTGAACCTCAACCTTTTCCCAGTAACAGTCAATTATATAAGATATCATCTGAAACGTAAAAAAGCTTATACCTATAGGAAGCTTTATATCCGGAACATTTAAATTCAGACCCGCAACAGCGTTAATATTTTCAACTATAAAACCGCTGTATTTAAATATCCCCAAAACGGCTACGTCAAAAATCACAGCGGAAGTAACCGCTATTTTTGAGCCTGTCCTCCCCTTGTAACGGTCTATAACCAATCCGAACAGAAAGTTGACGGCAGCGCTTATTATAAGCAAAAAAACGCAAAGCGGCTCGCCCCAGGCATAAAAAATAAGTGAAAATGCAAGCAAGACCATATTTCTGTAATAAATGCGCTTTGTCGCGGCATAACAGATAACGCAAAGAGGCAGAAAGAAATAGAGAAAGAAAAGACTTGAAAATACCATTTTGTCAGCTCCAATACATATTTTTTTCTTTTGTTCATTTATCTTTTGTTTTAATTTTTATATAATTAAATTTTACAGATAATTTTTGCCGTTTTTAACAATTATGCACATACAAAAGTATGAAAATTAACAAAAATATTGCTTATTTCAACATAATTTATTTGAAATTTGGGTCAAATTAACTATAAAATTCAACTATAATAACATTATACAACATAAATATCGTCCTTGCAATACCGCTTAAAAATTTTCGCAAAATATACAATTTTCGATTAAATATTACAGAAAAAGGAGTGACATTTGCCACTCCTTAAAAATATCATATTATTTTTTGTTTAACTTTCACAAATTATTGATTATCCGTTTTCTCAGCGTTCTCGTCGCTGATAATTCCTTTCAAGCCTGCGGCAAGACCGGCAATGCTCTGAATTTCACTTGGAATGATGATTTTTGTAGCTCTTCCGTTCGCAACGTTCGGAAACGCCTCGATAGCCTTGAATTTAAGCACCGTTTCAGTCGGAGCAGCCTGATTAAGTCTTTCAAGCGACTCAGCCTTTGCGTTCTGAACATTTTTGACAGCAAGCGCGTCGCCCTCTGATTCAAGTATTTTCTTCTGCTTAATTGCTTCTGCACGAAGGAGCATCGCTTCTTTTTCAGCCTCGGCTTTTAAAATCTCCGCCTCCTTAGCTGCCTCGGCACGCAGGATCTGCGATTCCTTATCGCCCTCGGTCACAAGAATCTTGGATTTTTTCTCACCCTCGGCAAGAAGAATCTTTTCACGGCTCTCACGTTCCGCTTTCATCTGCTTTTCCATCGAATCTTGTATTTCTCTTGGGGGAAGTATATTTTTAAGCTCTACACGGCTCACCTTAATACCCCAGCGGTCGGTAGCCTCATCAAGAATAGCCGTTATCTGCTTATTTATTCTGTCCCTTGAGGTAAGAGTTTCATCAAGCTCCATATCTCCGATAATATTACGAAGAGTTGTGGCGGTAAGATTTTCAATTGCAGATATCGGACGTTCAACGCCGTAGGCATACTGCTTTGCGTCTGTAACCTGAAAAAATACTACCGTATCTATCTGCATAGAAACGTTATCCTTCGTTATAACCGACTGAGGCTTGAAGTCAACAATCTGATCCTTTATAGAAACCTTTTTTGCAACTCTGTCAAGGAACGGAACGAGAAAATGAGGTCCCGTACTCCATTCAGAGTAAAACGTGCCGAGACGTTCAACAATATAAACCTGAGCCTGCGGTACAATTTTGATTCGTGTTATCAAAATTATAATAATAAATATTATAATTCCGAAAATGATATAGCCCATAATTTCCTCCCATTATTTAGTTATTTTTATTTTATCCTCATAAAGGGTAACATATAATTTAGTCCCCTTTATATTATCAATTTTAACAATGCTTTCCGCCGGTATTACAGAGCCGTCTGAAGAAACGGCCTTCCAATCAACACCGTTGAGTCTTGCCCGTCCTGCGTCAACTTTATTATTTATCTCTTCGATTACAACAGCCGTTTTTCCAATATCCAGTTCAACATTTGTCGGCTGAACCTTAGGCACTGTAAATTTCTTAAGAAGAGGTCTTGTAACGGTAAGTAAAACTATGGAAACCACGACAAAAACAAACATCTGCAAACCCATTCCGAATCCGCATAGGGCAATAATAAACGAAGCCAGCGCTCCGGCGGCAAACCATATTGAAACAAGCTGCATTGAAGCAAGCTCCGCTATCACCATTACTGCAAAAACTACTCCCCATACAATAAGGTGTACGAACATAACTTTCTCCCTTCACTATGTTTATCAAATAAACTTATTATCAGCGACTGTATCCGACAAAAATTTATAATTTCAGACGCTGATTTCTTTATTATTGTATCACAAATCAGATTATATTACAATATCTTTTAAACAAAAATATTTTGCCATTAAAATTTTATTTTTTCAGCAGCTTTTTTTCCGCTGATAATACTCTGTCCCGTCCAAAGATAATCCCATTCCCCAAAGCGTCCCGCATATATAATATCCAAGCTATCAAGAAAATCATGTATTATTCTTCTTGCGCTGTAAATTTCTCCGGTAAACATTATATTAGCGTACTTTTCAGTTCTTATATCTGTAAAAACAATATCCTTTTCTTTAAAAAGTCCCATTTTTATCATGTCGGAAACCGTTTTTTCTTTTATCTCATTTAAGGATACCTTAAGGGGATTATATTTTGAATAATATATCTCCGCCTGCATAGCTGAGCGCCCGGAAGGCACATTATTCTGAGATTTTATATCCGGACAATAAATCCTTGCCGGCAAAATATCTTCATCATAAATATAAAACCATAGGGACGGTGAATTGTGAGGCTTATCAAGTCCCACCGACACCATTGCTCCGGAAGTATAATCAAGCCTTTCAGCTGCGTTAATAATATTTTCCGGAACCCGCACATCGGCAATTGATTTTACAAGAATCTCTAACGGCACGGTTGATATAAGCTTTTTATATCCTACCTCCTCTCCATCGCTGAAAACGGCGCAGGAATCCTTAATAAAAAGCCTCGCAAGCTCCTTTAACGGTTTATAGCCGGCGTCTCTGCAAAACGACTCCATAAAGCTGCCATAACCGCCGTTTAAGGGATAATGCATTTCCTTACTGTAATGAACGTTGGGCGTATTCTCAGTCATTGCTCCCCGCAGAACCTCATCAATTGAAGGCGTATACATTCTGCCCTCAACCCATTTGGTCTCAAGCGACTTCGGCTCAACAGTCCAATATTTACGCGTATATTTTGCAGGGTAATTATCTGCAAAATAATTCCCGTATTGCTTTCTGAGCCATTCGTCATAATTTTTCGGCTCAAAATCCTCTCTGTCTATAAAACCCTTAATAATTCTGATTCTCTCTTCAACGTCAAGTCCTATAAGGTTATTCTGAACGGGATTTCTTATCCAAACGCCTCGACTGTAATTATATGCCTCCGGTTTATGAATAATAAATTCCGTTTTCCCTTCAAGCATAGAAGTAACGTAAGGATCCTTGCTGAAATTTACGTGTGCGAACGTATCGAAAGTATATCCCTTTATTTTAAAGCTCCGGCAAAGACCGCCGGCATGGCTGTTCTTATCATAAACGGCAGCTCTTACGCCGCTTTTATTCAGCGTATACCCCGCGGATAATCCCGCCGGGCCTCCGCCTATCACTAAAACATCATATTTTTTCATAGTCGGGAATATTTCTTTTTTACTTTTCGAGAAACGGCCAAAGGTCGTCAAATTCTGCCGCTTTAAGCGATCCGTCCGGCATCACTCTGGAGGCTATCCTCGGAGCGATAGTACCGAACTCCTCAACCATTACCTCGCATACAACGGGACCGTCATATCCGAATACTTCGTTAAGCTTCTCGTCTATTTCGTCATTCGAGCGTATCTTTACAGCCTTTAGACCGTAAGCTTCTGCAACCCTGCAAAAATCCGGCGTCTGTAAGCCGCTGTCAGGACCTACTCCGAGAAACCGATCATTCATATAGTTATGCTGATTATGACGTATCAGCATATAACCGTTATTATTATAAACAAAAAGCTTAAGCGGAAGCTTATAATATTTCATCGTCGCAAAATCTTGAATATTCATCTGAGTACTTCCGTCGCCGGAAAGCGCAATAACCTTGTCGGAAACGGTCGATAATCCTATTGCGCCTGCCCAGAATCCCATGCAAGAAAGCCCTCCCGATATAATATATCTCTGATTTTCCTTGAGCTTCCATGTCTGCGATACTATATTGCAAACGCTTCCGGTGTCTACCACTACATTAACGCCCTCGGGAGTATGCTCCGATAATTTCTCCGTAAAATAATAGCTGTTAATAATATTCGAATCACGATATTCCTGAAGTACGACAGGATACTTTCCGCGCAGCTCCTTACAGCGATCAACCCACCTTTTTCTTGCGTCAGCATTATAGGAGGAATCTGCTCTGTCCGACAGATTATCAATAAAATCAGACAAATCACAATTATAATTTTCATCAACCGGAACGTCTCTCTTGTCAATTTCCTTCCGGTCTATATCTGCCATTACCTTATAGGCGTTTTTTCCGAAACGGTCAGGATAATATCCGATTGTTGATACTGAAAGTCTGCTGCCCAGAATAAGCATAAAATCACACTCCTGAATGGCAAAATGCGACGCTCTGTCTCCGTAGCTTCCAGGTCTGCCTACAAACAACGGGTTATCTGTCGTAATAACGTCTATTCCTCCCCTGGACGTCACAACAGGAATATTCTGCTTATTACAAAATTCCAGCAGCTTTCCCGCACTGCCGGACGCTCTCACACCAAAACCCGCGAGAACAAGCGGCTTTTCAGATTTCGCCAGTCTTTCCAACGCTTCGGATGAAATTTCCGCGTCAGTCTTTTTATCCTCCGGAATATCAAATCCCTTCATCTGTTCAGGCGCCTGTCTGTTCTGCACATCAATCGGTACGTCCAGCCATACCGGTCCTCTTCTGCCCTCCATTGCCGAATAATATGCCTTTTCCATATGGAATCTTATGCTATCAGGCGACATTACGGCCGCAAAATATTTAGTGATAGAAGATACCATCGGTTCAAGATCCAAGCTTTGAGTACCCTTCTGTCTTATTCCCGTATCCATCTGATATTGCAGTATTTTTGAATTAGCCTGACCTGAAATAACAAACATAGGAGACGAATCCAAATACGCTTCCGCTACTCCGGTTATAGCGTTTGTTGCGCCAGGACCTATAGTTACAAGACATACCCCCGGAATATCGCCGACACGTCCACAGCAATCCGCGGACATGGCTGCCGCCTGCTCATGATGGCAGCAATAAGCGTTCAGTCTGTCATTTCTTTTGAGTGCGTCCGTCAGCCACATAGCCGAGCTGCCGGATACCATAAATACATTTTTTACTCCTTTTTTTTCAAGAAAATCAAATATATATTCTGATACAGTCATTTTTTCCTCCATCATCAATTCGCAGTTATCCAATAATCTTCAGTCATAATATTCTGATAAACAGAATCCTTATCTCCGTTGATGTTCATACTTATTACAAGTCCTGCAATGGTCTCTTTAAGTTTCTTATCGGCAGGAAGCGTGGTAGTATGAATATCCGCATTTGTACATCCGTATTCTGAAAGCTTATCAAGAAAATCACTGTAGTTTACCGCCTTTATTTCAATCGGCTGACTTCCGATATTAACGTTTAACATAGAAAGAAAGCTTCTTGCATCGTTTGCGTTTCTTACACAGAATATTATATATCCGCTGCCGCCGAGCTTTGATATAAGATTTTTAAGAAACCCAAACGGGTTATTATATGAATTCAGCGGACGTCCTACAATTATAAAATCAAATTTATTATTCTCACTTGAAATCAGCGTTTCAGGATTACCGCATATAACCTCGTCGGCAATACTGATATTATCCGCATAATATTTAATATCAGAAGTATAAACTTTTGAATATAAAACATCCGCGCCATAGGTTCGGCAGTAATTTTTCATTTCCAGAACAGGAGTACCGCATTTTACATCAACGGCCAATATACTTTTACCGTTTTTATTCGTTATATCTATATTTTCAAAGGTAAAATTAATATAATTACCGGTATCCTCCCATGCGTCTACCCCAAAATATTTTTCTCTGAAAAATTCTCTGGAGCGTTGACTTATAGCTAATCGTTCAGGAGGCAAAGCTTCCTGATTATGATCATGATGAACAAAGGTATCTCGGCAGAGAATCAGTTTATATCCGGCTCGGCGTACTCTGAACGTAAAATCGTCGTCTCCGAAATCATGCATAAAACCTGCGTCGTATAGTCCTACCGTATCAAATACTTCTCTTCTGTATAACGCGGCTGTAGGAATAAGTCTTATTTTTTCCTCCCATTTAGCAGGGTTACTTTTGTTAAACAAGGCTGCTTTCATCTGCATTTCTTCCGAATTATTAAAGCCGCCCAGATTTTCCTGCTGATAATTGCTTACGTTAGTAGAAGCAGGACATATCATGCCGATACTATCGTCGCTTTCGGCGCAGGTAAGCAGGTTATCGAGCCAACCCTCGGTTACTATAATATCGTTATTAACAACCGCTATATATTTAGTATTAAGTCTGCGCAGAACATTATTGATTGCATAAACGCCTGTAATATTTTTTGTGATACGAATTATCTGTTTTTTGCGGCGCTCCACGCTTTCAAAAAAATCTATTAATTCATTATCAGCAGTACCGTTATCCATTAAGACCAAATCATATTCTCCGCGGGTATATTCAAGTATGCTTTTAACGCAGTTTCGCGTCTTTTCAAGCCGACCATATGCCTGAACAACAATAGACACGCCGTTATTTTCTTCTCCGCATATATAAGCTCTCGCCTTTTTATAGTGAAGCTCCGGCAAAGGCTTTTCAAGGTTATCAGAATTTATAATTATCATTTTCATCTCCGTTCGGTTAAAAGAGTGTATCTGCCGTCTTTCAAATAAGCAATATTTCCGCTATAATCAAGCTCTAAAAGCTCTGTAATTATATCCTCGTAATATTCAGACGATGTTATTAAAATAAGCTCGCATTCATTTAACGCTTCCCTTGACGGCCGCTCCACCGAGCGATTCATTCCCGGTATATACTTTCCGTTCAGGAAAATATTATTATCAAATAAATGCCTTATCCTACTTTCATCGTCATTTATCATATTTAATATGTTTCTGGCTCTTACTCCGATGCCGAAAACGCCTATCCTATTATAGCCATTAATAAGGTCGCTTAGAAGTCTATTATCAGCCTTTTTCTTTGCCGAGAATAAACCGCAGGGCAAAGATTTTTTAAGCCATACGGTTAAATGAAAACCGTTTCCGAAACCTTCCTCCAGATTTAAAATCTCAAAGCCAGAACTGTAAGCCAGTTGAGTCAAGCTTTGCGGAGTAAAATAATTTATATGCTCAGGAAATATATCACTGTATGAAGCAGTATCAAAAATTTTCTGTCCGTTAGGAACATTTAAAAGCATAATTCCATTATCGTTTAAATTATCATACGCAGAATCCATAAATTCTCTTAAATTTTCAATATGCTCTAAAACCATCAAGCAAGTTATACCGTCAAATTTACGGTCAAATACGGTACTATTTCCAAAATACCCGTTTAAAACATTAAATCCACGGTTTTCAGCCGCCTTACATAAACGTCCGGACGGCTCTATTCCAATACAGTAATTATACATTTCCGATAATATTGAAAGCATATCTCCCGCCGCACAGCCTATATCAAGCACGCTGTCATTATCATCGGATAATTTTCGCATTCTTTCAAAACAATTATGATAATAGCCCATAAGCTTTTCAGGATAACCTGAATCCTCACCCGGTTCAGGCTTATAAATTATATTATAATTACTGTAATAGGATTCATTCAAAAATGATTCAGTCTGTATATGACCGCAGCCGGGGCACCTATATATTTTTATATCAGCTTTAATTTTTTCTACAGGCTTATTATAAAAGCCTGTAACGTCAGTAATATTACTCCATATCGTATCATATAAGCCGGCTTCCGAGCCGCATACTCTGCATATCATAGCTATTCCTTTCCGTTAAATTTCTACAAGCTGTCAATATAGCTTATAACGTCCTTTTCCAGTTCATAATCGCAGTTATCAAGGATATCAATAAGCTGTTCGATATTAGAGCAGCTTACAAGAGCGGTTCCTTCAAGAGCATTTGATGTAATATATCCGCTGACAACCGCCGTAGGCGAAACATTTCTCTTCCCGCAGTATTCTCTGATATAATCAAGCCTTTTCAAATTGCTTGCGGTGACAATACGTCGCTTTAAAAACTCGTCTATATTTTCAAGACCTTTCGTTATTGCCTTCTGAAAAAAGCCCTTGCATTGAGAAGTATATGCCATTGCGAACATTCCGCTTCCTGACATATAGGAATATAATTCACTGTCCATATGCGTAGTGTTAGGATCGTCCCACATCTCATACTTGCATTCCGCTAATGACCACCACGTCTGAACGGTACGAAAAGACTCCATTCCATGCTCGACCGCATAGGCGTTCGCCCTTTTAATTCTTTCCGTACTCCAATTTGACGCGCCGATTATTCCTACCCTGCCCTTTTCTTTTAAATACTGCATAGTCTCAATAATTTCCTCTGCCGGTCTGTCCGGTTCGTCACGATGGAGAAGATATATATCTATATAATCTGTCCTTAACGCCTCAAGGCTTTCACAAAGCTCCTGACAAAGATTTTCTTTAGAAAGATTTATAAACCAGTTCTTACCCTCGTTTCTTACTCCGCATTTTGTAGACAAGCAGATCTTATTTCGATTCCCTCTGGAATCCAGCCATTTTCCTAAACATTCCTCGCTTTTACCTCTGCCGTTTTCAACCCATTCATAATAATTTCTTGCAGTATCTATAAGCGTGCCTCCGTTTTCATAAAAGCAGTCAAGCATATCAAAGGAAAGAGCCTCTGAGACCCTTGTCCCGAATCTGCCTGTTCCAAGACCTATTTTAGATATTTTTGTATCATTTATATATTTCATTGTTAATCAGTCTCTCCTTAGGTACGGCATATAAAACCGTTTCATTCAGATTCATATAGCTTCTCAGAAAAAAGCTGTGATCAGGTAAAATTTCCTTTATTTTCAGCGGAAGCCTCCATAAATCATCAGGCTTATGATATACTGCCGCTGCAATCAAAGGCTTATACTTTTTAATAGTTTCAATCGCTCCGTTAATCAGCTTTTCTTCAAAACCCTCTACATCTATTTTAATAAACGTCGGCTTAATATTATACTTTCCGCATATATTGTCAAGCGTATCCGCATAAACCTCAAAGCCTTCCTTGCCTATCAGTGAGTTTTCGTTCAAGTAATTTTTCATTCTCAGGATATCAGGCTTATCAGATAAGGCACATTTTATAACGTTTACGCGGCAATCGGCTGCCTCGTTCATTTTTTCTATTCTTCTGTAATTTTCGGGATCAGGCTCAATAGCTATATATTTTTCATAATTCCCGCTGCTGTTTTCAGTAAAATATCTTAATATGTCTCCTCGGAATGCTCCGCAGTCTATAAATACCTCGTCCGATATTTTCTTATAAATGTCATAGGCAAAATATTGTTCTTCTATAGGAAATGAATTTATGAATGAATCATATTTACCACAGGCAAATTCAATAATATTTTCATATGTTTCTACTGATAAATCATCGCGAAAATTGTTTTTCACCAAATTAAGCTTATCCGCATTGTTTTCTCTCCATTTATCCGGTAAATTGAAAATAAGAGGCTGATTTTTAAACAACTCGCATATATCTGATATTTCATAAATACATCTGACATCAATATATCCTAAATCATTCAGATATTTTCTTATACCCGGATAAAATTTCCTGTTTAGCATACAAACTATAACGATACATTCGGAATTTCTGCATTTATAAGGCTCCGAGATATTTATATTATTAAACTGCATTCCATGCTTATTTCTGTCAGAATCAAAAAAAACAGAGGGCTTGATTCCGTTTTCTAAAAGCATATCAGAAAATACCAAACCGCAGAAACCTGCTCCGTAAATAATGATTTCGCTTTTCTGTAATTGACTGTATTTAAGATCTGAAATCATTTTTTTAACACCTTCACTAAAAGTATACCTGCATTTCCAGCCGGTAGTTCTTCTGAATTTATCTGAATCAAACGAAAAGTCGGACTGAGAGCATTCTCCGAAAATTAGGCGGCTTTTATTTCCGGCAATATTGTTCGCAATCCTCAGATAATCCCGAAAAAGCAAATTCTGACCGGAGCCGACGTTATAGACGCCTTCAGCCTGCTTTTCTATAGCGGCTATCACCGCGCAGGCCGCGTCGTCAGCGCAAATGAAATCATAGTGTTGATTTCCGTCGGAATAAAATTTTATATCTTCTCCCTTTATCATTTTATACAGCGAGTTCTGAAGCATCTGTCTTTTAGCCGGAAACGCTCCGAAAACACTATGAAATCTAAGCTCTGTCAGAATAACGCCATTTGCAGATTTTTTCAGACTCTCATATAAATAAAGCTTAGCTCTGCCATAAGAGGAAAGTGTGTTATTATCCGTTACATAATCCTCTCCGACATTACCGTAAGCTCTGCCGTATTCCGCCTGACTTCCTATAAGTATGATCTGATCAATACGGCATTTTTCCATTATATTTTTTACCTGATTGCCAAGTGCGACGGCGCAAGACATATTTATATCTTCATTATTTCTTTCTTCCGCTCCGCTGCCGGCCCACGCTGAAACGATAACCGCTTTATAGAAAGAAACGAGCTTGCCTGACCGACCAATGTCGCTGCCGAATATATCCCATTCAATAAAATTAATATTCTTATTATCAGTTTTTTTTCGCCCTGCGGCGTCAATACAATAGCCCATATTCAGAAGATTTTTACACAGGCATGTGCCAATCAGACCTGAAGAGCCCAACAGCAATATATTATTCATAATTAAACCAATCGTTCATAATAAATTCACCGCTTAAAATAAATTTTTCTATATATATGATTCCACAAAGCCTTACAACCTGCCGCATAAAAAGAAATCATATATTTTCAATAAAGTGATTTTTATATTTATTCCAATACTCCTTATACACAAATTCGTAATTATTATCAAAATTTAATTGATACATTCTGAAAGTAACCAAAAAATTTTTAGGCTGCCATAATTCTTCATAAGAATACATATAATTCATTCCCAACGCCTTCATTACATTACCGCTTCGAATATTATCAATATCATGCGTTGCAGTGATATATGACATACCGTCTTTTTTTACCTGTTCAACGACTGCGCTGCACGCTTCCCTTACAATGCCTTTATGCCAAAGATTTTTCAGTAATCCATAACCAAGATCGTGGCCGACTTCTGTACTTATATTAACATAACCAACAGGAATATTATCTTCCTTTAGGCAAACAGCATATCTGTAACCGCAAGGCTGTAAATAAGCCTTAGCGTATCTTTCATCATAAAAATCCTTTGTTTCTTCAATTGATTTTAACGGAAACCATGGCAAAAACGTATTAACTTCAATATCGCTGAAAATTTTAAACAAAGCATTCAAATCGTTTTCCGTAAATTTCCTCAATATCAAACGATCCGTTTCAAGTCTAGGTGTATTCATTAACGCCTCCCGTTCTTCATAAAAATAAAGGATGCTTCAATTACAAAATCGTTTACGAGCAATAATAAATAAAAGACAAATGATTCATATACGAACGAAGATTAAATCTGTAATCCGGATTAAAGCTCTTTATGATCATAGGAACCTCCCACAAATCCCGCGTTTTATGGTAACCCGCTGCGGCTATCAACGGTCTGAAATTTTTTATAGTATTTTCAGCGCCCTTTAACGCTTTAATTTCAGACCCCTCGATATTCATCTTGATATATGTAGCTTTTCTTCCTTCCAACGCCTTGTCTATCGTTATTGTATTGACACTTTCGTTTCCAATATCCGCCATAAAGCTTCCCGGACCTTTGAGAGAATAAAAAGTTTCTGTTCCGCATTCGTCATAAACGGCAGCGTTAAAAATTTCAGACCTTTTTCTTATATCTAACGGCAGTCCGTCAATAAACTTATTTAAAAGCTGAAAATTATACGAGTCCGGTTCAAAGCCGTAATACCTTTCAAAAACGCCGCCGTTTATTTTCAAAAAAGTTTCCATACTTATACCGTTAAAGGCTCCGCAGTCAACAAAGCACGCGTCTGTTTCATTTCTATAAAAATCCTTCTCAAAATACTGGCTTTCCTGTGTAATCGTCGGTACCTCTGTACTATCGTCAATAAGTCTGAACCTTACTATCTTTTCATAGGTTTCTTTTGAAACATCATCGTCAAGCAAATCATATACATGAGTTACGTTATCCCTGTTTTTAAGCATTTCACCTATATCAGAACAGGACGGTAGGTTATACGGATCTCCATGAAAAAGGCTGTGACATCTTCTGAAATATGTATAGTCGATTACGTTTCTACAGCCCGCCTCGCTCAGCCGCCTGTGAACACCGCTGTGCCCGCCGATTCTCAAAGTCTCTTCAAAGCTTTTGCAGTATCTTTTGCCGTCGGTATTTATGGTAACTATAACAAGCGCGTCCGCTCCAAACCGTGCGGCGATATCCTCCGGAGAAATAATTTCAAGCCCTTCGCAGAATTGACCCTGCTTTTCCGGCTTGCCGTCGGCAAAGCAGACAGGATAAATACCTGCGTCATTCAGATACTTCAAAAACGCTATACCTGCGCTGCCTGCGCCGTAAAGAACAATCTTATTTATCATATTCCCAAGATCAGATTTCATTTTTTCTATGCTTATTTCAATTTCAGATCTTATTTTGTCAAATTCCTCATAAATACTATCAATACGGTTCATTATTCTTCTCCGTCAAGAATTAACTTTATTGTTTCCGCAACGCTTTCAGCGTCAATTCCGTAAAGCTTATTAAGATATTCCCTCGAACCTGTAACAGGAGCGAATGAATCAGGAAAACCAAGCTTTACAAGTCTTGCATGAGAACCCGCGCCGCCTTCAAGAATTACATTTCCGACAGCGGATCCAAGACCTCCGTTTTTACTGTGTTCTTCAAGTGTAAAAATAAAGTCATATGTTTTCATGCATTCTTCAATAAGCTCCCTGTCAATCGGCTTGATCGTAGGCATACTGTAAAGAGAAATATTTATTCCTGATTGTCTCAGCAGCTCCGCAGCCCTGACGCCGTCCTTCAGCATAGTTCCAGCAGCAAACAAAACCGCCCTTTCTCCTTTATTCATTTCTATTGCCTTACCGATTTTAAAATCTACAGGTCCGCTATGCACCGCAGGATCAACGCTTCTTCCGATTCTTATGTAAACGGGACTATCAAGCTTGTATGCGGCATACATAGCCGCCTCCATTTCAATTGGATCGCCGGGGCATATAACAGTCATATTCGGCAAAGACGTCATAAGCGACAAATCGAAATATCCGTGATGAGTAGGTCCGGCAGGACCGTACGCATGACCGCCTCCTACTCCTACAAGCACTACCGGATTTTCCTGAAAGCTGACGTCAAGCTCTATTTGCTCAAAAGCACGATATGTCATAAATGATACAACATTATAGATAAAAGGCTTCATTCCCATAGCGGCAAGACCGGCGCCGAAGCTGACAAAATTCTGCTCCGCAATACCGATATTAACGAATCTATCCTTGTATTTTTTTTCAAATTCCTCAAACACCGAAAATCCGGTATCGCCGATAACGCAGATAACCCTTTCGTCCTTTTCAGCAATTTTGTCGAGAACCCTAACAAACGTATTTCTCATGATTCAAGCTCCTTTAAAATAGTTTCAAGCTGTTCATCGTTCGGCGATTTGAAATGCCACTCCAGACGGTTTTCCATAAACGACGCGCCCTTGCCTTTGATTGTATCGGCGACTATTACCGTAGGAGCCGAAGGCATTCTTGCCGTGGAGGTCATAAGCGCCTTTAGAATCTGTCCGTAATCGTGACCGTTTATTTCCTGAACATTGCAGCCGAAGCTTCTGAATTTCTGCGCCATATCTCCCATATTCATGACTTCAACATCGCTGCCGTAGGACTGAAGCCTGTTTCTGTCTATGATAAGCGCCAGATTTGACAGACTGAAACGAGCGGCGCACATCGCGGCTTCCCATACGGAGCCCTCGTTGCATTCTCCGTCGCCCATAAGAACATACACGTTTCCGTTATAACCCATGCACCTTTTAGCATAAGCCATGCCTATACCGACATTTGCCCCATGTCCAAGCGATCCAGCCGACATTTCAACTCCCGGAACAACATATCTTCTTGAATGCCCCGCATAGTTTTCACCATCGACAACATGCTTTTCAAGATCCTCCATCGGTATAATCCCCTTGTGTGCAAGAACCGTATAAAGCGACGCGGCAATATGCCCCTTGCTCAGAATAAATACATTTCTGTTAGGATCATCGAGATTTTCCGGGCTTATATCCAGAACTCTCGTATATAAGACCGATAATATATCTATCGAGGAATATCCTCCTCCGATATGTGAATCCCGCGTTCTGTGCAGGATTTTTGCAACATCTTTTCTCACATTCAAAGCAAACTGCTGAATATCCCTGTAATTATTATCAGACATTACTTACTCCTTTCATATACCTGTTTATAAAATCCAATGCAATAGCTCTCACGCCTTCACCGGATTTCTGACGCATTGTAAATTCAGCAGACATTTTCACAGTATCCTCAAAGCTGTAAATCGGTCTCCAATCAAGCATATTTTTAGCCTTTGTACTGTCAAGCTTTAAAATATTAGTTTCAATAACATTATCGAGGGATCCGCTTATTTTATAATCCGCTCCGCTGAATTGACCGCACAGCAAATCCGTCGCTCTTTCAACTGTAGCAAACCCGTCAGGTTCCGGTCCGAAGTTAAAGGCAGACGAATAATCCGAATCGGCGTTTCCGCTTTCATACAATTTCTGAATCAGAGCCAGATACCCTCCCAGCACGTCCAATACATTCTGCCACGGTCTTATAGCCTTAGGATTACGTATCTCGGCTACGACGTTCTGCGAAAAACAATCTAACAGATAAGGAAAGAGTCTGGTAAGGTTATAATCTCCGCCTCCTATAACATTGCTGGCTCTTGCCGTAGCAATAGGAATATTAAGCTTACCTCGCTCAAAAAACGACCTGCGGTAGCATTCGGTTATTAACTCCTGACACGCCTTGCTTGTAGAATAAGGATCCTGAGCGCCCAATACCGAATCCTCTTTATAGCCTAACGTGCTCTCAAGATTTTTATAGCATTTATCGCTTGTTACAACCAAAACCGCTTTTACCGTATTTGTTACCCTTACCGCTTCAAGCAGATTAACGGCTCCTATAATATTGGTATCAAATATGTAATCTGTTATTTCAGCGCTTTTATTAAGGGTTGAATGAGAAGCGAAGTGAATAACTATTTCAGGCCGGACCTCGCATAAATAATTCCTTATACATTTTCTGTCCTGTATAAAGCCTAAAAAACTTCCCGCCATTTGAGGCGAAGCCTGTGAGAAAAACGGCGTGCTCTCGCTTTTTTCAAGCGCATAGCCGTATACCTCTGCGCCGAGCTTTTCAAGCATAAGCGACATCCAGGTTCCCTTAAAGCCCGTATGACCTGTCAGAAGAATTTTCCTACTTTTAAAAAATTCCCTTTCAAACATTATCCGCCGCCTTTTTCTCCCAATTCGGTGAAAATTCCTCCCCAACCTGAATAAAAGACGTTCTTTTATTCCAATTGCAGTGCGACGACTGATAACATCTGCGGCACGGCGAATCCATACCTGCCGTATTTACATTTTCACGGTATTTCTGATATTCCGGAGCGTTCCATACATCCATGAAGCTCATGCCGCCGTCATATTTGAAGAATTTAACCGGAGTTGACATACAAGGTCTTACATATCCGTCGGAGCCAAGGAAAAAGTCTCTCCAAGCTACAAAGCAGTCCTTGTGCATATTATCTCCGGCTATATCCTCGCCGGCAATATGCGGAAGCTTTAAAACTATTCCCAACTCGTCTCCAAGCCTGACCGCTTCGTCAAATATACATCTGACTTCGTTCTCCATTCCCCATAGAGTTTCGTGCAAAAGCTCGTTATTGAATACGGTAAGATAAACTACCTTTACCTCCTCTATTCCTATTTCAGCCGCAAGCCTTACAAGATCCGGCAATTCCCTTATATTTGATTTCATAGCGCAAAAAACAAAGTTTATCCAAGGATATTTCAAACCCCTTGCTTTTTTCTCAGCGACTATATCTTTCAGATCCGACGTAATAATCTTCAGATCAGAACCTCTTCTTATTCTTGAATTAGTTTCTGAATTAGCTCCGTCTACGCTTACCGCAAAAACGTCCACGTTATATTTAAATATACTTTCCTTGATTTTTTTCAGATTCATTCCATTAGTGCAGAAATACTTCCTTGCGCTGTGCCTGTCGATAATCTCAAGCATTTCATTAAAATCAGGATGTATGGTAGGCTCCCCCCATCCCATCAGCGTAACCTCTTCTATGGTGTCCATCATAGGTTCAAAGGAACGGAATATATCCATATCAAATGATGTCAGCTTAAAATCGGCGGCGTTTCTTCCGCACATAATACAATTCAGATTACAGGCGTTAGTCAGCTCGAAAACAAGTCTTCTCGGATATGATTCAAGTATCGTTTTATTTTCTCTGATCTCATTTAAATTCAATTCTGTATTTTTTTTCTGCTTTTCTGTAAGAGGCTTTCCCTCAAAAAGCATTTTTGTCTTTGCTCTGATTACCATACCTCAATCTCCATTCAATAAATTTTTACTCCCATTTAATCCACGGGGCTTTATTTTCATCAATCAGGCTGTTCAATATATTCTGATCCCTCAATGTATCCATACACTGCCAAAAGCCGTTATGCTTATAAGCGGAAAGCTGACCGTCAATCGCCATGCTTTCCAAAGGTTTTTTCTCAAAAACAAGATCAGGATCGTCGTTTAGATAATTAAAAATTTCCGGCTCCAAAACCATAAAACCGCCGTTTATCCAACCGCCGTCCTCCTTACTTTTTTCTGTAAATCTTCGGATTACGCTTCCGTTATCAATATCCAGAACTCCGAATCTTCCGCCGGGCTGTATTGCCGTCATAGTGGCATATCTTCCGCCCGCCTCATGGTGGTCAAGCAGTCTGTTAATATCCACGTCTGAAACTCCGTCGCCGTATGTAAGCATAAATCGTTCGCCGTGAATATAATCCTTTACTCTTTTTATTCTGGCGCCTGTTTGGGTATTAAGCCCAGTGTCTACCACAGTAACTCTCCATGGCTCCGCTACGTTATTATGTATGATCATTTCATTTTTATTAGAAAAGTCAAATGTCACATCAGAACGATGAAGATAGTAATCAGCAAAATATTCCTTTATCACATATCCCTTATATCCGCAGCAAATAATGAAATCATTATATCCGTAATATGAATAATATTTCATAATATGCCAGAGTATAGGATTACCGCCTATTTCAATCATAGGCTTCGGCTTAAGATGGCTTTCTTCACTGATTCTCGTACCTAATCCGCCTGCAAGTATTACAACCTTCATAATATTCTCCATTCATTAGTAGGCGCATTGACCGTCAATAATAAATACTTTATTAAGAATAACAGTATCGCATACAAAAAAACAAATTTTATTTACAATATAAAATATATATCGGCTGAAAAGTAAAAAATTAAAGACGGTTTTATTTAATTATCAAGCAAACTGCATGGAAGTATTTTACTGATTTACTATTTTTATATATCATAAATTATTAGCTTATTATTGCCTTTTTTAATTTTATGTGTTAAAATGTAATCTGTAACGCAAAACAGGAGGCAGCAATGAAAAAGAAAAGTTTATTGAAAAGAATTGCCGTAATAGCTTTAGCGGCAATTATAGTTATTGGTTTTGTGCTTCTGCCGATACTAAATCTGAGCTGATCGGAGGAATACAAATGTCAGAAAAAAAAGATAAGGATTCATATGCAAGAGATACTCTTGCCTTCTCTGTTCCGCCGGAGCATAAAAAGCGTCCGCGACAATCTGAGAATATTCAACAACAGCAGGATCAAATGCATTATCAGCAATATCCTCAGGGGCAGCAATCTCAGGGGCAGCGGCCTCAAGGACAACGACCTCAGGGACAACAAACACAGGGACAGCGGCCTCAGGGACAGCGACCTCAAGGACAGCGGCCTCAAGGGCAACGACCTCAGGGACAACGACCTCAAGGACAGCGGCCTCAAGGACAGCGGCCTCAAGGGCAACGACCTCAAGGGCAACGACAAACGCCTAAAAAAAATTCTCAGCAATATTCGGCCTCTTCAAAGCAAAAAGCTAATAAAAGGCGTAAAAAAGGCGGATGCCTTAGTAAAATCTTATTCTCACTGCTCGGCATTGTGGTCGTCATATTCATTATATATTCAGTAATTTCTTTATCACTAATAAGCAAGGTAAACGTTGTTGAAAACGGAGAAAGAAACGAGCCCAGCCACTCTCTTTACACTTCGCCGTCCGTAAGAAATATTCTTCTTATAGGCACGGATTCAAGAGGAGAAGACAGAGGAAGATCCGATTCAATGATACTTATGTCAATAAACAGCAAATCAAATAAAATTTCATTGGTATCATTAATGCGAGACACATATGTCCAGATCCCCGGTTATGGCGGAGACAAGCTAAACGCTGCATATTCATACGGAGGTCCGGAGCTTCTTATGGACACTATAGAAGAAAATCTGTATATTAAAATAGACGATTATTTCACAGTGAATTTTATCTCCTTCGCCAATATTGTAGACGCTGTCGGAGGGGTAGAGATTAAAGTAAACGAGGACGAGGCGGACGCCATAAACGTTCTCCTTGACAGTCCGGAAGGAAAAACTCTTTTCGGGACGCCGGATGAAAGCGACTACTTAAACGGAGCCGGAACCTATAAGCTTAATGGAAAACAAGCGCTCTGCTATTCACGTTTAAGATATGTGGGAAATGCTGATTTTGAAAGAACTGAAAGACAACGAACCGTCTTGACTGAAATAATTAAAAGCGCAGCGGTCATGAATCCGTTCAAGCTTGGAAGCGCGGCTAAGGACGTTCTTCCGTCAATGAACACTAATATGAGCAAATTAAGCATGTATCTGCTGTCCCTTCGCGCCCCTGCTCTTATCATGGGTTACGATATTGAAACCCTTAGAATACCGGCCGAGGACACCTACTGGGGATCTACAATAGACGATCAATCTGTACTCGAAATTGATGTCGAGGCAAATCTTGATATAATCGAAAAGGAGTTATATTAAATAAAAATGCTGTTGGGGCGTCCTCCGTAAAGGAAGGCGCCCCAAGGCTTTGTATCTCAAATAAAATATTATTGCGTTTAAACAGTGCAACGGATTTAATTTTTTTATTTTCGCAAATCGGACATAATGCCCGTTCCTCATCATTCATCCCTATATTACCCATTCATTTCAACAGCTCATCCGTTAAGCGTAGAATTTCTGGCGCAAGGCGTTCCCGTTCTTTTTTCGTGATACGAACATACAAAGGATAAGATATGCCTACCCCTATAAGTCCGATAATGCCCACAACTATACCAACCGTAAAGAGTGTATCTCCCCACACCATACAGCAGCTCATACCAAAACCCAAAATCAAAGAGCTGATAATGCCGACTACCAAGGACACAATCGTTCCTTTTCTTGTAACGCTTGCGTCTAAACGACGCAGTTGTTCCATTTTGTTTTCTTCTTTCGGAGAGTATTTCTCCCGAATTTGTTTTATTTCGGCTCTGTCTTTTGCCGAATAGGTATAATTGTATTGATTTTCATTATTCATTTTAGGAACTCTCCTTTTCAAGTTGATGTAATTGTTTTGTAGAATGATCAATCATATAAATTGCCATAGCAAGTACGATTACACACACCGCCGCCCCTGTGCAGGCAGTCATAATCTTTCTGAAATTTGGACTGTTTCCCTCGCCAAAGGCTGTAAACATAGCTGTTTCAAGAGATAACATTGACACAAAGGCTGCCACAAGGTTGATTATCTTTGAAGCAGATATAACAGGACTGTTATATTTTCTGTATCGAATCAAATTAACTACGGCAGTTGTAAAGACAGTAAAAGTATAGGCTGCCATTGAGATAGTCATGATATAGTGATAAGTAAAGCCTTTATTTTGACTTACTATATAAAACGCAATAACAGATAAGGTAATATTCATCAGCAGTAAAATAATTCCGCATAAACGGTAATTTAAGTATTCCCTATAAAGATTTTTACCAAGGCTCTCATTCCGACTGTTCTTTAAAAGTAAAAAACGCATTGCAGCAAGCAGTAAGTAATAACCCGACAAAGCGTAAAACCATACGGAATGGTTGATGAAACCAAGTCCAAGCTGCATTACGGCATATAAAACATTTATCATAAAAGAGCCGTACAGGGATATTTTTACACGCAAGGCTGCATCTGAAAAATATAGTACAGCATATTTGTTTTCCTGCTTTATTGCCCTCGCTTTTTTATAAAGAGCGGGCGCTTTCGCACAAAGCACGGTCATCGTATAAGCTGACAAACCGTATGCTGCATACTGCACAGCGGAAACAGGCTTTTTTTCCGTAAAAGCGTATAGCAGCATAACTGCCGAAACAGGTATAAGCAATAATATAACAGCAGTATGCGGAAATAGTATTTTAAAAATAAGTCGTTTCAGCTTTATCATTTATTACCCTCCGCATTTTTACCGTAAATGTGCTGCCTTTACCCACCTCGCTCGAAACAGATATTTCACTCCCCGTAATATCAACAATGCGTTTGACAAGCGCAAGTCCCAAGCCGTTGCCTTGTGAAGCGTGAGAAGTGTCGCCCTGATAGAACTTATCAAAAATATGCGTTCCCACTTCTTTTGATATGCCGCAGCCCGTATCTGTTATAGTCACGACAGCATTATCATTTTCCGCAGTCAGTGAAAGTGAAACGCAACCGCCTTTTTCGGTAAACTTAATAGCATTTGAAAATAGATTGTTCCATACAAGGCTCATCATTTCCCTGTCGGATTTTACCATAATGCTGTCCGCCATATCCGTGCCGATTTCAATACCTTTTTTCTCCCACAATTCTTCAAAACCAAGCAGACATTCGCAAAGCTGCTCACCTAAGTCGTAAACAGAAGTTTCGGGGAATATTTGCTGATTATCGAGCTTATTCAGCTTCAAAATATTTGAAATCAAATCATTCAAACGATGCGTAGCCCCCGTTATAGCTTTTGCATACTCTTTTCTCTTTTCTTCGGGCAGGTCTTTCTGTGAAAGCAAAGTTGCATAATTTTGAATCACTGTAAGCGGCGTTTTGATTTCGTGCGATACATTAGCTGCAAAATCAGTACGCAGCGTCTCAATGCTCGACAATTCCTCCGCCATTTTATTGAAGCAGTTAATAATTTCATTGAATGTATTATCTGTCATAAAGCCGTCAGCTTCGGGAATACGCACGGAAAAATCACCTTGCACAATTTTATCCGCTGCTTTCATAATTTGATTTAATGGCTTGATTACAGTAAATTTTCTTCGGATATTATCTATAATCGTGAAAAGAAGCGTCAATAGAATCACATTTCCAAAAGTCAGTTTGGCAGCGATATCTATATTTTCCGCTGTATAGGTAATTCCCATATTAGAAGAAAACACATTCAAGAACAAGGACATACAGCAGGTAACGGTAACGGAGATCAGCGAAAAAAACATAAAATATTTCCATATTAAACGCAAAACTCTTTGAAAGGTATTCTTTTTCATTTGATTACCGCCTTGTATCCAAGTCCGTGAACGGTTACGATTTCAAAATCATCACACCCCGAAAATTTATCACGAAGCTTCGTCATATACACATCCACCGTCCTCGGTCCCGACGAAGTATCGCTGTCCCAAAACTCATCCATAAGCTGGGAACGGGTAAAGGTTTTTTTCGGATAAGAAAGAAGCTTATATAAAAGATTAAATTCTCGCACTGTCAAAGAGATTTCTTCTTCACCCAAACAGGCGGAGCGTTCCTCTGCGTTTAATATAAGATTGCCAACCGTCAATTTTTTACTCACTGCGATTTTGGCTCTGCGTAGTAATGCTCCAATTCTGAGAAGCAGTTCGTCAAGGTCAATCGGCTTTACCATATAATCATCAATACCCACACGGAAGCCACGCTGTTTGGAAGCGAAGTCATCACGGGCGGTCATAAAAAGAATAGGAATTTCCTCATTCAGTTCACGCACCGTTTTTGCAAACTCAAATCCATCAATCTGCGGCATCATAATATCTGAAATTATCATATCGAAAACCGTTCCGCCGTACATTGCGTCATAGGCTTCATTTGCTGAAAGACAACCGAGTGTTTCATACCCGTTTTGACCAAGATATGCACAAACAGTGCGATTCAGCTCTTTGTCATCCTCTACAACTAATATTTTGAACATAGCGCCTACCTCCTCGCACAGTTTTAATGTATTATAGCATACAAATGTTAAAGTTTTGTTTGTGTTTTCAAAAAGCAGGAAAGAAAGCGGAGTAAAACCCCACTTTCTTTTCATTTATTTACATTTCTTTTGATTATAATGCCGACGGCAACCGCCGCAGCCGTTGCAACTGTTGCACCAATCCCGATAATCCACTTCATCATTAACAAAACCTCTTTATCTTTCTCTATCACTCTATCCCGCCATTATATCAAAATCAGCCGTTTTTCTGTGTCAGACGAACTTTTGCTTCTTCAACAGTTTCTACATCTTTGGTTAAAAAGTGATCAACGAATTTATCTGATATTGCATTGAACTCATTGACAACACCATTTTCAATCTTTTTGTATCCTCCAACAACACCATTTTCAATTTTCTTATATCCACCCACAACGCCTTCTGCGATTTTGGCATTTACAGCTACTAATTTTGACTTTGCCATTTTTTCACCTCATTAACCTTTCATAATTTTATCGCTGATAGCGATGATTTTATTTGCGTACTTTTTGCGGCGACTGTCAAGTATGCCCTTGTAAATAGGATAGTTCACGATTGCCATAAGCATACCAACAATACCGATAACTATACTGGGAAACATCGGTTTTTCAATTCCGACAGTTGTTCCAATATCGGTCATAATGAGACTCATGCCGCTGCCCATAATCAAAGCGCCGATAGAACCGAACACATAGGAGAAGATGTTAGCAGGCTTTTTCACCTTGCCGTCCAACTTCTTCAACTCGTCAAGCTGAGTATGTTCCTTTTCGACATACTGTGTACGTATTTTCTGAACGAGAAATTCCTGGTCATTTTTGTTCATAGTGAAATACCTCTTTCTTTTATTTGATATCTGTATTTTATCGCCCTAATGTTTTTGAAAATTTTAAGTTATGTTAAAGAAATATTAAAATGAAGTTTTAAAAAAGAACAGCAGAGATTTCTCTCTGCCGCCTCGTCTTATAAATAAATGATTTCCCGCTCCCCCGGACAAGCCCGTATGTTATACACCACCATTTGGTCGTTCGCCTTTAACTGTCCGATAACTCCCTGCATTCCTGCCATTCTTAACCGGCTGAAAAAACATTTCTTCCGCCTGCTCCTCAATATCAGCAGGATAGTTGTCAACCTGCAAGATGTCGGCAGATTGACATAAAACACTCGATTATGCTCTTTAATGTATCGCAGACGTCACCGTTCCCAAATACCGGGCGAGTAATAATCGTCCTGTTTTTCATATACCAAAGACCGTCCTTCTCATCGTAAATATGCCTTTCCATTATGTAATCTTCCAAATATATTGATTTTCCTACAATTTTAATCATATCGGCTGATTACAAAGCCGAAGGGAGAAGTTACTTCCTTATGCAGCTTCTCCCAAAGTGTCTTTTTATTTATAGTCATCTACATCAAATACCAGGTTTTTGAAATAATATCGACGGTCATCATCAGTTATTTTACGGATAACCCTTGCAGGATTTCCGACTGCAATAGAATTATCAGGAATATTTTTTGTTACAACGCTTCCTGCTCCTATAACGCAATTGTTCCCAATTGTTACCCCCGGATTTATAACCGCATTCCCGCCTATCCATACATTATCTCCAATGATAACGGCTATGCCGTATTCATAGCCGGAATTTCTTGAATCAGGATGAATCGGATGACCGGCAGTATAAACGGATACATTAGGAGCAAACATTACATTATTGCCAATCTTAACCTTACCTACGTCAAGTATTACCGTATTAAAATTCGCGAAAAAATTATCTCCAATTTCAATGTTTTTGCCGTAATCACAGTAAAAGGGCGGTCTTATAGTAATATTCTTTCCGGCTTTCCCAAGAATTTCTCTGATAAGCTTTTCTGCGCCTGCGGTATCGTTCGGCGGAAGACTGTTATACCGATATGTTTTCAAGGCATTTTCCATGCTTTCTTCAGGAAGACCGTCCATCCACGCTTTATATGGAAGACCGGCCAGCATTCTTTCTTTTTGATTCATATATAAACCTCTGTTAAAGCTTTCTTTTTTCTTCCTCAAGAGCCTTAATCAAATCGTCTATCGAATTTATATTGTCCTTACCCGTCTGCGTCCTTTTTTGTGCGGTATTTTTTCTGACGGGTTTTTGTGAAACTCCTGAATTTTGCTGCTGTGGCTTTACCGCTTTAAACGCCGATGTCCTACCGGATATATCAGGTTCTACAGCTTTTTGCGCATTAACATCCTGATTTTCGTTTTTCTGGCTTAAAGCCGCCTTAATCGCCGCCAGCTTTTCGCTCACGTCGGGATTAGCGTTTTCGGGAACAAGAGTGGACTTTCTCATTACCGGAGCGTTAGGCTTTTCATCAACAGCCGCCTTGAATCTCTCTACGGCAGCCTTCGGAACCGTCTGATCCATATGTTCAGAACGTTTTTTATCAGCGGCCGGCTTACGTCCGAAATTCTGCGCAATTGATGATTTTTTACGTTCAAAATCATCTCCCGGATTAATATCCTCTTCAGGATTAAATAAAGGAGATGTACTGCGACTTTTTACCGGCTTTCCGTTAAAGCCTTCAAATTCACCGCCGCTGCCGTCTTCTTCCTCGTCTTCCTGATAAGTATCCTCATCGCCGTCGGCTTTTCTAATGGAGATAATTTTAAAAATAAGAAATGCCAGAATAATAATGCAGGGAAGAATCATTCCGATCAAAATTCCCGGAATACTTTTCAGAAAACGAATAACAGCTCCAAGATTATGACTTTCCGTCGTACATTTTGCTATAACGTTTTCTTTTGATACGTCCACCGTACTTTCCGGTGAAGAATCAAGCGACGCACGGTAAACGGTACTGTCAGTGTTATGTACTACCTCCTTGATTCTCATAACGTCTTCACGGCCGCCGTTTTTAAAGAGAATAACATTTCCCTCGGTAAGAACCGTTATTCCGTCCTCGGAAGCAATAACAGCAGATCCCTTTTCAATTTCCGGCTGCATCTCGGCAGTTTCCATTATATATATATATCTGCCGAACATTTTTCCGGATACTCCGCCTGAACTGAACATATAATTTATGCTCAAAGTAAAGACAATCGCAATAATCATTATAATTGTCAGAACTACGACGCAAACGGAAACGCCGAGTCTTTTGTTCTTCGCCATATTTTTTTCCTCCAGAATATTTTCTTATTTTATTATAGCATATAAATTTATAAAATACAATTTTATTTTCATTTTTTTCTCATATTTTTTTAACATGAGAAAAATAAAAAATACCCGGTAAGGGAGACGTTACATAAAGAAGTAGCAATGAACCAAAGTCAATAAAGTGGGCAAGAAAAATCAGAAAAAATAGAATTCAGCTTGAATAGGAGTCAAGCCGTTATTATGAGAATGAGGTCTTATCGAATTGTAAAAGCCGTTAATGTACTGAAAAACAGCAAGGTTTAAATCCTCAATAGAAGAATAAGTCTTACGGTTAACTTCTTCCTTTTTCAAGTATTTGAAAAAGCATTCCATAACAGCATTATCATAAGGATGCCCCTTAGCTGAAAAAGACTGAATCATGTTCAGATCGTCCAGATGTCTGCGAAATTCAGAGGATGTGAACTGGCTCCCTCTGTCCGTGTGGAATATTATACCTATGGATTTACCTCTTGCGGCAACAGCCGCATTAACGGTATCTATCGCAAGTTTAGTATCAATTTTATTTGATAATTTGTATGCAATCACCTTCCTTGAAAACAGATCGAGAATTACGCATAAGTAATAAAATCTTCCTGCTGCTCTTATGTAGGTAAAGTCGCATACCCACGCCTTGTTCGGAGCAGATTGATTGAATTTTTGGGAAAAAAATATTTTTGCATTCTCCATCGGAATCCGATTTTGCTTTGTGTTTAAATGGCTTAACAGCGCTCATTTTGGGTAAGTTCATACTCTTCATCAAACGGTACGCTCTGCCGGCGCTGATGTTTATGCGATAATCGCGCTTAAGACAAATTTTCATTTTTTCAGCGCCAAAACGCTTTTTGCTCTTTGCGTAAAGCACAAGAATACATTTGCGCATATGGCGGTTTTCCTTTTCGATGTTTTTATTATATCTTACTTGTACACTTTTTTAGTATATATCCACAAATGAACAATATTCGAGCAATAGCTAAAGAAATATGTTTCGGGACGAGACGGAGATTGAAGCGTAAAAGAATACAGAGCCTTTGCCGAAAATCAAGGCTCTGTATATCTTTTGTATGATTTTCAATAACAGGCTATCTAATCAGCCTATTATTTTCAAGATAACTGTCAATAGCTTCCGTGTCCGATTCATCAACAAATAAGCCGTCATGCACAGTCCCATTTCCTGCGCTTTTCCGTACAAACTCCATAGAGTTTTCAAACTGCTCTGTATCCATTGAAGCCGACTGCGTAAACGGGTAAATATCAATTCCCGTAAGATCGTAGCTTTCCAAAAATGTACCGATAATCATCGGTGCAGTATGCCACCAAATGGGATAGCCGATTAAAATCGTGTCATATTCGTCAACCGATTCGGGAAGATTTGCGATTTCGGGACGTTGATTTTCATCTCGCTCAACTTTTGCAAGCTCGCCCGTTTCGTTGTAATCTTCGGGATAAGGCGTTAAAGGCTCAATCTCCAAAAGGACGCCGCCTGTCTGCTCTGCAATATTTTCAGCCATTTCTTTGGTGTTTCCCGACCATGTGAAATAGGCGACTAAAACATGATTTTCATCAGATGTCAGGCTTTCCGTTTCTGTGGTGTTTTTAGATTCTTCCGGCGTTTGTTCCGATGATTCCTGCATACGTGCAGTTTCAGCAACTGTTGATTCTTCTGAAATTTCTCCCTGCTCGGCTCCGCAGGCGCAAAGAGCTAATCCCATAGTCATAGATAATATAAAACAAATTATTTTTTTAAGCATTTTCAGTTCCTCCTTACAGGCATTCCATTAAAATCTGATATATCTCCGTACTGTCCAAAGCACGGGGATCGGTTTTTATGATATTCGTGCTGTCGGCAACCTCTTTCAGAAGTTCCTTTGTTATCGGTACTGTCGTTTTAAGCTGTGAAAGCTTGGTCGGCAGTCCGCACTCACGGATAAAGCCTTCGAGCGCCGTAAGTCCCGCCTCAGCATTACTTTCACCGAAAACTACATTTGCAAAACGTGTGAATTTTTCCTGTGTATCATTCAAAATATGCCGATAGTAAACAGGCTGAATTACCGCCAGTCCCTCGCCGTGATTGCAGTCGGTATATGCGCCGAGCTGATGCTCTATCTGATGCGCTTGAAAATCAGTCAGCCTGCCGCATTTGAGTATTCCGTTTTCAGCCATTGCGCTGTTCCACATGAGGTTGCTTCTTGCTTCGATGTCGTTTATATCCGCAAGCAGTCTGCGCATATTAACTACAGTATTTCTCATGACGGCAAGCGCCAAATCATCCGAAACATTATATTTGTCTGAACTTCCGAAATAGGTTTCCATAGCATGGCTTAATGTGTCAAACGCTCCCGAAAATACTTGATTTTTGGATACGGTCAGCATATATTCGGGGTCAAGCACGGCAAATGATGCCTGTGTTCCAAAAAGCGGAGCTTTCAGCTTCTTGTCTGTAAATGTGATAACCGCACCACCGTTCATTTCCGAGCCTGTTCCCGAAGCTGTGACGATTGCTCCCATCGGTATTCCTGCCGACGGAAATCCGCCCTTTGAATATTCAAGCTCAAAAATATCCTCATCAAGAGCGGCTTGTGCGGAAATCACCTTACAGCAGTCAATAACGCTGCCGCCCCCGACAGCAAGAATAAAATCAACGCCATGTGTTTTCGCAAGCACCGCTCCCTCCTGCACCTTTTCATAGGTGGGGTTTGACATAATACCAGAAAACTCTATCACTGTTTTGTCCGCTTTCTTAAGAAGCGTCATAACCTCATCATAAATTCCGTTATGCTTAATTGAGCCGCCGCCGTAAGCAAGCATAACCGTTTTGCCGTACTTTTGAAGCTCTGCGTTAAGCGCATCGTCTGCACTGCCATTCCCAAAATACACCTTTGCCGGGTTAGAATAAGTAAATTTGTTCATTTGGATACCTCCGTTTTTATCTGATAAAATTGGTTAAGACCTTTTCATTTGTCGGCTGCGGTACGCCGTTTTCTTTGCCAAGCTCTATACATTTGAGCAGCCACGCCATATTTTTTCCGATATTGTACATCGTCATAAGTCCCTCTTTGTCCTCTGCAACCTGTTCGGGCTGTGCGCCGTAGACATGATTCCAGTAGGTTGAGGAAACAACAGGCATAGAGCAAATGGTAAAATACTTGTTGATGACATCAAACGATGCCGTTGTTCCCGCACGTCTGGCAGACAATACTGCCGCCGCCGGTTTAAATGCAAATGCAGAACCGCAGGAATAAAACGCCCTGTCCATAAATGACAGCAACCTACCGCTTGGGTGGGCGAAATAAACAGGAGAGCCAAATACAAAGCCATTAGCATTTTTCGCTTTTTCTACAAATGCGTTTACCTCATCGTGAAAAATACATTCTCCGTTTTCTCTGCATTTGCGGCAGGCAATGCAATCGGAAATCGGTTTGTTTCCGACAAAGATTTTCTCGGTTTCAATGCCATTCTCGTTTAAGGCTCTCGCAACCTCATTCAATGCAGTGTTTGTACAGCCGTTTTCCCTTGAACTTCCGTTTACAAGCAATACTTTCATCAAAGTTTCACCTTCTTTCAATTGCGATTTGTTGGCTTATGTGGTATAATTCGATTGTTTCAATCGGTTTCTATAATCGATTATACAATGCGGTTGTAACTGTCGGTCAATAGGCAAAACAAAAAATCTCGTGAATTTTTAGTGATTATCTTGTGAAAAGGAAAGTGATACATATGTATACGATGATGCAGGTTTGCAGGGAACTGGATATGACTTATCAGACATTGAAATTTTATTGCAACGAGGGACTTGTCCCGAACGTGAAACGTGATAAAAATAACCGCCGCATTTTTGACGAAAAAGACGTAAAATGGATTCATGACCTTTCGTGTCTGAAAAAATGCGGAATGAGCATACAGGAGATGAAAGAGTATCTTGCTTTGTGCCTTGAGGGGGAGTCAACGATAAAAGCACGCAAGGAAATGCTCGACAAAAAGCAAAAAGCCCTGCGTGAAGAAATAGCAGAGCTTGAAAAAAGCATTGATTATATTGATTGGAAACAGAATTTTTACGATGATGTACTTTCAGGAAAACGACCGTATGTAAGTAATCTGATTTCTGCGAATGAGAATGAATAGCAAAGTGGAACTCTATCCTTTTGTCGATGTCGGTACACATTTGTGTGCCGGATTTTTTAGTTGTCCAAAACGCCGGTTACAACTGAAGACCGGCTGAATGGAATATGATTTTGCGACGACCCCTTTTTCGGAGAGTGAGCAGAACAACGCTGCGGTGAGAGTCCGGGGCAGGGATGGAAAAACGACATTCGGATCAAACGGCAAAATACAACACGAGAACGGCATTAGAGATGTCGTATGCTGTAACGAGTGGGGAAACTGTATTGACAGTTTCCAATCAAATCGGCAGCAAGCGCCGATTCCCCTTTAGTGAGAACCCTAATACCCCTTGAAAAATCAAAGAAAGGACTGATGTTATGAATTAAGTAAAAAGCAAAAATCTTTTTATCGAGTGAGCGAGAAGGAGAAGAAAGCCATTGAGCGCAATGCAGAAAAATGCAGGCTGTCCGTGTCTGAACATCTCCGTCAGCGAGCCTTGGGATATATGCCGAAAGCTGGTGTTCTTCTCTTTCAGCGACAAGCTGGTCCCTCTTTGTATCGTCTGCGAGGATAAAATCACAGCGGATACGGAGACAAAAATTATCGCTTTGATTGATGAAATCACCGAAGAATTGATACTTCCAAAGCGTGAAAAGGAGGCGGTGTGACGTGGCTACAATCGGCTTCTGGCCCGTTAAAAACAGGCTAAAGGAAGTTATCGACTATGCGGAAAATCCCGATAAAACCATCGACAAAAAGTATGTGGTTCGGTGAACTGCAATACCTTATCGACAACGAGGAACAGGAAATGTATGATTTAAACCTGTTTCTGAAAAATGTCCGAAAATATACAAACCCCGAAGAACTTACCGCTGAAATGCTGAACGATTTGATTGACAAAATTTTAGTCCATGCTCCCGACAGGAGCAGTGGACAGCGTACCCAAAAGATTGAAATTTATTACAAGGCTGTCGGCATTATTGAAATACCGGATTTAGACGAGTGCTTCACAGCGAAGATGAAACAGAAAGACAGTAAAATGACGGCGTAGCTTACGCTACACCGCCATTACATAACTTACTTCTTTATGACTACTCTCCATACGAAGGGCGCCCCAAAGCCGGGTATTTTTCAAAAGTGAAAATATTAATTTCTTGATCCTCCGCTTGAGCTTCCCATTGCTGACGCACCGCTTACCGTACCGGTTGTTGCGTATCCGTTATCATCAAGCGTTCCGGAAAATGTTCCGCCGCTATAAATATTGTAACCGTCAATATCCATTGATCCATAAATAACCATTCCGTTTAAATTCATATCGTCGGGCGCTTTCAAAACTCCTATAGTATTTCCCGACGAGTCCGCAACGCTTATTAAATTTCCGGCAGAAATAGCGCCGCTGCCCGTAATATATGTTTTAGACGACGGATAAACCGCCATATCTGAAGAGCCTATACCGAAAAATACTCCTCCGGTATGATTGAACGACGATCCGTTATCCCCAATATCAAATATACCGTTTCCTCCCCCGGTAGGTCCGCAGATTATTGTAGTTCCGCCGCTTATGTTCAGGTTTCCGTTTGAATCAACTCCATCTCCCTCGGCTCTGACAAATATATAACCGCCGCTTATATTAAGAATTCCACTGGAGGTATTCATATTGCCCTGTCCCCAGCCTCCGGGATTAAAATTTCCGGAACCGTCTCCGCCTGCGGCGTTAAGTCCGTCGTCTGACGAAACTATTTTAATCGTACCTCCGTTAATCTCGATATCATAAGCTTCAAGTCCTTCATAGGAATCAGTTATGTTAATCATTCCGTCAGTCACTGTAAGATTATTATCGGCATGAATACCGTCGTCGCCTGTTTTAGCAATAATCTCACCGCCGCTTATATTTATATCCGTACCATGAACGCTGTCATCAGTTGAATCTATATTAAACGTACCTCCGGCTATATTGATAGTTCCTTCTATTACAGTTCCTGAATCGTCTGTACATCCGGCCTTAATACCCTTTGCGCTTACATCTTCCGACGCCGCCGTACTTCCGCTTCCCCAGCTTCCTCCCGGCTGCTGATTTCCGCTCGAGGACTGCTGAGCTGTGGTTTTAATTTTAAAATCTCCTCCGTTAAGGTTCATAAGCTGCGAGGCATGCATTCCATCAGAATATGCCGTAATATCGACCGTTCCTCCGTTTGCAGTTATATAGCCTTTCCCTGAAGACGTATCTGTCTGCGTACTTTTTATTCCGTCCCCGCCTTTTGCTTCTATAGTAATATTGAGATTGCTGAAATCCGTATCAGATGAATTACCAATTGTTACCGAGTCCTTTCCTCTTATTCCGTCGTCTGCGGCGGTAACCTGAATCGTACCGTTATTAATTTTGATATCATCCTTGCTGACAATTGCATCCTGATAGTTTCCGTTGACTATAAGCGTACCCTTTCCCTTCAAAGTAAGGTCATCCTTGCTGTATATTGCCCCTGCGTCATCATCAGCGTTTAAATAAGCTGACGAGCCGTCTGAAATTGTATTTACAGTACCCTTTTTAGCGGAAATAGAGCATTTATCATCGACACTTGCGATATAAATCGGCGAAGTCAATTCGTTTGTCAGCGACATTCCCTCAAGCGAAAGCTCCACAGTAGCGTCAACATACTCTGTTTTATCTACGTCTACTATAATTTGACCGCCCTCCATTTCACCCTTAACAATGTAAGTACCGGGCTGCGAAATAGTTACCACACGGTTTTCGTCGCTTAATTCCATACCTGTTCCCTCAATAGAAATTGACGAACCGTTAAGATTTATATTATTTTCATCTGAAACGGGGTTCTGCATAACTATTCTTCTTACTGCGACAGCGTCAAATACATTTACGCTTCCGTCGCCGTTAACGTCCGCGTCGCCTGACAGACTGCCGTCCAGTCCCACCAGAAACTTTTTCAAAGCGCTGATATCGTTTGCGTTTACTGCGCCGTCCCCGTTAACGTCCCCGGCGAGAGCGGCTCTCGCGGTTAAGTTTTCTTTTTCCATACCGCTTAAACAGCTTGCTCCTGCCGCAAGCGTCAATGCGGTTACGGCTGATAAAACCTTAATTCCGCTTTTTTTATTAAGCATTTCCAAACTCTCCTTTAATCATTAAATAATTTCTGTTTATTTTATAAATTCATTATAGTAATAGTTTCTTAAATTAGTCTTAAATAACTAAGACATAATATTTTATAAAAAAATTCTGTTGATTTTCAACAAAGGAATATAAAATAATCCCCTGAAATAATACGTTATTTCAGGGGCGGCACAATAAGCATTTATATTTATCAAAACGATTATTTATCATATATCTGATCGTCATATTTGTAAAGTATAAGAGTAACGTTTAGATTACCGTTCAGGGTTCTTATACTGTCTATAAATTTTTTCTGATCAATATTATTTTTTAGCTCCAAACTGTAAACAAGATCAAACAAGGTGCCAAAGTCTACTGTTTTTACTCTTTTTAAACGCCACGCTTCAGTATATTCATTAAGAACATTATCAAACAATCCCTGATAATTCAGATTTTCAGGTACGGTAATTTTGAGCGTCATTGAGGAAGTTGACGGGGCTCCGAACCTAACCGCATTCAGTATCAGCATTAACGCGCCTATAAGCAGAAGAAAAACAAACGAATAGCCTATGTAACCCAATCCGCAGCCAACGCCTGCGGCCATTGAAAAGAATATATATGCGATATCCTTAGGATCGCCCGGCACGCTTCTGAACCTTACAAGCGAAAACGCTCCTGCAAGTCCAAGCGCCTTTGAAGTATCGTTAATAAGAAGTATTATCAGAGACACTATACCTGGCAGCATAACTAAAGTCAATACGTATCCCTGCATATAGCCTTCCTTTTTGTGAGTGAATTTATACAGAACACTGATTATAAAGCCTATTGCCGCCGCAGAAATAATACATCCGGCAAATACGCCGAAGTTGGTTTCTGTTCCTACTATTGAATTAAAAATATTAAGCATATATACCGATCCCCTTTTCTTGATTTATATGATCCAAAACAAAGCTCTGATACGCTTTTCCGTATTTTGAAAAACTTGTCTTATATACCCGGAGCAGGGATAGCTGTTCGCTCAACCAGTATGGTATCGAATTGCTGATCTTTATTTCCATCAGCCTTTCATCAGGACGAATAATTTGCCTGCCATAGCATTCTTTTCTTAACGACAAGTCATATCGTCTTTCAGTAAGCTCTCTGTCAAAGGTTATACGGAAATCCTTATCAGCTTTTCCGAAAAACGCCATTCTCTGATAGCTTATATACTGAGCTTCGGATATATCATATTTTGTTCTGAACGCGTCTATTTCATCAAGCACCTGATTAGTTATATATTTATCAGATAAAGGTCTTTCTCCCGTTTTTATGTAACTATCTGCTTCGTCAAGCGTCATAGTAACCCGTCTTTTCGATACGATACCGCCTATTTTTTTCTTTATTTCAAGGAATACCCTGTCGCTGCCGGACGCCGGAGAATAATAGCTTCGCAGACGCAGCTTTTCCTTATAATACGGCTTGGATAACGACTCTCTTATAAGTGTGCTGTCGGCCGTGTCATAATATATATTATAAATGCCGTATTCATTACCGTTTTTACAATATTTATCAGGAATCATATACGCTTCAAGCATTTCAATTAATGAATTAAACTGATACATTGAAAGCCTGAATTTAATTTCTTTTCTCATAAAAGTATTGATAGCCATTATACTTAATCCGCAGATATTGCAGATTTTCCTCCCCTCATTGTTTTTTATATTATATAAAATCTTTCTTAAATTAATCTTAAAAATATGTAAAATAATAAAATCCTCCGGCATAAAACCGAAGGATTAAAGCTTTAAATATTTTTTAGCGTAAATTCTTGAAATACTCGTTTGTAATCGCCATCCATTCTCTTATATAATACGTCGGCATAAGAACCGCATTAAAGAAATCTGTTTGGGCATTTATAGCCGCGGCGTCATATCCAAAGCTTTCCGCAATATATCCGGCGCGGTACTGATGAAAACCGTCGGTTATTATGGCAATCTCGCCGCTTCCGTTTCCTCCCAGCAGAGCAACTGAGTTTTTTATATTTTCAAGCGTATTGACCGATTTATCTTCCGTTAATATCCTGCCCTCATCAATTCCTTTATCAACAAGATATTCTTTCATGGCCTGAGCTTCAGATATTTTTTCGTCCTCTCCTTTGCCGCCGGATACAATACACACAACATCTTCATTTTCATTAAGGTATATTACCGCCGAATCAAGACGTCTTTTAAGCATTCTGCTTGGAGTATTTCCGTTGACCTTACATCCAAGAACTATAACCGCGTCCGGATTTTCGGGCTTGTCCGTCTGTGCCTTTATCATAAAAAAAGTCAGAACAACCGCATAAATTACACTCGCCGTTAATATTGCGCCAACAAATAACAGCAATACCTTTCCGGAATTATATTTCCATAATCCGAAAATTAATCCGATAAGCTTTTCATGAAAAATCGTTGCGGCAAGCAGTAAACCGCAGATAATTATTCCGGCAATATTTCCGGGATTTATTATATTTGAAAAAATCGGAAGCACAAAAAATCCTGCGGCAACGATTTCCAATATAACGGCAATGCTTTTAACAGACATATTAACACCTCATTAATAATATATCATTAAAATGTTTACTTGTCAATATTTATATATTTTCCCCGGACTATTGACTTATAACTAATGATATTTTATAATTGACATATAAATTTTGTTAAACAGGAGTATAAAAAATGGAAGAAAAGATTTACAGGATCCATATGGGAAAGGCTAAATGCGCCGTCGATCTCGGAGACGGAAGTGAAAGAGGAGAATATGTCAATCAGGATTATATTCTTCACAAGCTGGGAAGACCTCACAGAAGCATCAGTCTGATGTACTGCTACTATCCGCTTGATAAGGGCTGGCCGGGACGTGCAAGCGAGGTTCATGCCAGTCCTGACGTAAGCTTTGCATGGGATTATCCATACGACGATTACTTTACTTACAAGGGAGGTATCGGCGGAAATACAAAGGACGAGCCTTTCTGCTATATGCGCGATATTCGCGCTCACGGTCAGGACGTGAACCTTACGCTGACTATTGATCCCCACGTAAGCGACGATCACCTTATCAGGATTGCAGAGGATCTGAAACCATACGGAAGAATGTTCCTGAGAATTAATCACGAGGCTACGGGAAACTGGTTTTCTTTTAATAAAAGATGCAGCTATCAGGAGGTAGCCGACTTTTTTGTAAGATTCTGCAATATATTGAGCAAGCATGCTCCAAACGTATCAAAGGTAGTTTGCATAGGAGGTATAGAAGATCTTTCAAAGACTGAAATGGAAAAGGAAAAGGAATTTGCGCAGACAATTTCGGCAGCCGACGTATGGTCAGTAGATAAATACATGGCTCTCCATTGGGGCTGGCCCTATGACGTTGCCGAGAGAGGCGGAACTTCACATAAACGGGATACCGTAAAAAATACCTTTGATATGACAAAAGCGAGCTTTGAACGCTTCAAGTTTTTGAATAACGGCAAAGCAAAGCCCATGACCATGGCTGAATTCAATGCGGACGGCGATGTAACGGGACCCTATGAGCAGGCCGAAATGGTAAAGGAATTCTGTGATATGATCAAAAACGAAAAGGCCGAATGGTTTACAGGCTTTACTTTCTATCAGTTCCGAGACCGCGGCAGACTCGGTCTTGAAATAGAAGATCCTAATTATCAGGACTGCGGCATAGAGCAGCCTGTAATGAAAACTTACAAGGAAATAATTCATGACGAATGGTTTATGCCTGAAATAAAGCAAAAGGAAGAAATAAAACTGCCGGTAAAGCTGCGCTGGGGCGGTTCTGAAGACGCCGAAGGAATCGCAATTCCCATTCATTTTGAAAAAAATCCTGTTTTCTGCGAAGTAACGTTCGACGACGACAGCAATCTTATGCTGGAAATAAACGGAAAATGGTTTTATAAATCCCCCAAAGCAAAGACCGTTGATTTAATGTCCGCTTTCTTTGAAAAGCCGCTGAATGATAAATGCGACCTGACTCTGAAAATATTTGCTCCTCCGGCAAACGGATTAAACGATCTTTCAGAAGAAGACGGTCTTTTTAACAGCTATACAACGCTTGTACAGCTGCCTGATATCAGAGTAAGATTCGAGCCTGTGGAAATCTGACTATAAAAAGAGCATTTCATAATGAAATGCTCTTTTCGGATATTTATTATAAATATTTAGTCCGCACTTTTTGCCGAAATCTTATCCTCGATAAATTTTCCTATATCTTCTTCGTCAATCCCAAGGACAAATGCAAACTCATGATGCATCAGTCGCTCTGCCTCGCGCATTGCCTTTTCGTCAGCGGCCAGCAGCTTCTTTCCCTTTGAAACCTGCTCCTCCCTCTGTACGTAAATCGTCCTCATCATAGATATAAGCTCATGATAATTATCGCTCTTTAAAACAGAAATAAACTGATTTTTCCTCTGATTTCTATCCTCGCACCATTGCGCCTCGGCATTCGGCATTTCTTCAATCAAAGCGTATATTTCTTCCTTGGAAAGCAATCTTCTTATCTTTTCCTCATAATCGTCAGACGGTATATAATATGTCGAGCCTTTGGAATAAACAGGAATCAGCTTATAATACTCCCTTGGAGTTGTGCCGTCAAAGCAGCGCTTTACCTTTTCCTCGATCCTGCATATTTCATAACCGCCATAAACTACGTAATCACCTATATTAAAACTCATATCAGTCACTTTCCTCCGATCTGAACGGATTTTGATTTATACTACAATATAATTATAACATACTTTTATAAAAATTACAAAGGGATTTTTGCATAAATAAGTTATTAACGCATAAATTTTCTGCATTTATTATGCACAATATGACATTAACCTGAAAAATTCTTGACATTGATTGTAACATATTATAAAATATCATTATAATATAATTTTTCGGAGGAATTTTATGAATTATAGAAAAAAATCAATAATTTCCGTTCTCTCATCTATGGCAATGGCGTTTTTATGCATTTTTCACGTAAGCTCTGTTGAAACTGAAGCCGCTGTAAGAGTCATGCCTCTGGGCGATTCCATAACCGACGGATTCTCAACGGTCGGCGGATACCGCGAGCCGCTGGCTAATAAGCTTGAACAAAACGGCTTATCAGGAAAAATCGATTTTGTAGGCCCTAACTGGGGCGGAAACTGCTATGATCCGCAACATGCCGGTTACAGCGGATATTCCATAGATAATATTCCGCAGGAAAATTCAATTTCAGGAGCAAGAACAGGACTTTCCAGCTTTATAGACTGGCTTATGGAAACGTACCCCGCTGATGTTGTAATGCTCCAGATCGGCACAAACGACATACTAAGCTATTATGACCTTGAAAATATCGGTACCCGTCTTGAAGGTCTTGTAGACTCCGTTCTCAAATACATTCCTGAGGACGGTATGCTTTACCTTGCCACAATACCCTGTATGGACGCAAATAATACTCTTTATATAAACCCCTATTATTTCACGCCTGATTCCATGGACGAATGCGTTGATAAATACAATGAAGAGATAAAAAGAATTGCGGCAGACAAACAGTCTCAGGGAAAAAATATCAGACTTGCAGATATTAACGGCGTTCTTACGAAAGAAGATCTTTATGACGGAGTACATCCCACAGCGGACGGCTATAAGAAAATGAGCGAATATTGGTATGATACCTTGAATCAATATTTAAACGGAGAAGATACGGAACCGACTCTTCCCACCGAGCCGACAGATCAAACCGAGCCGGTTACTACCGCTCCGCCTGTAACGTCTGTTACTACATTCACTTCCGTAACTGTTGTAACAGAACAGACTGTAACTACAACGATTGAGACTACGGCCATACCGGAATCGACTACTGCTCCGCAAACCGTAACTCAGCCGAATGTAACCACATCTTATGCTTATAAAAAGGGGGACGTAGACTGCGACGGACAGATAAATACCGCCGATGTAGAAGTATTGAGCCGTATTCTGGTTTCAGATATAAAATTAACCGATCATTCCGGTTACACTGCGGATATGAATAACGACGGAGTAATAAATGTATTTGATATGATACTTCTAAGGCGAATAATCCTTGACAATTAAATATTATCGGAGATTTAATTATGAAAAAAATATTATCAGTAATAACAGCGTGTATAATAAGCTCGGCAGGATTCGCCGGATGCGTAGAAAAGAATAAAGAAACCGCTGAAAAAGAAAAAGTATACTCTTCTCCTCAATTTGAAAAATATGTTTCCAATACGTTTATTTCCACTTCTAATAATAAAAAAATATCCAATGCGGATAACGTCACCTACAGGGCGTATATCCCTCTTGAGGAATACGGAGAATTTGAATATTGCTTTTATTTTTCCAATACGGTTGATTCCACATGGGGCGACGGGAGAAGTATTTACGCGGGACTTCAGGGCGGTGAATATGAGATTACCAGCGCCTCAGTCGGCGACGGCGGCTCCGGCTTTGAGGACGAACCTGTGAACATGGTTTCAGTTACCTTTAACGAAGCTGCCGGTAAAACGGTGTCTCCCGGAGAAACATTCTGGAGCGATCCGGTGAACGTTAATATACCCGACGGTAATTTTCTTGTATGGGAATGGACTCTGACAGGCGAAAACATACCATGTATAAATATGTCCGACCTTACCCCCTGCTATGCGGACGGCGTATATACAAATGAAATTCCTCTTCCGGCAATGTTCGGCTGTAACCGTGAAGTAAAAAAAACTATTGCCGCACTTGGAGATTCTATTACTCAAGGCTGTCAGACAACATCTCATTCATATAAATTCTGGGCGGCGGATATTGCGTTAGATCTGGGAAGCGATTACAGCCTGTGGAATCTTGGCCTCGGCTATTCTCGGGCAAGCGATATAGCGCAGAAGGGAGACTGGCTGAACCGAGCCAAAAATGCCGATATTGTTTTAGTTGCCTACGGAACAAACGATATAGTAAGCGGCAAGAATATTGATTCAGGTCCAAGCTCCGCAGAACAGATTGAAGAGTGGGTAAGAACTACAGTTAAAGAACTCAAAGACGCCGGATGCGAGGTCATTCTGTTCAACGCTCCCCCGTTCGATTATGATCCGGTCTCTGAAGAAATCAGAACGGCATTTAATGAAAAGGCTCCGCTGATTGCTGATGAATACGGAGCAGAACTATTTGATTTTGCTTCATATCTATCAGATCCGTCAAACCCATCTGCTGCAAAATACGGCGGTCATCCCAATGACGAGGGCTGTAAAATAGTAGCCGACGCTTTTCTTGAAAAATACGCAAATCTAATAGAAAATTAGTTTTACACATAAACAAAAATGGAACGTATTAAATACGTTCCATTTTTCTATTACATTATCAAACGGTAAAAAGAAGATCCGTATATGTAGGAAACGGCCAGTATTTTTCCGGTACGCACATTTCAAGCTCATCAGCTACCGCACGAAGGCTCTGCATAGCCGCAAAAATTTCATCTCTGTAATATCTTGCGGTTTTAAGAACATCGTCTTCATAATCCTTTGACGCAATTCTTTTAGAATCAAGCGTTTCAATAGCATTGCTCAGAGAAACGGTAAGAGCCGAAAGCTTATTGGCCATAGAAACCTCAAGCGAAGCGTCCACACCGACAGCTTTCATTGACGCCACAGTATCGCACATTTCCTTTGTATATTCAATAGCGACCGGCAGAATAGATTTTTTAGCCATATCGAGCATTGTCAGAGCCTCAATATTAATCACCTTGCTATAATTTTCCAGAAGTATATCCATTCGCGAAGCGATTTCAGCCCTTGTATATACCTTGAATTTTTCAAACATAGAAACATATTTATCATCAATGTAGTGTGGAAGTGCGTCTACTGTTGATACCAGGTTGGGCAGACCTCTTTTTGCAGCCTCTTCAATCCATTCGTCTGAATAACCGTTTCCGTTGAAAATAACCCGTTTATGCTCTCTTATCGTTTTAACGAGAAGCTTTTTCAAAGCCTCTTTAAAATCATCGGCCTTTTCAAGCTCATCTGCAAATTCGCTGAGTATCTGCGCAAAGATCGTATTCATCATTACGTTTGTACATGAAATTGAATCCGCAGAGCCAAGCATTCTGAATTCAAATTTATTTCCTGTAAAAGCATAAGGAGACGTTCTGTTTCTGTCGGTAGTATCCTTAGGGAAATTAGGAAGCGCGTCAACTCCTATTTCAAAAGTCTTATCAGAGTTAGGCTCCACTGACGTTCCGTTTTCAATAGCGTCAAGGACGCGCTGAAGCTCGTCGCCGACAAATACTGAAATAATAGCAGGAGGAGCCTCATTAGCGCCGAGCCTATGGTCATTGCCGGCAGACGCGGCTGAAATTCTCAGAAGAGGAGCATATTCGTCAACACCCCTTATAATAGCGCAGAGAAACGTCAAAAACTGCATGTTTTCCATTGGGGTGTCGCCCGGATCAAGAAGATTCTGACCGTCGTTAGACGAAATAGACCAGTTATTATGTTTTCCTGAGCCGTTTACTCCTGCAAAGGGCTTTTCATGGAGCAAGCAAACCAGACCGTGCTTTAACGCTACCTTCTTCATAATCTCCATTGTAAGCTGATTATGATCCGCCGCAATATTCGAAGTTGTAAATATCGGCGCAAGCTCGTGCTGTGCAGGTGCTACCTCGTTATGCTTGGTTTTTGCATATATACCAAGCTTCCAAAGCTCACAGTCAAGATCCTTCATAAAATCCGATACGCGCTGTTTTATATTGCCGAAATAATGATCCTCAAGTTCCTGTCCCTTTGGAGCCATTGCTCCGAACAGAGTTCTGCCCGTTAGCATAAGATCCTTTCGCTGATCATAATACTTTTTATCAACAAGAAAATATTCCTGTTCAGGACCTACAGTTGTAGTAACTCTTGTTGCGGTAGTATTACCGAATAATCTTAGGATTCTAAGAGCCTGTTCGTTGATGACTTCCATAGAACGCAGAAGAGGAGTTTTCTTGTCAAGAATTTCTCCGGTATAGGAGCAGAAAGCGGTAGGAATATATAACGTATTATCCTTTACAAACGCGTTGGACGTAGGATCCCAAGCCGTATATCCTCTCGCCTCAAAAGTCGCTCTGAGCCCTCCGGAAGGGAACGAAGAAGCGTCAGGCTCACCCTTTACAAGCTCCTTGCCCGAAAATTCAAGGATAACGTTTCCGTCTTCAGTAGGCGTTATGAACGCGTCGTGCTTTTCGGCAGTTATACCTGTCATAGGCTGAAACCAATGAGTATAATGAGTCGCACCCTTTTCAACAGCCCAGTCCTTCATTGCATTCGCAACAATGTTTGCCACGTCGTCGTCAAGAGGAACTCCCATCTTTTTAGTCTGCATAACCGATTTATATGCATTTTTAGGAAGTCTTGCTCTCATCACCGAATCGCTGAACACATTACAGCCGAAATAATCTGCTACTGTCTGAACTTCTGACATAAAAATCCTCCTTAAAAATAAAAGCGCTTCAACAGCGGAAAAATTTGTATTCCCGCCATTGAAACGCCATTGTTTCAATTGATTTCTGAATAATTTATATTTATATGATACACCCTTTTTTAAAAATTGTCAATAGCCATATTTTAAATTAGTTGTATTCAACAATTTTAATTGACAGAAAAAGCTTCATTTATACAAAATTATTTAAAATGCCTTCTATAAATAACTATTTATACATATTTCTGTTTACATTCAGATAAAAATGTGTTATTATAAATGGTATGAAGTTTATTATTGAAAGGAAAGATAACAATATAATGAGCTATAAAAAAAGAAGACGTTCAAGAGTAAGATATGACAGAATAGCAGGGGTTGCAGCAGTTTTTGTTGTTCTGATCATTCTTTTAGTTTCCTGCTGCAAATCCTGCGGCAAGGACAGTCAAAGCAAAGACGACGTTAGTTCCTCTATTGTTCCGACTTCATCCAAGGAGGAAAAAAGCGAAGATAAAAGCAGCGAAAGCACAGCCGGCAGCAATGAAGAATCGTCTCCTGACGATACTGACTCCGCATATACGACTGTAAGCGCGATGCCGAACGAAATTTACACAGGAGACCTTATTCTTGTCAACAAACAGCATGAGTACTCTTTTCCTGCTTCAGAAGAGGACGCCGGAATAACTCCGATATATACAATGATTTCAGATAGCTATCAGTGTAAGGATTACGAAATAAGCCTTGCGTCAAAAACAATTACCGCTTTGAATTCGATGATGGACGCTTTTTACAGCAAAACAAACAATACAGATATAATGGTAATTTCCGGATACCGTAATAAGGAATATCAGGACGGTCTTAACGATCCCGATATAAAAGGCGGATTTTCCGAATATCATACAGGCCTGAGCTTTGATCTCGGCGTATTCCCCGATTCCGAAAGCTCTTATTATTATACGGCGGACGGAGATTACGCATGGATTGCTGAAAACTGTGCAAATTACGGCTTTATATTAAGATACCCGGAGGATAAGGAAGACAAGACCGAAATGGATTCTAAGACCTACCAGTTTAGATATGTAGGCGTGCCTCATGCTATTTATATGAAAGAAAATAACCTATGCCTTGAAGAATATATAGATGAGCTGAAAAATCACACAAGCGACGGAGAACACATCAAGGTAACCGGCGGAGAAAAGAAATATGAGATATATTATGTTCCCGCTGATCCTTCGGCAAATACTGATATACCTGTTCCGAAAGACAAATCCTACTCCACTTCGGGAAATAATGTTGATGGATTCATAGTCACCGTTGAAATATAGTCATAAAACGCAGGAACGCCTTTAGCGCTCCTGCTGTTTTTATTTTAATCATGAACATATAAGCTCCTTTTATAATATAATGTTATGTAGAAGTTTTTATTAACCGTAAAACGGTGAAAGGAGATCAATATGCCCAAAATCTTTTTAAGTCCGTCGACTCAGGAATGGAATCAATACGTAACCGGCGGAAACGAAGAAGAATATATGAATCTGCTTGCTGACAGAATGGAGCCTTATCTTCGATCAAGCGGAATAACCTATGTAAGAAATGATCCGTCGAGGAATGTTGTAGGAGCAATTTCCGATTCAAATGCAGGAAATTTCGATGTACATCTGGCTCTTCATTCCAATGCGGCGCCGGAAAGACTTGCCGGAAAGCTAAGAGGTATCGACATCTACTTTTCCCCTTCAAGCTATGACAGCGAACGTCTCGCTACAATAATCGCAAACAATCTTAAAAGCATTTATCCTCTGCCGGACAAAACAAGAGCCGTGCCGACTACGAGCCTTGGAGAAGTGACGCAGACAAGAGCTGTTGCCGTTTTATGCGAGCTTGGCTATCATGATAATGTCGAGGACGTAACATGGTTGAAAAACAATCTAGAAGCCATCGCCGCCAACCTCGTTCAGTCGCTTTGCGATTATTTCGGAATACCGTTTGTCAAAGCAGGTCCGGTTTTCAACGGAATTGTTGCGGCGGGCGGCTCAAACCTTAATATACGCGATTACCCGTCGACCGGCGGACAAATCATCGGCTCCATTCCGGACGGGGCAAGACTTACCATATACGGAGATGTCGGCAACGGCTGGTACGTTGTACATTATAACGGCGTTACTGGATATGCAAGCAGTCAGTTTATAGTAGTCGGTTAATTTTTTATAAAAGGAAAAATAAAATGGAATTTAAATATAGCGACGATAATAAGCGCTATCACACTTTATCGTATTATAATAAGCATAAATTCGGGAGAAAAATATTAAAGGCCGTTATCGACGCCGGATTTACATGTCCGAATAAGGACGGCGTTAAGGGAAACGGCGGCTGTATTTTCTGCCGGGACGGAAGCGGATATTTTACCGGAGCTCCGGAAATTTCCGTTTCCCTCCAGCTTGATTCTGAAATAAAAAGGATACGGAAAAAATTTCCCGATTCCGGTATAATAGCTTACTTTCAGGCGAACACAAACACCTATGCCAATATTGAAAAACTGAAACAGATTTATCTTCCTATCTGCCAAAACACAGAAATTACAGGAATTTCCATAGGTACCAGAGCAGACTGCCTTTCCGACGAAGTAATGGAGCTGCTTTCATACATAGACCGTCATACGTCGCTTACCGTAGAACTTGGAATGCAAACTGTTCACAATAAAACCTTAAAGCTTATTAACACAAATTATTCCCATGAAGAATTTATAGACGGATATAAAAAATTAAAAAAACAAGGTATCAGGACATGTCTGCATATAATAAACGGTCTGCCGGGAGAATCGGAGAACATGATGCTTAAAACCGCCGAAGAGCTTGCCGTTTTAAACCCGGACGCCGTTAAAATACAGCTTCTGCACATATTAAAGGACACGCCTTTAGAAAAAATGTATTTAAACGGCGATATAAAAGTTATGTCTAAAAGCGAATATATCTCAACGGTCATAAGCCAGCTTGAACTTCTTCCTGCGGAAACAGTTGTAGAGCGCATTACAGGAGACGGAGATAAAAAATATCTTATAGCTCCGCTCTGGAGCAGGGATAAAATTTCCGTCATAGGTGGCATAGACAAGGAAATGGTCCGCAGAAATACCTTTCAAGGAAAAAAGTATAATATAAACCCTTGATTTTTTTTTCTTGTTATGATATAATAATAAACGTTAGTGAATTATCAATAGCACTACTGTCTAAGGTAACTGATGGGCTGCTGTGTTAATCATAATTGGTTAAACGAAAGAGGTGACAATCATGAAAGAGGGAATCCATCCTAAGTTTGAAAAAACTACTATTACCTGCCATTGCGGAAATGTTATAGAAACACGTTCCACCAAGCAGGATATCAAGGTTGAAATCTGCTCTAAGTGCCATCCGTTCTATACAGGCAAACAGAAGCTTGTTGACACAGGCGGACGCGTTGACAGATTTAAAAAGCGTTTCAATATGGACAAGTAATAAAATTGGACGGCCTTAAGTCGTCCTTTTTTTATATAAAATTCAATGGAGTTTCAAATGAAATATATAACTGTGAAATCACCTGCCGAAAGCTCGTATACCGAAAAGAGGTCTGAATTTATAGGTCACATATCACCGGCGGAAACTAATGAAGACGCAATAAATTTCATTAATCATATAAAAGAGAACAACAGAAAAGCAAGACATAACGTTTATGCTTATATCCTTCGCGACGGAAACATCTCAAGATATTCTGACGACGGAGAACCTCAGGGAACAGCGGGAATACCTGTTTTGGAAGTTTTGCGCAAAAACAATCTGACAGACGTATGCTGCGTTGTAACAAGATATTTCGGAGGAATTCTTCTTGGCGGCGGAGGTCTGGTCAGGGCGTATTCCCACAGTACAGCTCTTGCAATAGAAGCGGCCGAAGTATTGAAAATGTATAAGTGCTCAGAACTGATACTTTCCCTATCCTATGATCTCTACGGAAAAATTACGTATATTTTTTCTGATTACGAAATCAAACAAATAAATTCGGATTTTTCAGACGGCGTTAAAATTACGGCAAGAGTAAAGTCCGAGCTTGAAAAACCTTTCTGCAATAAACTGACTGACATAACCTTCGGTAAAATAAAAATAAATAAAACTGCTGAAATCTATGACGATTTCCCAAAATAGCTTACAAGTATCAGGTAAATAATATTACTTATATTGTCGAAATTTGCGAAAACAGTGCGGATATTTTGTCGAATTATATGCTATAATGTACTCATGATTACAAAGGAGGTAATTATGAAAATGTTATATGAAATTATAAAAACAGCCAAAAGCTCCGATAATTTAATTTGCTATTTTCTTTATAAGCAAAATATTGATTCGGAAAATATTTCCGCCGATTCATACGGAGTTTGCGCCGCCGATTTATTCGAAATTTTTTCAGTAAACGATGTTTTAACAGATCATGAAAAGGCTCAGGTATTGTTGTCGGAAATAGCTGAAAACTCTGTTTCCGTCAATCGTCTGGAGGATTTTATTACCGATTACATTGATAAGATGTAAAAAATCAACTGCGCTCTCATAATAGATATGAGAACGCAGTTTTATTAATTTGATTTTCTTGATTTAATAATCTTAAGACGTGAAAATTCTTCTCGTTCCTTTTCCTCCAGACTATCCGTTATATACTTAACCATGCTATCATATCTTGGAATAAGTACGTTCTGTAGAGCGTTTGCTCGTCTCTGAGCCTTTTTTATTGCAATAGCGAGACGATAAATACTGTTTTCCACCTCTGCAAGCAGAACGGTTATATCCTTTACCTTTGAAAATGAAACATACGCCTGGTCAAGCTGCGAATTAGTTGAATAAAATCCGTAAGGCACTTCGGTTTTTGTACGTTTCAGCGTAAGCTTCGGTATATCAACTCCCATAACGCTTCTGTAAGAAACGTATATACCGTTTTCCACAGGTATGCTCCTTGCTATATTTTCAATAACGCCAAGAGTTATATTGGCTCCCTGCAAAGCCGCATAAGCCTCCTTATACGTATCCTCAATAGAATCCCGGAGAGACTTTGCCTTGTCCATGAGCGTCATCATTTCTCTGATAAGAATATTGCGTTTTCTATCCATAAGCTCGTATCCGAGATTACAAAGGGCAAGCGTTTTTTTGGCTTTTATTAAATTTCCTTTAGTAGGAAAAACCTGTTCTGCCATGAATAAACACCTCTGTATTCCAATAATGCAAAACGAATAAATGCATTTATATATTAAAAAACTAAAAAAATACATTTACACGCCTCTTCAGCAAAAATTAACGCAGCTCAACCGCTGTTTCAGGCTTATAATGCTCCTTCAAAAGCTGATCGTCAACTCTATCCAGTTCACTTTTGGGTAAGAGCGAAAGAAGTCTCCAGCCTAAATCAAGAGTTTCCTCAATAGTACGCTCCTCATTGAAGCCCTGAGTAAGAAAGTACTTTTCAAAGGCATCTCCGAACCTAATATATTTTCTGTCGGTATCCGAAAGCTCTTCCTCTCCTATAACGGAAGCAAGCGACCTTGCGTCCTGCACCTTTGCATAAGCGGCAAAAAGCTGGTTAGCAGCGACCGAATGATCTTCTCTTGTATATCCCTCCCCGATACCGTCTTTCATAAGCCTTGAAAGCGAAGGGAGAACTGAAACAGAAGGGTAAATACCTGTTTGATCAAGACTTCGGTCAAGAACAATCTGCCCTTCAGTTATATAGCCCGTAAGATCCGGAATAGGGTGAGTTATATCATCGTTAGGCATAGTAAGAATCGGAATCTGCGTTACACTTCCCGAGGATCCCTCGATAACGCCCGCACGTTCATAAAGGGAAGCAAGATCAGAATAAAGGTAACCAGGATAACCCTTCCTTCCGGGTATCTCACCCTTTGACGAGGAAAATTCCCGAAGAGCCTCGCAGTAAGAGGTCATATCAGTAAGAATCACCAATATATGCATATTTTTCTCAAATGCAAGATATTCAGCGGCAGTCAAAGCACATCTTGGCGTCAGTATTCTTTCAATTATAGGATCGTTCGCAAGATTCATAAACATAACAACCTTTTGCTGAACTCCGTTTTCAGCAAAGGATTTTTTAAAATAATCAGCAACGTCATTTTTTACACCCATTGCTCCGAATACTACGGCAAAATCCTGTCCGCTTTCATCGGCAATTTTAGCCTGTTTAACGATCTGTACCGCAAGCTTATTATGAGACATGCCAGATCCTGAAAATATTGGAAGCTTTTGCCCTCTGATAAGCGTCATAAGACAGTCTATAGACGATATACCTGTTCTTATATAATTTCTCGGATACGTTCTTGAAACGGGGTTAAGCGGCTTTCCGTTTATATCCTGAAATTTTTCCGGATAAATATCCCCCAATCCGTCTATAGGCCTTCCTGATCCGCTGAACGTTCTTCCAAGCATTTCCTCAGATAATGCAAGCTCCATAGGCCTGCCTGTAAATCTTGTTTTCGTATTTGTAAGTGAAAGTCCTTTTGTACCTTCAAAAACCTGTAAAACAGCTTTATCTCCGTAAATTTGTACTACCCTGCCCAGTCTTTCAGTCCCGTCGCTCAAACGCAGTTCCGCAACCTCTTCAAAGCCTATGTCCTTTACGTGATCAAGAACAATAAGCGGACCGTCAATCTTTTTCAGACCAATATACTGTATATTCATACGGCTCCGCCTTCCTTTGCATTCCTTATAAGCTCTGTAAATACGTCCGCTATTTCCGTATTATATTCACCGAACATTTCCGGCTTATCATTAGGAATATCATATTTAACCTTTATGACCTTTTCAAACAATCCGGTAGCCATAATATCATTCATCGAAATCTGTTCCTTTAGAGCCGACTGAGCTTTGTGATAAAGAAAAAGTATGGTTTCCATCATAAGAAGCTGTTTGGAAAGCGGAACATAAGTATCGTCCTTATGATACGCATTCTGCTGCAAAAATCCGACTCTGATAACTCTTGCAAGCTCTATTATAAGCTTTTGTTCGTCAGGCAAAACGTCAGCTCCTATAAGCTTAACAATTTCCATAAGCTGATTTTCCTCAACTAAAATATTTGAAATCTCCTGGCGGTATTCCATAAACCTTTCTCCCGCCTCTTTTTCATAAAACGGCGTAAGATCGTCCACATATTCGCTGTAGCTTGTAGTCCAATTTATAGCCGGATAATGTCTCGCATAGGCAAGGGATTTATCCAGCGCCCAGAAGCACCTTACAAAACGCTTGGTGTTTTGAGTCACAGGTTCGGAAAAATCAGATCCCTGAGGTGAAACAGCGCCTATAATTGTAACAGAACCTTCCTTTCCGCAAAGGGTTTCAGTATAACCGGCTCTTTCATAAAATTCCGCCAGCCTTGACGGAAGATAAGCGGGAAAGCCCTCCTCGGCAGGCATTTCCTCAAGACGTCCGGAAATCTCACGCAGAGCCTCCGCCCATCTTGACGTTGAGTCCGCCATAATGGCAATATGATACCCCATGTCCCTGTAATATTCCGCAAGCGTAATACCGGTATAAATAGAGGCCTCTCTCGCGGCCACAGGCATATTTGACGTGTTAGCAATCAGCACCGTTCTGTCTGTCAGCGGACGATTCGTTTTCGGATCGATAAGTCCTGAAAATTCTTCAAGCACCTGAGTCATTTCGTTTCCGCGCTCTCCGCAGCCTATATACACGATAATATCGGCGTCGCACCATTTTGCAAGCTGATGCTGTGTCATTGTTTTACCGGTGCCGAATCCGCCGGGTATAGCCGCAGTTCCGCCCTTTGCTATCGGCAAAACGGTATCTATTATCCTTTGCCCCGTTATAAGCGGACGAGAAATCATAAGTCTTTCAGAGACAGGTCTCGGCTGCCGTATGGGCCATTTCTGGCATAATGTCAGTTCATGGATATTTCCGTCTGAATCCTTTATTCTGCATATTATATCGTTTACTCTGTATCTGCCGTTTTCAGCCGTCCAGACAACCTTTCCGGAAAGGAGCGGAGAAAGCATACAGTAATGCCTTATCAAGGGAGTTTCGGGACAAGAGGCATAAATCATTCCGCCGCTTATCATATCGCCCCTTTTAGCTTCAATAGTAACGTCGTAAAATCTATTTGTATCAATTGGCGAAACGTCTGCGCCTTCATTTATGAACGCTCCCGAAAGCCTTTTTATTTCCATAAGCGGCCGCTCTATGCCGTCAAATATGTTTGAAATAATACCCGGTCCCAATACAGCGCACATCGGAGCTCCGGTTGTATAAACGGGTTCTCCGATTTTCATACCCGTAGTAACCTCATAAACCTGTATAGTAGTAAATTCATCATCTATACTAATGACCTCTCCTATAAGCCGCTTATTTCCTACATAAACCATTTCGAGCATGGAGAATTCATTAGTATTCCTGACCTTTACAACCGGTCCGTTAATGGAATATATTTTATTCAAATCAGTTTCTCCTCTTTTCAGCCTTCATATTTGAAGCTATACTTGCTGCTGAAACTTTTTTTCTGATCCTCAAGAGAACCGTCTAAGGTTTTATCTATTATAAAGCCTTGAACAGAATCGGTAATTGAAAGTCCGCCTAATTTTATACCTTGGTCTATCCTTACTTCGCGTCCGGAGACTTTCCTTAAATTTTCTGCATATCTCTGATCATTTTGAGATAAAAATATAACCGCGTCCTCAGAAAGCTCCTCTGCAGAAACAAGTCTTATAAGATATTCTTCATATTTATCCGATTCAGTAAAAAGCATAAGCTCCCTTTCTACATCATCAAATATAGCTTTTGAAAGCTCTTCCCTGTGACGCAGAGCGTCCATTCTGCATTTTTGTTCCGCCAATGCAAGCATTCTGCGGTATTTCGATTCAATCTCCCTTACGGATTTCTGGATTCTGTTAAACGCCTCCTCAAGCGCTTTATCCTCAGCCCTTTTAAGACGTTTTTCACTCTGATCCTTTGCCGCTTCAACAATTTTGTTTATATGTTCCCCGACCTCCATATTAACCGATCTGGTAAACTTATCCAGCTTATGTGCCTGCATATCGTCCATTTTTCAAACCTCCGTAAGTTACATTTTCAAACCGATAGCGTCGCTTACATATCTGTTTATTGCGTCGGTTATCTGAGAAGTTGCGTGTCGGTCCGGTATCTCAACAATAAGAGGAGATTTTCTGTTAAGCTTTATATCGTAAACAAGTTCGCTGCATAGCCTAACCAGCTTTTCAGTCATAAGTATTACGGCAATCTCTTTATCAACCAATGCTTTTTCGAGCTCTCTCTTTACCTCGTCAGGCTCGTGTACCACAACACCGTCTATGCCTGCCAGACGCATCCCCATCTGAGTGTCAATATTATCGCTGATCAAATAAAACTTCATATTTTATCACTCGCTTTTAAAGCTTATTCAATATCATAAACGAAATAAGAAAGCCATATAAAGCTACGCCTTCTCCAAGCGCTACAAAAATAAGCGCCTTTGAAAACGACTTAGGTTCCTCCGCAACGGCTCCTATTGCAGCAGGAGCGGCAGCGCCTACAGCTATTCCGCATCCTATTGAGCCCAGACCAACAGACAGAGAAGCAGCAAGATATCCGAGTCCCGCTCCGCTAAAGGCTGATTTTATTGTTTCTGAAGCTTCAGCGCTGACAAGTCCTCCGATTGGAAATATTGCCGCCAATGCAAGTACTGCAAAAAAAGAACATAAATTAACTATAAATGCGGTTTTAGCCGCGCCGTTGCTTTTTTTCTTTTTCAACGCATAAACAACCGGCAGAATAAGCAAAACGACCGCAAATAAAGGCAATAGCATTAATTCCAGAATATTCATAAAAAATAACTCCTTATTATTCTATATTTGTATCATAATTAATTTTAAGAGGCTCAAAGGGATGACCGTTTCCTTCGTAAAATCTTGAGAAAATTTCATAAAATTCAAGCCTTAAAACCTGAATTCCGACAATAAGACCTTCCATTCCCATAACAAAAAGATTACCTATAATAATAACGACAGGCGACGCGCCGGTTGATACCATTTCCGATAATATCATTACCACCGACATCATTCCTGCATGTGAAAATACAAATCCTCCTATTCTCACAAATGAAAGGGTATTGGTAGCGTATCCCAGCATAAATTCGAAAACCTCAAAAAAATTGGAAGCAAGGAAATCGCCTAAGCCGCTTTCAAGCTTGAACCTTTCCCCTTTGACAAGACAGCCGAGAGGCTCTCTGAAAAACATAACGATAACCGGTATAATAATAAGAACAATTACATAAGGAGCAGTAAAAATATTTCCCCTGCCCGTAAGCATAAATCCAAGACCAACAAGCACAGCCCCGAAAAAAACAAATCCCGCAATTCCGTTGTTTCCAAATACCGCATTGACATAATCCCTGTGCTTAAAGCCTATAAATATATTAATAATTATTGAAACAAATATAATTGCGACTCCTATTAAAATCGCGCCTATTAAAACTCCCATGGTATTTTCCATTATTTCCAAGGGCTTATGCTCAAATCCAAGCTTTTTATATAAAGGATTCAGGGCATTTTCAAAGCCGAATACCGAACCGTAAATAAGTCCGAAAAAGGCGCTTGACAAGCCTATTCTTTGTAAAATCGCACCGAGTCTGTTTCCGCTTTTTTTATAAATTATCAATCCCAAAAAGGATAATAAAAGTCCTTGCCCTAAATCTCCGAACATTATACCGAAAAGAAGAGTATATGTCACCGCCACAAGCATAGTAGGGTTAAACCCATTATATGAAGGAAGCCCGTACATTTCAACGAACATGGAAAACGGTCCGGAAAATTTGTTGTTTTTAAGCTTTACCGGCGGCTTCAAAAGACTGTCCGCACCTGCATTTTTGGTTATCACAGAAACCCTGTCCATAGATTCAAAATGCTTTTTAAAGCTTAAAAGTCCGGCTTTAGGCACAAAGCCAACCATATAAAACTTATCTTTATAAACCGAAACATATTTACGCATTTCAAAAATATCGTAATGATATTTTAAAAAGCTGAAAATTCCGTTCAGCAAATCGCCGTTTTCATCAATAAGACTATCACGCTTTTTATTAAGCTCAGAAAGTCTTATTTCAAGATCATTCAAATTACTCCTTAATATTTCCTCCTCCCTTTCGGGAGTATCCTTTAAAAATTCAGGCACCTTTATAATTTCAAAATAAAGCGTCTTAAAAATATTATCAGCTTCAGCAATACTATCAACAGGAGCAAAATAGAATCCCCACTGATAGCTGCCGTCGTCATCGTACGGTATAAAAATAAAGTTTCTGTCATCGTAATAGGATAGCTTAGCGGCGCTGTCGCATGGCAGCCTTCCAAATCTGACATTTATATGAGTACATTCAAAAAGCCTTCGAAAATCTATTTTCATTCCCCTTAAATGCTTTAATTGAGTAAGCGCCTGTTTTCTTTGCGATATATCATCGCTGCAAGTATTTATTTCATCAGACAATCTGTGAAACTCAGTTTCAAGGTCGGAAACAGTTTTCTCAAGTTCCTCTCCGGTCATTATTGAAACGCTGTTCCAATCGGCCCTTTCCCAGATAAAGCCGCTACCGGTTTCAATCGAAATTACCCGCTTCAAAAGAGCTTTATACGGATTTTCACCGTCAGGACGGTTGAATCCCTCCTCTCCGGAGGATTCCTTAACGGCGTCTGCTATATGAAAGCAACCGCTTTCAACGCATTTTTCCATAGTTCTGTCAAGATCCTTCATAAGTCCCACTATGGTGACATATTCCATTTTTTCAATAGACACCCTACCGCCTCCTGTTCTATTGCAAAACTATAAGATTTTCCATATATGATACGCTTTTATTATACCTTATGCCCTCAATTATATTAATAATATTATTAAGCTCTACTTCTGAAAGATACATAAGTGAATAAAGACTTACCGCGGCGTCTTCTGAAATCATCAGCGATCGTTTAGCCAGCGTACATCTTATCCTGACAAGCTCCCTCTCAAATTGCTCGCTGGGCATTGTTTCCGTAAGCGTTTCCATTTTTCTGCCGTAAGACGTCCTGGCAAGCATTCTGAGATAATCCTCCGGAGACTGTGTTTCAAAAAGGACAAACTGTTTTTCCTTTGAAAGACGTCCGTAAAACGGAAGCATATATTTTTTCAAGGTTTGAGCATCTGCATAAAAATATTTTTTCATCCGATAAGCGTTTATAAGATTTATTACGTCAGTCTGTACATTAATCTGATCAAGCAAAGCTTTTTTTGATTTTCCGTGAACACATTCTGACGCTTTTTCAATAAACCATCTGAGATAATATGTTCTTAATCTAACTTCGCATTCCGTATAAGGAATATGCCCGCGGCTATCCGTATTAATGCTTTTTAAAATATCGTAATAGGGCGTATGCCTGATAACCTTAAGCAAGCCGTTAAAATCCGAAGCTTTGGCAAGCTCCATAAGATCAAAGCTTGATTTTTCAATAAGATACGCATGCATAGACTCTATATAAACGTCGTTGCTTTCATTATTAAGATAAAGCAAAGCTTTAAGAAGCTCGCGTATCTCAGAACGCACAAGAAGGAAATTAAAAAACGGCTTTTCATTTAAATGCTGAAATCTGCAAAGTTCCTCATACATATCATAATACGACTTATGCAATATAGATTCAAGAAAGCCTCGGTGAATGGCAGAGGTATCTATTGATGATAAGGCCTCGGAAAAATGAGTGTTCTTTTTAAGATATTCAGCCGCCTCTGTTACCTTTTTTCTTGACGCAAGCTCGAAATAATCGCTTTCCCTGAGTCTTTTTCCATATATTGCCCTCGCCTTTGCAACCGTAGCGTTTTCAGCGGATTTCAATTTGTTCACCTACTATTTCAGAAAATATGCTTTTTTCAATTTCAGTATGGTGATTTTCGAAAAAGCTATCCATTCTTTCTTTTTCCAAATTTATTTTTTTATTTAAAACCGATATTTTGGATTCATAATCCGATTTATTTATGGATTCAATCTCTGCAATCCTTTTTTCAGCCGCCGCTGTAATATCTTCGCGGATTTTCTTGCACTTTTCCTCAGTGCTTTTAAGAATATCTTCGCTTTGCTTTTTAGCGTCGTTTATTCTGCCGTCTGCCATACGGTCTATTTCAATAATTCTATTTACTAAGCTTTCCATAGAAACTTCCAGCCCTTCCTGCTTTAGTTTTTTATACTATGCATAGGCGCGGGTATTCTGCCGCCTCTTGAAATAAACTTGGCGGGAGATTTAGTATTTACTTTCATAACGGGACCGCTTCCCAGCAGCCCTCCGAATTCAAGGGTTTCACCGACGCTTCTGCCAATCGCAGGGATAAGTCTGACAGCGGTAGTTTTATTGTTCACCATACCGATAGCAGCCTCGTCCGCAATAATTGCCGAAATGGTTTCCGGAGTAATATCTCCCGGTACCACTATCATATCAAGCCCTACCGAGCAAACCGCCGTCATTGCCTCAAGCTTTTCAAGTCCCAGCGCTCCGCAGTTTACAGCGTCTATCATTCCTGCGTCCTCGGACACCGGTATAAACGCGCCGGAAAGTCCTCCCACGTTTGACGACGCCATAACTCCTCCCTTTTTAACAGCGTCGTTAAGCAACGCCAGAGCGGCGGTCGTTCCGTGAGTACCGCACGATTCCAGTCCGATTTCCTCAAGAATATGAGCGACGCTGTCTCCGACAGCAGGAGTCGGAGCAAGAGACAAGTCTACAATACCGAAGGGAACACCAAGAATTTCAGACGCTTTCGAGCCTACAAGCTGTCCCATTCTTGTTATCTTGAAAGCGGTTTTCTTTATTATGTCGGCAATTTCGTTGATTGACGCGTCGGGATATTTTGTGATGGCCGAGCGAACCACTCCAGGGCCGGAAACTCCCACGTTTATAACGCAGTCCGGTTCACCGGTTCCGTGAAACGCTCCGGCCATAAACGGATTATCCTCCGGTGCATTACAGAATACAACAAGCTTTGCAGGTCCTATGCATTGTTTGTCCGCGGTTATTTCAGCCGATTTTTTAATAATTTTTCCCATCATAGCCACGGCGTCCATATTTATTCCCGATTTACTCGAACCTACGTTAATTGAAGAGCATATATTAGACGTAAGAGACAGCGCCTCAGGAATTGAATTTATAAGCTCCTTATCTCCGGCGCTAAAGCCCTTCTGGACAAGCGCGGAATAACCGCCTATAAAATTAACGCCGCACTCGTCGGCCGCCTTCTGAAGAGTCAGAGCAAATTTTACGGGATTTTTTTCTCTGCATGCAGCAGAAACTATAGCGATAGGCGTAACAGAAATTCTTTTGTGTATTATAGGAATTCCGTATTCCTTTTCAATTCTTTCTCCGGTTTTTACAAGATCGCGCGCCTTAGACGTTATTTTTTCATACACCTTTGCGCAAGCGCTGTCAATATCGCTGTCTATACAGTCAAGAAGCGAAATTCCCATTGTAATGGTTCTTATATCCAGGCATTCGTCCTGGATCATCCTTATGGTTTCAAGTATATCATAAGCGTTAAGCATCTGAAAATCTCCTTATAATGATATCAATATTAAATACGATGCATAGAATTAAATATGTCCTCGTGCATCGTATGAATGGAAAGTCCAAGCTGCTCGCCCAGTTCATTGAGCTTATCGCCGAGGACAACAAAATCCGTATTCATTTTAGAAATATCTACCATCATTATCATAGCGAACATTTCCTGCAAAACGCTTTGTGTAACATCCATAACATTTGCATTATATTCGGAGCATATATTGCTGACCTTAGCAAGTATGCCTACATTGTCTTTACCGATAACAGTTATTACCGCTCTCATAATATTCTCCATTTAACCGCATAAGCCATGCGGCGCCGCCGATTACGGCAGACGGCACGCCGAATTTGCATACGGCGTTCATAAATTCAATAAACGCCTAAAATAATATATTTTTCATTATATCATAACTTTTGGAAAAAATAAAGCAAAAAAATCATATTATCAATTTATTTTTCCGCAGCCATTTTACGTTTTTTAATTGTATTTCTCGTAACCGCCGCCATTTTTTCAACGGTATATTCAGGAAACGACGCCAGAAACTGTATGCTCTGATCATTGGCCTGATTTTCGTCAAGCTTAAGAATATCGAAAAAAAATGCATAAACGTCGCGGTAATTTTCTGAAAGTCTTTCCGCAGTTTCTTTTCCTTTATCTGTGAGCTGAACACTTGAAGAATAATCTGGATTAATCAGTTCAAGCCGGACCATGCATTTCAGCATCCGGCTTACGCTCGGCCTGGTAACCGAAAGCGTATTTGCTATATCTACAGATCGTACAACACGCCGTTTTCTGCTTAACTGATAAAGAGTTATCAGGTATCTGCATTGTCCCGCGCAAAGTTTCATTTAAATCCTCCCCTTTTATTACATTCTATCACTTTTAACATAATATTTCAATAATTTAAATTGACAAAAATAATTTTAAATGTTAAAATACCCTATGAAAGGATAAAATTATGAAAATCAAAAGAATAATTTCATACATACCGTTAATTATCTGGATGGCGGTGATATTTTTATTTTCTGCGCAGACTTCAGAAAATTCATCAGAAACAAGCAGTCTTCCCGCCGCAATATTAGCTCGTATAATAAATCCGGATTTTGAATTGCTTAATGAAACAGATCAAACGGCGTTAATTGATAAATGTCAGTTTGCCGTAAGAAAACTTGCTCATTTTTCAGTATATACCGTGCTTGGAACGCTTTCCCTTTTCGCCTTAAGCTTTCATGAAAAATTAAACGCAAAGAAAAGCATACTCTTTTCATCGCTTATCTGTTTGGCATATGCTGTAAGCGATGAAATTCATCAATATTTTGTTCCCGGAAGAAGCTGTCGGCTACTGGATATACTGATAGATTTCTGCGGCTCCTTGTTCGGTATATCAATAATATTTATAATAACCCTGATTATAACAAAAAATAAAATAAAGATAAATGATAAATAAAGCCGCGAGTGATTCTCGCGGCTTTATTGTTTGCTTTATTCCGTAGTCGGCTCCAAAACAGCGTAATTTCCGTCCGCTCTTTTATAAACTACGTTCGTCCCGCCTGTCTGGGCATTGCAGAACATAAAGAATGAATGTCCAAGCATATTCATCTGTAAAATGGCTTCCTCTACGTCCATGGGACGCATTACAAAGGTTTTATGCTTTATAATTTCATAATCGACCTGCTCGTCCACCTGATCCGCATATAATTCCTTAAAGGCTGTATCCTTCAGGCTTTTTTCTATTCTTGTCTTGTTTTTTCTTATCTGGCGTATTATTTTATCAATGGCGCTGTCCAAAGCGTCATTCTTATCCTCAGCCGTTCTTTCCGCGCGGAATATCATATTATTATATTTAACCGTAAGCTCCAGTATTATCTGGTTCTTATGTTCAGTCATCGTTATTTTTGCATCAGCCTCTTCTCCGAAAAATTTACTGAGTTTTGAATCAAGTTTCTTATCCGCATAATCAGGAAACGATTGCGGAACCTGCATTTTTCTTGCTGTAATAGTTACTTTCACGATATATTCCTCCTTAGCCGGCCTCGCCGGTTATTTTTGTATTCTTATTATATCATACCCGTTAATAGATTTCAAGTACTTTTAATACAAATTGCATAAAAAACATTTTTTTGTATATCCTTTATTATGAATTTCATATAATTATTTATTCCTTTGACTTCAATATTTCTATTACCTCTTTAAGATCAGAAGCCTTTGCATAAAGCATTTCGATTGTTTTTTCATCGGGCTCGGAAAGATCCGGAATCATAATGGGAAGGCATCCTGCCCTAAAAGCAGACAGTACACCGTTAGGCGAATCCTCCAGCGCAGCGCATTCTTCCGGCTTTAATTCAAGCTCTCTGCACGCCTTAAGATAGATATCCGGCGCCGGTTTACCGTTATCCACCATCGGACCGCATATTACCTTATCAAAAAATCCCCAAACCCCGGCTTTTTTCAAATAAATTTCCGTTCTTTCATAATCGGTTGCCGTTGCGACCGAAATTTTATATTTACCTTTAAGGTAATTGAGAAGCTCGTCAAGACCTTTTTTCTTTTCAACGCCGAATTTCTCTATATAATCATTCATAAGACGAATCCGCTCCGCTCTGATGGATTTATAGTCAAACCCATCCCCGAATATTCCTTTAAGCTTCGGTTCTGCAAAAACAGCCGCCAGGCTCCGTATTCCGAGAACATGCTCTTTCTTCATTTGATAACCGAATTTTTCAGCCGCCTCAGTCCAAAAACGTGTCAACAGCTTTTCGGTATCCAGCATAAGCCCGTCCATATCAAATATTACGCCCTTTATTTTCATAAGGTTTACCTCCGTTTCTTATATTATACTATAAAAGCTTTAAGAAAACAAGATTTTCGTTCATACAATAGCTATTAAGCCTATTTAGTTTAATATATAATGAAATCCTGAATTTTCTTGTATTTTATATGCAGGAGTGGTATAATATAAAATATATGACCGCATGCGAATACGACCTTTCAAGGCGTATATCCACCGCGGGCAAGTAAATTAACGGAGGAAAATAATATGAAAAATACGGTTGCAACAATTATGAAGCAAAAGTCAGTTCACGACCGCATCGCTATGTTGACTGCCTATGATTATTCCACCGCAAGGCTGATTGACGAAGCAGGCGTTGAAATGATACTGGTCGGAGATTCGCTGGGAATGGTTATGCTGGGATATGAGGATACTATTTCGGTTACAATGGAAGATATGATACATCATACGGCCGCCGTCAGCAGAGGAGTCAAAAACGCCGTAGTCGTTGCCGATATGCCGTTTATGTCGTATCAGACAAGCGTTTACGACGCTGTTTTCAATGCAGGCAGACTAATGAAGGAAGGCCGCGCCAACGCGGTAAAGCTTGAAGGCGGGAAGGAATTTTCTGATCATATCAAGGCGATTACGGAAGCGTCCATACCTGTTGTGGCACATATAGGAATGACCCCCCAGTCGGTAAATATGTTCGGCGGTTTCAAGGTACAGGGTAAAAACATTGAAGCGGCCAAAAAAATTATCAGCGACGCAAGGGCTGTTGAATCGGCGGGTGCATGCGCAGTTGTTATGGAATGCGTGCCGGATAAGCTTGCAGAATATATTACAGATATACTAAAAATTCCAACGATCGGCATAGGCGCGGGAACCGGCTGCGACGGTCAGGTATTGGTCTATCAGGACATGCTGGGAATGTATTCGGATTTTACTCCTAAGTTTGTAAAAAAGTACGGAAATATAGGCGAAGCTATGAAAGACGCCTTTAAAAAATATATAAGCGATATAAAATCAGGCGTTTTTCCGTCTGATGAAAACAGCTTCAAAATGTCCGACGACATAGATTTTAAACAGCTTGAGAAGGAATGTTAATATTATGAAAATTGTTAAAACTATAAATGAAGTCAGAGAAATAATATCAGAATGGAAAAGCAAGGGGTATAAAATAGGTCTGGTTCCTACAATGGGTTATCTGCATGAAGGACATCTGAGTCTGATAAGCCGTTCATTAGAAAATGACAAAACGGTTGTCAGCATTTTCGTAAATCCTATACAATTCGGTCCCAACGAGGATTTTGAGGATTATCCCAGAAATCTTGAAAGCGACGCTGATAAATGCAGGAAATCAGGAGCAGATCTGATTTTTGCCCCGGACGTTTCTGAAATGTATGAAAACAATTTTTCTACATTTGTAGATATGACCGGTCCTACAGATGAGCTTTGCGGAATCAGACGCCCAGGACATTTCAGAGGAGTCTGCACCGTTGTAAGCAAGCTTTTTAACATAGTCGCCCCCGACAGGGCATATTTCGGTCAGAAGGACGCTCAGCAGCTCGCCGTTATAAAACGTATGGTCCGCGACCTCAGCTTTGGAATTGAAATTATAGGTTGTCCCATTGTAAGAGAAGAGGACGGACTTGCTAAAAGCTCAAGAAATACTTATCTTAATTCTGAAGAACGAAAAGCTGCCACAGTAATATTTAAGGCGCTTAATGCAGGCCGTTACATGATAATGAACGGCGAAACAGACGTTTCTGAAATCATTTCGTTTATAAAATCGCAAATTGAAACGGAACCGCTTGCTAAAATAGATTATGTCAAAGCAGTGAACGCGGACAGCATAGAGCCGGTTAATGAAATAAAAGGCAACGTACTTGTAGCTGCGGCAGTTTATTTCGGAAAAACCAGGCTGATCGACAATTTTATAGCTGAAAGGAACTGAATATATGACTCTGACGATGCTTAAAGGAAAAATACACAGGGCAAGAGTAACGGAAGCCGATCTGAATTACGTCGGCAGTATAACCGTCGATTCAGAATTAATGAAAGCCGCCGGTATCCTTGAATATGAAAAGGTTCAGGTTGTAAACGTTACTAACGGCAGCCGCATTGAAACATACGTCATATGCGGAGAACCGAATTCGGGCGTAGTTTGCCTGAACGGAGCCGCCGCCAGATGCGCCGCAGTAGGAGATATCGTTATAATAATGGCTTACGCTCAGATGAATGAAAAGGAAGCTGAAACATTCAGACCTAAGGTTGTGCTGACTGATGAAAAAAACAGAATAGATAAGATATTTCGCTACGAAACTCACGGTGAAATCAAATGATACTTGCCGTTGACATCGGAAACACGACTGTAGCTGTCGGCCTTATAAATTCCGGAAAAATATTAACGCACGAAAAAATCATGACTGACATATCCGAAATTGAGGTCGATTATCTGGAAAGAATAACCCGTATTATTAAAGCTTGGGAAGTAAGCAAAATAGAAGGCGCGGTTATTTCCTCTGTCGTTCCTCTTTTAACAGGTCTGATAAAAAATATAATTATTTCAGAATTTGGAATAGAGCCTCTTATAGTAAGTAATATTACCGCTTCCGGTATTGTAATAAAGACTGATAAGCCTGAAAGGGTTGGCAGCGACCGCATAGCAGACGCGGTCGGAGCAGTTTACGAATATGGTGCGCCGATTATAATAATTGACATGGGAACCGCCACAACAATATCAATTGTCAATAAGAATAAGGAATTTATCGGGGGTATGATTCTTCCGGGAGTAACGACAGCCTTGAATTCTCTTATAAAGAATACGGCTCTGCTTCCTCAAATTAAGCTTGGCTCGCCGCCGGAATCTATAATAGGCAAAAATACGTCCGAATCCATCGAAAGCGGAATTATTTACGGAACTGCCTCATGTATAGACGGTGTATGCGAAAGGCTCTCCGAAGAGCTTGGATATAGACCTAAAATAATAGCCACCGGAGGAAACGCAGGTAAAATTATTCCTTTCTGCAGAAACGAAATTATAATCGACAAAAAACTTCTTCTAAAGGGGCTGAACATAATATTTAATAAGCACGGGAGGAAAACAGATGCTTAACGGAAAGTCAGTATTGATTGGTATTACAGGAGGAATAGCCGCCTATAAAATTGCAGGCCTGTGCAGCTCGCTTGTCAAGCTTAATGCGGATACAAACGTAATGATGACGGAAAATGCGTGCAGATTTATATCTCCGCTCACATTTGAAACTCTGACAAACAGTAAATGCATGACAGATACGTTTGACAGAATGTTTGAATTTGATGTAAAACATATCTCAGCGGCCAAAAAAGCAGACGTTCTTCTAATCGCCCCTGCAACCGCAAACGTAATTGCAAAGCTTGCATACGGTATTGCCGACGATATGCTTACAACAACCGCTCTGGCATGCAGATGTCCGAAAATCGTTGCTCCCGCCATGAACACCAACATGTATCTGAATCCGGTTGTACAGAATAATCTTAAAAAGCTTGCGGAGTACGGTTGGACGGTCGTTCCGCCAGATAGCGGCAGGCTCGCCTGCGGCGACAGCGGAACGGGTAAAATGCCGTCTGAAAAAACGTTGCTATCCTATATTCTGAAAGAAACGGCATGTAAAAAAGATCTCAGTGGAAAAAAAGTACTTGTTACTGCGGGAGCCACCTCGGAATCAATTGATCCGGTAAGATTTATAACAAACCATTCTACCGGGAAAATGGGATATGCGGCAGCATGCAGAGCAATGCTGCGCGGAGCCGAAGTTACGCTTGTCAGCGGAAGAACAAGCATTGAGCCGCCGCCTTTTGTCAATACAATTAATGTACTCAGCGCGCTTGAAATGTATAATGCAGTAATAAAATATTCAAGCAGCGCCGATATAATTATAATGGCTGCCGCAGTTGCTGATTACAGACCAATAAAAGCAGAGACAGATAAAATCAAAAAATCAGAACAGACTATAACAATTAATCTGGAAAGAACTGACGATATACTTTCCGCCGTATGTAAAAATCGTAAAAAAAATCAGTTTATCTGCGGATTTTCCATGGAAACAGAAAATCTTATTGAAAATTCACGAAAAAAGCTTTATAAAAAGGGCTGCGATATGATTGCGGCAAATAATCTGAAAATTGAAGGCGCAGGATTCGGTACAGATACAAATGTCCTTACGCTTATAACCAAAAGCTTTGAAGAAGAGCTTCCTATTATGACTAAGGAAGAAGCGGCAGACCGTATTCTCGACGAAGCCGTTAAAAAAACAGGAGACAATCAATGAAGCCTGAACAGATTGCCGCTATTGCTGTTATTATTCTTATATTATACTTTATATATAGGCTGTGCCTTTCAAAGAGAAATTCCGGAAGCTTCCTTCCTTATCGAAAAAAGCTATTGCTTACTAAAAATGAATGGAATTTCTATAAAAAGCTGAAACCTGTTACAGACAAATACGGATATGGTATAATTGCTAAGGTCAGGCTTGCCGATCTTATAGAAGTTGATACTGATAAAACAAAAGAATTTGGCAGATTTTTTCCGAAAATCAGTTCAAAGCATATTGACTTTGCTCTTATAAATCCTGATAATATGGAGGTTTTATTTTTAATTGAGCTTGACGACCGATCTCATGATTTGCCTGCAAGGAAAGAACGCGACGATTTCGTAAATAAAGTCTGTGAAAAAACCGGCTACCACCTTATCAGAACCTACGGAGATACAGAAGAAATTAAAGATATTCTCCAAAGAAACAGACTAACATATTAACAGAATACATAAAAAGCTCTGATAATCATATCAGAGCTTTTTATTTACTTTTTAGCGTTAGCCAGCATAAGCTTTATTCTGTTTTCCTGATTTACCTTGGTAGCGCCGGGATCATAGTCGATTGCTACTATATTTGCGCCGGGATATGCCTCTTTTATAACTCTTGACATGCCCTTTGCAACAATATGATTAGGCAGACAGCCAAACGGCTGCGCACAGATTATATTCTCGGTTCCGGTTTCAGCAAGAGCAGCCATTTCTGCCGGAATAAGCCAGCCTTCCCCCATATTGACGCCCTGACTTATATATTTATCAGCCAGCTTTTTTATATGCTCAAAATCATGGGGCGCTTCAAAAACGCCGTGCTCGTTAATCGTTTTGATTATAGTTTTCTGGATCATATGAATAAAGTCGTATCCTATTTTGCTGATAAGCGTCTTTTTATTCTTAGTCTGATAAAGCTTGCCGTCAGCAACAGAACCGGCAAGACAATACATTACAAATTCCATAAGCGCCGGTACTATAGGCTCGCACCCTTCTGAAAGCAGAAATTCCTCAAGATGATTGTTAGCAAGCGGAGAATATTTTACATATATTTCCCCGACTATTCCGACTCTGATCTTTTTTTCTTTGGTACGCTCTATTTTATCAAAATCCTCAAGAATCATTCGGCAGTATTTTTTACATTTAATAAATTCTCTTTTATCAAATATTGTGGTTAACTTTTCCTGCCATTTTTCTCTGACGCTTTCCGATTCACCACTGTGAATTTCATAAGGCTTGCATTGGTTATACAGCGACATTAGCAGATCGCCGTAAAAAACTGCATATACAACCTTAATCAATAACGGAAGCGTCAACGATAAACCGCTTCCCTTTTCCAGTCCGCTTAAATTAAGAGAAATAACCGGAACCTGCGGAAATTCCTTTTTCAAAGCTTTGCGCAGCAAATGTATATAATTTGAAGCACGACAGCCGCCGCCCGTCTGCGTAAGCATAAGCGCCGTTCTATTAACATCGTATTTTCCGCTTTTTAAAGCGTTTATAAATTGCCCGATAACAAGAAGAGCCGGATAGCAGGTGTCGTTATGAACATTTTTTAATCCCTCGTCAACAACCGCTCTGGTAGACGTCTGTAAAAGCTCGACGTGATATCCGTACTTTTTTAGAATATTTATGATTAGCTTGAAATGGATCGGCAGCATATCCGGTATAAGAATAGTATAGCTGCTTTTCATTTCTTCTTTAAAGACAGGATAATCCATAAAAATCCCCTTTCTTTCACAGCCGACGCTATTATTTCTATCGGTAAAATATTAAACCGTATATGAGGCTGTGTTTTATTCTTACTCTATCTCTCGTCCATTGCCGCAACAAGACTTCTCAATCTTATTTTCGCAGCTCCCAGATTATTAATCTCATCTATTTTAAGCTGGGTATATAGCTTACCCTTAGATTCAAGAATTTCCCTGACCTCGTCAGTTGTTATAGCGTCAATACCGCACCCGAATGAAACAAGCTGTACAAGCTGCATATCCGGCTGTGTGGTAACATACTGTGCCGCTCTGTATAATCTTGCATGATAGCTCCACTGATTCAAAACATGAGGATCGGGATAATGACCGTACTGAAATACCGCGTCCTCCGAAACTACTGCCATGCCAAGACTCGTTATAAGCTTGTGTATTCCATGATTTATTTCCTTATCTATATGATAAGGACGTCCGGCAAGAACAATTATCTTCTGACCGTTTTCCCTCGCCCCGTTTATAATCCGGTTTCCTTTGTTGAAAATTTCATTTCTGTAATCGGAAAGAGCGCTGAAGGCTTTCTTAACCGCAATTTTTACCTGAGATTTTTTAACGCCGTATCCGGTAAGAACGTCTGTCATAACAGATACAACATTTTTTTCACGGTTTAGATCAAGATATGGATGAATAAAGTTACCGTCGTTCAGACGCTGATTATTTGCCTTTAAAAGCTCCGGATAATAAGCGACCACAGGACAATTGAAATTGTTATCGCTTTCTCCCTCGTCAAGATTATAGCTCATACAGGGATAAAATATAAAATCGACATTTTTCTCAAGGAGGCTTTCAATATGACCGTGAACAAGCTTTGCCGGATAGCAGACCGTATCTGACGGTATTGTATGCTGTCCTTTATAATAGGTATCTCTTGAGCTTTCCTCTGAAAATACGATCTGCATATCAAGCTCTTCAAAAAACGCTTTCCAGAAAGGAATCAGCTCATAAAAGTTCAAAGCCAGAGGTATTCCGACTCTTGCCTTTGAACCGGAGCTGTTTTTAAACAAATCCAATACATATTTATATTTAAACTCATAAAGACTTTCGTCTCCGCTTGAATTAGTTTTACCGGCGCCCTTTTCGCATTTGTTTCCGGATATAAACCTGCGTCCGTTTCCAAAATTTATAATATTAAGGCTGCATTTGGCAGTGCATCCCCCGCACTGCGCTGATTTCGAGGTATAGCTGAAATTCTGAAGATCCGCGCCTGAAATTATTGAAGATATTCCTTTTGATTTTTCCTTTGCGTAAAGCGAGGCGCCGAACGCGCCCATAAGACCTGATATAGCAGGTCTTATAACGTTCCTGCCCATTTCTTTTTCAAAGGCTCTTAAAACGGCGTCGTTTAAAAAGGTTCCACCCTGAACAACTATATTTTTACCAAGCTCCTCAGGAGATCTTGCGCGTATAACCTTATAGATAGCGTTTTTTATAATTGAAGACGACAATCCTGCGGAAATATCCTCAACAGTCGCACCGTCCTTCTGAGCCTGTTTGACGCTGCTGTTCATAAAGACTGTGCATCGTGATCCCAAATCCACGGGATGTTCAGCCATAAGTCCAAGCTGGGCAAAGTCGGATATGTCATAGCCCAGTGCAAGAGCAAAGGTCTGAATAAACGATCCGCAGCCGGAGGAACAAGCTTCATTAAGCATTATACTGTCAATGCTGTGATTTTTTATCTTAAAGCATTTTATATCCTGTCCGCCTATATCAATTATAAAATCAACCTCAGGACAAAAATAAGACGCCGCTTTAAAATGAGCTACTGTTTCCACAATTCCGAAATCTATAGATAATCCTGATTTTATCAGTTCCTCTCCGTAACCGGTAACTGCCGAACCCTTAATTACTATCCCGGGATTTATCTGACTGTAAATATCCTTTAGCTTAGATACTACTTTATCAAGCGGCTGTCCCTGATTTGAAGAATAATGCTGATAAAGAAGCTTTCCGTCCTCAGTGATAAGAACAAGCTTTGTTGTGGTAGAACCGGCGTCAACGCCCAAATAGGCTCCGCCCTCGTATGTATGCAAATCGGCATATTTTAAATCGTGCTGTTTATGTCTTTCTATAAATTCTTCATATTCACGCTGCGTCCTAAAAAGAGGCTCTCCGGTAACTACTCCTCCGGCAGCTTTTGAATTTTCTATTCTTTTGATAATATTGTCTATTGAAAATTCTTCATTTCCGTTTTGAGCAAACAGCGCGCAGCCTAACGCTACAAATACAGGCGCTTCCTTGGGAAAAAGAGCAGTTTCTCCTTCCTTAAGATGAAGAGTATTTATAAAGGCTTTGCGAAGTCCCTTTAAAAATGAAAGCGGACCGCCTAAAAACAGTACCTTTCCCTCGATCGTCCTTCCCTGTGCAAGTCCGGATACTGTCTGATCAACCACGGCCTGAAATATGCTTGCGCAGATATCTTTTCTTTCAGCCCCCTGATTTAGCAGCGGCTGTATATCAGATTTTGCAAAAACGCCGCACCTTGAAGCAATAGGATAAACCTTTTGAGCGTCAAGCGACATCTGATCCATTTCTGTAACCGTAACTGCAAGAAGGGTAGCCATCTGATCAATAAAAGCGCCGGTGCCTCCCGCGCAGGAGCCGTTCATTCTCTGCTCGACTCCTCCGGTCATAAATATGATTTTTGCGTCCTCTCCGCCAAGCTCAATTACAGCGTCAATATCTGAAAAGCGTTCCTTAACAGCTATAAACGCTGAATTTACCTCCTGAACAAAAGAAATCTCCGCTCCGTTTGCAAGTCCCAAACCGGCAGAGCCGGTCATACAAACCCTGAACGTATCGTCAGGAAATTTTTCGGCAATAATTTCAAGCTGTTCCTTGACAGCTTCTTTGACCTTAGAAAAATGCCGCTGATATTCAGAATATATAATATCCTTATTATTATTAATAATAACGGTCTTGACTGTCGTTGATCCTACGTCAATACCTAATGAATAAATAGCCATATAAGAACTCCATTCTGCTGTATACATACAGCAAAGCTGAAAATGTATCTTTAATATTATAACACAAAATTTTAAAAAAGAAAAGACTTTTTCAAGTCCTTTTAAATCCAACTATTGAAATCCTTAGCATATTTCAGAGTTTTGTAATTTATATTGACATTATAATCATTTAATGGTAAAATATAATTATAATATTTATAGGGAGATGTATTATGAAGCTGGTTAAAAAGATTTATACTTTTATTACGGCAGCGGCATGCTGCGCCGCAATATCAGGCATTATGCCGTTTTCCTCCTCAGCGGAGGATTCCGGCACCTACGGCGATTTAGGCTATACTAAGGTTGATTTGAACGGCGACGGAACATATGATTATATTTCAATAAGCGGCTGTAAAAGATCTGCAGTAGAGGTGGATATTCCCGCAAAAATCGAGGGACTTCCTGTTGCGACAATTGGAATTTATGCATTTGCATATTGCGAAAGCTTAACAAGCATAACTATCCCTGAAAGCGTTTCACAAATAAACATATGGGCATTTAAGGATTGTTTAAGCTTAATAAGCATAAACATTCCTGATAATGTTGTATATATAAGTTCATCTGCATTTTATGGGTGTAAAAGTTTAACAGATATTAATGTAACAGAAAATAATAAATATTACAGCAGTTCAGCCGGATTGTTATTTGATAAAAATAAAACTGAATTAATTAAATACCCTGCCGGAAAATCATTGAAAAATTTCAATATACCTAACGGTGTAAAATCACTAGATAGGTATTCATTTTGTAATTGTTCAAATTTAACTAGTATTAATATTCCTGAATCGGTTACTTATATAGGAATAGGAGCGTTTTACCTCTGTACAAATTTAAAAAGTATAGCTATCCCCGATTCAGTTACTAAAATAGAAAATATCACATTTACCGGTTGTTCAAGCTTAACCAGCATTAGCATTCCTGAATCAGTTACTTATATAGGATTAAACGCATTTAAGGATTGCACAAGCTTAACCAGCATTTATATTCCTGACAGCGTTACATTAACCGGATTATCCGGTACATTTTCTGGGTGTACAAGCTTAACAAACGTTAAACTTCCTGACGTCATTTATATAATTAGCACTAACACATTTGCCGGTTGTTCAAGCTTATTAAATATAATAATTCCGGATTCAGTAACTTCAATAAAAGAGTGTGCATTTGAAGGCTGCAAAAGCTTAACAAACATAGCGATCCCCGAAAGTGTTACAAAAATAGGAACCTGGGCATTTAAGGATTGTACAAGCTTAAAAAGCATTGCAATAAATAACCCTGATTGTGAAATTTCTAATGCTAAAGATACTATTCCAGAAACTGCTGTAATATACGGCTATAAAAACTCAACCGCTCAGACCTATGCTGAAAGTTTCAACAGAAAATTTATTTCGTTGGAAGAGATCGGCGATATTTCCGGCAACGGAGAGATTGATCTCTATGACGCTATAGAAATAGCCAAAGCTATTATGGGATTGAGAACATTTACAGCTGAAGAAATGATTATTGCCGATTTTAATATGGACGGCGCAGTCGACCTTTATGACGCGATAGAAATCGCAAGGACGCTGCTTCCTAAATAACGCTTAACTCCCGTGTATTTTACACGGGAGTTTTTATAAATAAATTTGATTATCAGGAATTAAATTGTAATTTGTATTGACATTATAATCATTTAATGGTAAAATAATATTAAAAAATTAAGGAGAGAGACGTTATGAAGCTCATAAAGAAATCTTTAAGTTTTATTACGGCAATCGCTTGCTGCGCCGCAATATCAAGCATTATGCCGTTTTCCTCCTCGGCGGAGGAATCTGTGAAAACATACGGCGATTTAAGCTATATTACCTCAGATTCAGACGGAGACGGAACAGACGATTATGTGAAAATTATAGATTGCAACGAATCGGTGTCAGAAGTGGAAATTCCGGCAGAAATCGAGGGACTGCCCGTAAAAAAAATAGAAACATCCACATTTTACGATCGACCGAATTTAACAGATATTAATGTAGCTGAAAATAATAATTACTACAGCAGTTCAGCCGGATTATTATTTAATAAGGATAAAACTGTTTTTGTTAGATATCCTGCCGGAAAATTATTGAAAGAATTTAATATACCCGACGGCGTAAATTCAATAGACACGTATGCATTCAAGGATTGTAAAAATTTAACAAAAATAACAATTCCTAATTCGGTTACTTTTATTGATGACAAAGCATTTTATTGTTGTTCAAGCTTAGTTAATATAACAATCCCCGACTCAGTTAATTCCATTGGAAATATGACGTTTTTCGGATGCGCGATTAAAAACATAAATATCCCGAATTCAGTTACTATAATAAAAAGAGGCGCATTTTGGAGCTGCCCAAGCTTAACAAGCATTAATATCCCTGAAAGCGTTACGTCAATAGATTCCATAGTATTAAATGAGTGTAACAACCTTAAATGCGTAATAATAAATAACCCTGATTGTGAAATTTTTGATACCGAGTCTACAATTTCAGAAACAGCTACAATATACGGCTATGAAAATTCAACGGCTCAGGCTTATGCTGAACGGTATTGCAGAAGATTTGTTTCGATAGAAGATATCGGCGATATTTCCGGCAACGGCGAAATCGATCTCTATGACGCCATTGAAATTTCCAAAGCTATTATGGGATTGAGAACATTTACAGACGAAGAAATGCTTATTGCCGATTTTAATATGGACGGCACAGTCGACCTTTATGACGCCATAGAAATCGCGAGGACGCTGCTTCCTAAATAATGCTTTCCCGTGCTAAAAATTCAAGGATCTTATTTATAAGTCAATTTTAAATTGCTTTGATTATCAGGAAGCGAATTATAATTTATATTGATATTATAATTATTTAATTAACAAACTAAGGAGAGAGACGTTATGAAGCTCATAAAGAAATCTTTTAGTTTTATTACGGCAATCGTTTGCTGCGCCGCAATATCAAGCATTATGCCGTTTTCCTCCTCGGCGGAGGAATCTGTGAAAACATACGGCGATTTAAGCTATATTACCTTAGATTCAGACGGAGACGGAACAGACGATTATGCGCAAATTGTAGATTGTAACGAAACGGCGGTAGAAGTGGATATCCCGGCAGAAATTGAGGGACTGCCTGTAAAATCAACTCGTGATTGGGCATTTGCAGATTGTAAAAGCTTGACAAGCATTAGCGTTCCCGATTCAGTTAATGCCATTGGAAACGGCGCATTTTCCGGTTGTTCAAGTTTAGCAAGCATAAATATTCCGAATTCGGTTACTACTATTAGGGGTTCCGCATTTTGCAATTGTTTAAGCTTAACAAGCATAACTATCCCTGAGTCGGTTACTTCTATCGAAATTGCGGCATTTTCCGGTTGTTCAAGCTTAACGAACATAACTATTCCTGATTTGGTTGCTTCTATCGGAGATCATGCATTTTACAATTGTTCAAGCTTAACGAATATAACTGTATCTGAAAACAATAAATATTTTTCGAGTTTAAATGGAGTATTATTTAATAAAGACAAAACGGAATTGATTACTTATCCAAATGGAAATGAACGAACAGAGTACACAATTCCGGATTCGGTTACTTCTATCATTGAAGGTGCATTTGCGTATTGTTCAAACCTAATAATCGTAAAAATCCCGGATTCAGTTACTGATATTACAGATAAGACATTTTACGTATGTTCAAGCTTAACAAGCGTTATTATCCCGGATTCAGTTACTCATATCGGATATAATGCATTTAAATATTGTAAAAACCTAACGAGCATAATAATAAAAAACCCTAATTGTGAAATTTCTAATGGTAAAAATACAATTTGGGAAACAGCTACAATCTACGGCTATGAAAACTCAACGGCTCAGGCTTATGCTGAAACGTATGACAGAAAATTTGTTTTATTAATAGAATATACCGAAACAATTCTTGGCGATATTTCCGGCAACGGCAAAATTGATCTATATGACGCAATTGAAATCGCTAAAGCTATTATGGGATTGAGAACATTTACAGACGAAGAAATTATTATTGCCGATTTTAATATGGACGGCACAGTCGACCTTTATGACGCCATAGAAATCGCAAGGGCGCTGCTTCCTAAATAACGCTTAACTCCCGTGTATTTTACACGGGAGTTCTTATAAATCAATTTCAATAAATTTTATATAAGCAATAAGACCGGATACTTTCATTTAAGTATCCGGTCTTATTATTAATTTACGCTTCTCTTTACATATGTTGTATGAAGTAATTCGTGAGCCTTATGACTTCCCGGTTCGCCAAGATAATTTGAATATAGTTCCTTGATAACCGGATTTTCATGTGATTTTCTGATCTCTCTGCTTTCGTCAAGATCATAAAGTACCTTAGCTCTCAACGCTCTGATGTCGGTAAAGTTTCTAACGCTTGCCGGTTGCTGAGGCTGTCCTCCGCCGTTTACGCATCCTCCGGGACATCCCATTATTTCTATAAACTGATAATCGGCTTCACCGTTTTTAACCTTGTTCAGCAGTTCTCTTGCGTTTGAAAGACCGCTGGCAACCGCTACCTTTACGTTCATGCCTGCTACGTCATAGGAGGCTTCCTTAATACCCTCGGTTCCTCTAACATCTACAAAATCTACTGACGGAAGTTCCTCTCCGGTAAGCTCTTCGACCGCAGTTCTAAGCGCGGCTTCCATTACTCCGCCCGTAGCGCCGAATATTACCGCCGCGCCGGTCGAAACACCCAGCGGATCGTCAAATTTTTCATCGGGCAAAGCAAGGAATTGAATACCTGCACGTTCGATCATTCTTGCAAGCTCTCTGGTAGTAATAGCTATATCAACATCAGGATATCCGGCGCCGTCCTCGTCATCTCTGCCTATTTCAAATTTCTTTGCCGTACAAGGCATAACGCTTACGGAAACTATATCCTTAGGATCAATTCCTTCCTTTTCAGCATAATATGACTTAACAATAGCTCCGAACATCTGCTGAGGCGATTTACAGCTTGAAAGATTTTCAGTCATATCGGGGAAGTAATGCTCGCAGTATTTAACCCAACCCGGTGAGCAAGAAGTAATAAGCGGAAGCTTTCCGCCGTTTTTAACTCTGTCTATAAATTCGTGAGCCTCTTCCATAATGGTCAGATCAGCGGAAAAGTTTGTGTCAAACACCTTATCAAAGCCGAGCTTTCTTAAAGCTGCCGCCATTTTTCCCTCGACATCAGTTCCTATAGGCAGACCGAACGCTTCTCCTAGCGCCGCTCTAACAGCAGGAGCCACCTGTACTACGACATGCTTAGACGGATCTGCAAGTGCGGCAAATACCTCGTTTGTATTGTCCTTTTCAGATATCGCGCCAACCGGACAAACAGCGATACACTGTCCGCAGGAAACGCAGCTTGTTTCTCCAAGCCCCATATCAAACGGGCTGGCTATAACCGTTTTGAATCCTCTCTCATTAGCGCCGATAACTCCGATTCCCTGAACCTTTTCACAGACTGCTGTGCAGCGTCTGCAAAGAATACATTTATTATTATCCCTGAACATATGAGCTGCGGAATTATCAATATCATATTTATTCTTTTCGCCGTCGTAAACGCTTTCATCATCTACGCCCATATCTCTTGCAAGCTTCTGCAGCTCACAGTTTCCGCTTCTTACGCATGAAAGACATTTTCTGTCGTGATTCGAAAGAATCAACTGCAACGTCTTTCTTCTGGATTCAATAACCTTAGGAGAATTTGTCAAAACCTCCATACCCTCGCTGACAGGATAAACACAGGAAGCTACTATCCTGAATCCGCGTCCCTCGTTAGCCTCTACAACGCAGATGCGACAGGCGCCGATTTCATTGATATCCTTTAGATAACAAAGTGTAGGAATATCAACGTTTGCAAGACGGGCAGCTTCAAGGATTGTAGAGCCCTTTGGCGCGGAAACTTCCACACCGTTTATTTTCAGATTAATATATTCCATTTCCGATTCCTCCACTATTTCTTGGTGATAGCGCCGAATTTGCATTTTTCTATGCAGGCGCCGCACTTCAAACATTTATCCTTGTCAATAACGTGAGGCGTCTTAACGGCTCCGCTTATTGCGCCTGCCGGACATACTCTTGCACACATCGTACAGCCCTTGCATTTATCAGGATCAATCTCGAAGCTGAGAAGATGCTTGCAGACTCCAGCCGGACATTTCTTATCAACTACGTGAGCAATATATTCGTCTCTGAAATAACGTAATGTAGAAAGAACCGGATTCGGAGCTGTCTGTCCAAGTCCGCAGAGAGAATTCTGCTTAATGTAATAGCAAAGCTCTTCAAGCTTGTCAATATCTTCAAGCGTAGCCTGACCTCTGGTTATTTTATCAAGCATTTCATACATACGCTTTGTTCCTATTCGACAAGGCGTACATTTTCCGCATGATTCGTCTACTGTAAATTCAAGGAAGAATTTAGCAATATCAACCATACAGTTGTCCTCGTCCATTACGATAAGACCGCCGGAGCCCATCATTGAACCTATACTTATAAGATTATCATAATCTATCGGTATATCCATATGCTCCGCTGGTATGCATCCTCCGGAAGGACCGCCTGTCTGTGCAGCCTTGAATTTTTTCCCGTTTGGAATACCGCCGCCGATTTCTTCAATAACTGTCCTCAGAGTAGTACCCATAGGAACTTCAACAAGTCCCGTATTATGTATCTTACCGCCCAATGCGAATACCTTTGTTCCCTTGGACTTTTCAGTACCCATTGAAGCAAACCAATCAGCGCCGTTTAATATTATCTGCGGAATATTCGCATATGTCTCAACATTATTAAGTATAGTCGGCTTCTGGAAAAGACCCTTTTCAGCCGGGAACGGAGGTCTTGGTCTCGGCTCTCCCCTGTTTCCTTCGATAGAAGTCATGAGAGCTGTTTCCTCGCCGCATACGAAAGCGCCGGCGCCGAGTCTCAAGCCTATATCAAATGAAAAATCAGTGCCAAAGATATTTTTACCGAGCAGACCATACTCGCGCGCCTGCTTAATTGCTATTTCAAGACGCTCAACTGCAATCGGATATTCGGCGCGGACATAAATATAGCCCTGTGTTGCGCCTATTGCATATCCTGCGATTGCCATTGCCTCCAAAACTACATGAGGATCTCCTTCTAACACTGAACGGTCCATGAATGCGCCCGGATCTCCCTCGTCTGCATTACAGCAAACATATTTCTGATCCGCGTCCTTTACAATGTTTCTGGCAAGCTTCCATTTCATACCCGTTGGGAAACCGCCGCCGCCTCTTCCGCGAAGACCGCTATCGAGAATCGTCTGTATAACATCCTCCGGGGTCATCTCAGTAAGAACCTTTGCAAGAGCCTGATAACCGTTTTCTCCGATGTATTCTTCGATATTTTCAGGATTAATAACACCGCAGTTTCTCAGAGCAACACGATTCTGCTTTTTATAAAATGCAGTTTCCTGAAGAGACTTAATTCCGTTATCGGTAACGGTTTCCTGATAAACCAGTCTTGTAACTACCCTTCCCTTAAGAAGATGCTCTTCAACGATCTCGGGGATATCCTCCTCTTTAACCATTGAATAGAAAGTTCCTTCCGGATAAACTATCATAATCGGACCTAATGCGCAAAGACCGAAACAGCCTGTTTTGACAACCTGCACTTCTTCGGTCAGTCCGTTTTTTGCGATTTCAGAAACAAGCGCCTTTTCAATTGCAGCGCTGCCGGATGAAGTACAGCCTGTACCACCGCAAATCAAAACGTGTGAACGATACATAATTTAATTTCCTTTCAGCATGTCATATTTTTGACAGCAATTTATTGCAAGTCAATAGGATAAAACAATAATACTATCAGACGGTATATTCGGACACAACCTGTCCGCCGATAAGATGCTTCTCAATAACCTCGGCCGCCTTATCGGCGCTCATATTTACATATGTAACCTTATCTTTTCCCTTTTCATATATTTCAACGATCGGTTCATACTGGCACATTCCAATGCAGCCTGTCTGTGTAACCGTTACATTTGCAAGATTTTTTTCAGCTGCTCCGTTTGCAAAAGCTGTAAGAACTTCTCTCGAACCGGCTGAAATTCCGCATGTCCCCATGGCGACAACAATCTTTGTGTTGTCGGGATCCTCTGCTCTTAGAGTAACCTGAGCTTTCATTTTATCTCTAATAGCGTTTAATTCTTCTATTTTCATTTTTTCCTCCTTATAACGAAAAATTTTTCTGCCGTAACTGTCAATATTTAAAAATTCCGAATTTTCCTCAAAATATCTTCTAATTCTATACCATAAGCTATAATTATCCGCCGGACCTTCCTCTTTCATTTTACGCGTATCAAACTCAAGCCTTTTACCATCCGACTGAAAGAAAAAGCTTATATCGGGCGCGTTTTCATTCAAAACCGCTGCCGCCAAATCGTCCCTTAGATTTCCGATAACCGGACAGTCGGCATGATCCGTACTATAAACAGCTCTTATAAAAACGCCGTTCCCACAGTTAGATAAAATTTCAAACGTACCTCCCGTACATTCCGCAGATTGCTTGAAAAACGGGATTCCAAGACCTGTTATTCTGTTTTGTCTTGAAGTAAAAAACGGATCGGTAACTGATTCAAGATCAGATTTTGCGATTCCCGTACCATTGTCCGCAACCTCCACTGTAAGAAGTCCCGCACATTTATTCGAATAAATACGAATACTGACAAGAGTCGCCTTTGCTTCAGCAGAATTGTGAAATATATCAAGAAGATGCCGGGAAATTTCAGAAAACATAATTAATCGGCATATTTTTTAAGAATGTCATCTACATCGTCAACAGTAAGTCTGCCGTAAACCTCGTCATTAACAGTAATAACCGGAGCAAGGCCGCAAGCGCCTATACAGCGGCACGCTTCAAGGGAAAACTTTCCGTCCGGAGTACATCCGCCGCCCTCAATACCGAGCTTTTCCTGAAGCTTGTTATAAATATCGCCCGAGCCTTTAACGTAGCAAGCCGTTCCAAGACAGACGGATATTTGATATTTACCCTTAGGATTAAGTGAAAACTGCGAGTAAAACGTCACTACTCCGTAAATCTTTTCTAACGGAATATTCATTTCATTGGAAATAATAGTCTGAACCTCAATAGGAAGATAGCCGTAAATATCCTGCGCTTTCTGTAAAATAGGCATCAGAGCGCCTCTGTCATCTTTCTTTTCAGCAATCACTTTCAGCAGCTCTGCTTCCTGAGCGGCAGTACCGTTAAAAGGAACTGCGTTTGTACTTTTACTCATTATTGGACCTCCTTGGTTAATTAAGTATATGATCAACGTATACCCATGCTTTTTAATTATAACATAAACCAGTTTTAAAATCCATTCGAATATCTCACTAATGAACATTTAATTATTTGTCAATTTTCCACAAAATCGTTAAAAATTCTACAATCTCTGTTCTATATACATTGCCTCCTTGATAAATATATTATCGCTCATTCTCAGATTATACTTTACATCATATTAATTTCTTGCTATAATAAGACTGTAAATTTTTTTTAAACATGGAGCTTAAATAGTGAATAAGATTTTTAAATATGAAGTCAAATCAGGCGATTTTGAAAACGGCGGAAAAATATCCGACGATATAAGGGAAAAGCTCAGAGAGCTTAAATTTGACGCTGAAATTATTAGACGCGTTTCCCTTGCTCTTTATCAGGGTGAAATAAATATGATAATACATGCCAACGGCGGCAATATCACAGTTGAAATTACCGACGACTGTATTACAATGAATCTGACCGATATAGGTCCGGGAATAGAAAACGTTGAAGCGGCAATGCAAAAAGGATACTCAACCGCCGATGAGAATCTTCGTTCAATGGGCTTCGGCGAAGGTATGGGATTTACTAATATGAAAAAATATACCGATGAAATGACTGTACATTCAAAGGTCGGAGAGGGCACTCAAATTATTATGAAGGTCTATATCCGATGAAACCATGCGATATAAATAAATCACCTGATTTTATACAGATTTCTTACGGAAGGAATCCGGAGATTTCCGGAATATACTGCTGCGATCTTCTGAGCATGGCTCTGGGAAAGCTGAAGGAAAACCAGATCCTTGTTACTGTTATATCGAATATAAATACTCTTGCTGTCGCATATCAGAAAAAAGCATCCTGCATAGTAATAGCGGAAAATATACCGCAGGACAATGAATTTATAATTACTGCTGAAAAATACGGTATAACAGTATTCAGAACAAAATTATCAACATTTGAAGCAGCTTTGAAATTAAGCTCAATGCTATAATATTTTATATTGCGCAAATAAAATTAATTTGCTATAATTACTTTATAAAAAATAACGGAGGATTATTAAATGAAATTTAAAAAAATACTGTCTGCGGCAGCGGCTGTAATTCTCGGCTTTTCAGTAATAGCCGGCTGTTCGGATTCAGATTCTAAATCAGACGCTAAAAAGGATATCAGCTCTATTACAGCAGCCGACGTATTCAGCGATATGAAGGTCGGCTGGAATCTTGGAAACAGTCTTGACTCAGTCGGCAGCGGTCTTTCTTCCGAAACCTCATGGGGAAACCCGATTGTAACGAAAGAACTTATTGACACTGTAAAATCAGCAGGCTTCAACACCGTCCGAATTCCTGTAACCTGGATGGGACATTTCTCAGAAGCGCCGGAATATAAAATAGACGAGGAATGGATGAACCGCGTTGAAGAGGTAGTTAATTATGTTATTGACAATGGTATGTACGCGATTATTAATATACATCATGACGGTAACGATACCTCGTCATCCTGGCTTACCCCGGAGCCGACTGACGAAGCTGAGATGATCTCGAAATTTACAGTTCTCTGGACGCAGATTGCCGACAGATTTAAGGACTATGACGAAAAGCTTCTTTTTGCCGGAATGAATGAGTTACATAAAGGCTACGACAAGCCGGCCGACGCATATTTGCAGCTCACAAACAAGCTTAACCAGAGCTTTGTGGATACCGTTCGCGCAGGCGGCGGAAATAATCCGCAGAGAATATTAATCGTTCAGGCATATAATACAAACGCCGAATATGCGATCAGCGGTTTACAGATACCAGACGACACAGCAGAGAATAAGATAATGGCTGAATTTCATTTTTACGATCCGTGGAGTTTTGCAGGCGAGGGTAGAAATTCATGGGGCAAAGGCGGTCCGACAAACGACAGATGGGGTCAGGAGGAATGGGTTGACGATATATTCGGCAGATTAAAAACAACGTTTTCTGACAATGGCATTCCGGTTATAATGGGTGAATACGGAGCTGTCAATAATAAAGCCGGATATAGCGATACAAGAAGATATTATGTAGAGTATGTAACAAAAGCAGCACGTCAAAACGGAATTCTGCCTATTTGGTGGGATAACGGCTTTGACGGAATCGACGGCGGCGAAGCGTTCGCTCTTTTTGACAGACAAAACGAAAACGTCGTATTGCACCAGGATCTAATAGACGCCATAATGAGAGGCGTAAACGAAGAAGATTACGAAATAGCTTTACCAGTTTATCCATCATAATGAATTATAATAAATCATAAACAAAAGCCTTCAGCAAAAAATTGCCGAAGGCTTTTTAATTTAAAGAATCCTTTTTCTTATTATTGAATTAACCGGAAACGCCGTACTACACGGAAAACTGAAATTCATCATTGCATGATTCACCGTTTCAAGTATTTCGCCGTTTTCATCAAACAATTTCTCAGGAATAATTGAAAACGGTTTTTCCCCCGGGGAAAGCACTTCTAATTCATCTCCCGCAAAAAATCTGTTTCTTTGCGTAGCATAAATAATACCGTTTTCACATCTGTCAACTACTGCAACTACATCATAGTTTCTTATATAGCCGCCCGTTTCATAATACTGACAATCCTTCGGATGCCCAAAGAAAAAGCCCGTACAGTATTTTCTATGACTAACCTTAAATACCTCGCTGCTTATCCATTCCGGAACAGGAACCGCACCGTGCTTCTTATGCCAATCCACCGCCATTCTATAGGCATTTGTTATAACAGATACATAATAAGCGGATTTTGCCCTGCCTTCAATTTTTAAGCTGGTCACTCCTGCTTCTGCAAGCTTATCAATATGATTAATCATACATAAATCCTTGGAATTAAGGATATATGTACCATTTTCGTCCTCGAATACCGGAAAATACTGCCCTTCCCGTTTTTCCTCCATTAAATGATAACCCCATCGACACGGCTGAGCGCATTCTCCTCTGTTGGCGTCACGATTTACAAGATAACTTGAAAGAAGACATCTGCCCGAAAAGGATACGCACATAGCTCCGTGTACAAAAACCTCGATTTCCATATCGGCAGGAGACTTTGCTCTTATTTCAGCGATTTCATCTATAGACAGCTCTCTTGCAAGAACAACCCGCTTTGCTCCCATATTATAAAGCTCGTTTGCTGTTGCATAATTAACGATACCTGTCTGAGTTGACATGTGTATTTCCAGATCAGGAGCGTATTTCTTTATAAGCGACATAAGTCCCAGATCCGCCGCTATTGCCGCGTCAACGCCGCATAGTTCAGTATTCTCTATAAACTCCTTGAAATACGGTATCTCATTATTCCTTGGCAAGGTATTACAAGTCAAATAAACCTTTACACCTTTTTCATGCGCCCTTTCCACAGCCTCTTTTAACTGTTCAAAAGAAAAGTTTCCGGGCGAAGCTCTCATGCCGAAGCCCTTTCCACCAAGATATACAGCGTCAGCGCCGTAATCAAGCGCGGCATTAAATCTCTCCATATCTCCGGCCGGCGCTAGAACCTCTAAATTATTAAAATTATCCAAGCTATTCTTCTCCATCATCATTTCCTGCTTCCTGCTGCTCTCTCACCATATCTTTATTTGCCTCATGCCCTTCATTTGTTTCAGCAAAGAAGGTTTCATTCGTTTCAATATTAGCAAAGAAGAAATAATAATCAGTATCCGCAGGAAATAATACCGCTTCTATTGCGTAGATTCCGGGATTACCTATAGCTCCCGGAGGCAGACCGTTTGATTTATATGTATCATAGGCCTCGAATATTGCTTCGGAAGGAATTTCAATATTAGGTCTTATTACTTCGTCCACATAATAAGTGGTTGGATCGGATTCAAGTCTCGGAAACTCCTCAGGATTTGCCAGTCTGTTTTCAAATACTGAAGCAATTTTCTTCATAGATTCCACGTCAGGCGCTTCCGCCTGAACGATAGAAGCAAGAGTTATAACCTCGTCAAGAGTCATATTCAATTTTTTCATCTGCTCATAGTATTCCGGCTTGAATTTCTCATCAAAATTTTTATATATTTTCTGACATACTACCTCCGGATCCGTATCGACATAAAACGTATAGGTATCGGGAAACAGATACCCTTCCATTCGATTAAACTTCGACGCGGTTGATGTTGGAAGGTACTTTTCAAAATCAAAGCCATAATCGCCGGCATTAAAGTAATAAATAAATCTTTCCGCGTCGCAGACGCCGGCCTCCTCAAGCTTTTTCGCGGCTGAAATAAGATCCGAACCCTCGATAAATGTAACGTCTGCCGTTTCCTTTTCTAACGATTTATCAGTTGTAAGCTCGTTAATAATAGTTTCATACGCATTACTGGGACTCAGCTCGTGCTCTCCCGCTATATATTTTGTATCTGAACCGCCCAGCTTGGATATAAATACAAACGCCTTGGGTATTTTAATAATACCTTCGTCGTAAAGTATCTGCGCTACATCCTCTGTATCTGCTCCCTCCGGAATAGTGACAATTTTTAAATCATCTGATTTTCCGATTGCAAGCATATCCCTGCCGACTGAAATTATTAGTACTGAAAGAGATATGGCAATCGTAAAAATAATTGTTGTAACTATCAGAACCATAGGAAGCCTGCCGGAGCCTCTCCTGCGTTTTCCGGATTTAACTTTATGAGTAGTGACGTCGGCTCCGGGATTTATAGTCTGAACCTTTTTAATCGCAGATGTATGATTATTATCTTCATATATATTATCGGCAGTCTTGCGGCCGGCGGATGACAAATCTGACTTACTCTTCGCAGAACCGTTCATTAATACGCCTGTTCTATCCGACGTATTCATATTACCGGTTTTATGATATTCTGAGGCTCCGCTATTGACTGATCCCGTTCTTCCGGTATCTGATATACCTCCGGAGCTTTTTCTTTCTCCTGAAATATTTGAATCATATAAATAACTGCTTGAGGTTTTACCTGTAGAGGATGCTGAACGATTCAGCGTGCCGCCCGATTCAGACGAATATGACCGACGCTCCGAGGCAGCCCTGTTTGCCGATGAAGCGGCTGCTCTCGCAGCTCTTCCGCCGCCCGTTCTTCCGGAATTCTTTTCCTGAGCGCCAAGCTTAGAAAGAATATCCTCCAGCATTTTATCTCTGTCAGAATCTCTGTTTTTATTTTCCATTATACGCCTCCAGACTTTTTTCTGTAGCAACAAACGCCGCATTACGATCAAACTCATTCCTTACAAGCCGACTCTGGATATTATCGAAATAGCATATCCCAATCGTTATAAGGTTTTCATGCGCGCTTAAAAAACGGTCATAATATCCGCCTCCATAGCCAAGGCGGTAGCCTTCATTATCAAAAGCAAGCGCCGGAAGAATACAGACGGTATTTTCAAAGCTTTTTATCTCGTTATTCTCATCTTCAATCGGCTCCATTATCCCAAAAGTCGATTTTACAAGCGGCGTATTGCCGTTATAGTAATAAAATTTCATTAAACCGCCATTCATGCATTTTGGTAAAGCAATCTTTTTCCCGTTTTCAAGGCAATACTTTATAATAGCGTCTGTTCCGACTTCTATATCCGTAGATTTATAAGCGAGGACTGTTTTTGCGTTTTTAAACGCCTCGCATTTTAATACATTACTGAAAATTTTTAAATCAAGAATACTTTTTCGGCTGTTTCCAATACCTTTTCGCATTGTCTTTAATTCAGCGCGTAATTTGTTTTTTATAATGTCTGTTTCTGTCATTTTTTATAATGCACCGACGCTTTAAGAATATTGCTTCGTTCACTTGAAATAAGAAGCTTTACAAGCTCAAATGAAAACTCCATAGCGGTGCCTGCTCCCCTTGAGGTTATAATTTTGCCGTCTGTGCAGACAGACTTTTTACTGATTACAGCTCCTGTAAGCTGAGATTCAAAGCCGGTAAAGCACGTAGCTGTTTTACCGGATAAAATACCCTTGTGTCCAAGAATAGACGGCGCCGCACAGATTGCCGCGATATATCGATCATTTTCAGCACAAAAATCTATCGCCTTCTGAACATAAGAAGAAGCCTCCAGATTTAAAGTGCCCGGCATACCTCCCGGCAGAACTATCATGTCAAGATTATCGTCAAGCCTGATTTCAGAAGCGTCAATATCAGCAGAAACTGTAATACCGTGAGAGCCCTTAATCACCGTACCGTCAACTCCGACAGTTACAACGTCAAGCTCGCATCTTCTGAGCATATCCACCGGCGTCAAAGCTTCCACTTCTTCAAATCCGTTAGCAAGAAATACATAAATCATCACAATTCCTCCCTTATTTAAATGTCACAGTGTATTTGTCAAGTATAAATACAGGATTATAAGATCTTTTAGCTTTTCTAAGTCCTTCAATTCCCAAGTCTTCCTCACGGTTTATATATTTAAATCCGGACGCGGCATATTCGGCAAATTCACGATTGATCGCAGGGTAGAGCCCCTCTACGGAGGCGTCCGCCTTTTCTATATGAACGCAAAAGGTATTGCTGTTAAGCCGCTCTCCAATCGTGAAAGCTCTGACCTTTCCTTCAACCGTTATAACTCCGCCTTTTAGCTCCAGTTCGTTAAAATAAGTAAAATAGGTATGAATTGCATATTGCTCCGCTATGCTGGATTCATCGTCATAACCGTTTTTACTGTTATAATTTACGGCGCTGAATTCAATGCATTCATCAAAAAAAGCTTCGGTCATAGGATAAAACTTCCAGTCATAGCCGTTTATCTTTGAAAGATGATTACGTTTTTTATGATATTTTTTACCCTTAAGATTAATAAGGTTATCAGCCAGATAAATATAATCTCCGCTTCCGTCCGCCAATACGGAATTATAACTATCAGATCCGAATATATCATTGAATATTTTTAATCCGGTTTCTGTTACACCGGTTACCGCAAGCGGCTTGCCGTTTGATAGTGCATATTCTTTCAGTACCGAAAAAAGCTCTTTATAATCTCCTTCCCCGGCCGGAAATGAAATACTGGTATAATTCTCATTTTCAGCTTTTATCAAATAAAAATCCTTATATCTTGAAATCGTTGAATTGCTAAGTCTGCGCCAAGCCATATTATTTGCGAAGCTATATTCGCAGCCCATAAAATCTGATTTTCTGAGTAATTCATTTACCCACTGCCTGTCGCTTATGTCTATCTGCCGAAATTCAAGCATTTAATATCACCTTTATAATTTTCCTTTAAGCCGCATTGACGGTAAAGCTATTTTCTTTATTTTTATTTTAAATTACACAATTTTCTCTAATATATGTTTTCTCGGTTTGTCAGCTTTATACCATATTTTAATCAATTATAAGACTTTACTTAATTTTCTTACAGAACAAATCATTGTCTTTTACGGTCTATATCTTCTTTTATTTTATTGAACTTTTGTCTTACGTCTCCGGATTTCCCGCAGGTCATCTTACCTTCAGAGCATTGCCCTGCACAGCACGACGGCCCGGCGCAGCTAAATAAAGATGGAGCTGCTTTATAGCAAAGCTTAAACATTTCGTCGGCAAGCGCTCTGATTTCCCACTGCGCTCTATTACAGCATCTTAGCCTGAAAAAATTAATCAGGCTTCTTGCATTCATAGTAACTACCATTTTGGTTTCACATGCATTGGGCAAAACAAATCTGGCATCTTCAATCGCCATTTTTTCAGCCTTTGACCTGGCAGAATTACCGCTGATTCCCGACTTTTCCAGCTCTGCCGAGTATTTTTCAAAAAGCTTGTCCGAAATTTTATTATAAGCCTTATAAGAATTCTCCATGGCTTCCGTATACAGTCTGTTTATTTCTTTGTCCTCAGATATTGCGGGAGGAATTATATAAACAAAATTATCTTTTTTGACATACCGCTGGCTTTGGACTGAAAAGGAGGCGTGCCTATGTCTTGTAATCTGAGCCAGCAGAGCACGTGAAACGCCCTCGATTCCAAAGGTAAAGCTAACATGTTCAATAGGGCTCTCATGCCCCATATCTGACAGCATTTTTACAAACGCCGCAGTTTTATCGTTATCAAGACCTTCCATTATATTTTCACAGCCGGAATCAGAATAGCAAAGCTTTGCCGCGGCCGCAACTATTTTTTCGGGATTTGGAGTATATTCTATCAAAGTAACGTTCAATTACAACATTCCTTACAATTTAAATTATTCTTTATAATTATACCATTTTCGGCTTTAAACGTCAACAGTTATTATAAAACAAAAGAGCGTTCCAATCGGAACGCTCTAAATATTATTATTAATTAAGGATTATATTCTATCGGTTGCAAACATTTTATAAAATTTCGCATGATATAAAAAGAGAATATCAAACCTAAAAAAGTATACCAGAAAAAAACTTTTCTCGGCAGCAATTTAATATTTTTATTAAATGCGGCAAATATAAATTCTAAATAAAGAAAAAATAATATAATTAAAATAATTGCCGGTGCGGGATTATTATGCAGCGATCCGAGTATATCTCCTTTTATCAAAGATAAAACGCTTCTGGTATTTCCGCACGCAGGACATAGAAGTCCGATTATTTTGTTGAATCGGCATTTTGGAAATATAACCGATAAACAGTTAATTTGTTTTCTAAAGGAAAAAATAAGCTCAGCAGATAACGGAACCATAAAAATTATTAAAATTTTAACAATCCTTTTCACATCACATAAGTCCCAATGATCCCAGAATAGCTCCGCCCATAATAATTGTAACGACTGCAAGTGCAAGTGAAATAATACAAAGAACTAATCCCGCAACAGCCATACCCTTTCCTGCATTCGCTTTTTTCAAGGCTACCGCCGCAAATATAAGGCCTAACAATCCGCAGGGAAACGCTATGTAATAAAAGCAGCAGGAAAATAGTATTGAAACTATACCCAGAATCATAGACGCAATACTTAAACCTGCGCCTCCGCCGTTTTTATTGATTTCATCCATAATATTCAATCTCCTTAAAGTAATATCAGACTCAAATTGCCAATATGATTTAAAACAATACGGAAAAAAATTTTTTTCGATCAGACTTTAATTCAAAATCCCCCCTTCTATAAATCCTCTTGGTTTATTCACCCCCGTCAATCATGTCTTTGACTATCAGCTTTTTAACACATAATAAAACCGCTGATCCGAAAATAATCAGAACTGATAACACTAACAGGATTAAATACGGTCTTTTGTCAAAAAGCAAGCCGCCGCCTATTTGTTTTTTCCGCAGTATTCCATACCGTTTCAATCAATCAACCCCTTTAATCGAGTTTTAGGACAATTTGTCCATATTTGTATTATAGGACATATTGTCCTATTTGTCAAGTCTTTTTTTAAGCTGTCTTATAATTATATCTGAGGTGATAGAATGTTTGTAAGAATCAGAAATCTCCGTGAAGATAACGATAAAACCCAAAAAGAAGTCGCAGAATATCTTTTCTGCGATCAATCACTATATTCAAAATATGAAAGAGGTCAAAGAGATGTCCCCGTTGGAATAATCATAAAACTTGCAAAATTATATAACACCAGCACAGATTATATACTTGGACTTACAGATATTAAAACTCCATACGGATAAACAAAAAAGAGAAGCATAAAAGCTTCTCTCAATTTATTTTTATTCACTTACATACGGCAAAAGCGCAACATATCTTGCTCTTTTAATTGCAACAGTCAACTGACGCTGATGGAATGCGCATGTACCCGTAACTCGTCTTGGCAGAATCTTAGATCTGTCAGTCATGCACTTTCTGAGTCTTGCAATATCCTTGTAATCGATCTCTTCAACTCTGTCGGCACAGAACATGCAAACCTTTTTACGCGGTCTTTTTGAACCACGGGAATTTCTTTCTCTTTCCATTACAGAAAACCTCCTTCAGTATAAAGATATTAAAACGGAACTTCGCCGTCGCTGAGGATTTCTTCAAAATCGCCTAAATCTCCCAATGAAACAGATTCGTTAGCCGGCTGCTGCTGAACCGACTGTTGCTGATTCGGCTGCTGGAAATTACCTCCGCCGATTCCGATGCCGCCGTTTGACGCGCTTGCAGATTTGCTTTCACCAAACGAAACATTATCTGCCTGAACGTCCATAGAGTAATGCTTAACGCCGTTTTGATCAGTATAATTATTATTTCTAAGACTTCCTTCAACAATTATCATTTTACCCTTAGAAAAATATCTGCTGACAAATTCAGCCGTATTGCGCCACGCCACGACATTTATAAAATCAGTCTGCCTTTCACCGGTTTCCTTAGAAGTATAATTCCTGTTTACCGCTACCGAAAACCTGCATGACGACACGCCGGAAGGCGTTTGTCTCAATTCAGGATCGGCCGTCAGTCTGCCCATCAGAATAACCTTATTAAGCATTTGAAGTCCTCCAATCGGTTGTAATCGTAATTACTTAACTGTTATCATAGAACGTAAAACGCCGTCTGTGATATTCATTACTCTCTCAAGCTCAGCAGGGAAATCCGGCTTGGATTCAAATGTATAGAGAACATAATAGCCCTCTGTTTCATCATTGATCTCATATGCCAGCTTGCGCTTGCCCCATTCGTTTGCCTCTTCAAGAGTCCCGTTGCTTTCGATAAGCGACTTGAACTTCTCTACAAGAGCCTTAACGTTATCTTCGCCGTTCTTGATGCTGAATACAACCATTGCTTCATACTTAGCGGATAATTTTGCCATATTGAAACACCTCCTTCTGGATTTCACCCGTCATAAAATACGGGCAAGGATAACAAATTAATTATATAGTATTAAACAAGCTTTGTCAAGCTTTAATTTAAATTTCCGGCAATTTTTTTCAAATACTCTTTAAATTCATTGCCAATTTCACAATGAGCAAGCCCAACCTCTACCTGTGCTTTAAGAATACCCAGCTTATTTCCCATATCATATCTTGTGCCGGTAAAATCCACCCCTGCAATTCCGGAACGGGCGGCAAGGACCTTCATAGCGTCGGTAAGCTGAAGCTCGTTTCCTGCGCCGTATGGAATATTTTCAAGTATTTCAAATATTTCCGCCGGAAGAATACATCTTCCCAATATCGAAAACAATGAAAACTCCTCTCCCGGTTTCGGCTTTTCAATCATATCCGTTATTTTATAATAATTGTCCTTTATAGGCTCAAGCTTCATTGAGCTGTATTTGCATACGTCCTGCTTAGAAACCTCCTTTATTCCAACTGCTCCGCACATTCCCGTTTCTTCATAGGCCCTGATGAGCTGACCTATGCAGGGATCGTCTCCGATGATTACATCGTCTCCATATAATACTGCAAAGGGCTCGCCGTTTACAAACTTCTTAGCCTGCAAAACGGCATGTCCCAGTCCTTTCTGCTCCTGCTGCCTTATATACGTTATATTGGCAAGCTGAGCCGCTCCCACAACCTGTTCGAGCATGTCCCTTTTAGCGTCTCCTCCGGCCTTCAGCTTACTTTCAAGCTCAGGATTTCTGTCAAAATGATCCTCCATTTCGGATTTTCCCCTGCTTGTGATTATCATTATATCCTCAATACCGCTTTTTGCCGCTTCTTCAACAATATACTGTATTGCCGGTTTATCAACAATAGGAAACATTTCTTTTGGTATTGCCTTTGTTGCCGGAAGCACTCTTGTCCCAAGACCGGCCGCCGGTATTATTGCCTTTTTTATTTCCATATTTTCCTCCGATTATTGTGTAAATAATAATATAATTGCACCAACTATAAAGGTCTGCACTGCCAATGATATAAATACGGACGCCATGCTTGTGCCGCCGGATTCCAGAAAATTCTCATTAACCCGAGACTCTCCGGCAAGCTTTTTTTGTTTTAGCTTCTTTATTACATGCCTGTAATAAATCCAATTAGAAAACATCAGCATAAGCGCCTGAAATCCGAAATTCAGCAGATTAGCGGTATTATAAACAACTGCAAAGCTAGTTGATTCTATATTAATGCCTTCAAGAAAACCGCCTGTCATGCCTGCATTGACCATCAAATAAATAAAATAAGGCACACTGAATAATGTTGTCAGCAATATCGAAATTATTGCCCACAGCCATACCTTTCTATTTGCAAAATAAAACTGCGGAAAGAAAAAAGAAACTATATTTATAGATATTTTTTGTCCCGTGTCCTTTATTCTCTTAAAAAACGGCAGATAATACATTTGATTTTTACCGACAAAATCAGCTACGTCCTTAAGCTTGACTGATTCAAATTCTTCCTCCGGATCCATGCCGCAGCATTTATCATTAGGATCGAATGCAAAGCCGCCGCCGTAAGGTCCGTTAGCGCCGGACTGCTGCCCGAACGGTCCTCCGGAAGCGTTTTCCCCTCCGGAAGATCCCATCTGCTTATTAAGGCTTTCAACTAAAGGGGCGCCGCAATGCTCACATATTATAGAATGCGGCTTATTTACCGTTTCACAATAAGGGCATTTTTTATATCCGGTTTTACTCCTTTCAGACTCTGTTTCTTCTCTCCAGCTTTCACCGGATTCATGGAGCTTTTCATTTACGCATTTGCCGTTTTTTATAAAGCATTCTCTATGGTACGGCGTACCGCAGTCAGGACAAACGACAATATCGTCGTTTTCTTTGAATTCCTGTCCGCACATAATACATTTTGAGCCCAGATAATTTGACATTTCACCCTCCTGCCAATTTGATTCGACTTTATAGTATATTATTATATCACATTTTTTATGATTTTCAAATACTTTCACAAAATTTTCTTAAAAAATTTGCAGTTTCTGAAATTTTGTAGTATAATAAAAAAGTATAAATTTACAAGGACGATTTATTTAATCATCTTTTAATATTAGCTTAAATAAGAATTATAGCCTTTTTTGCAGAGGAAAGCTGTTATATTTAATATCTATATCGGCGTGTCTTAAAAAAAAATACATAATAATGCCGGAACTGCGGCAGATTGGAGATTTATATGATTTTACTGGACGAATTAAAATCTGAGCTTAATTCATACCTTCCTCAGATAAAAGAGCTTGCGGACGTTCTCAATATTGAGAATTCAAAAACCGAACTTGAAGAGCTTAGAAACAAAGCGGCCGAGCCGGGATTCTGGGATAATCTTGAAAATTCACAAATGGTTCTGCAAAAAACAAAAACCATCGAAAATAAAATAGCAAGCCTGGAATCGCTGTCATCTCAGCTTGACGATCTTATAGCGCTTACCGAGCTGTGTATCGAAGAAGGAGACGAGGACACCGCAAAGGAAATAACCGAGGGACTCGACGATTTTAAAAGAAAGCTTGAAAATGAGAAACTGGCAACGCTGCTTACAGGAGAATACGACAATTCAAACGCAATATTAACCTTTCATGCAGGCGCCGGTGGAACAGAGGCTCAGGATTGGGCCGAAATGCTTTACAGAATGTATAACCGCTGGGGTGAAAGCCACGGATTTAAAATCAATTTACTGGATTACCTGGACGGAGACGAGGCCGGTTTAAAAAGCGCTTCTATTCTTATTGAAGGTGAAAACGCATACGGTTATCTGAAATCAGAAGCCGGTGTACATCGCCTTGTCAGGGTTTCGCCTTTTGACTCCTCCGGCAGACGTCATACTTCATTCGCCGCAGTAGAGGTAATGCCGGAAATAGACGACAACATAGAAGTCGATATACGTCCGGAGGATATAAAAATGGACGTTTTCAGAGCAAGCGGCGCCGGCGGACAGCACATAAATAAAACGTCCTCCGCAGTAAGACTTACTCATATACCAACGGGAATTGTAGTATCCTGCCAGACGCAAAGAAGTCAATTTCAGAACAGAGATTTCGCTATGAAAATGCTACGTTCAAAGCTTATAGAAATCAAAGAAAGAGAACACCTGGACAAAATATCTGATATTAAAGGCGTTCAGAAGGAAATAGCTTGGGGAGCTCAGATACGTTCATATGTCTTTATGCCATATACTATGGTAAAGGATCACAGAACAAATTTCGAAACAGGAAATATCGGAGCCGTTATGGACGGCGATTTAGACGGATTTATAAACGCATATTTAAAATCGCTGTCTCACGGAACACTTGAAAAATAACAATAAAAGCGGATGTTTATAACGTCCGCTTTTATTATTTACGATTTTAAAAAGCTTTCCCTTATTAATTTTTATATCTTAACGCCCTCATAGCGTTCAGAATAGCTATCACTGAAACTCCGACGTCTGAGAAAACCGCGGCCCACATATTAGCCATACCGGCCGCTCCCAAAATCAGCACAATGAACTTTACAGCGAGAGCAAAAACAATATTCTGATGAACAATTTTAAGCGTTCTTCTTGAAATTCTGACTGCGGCTGCAATTTTGGAAGGCTTATCGTCCATAAGTACAATATCGGCGGCCTCGATAGCAGCGTCCGAGCCGACTGCGCCCATTGCAATTCCTATATCTGCCCTTGATAATACCGGAGCGTCGTTTATTCCGTCTCCGACAAAAATCAGCCTGCCTTTTTCAGATTTTTCTTCAAACAGCTTTTCAACCTTTTCAACCTTGCCGTCCGGCAAAAGCTCCGTATATACCTCGTCTATACCAAGCTCCGCAGAAATACGCTCGCCGACCGCCTTAGCGTCGCCCGTAAGCATAACCGTTTTTCTAACGCCCTCTTTTTTCAGTTCCTTTACCGCGTCAACCGAATCCTCCTTAATTTTATCAGATATAACGATATGTCCGGCATATACGCCGTCTGAAGCAACATGAACCGTTGTCCCGATATGATGGCAAGGATGCCAGCTAACGCCTATATCGTCCATCAGCTTTCCGTTTCCGACGCAAATGTCTTTGCCGTCGATAACCGCTTTTATTCCCCTGCCTGATATTTCTTTAACGTCTGAAATTCTAGATTTATCTATTTGAGCATTAAAAGCTTCTATTATTGAACGTGAAATAGGATGACTTGAATACACTTCCGCATATGCAGCAAGCTCTATAAGCCTTTGCTCGGATATAATCTGCGGATGTACGGCGGTTACGTTGAATACGCCCTTTGTTAGAGTGCCGGTTTTATCAAACACAACGATTTCAGCCTTTGCCAAGGCTTCAAGATAATTGCCGCCTTTTATAAGTATACCGCATTTTGACGCTCCTCCGATACCGCCGAAAAAGCTAAGCGGAACCGATATAACCAAAGCGCACGGACAGGATATAACTAAGAAAATAAGAGCGCGGTTTATCCATTCCGACCAATTTCCGGTAACAACTGACGGAACTACCGCAAGCAGCAGGGCGCAGGTCACAACGCATGGCGTATAGTATCTTGCAAATTTGGTAATAAAGTTTTCCGCCTTTGCTTTTTTACTGCTTGAATTTTCAACAAGGTCAAGGATTTTTGCAACTGTAGACTCGCCAAATTCCTTTGTTACCCTTACTCTTATAACTCCGTTTATATTAATACAACCGCTTATAACGTCATCGCCGTCAGTTAAACTTCTCGGTACCGATTCTCCCGTAAGCGCCGAAGTATCGACGCTGGTCGAACCTTCTATTATAACGCCGTCAAGAGGTATTCGCTCGCCCGGTCTGATAACTATTATATCTCCTATGGAAACCTCGTCAGGATCGGCCTCAATAATTCCTCCGTTCTTTTCAAGATTCGCATAATCAGGACGTATATCCATCAGAGAGGAAATAGACTTTCTAGATCTTCCCACTGCTACGCTCTGAAAAAGCTCGCCTACCTGATAAAAAAGCATAACTGCGCTTCCCTCCCGGTATTCCCCTAAGGCAAACGCTCCGACAGTTGCAATAGTCATAAGAAAATTCTCGTCAAAAATCTGACCGTGCATTATATTTCTTACGGCTCTCCAAAGTATGTCATAGCCTATTATAAGGTACGGCACAAGATACGCCGCAAGCTGTAAATAGCCTTCCGCAGGCAGAAAAGACGCGATTAAAAGAGCTGCGAACCCAATAACGATTCTTACTAATGTTTTCTTTTGTCCAAAACTCATAAACTGCCTCCCGTTCAAATATTTAATTACAAGATGATTCTACAGTCTGGCTCGATTTTTTTACATACCTTTACAGCCTTTTTCATAATTTCATCAAGTCGGGCTTCCTCCGCTTCAATAATAAGCTTCTGCGTCATAAAGCTAACGGACGCTTTCTCAACTCCTTGTATTTTATTAATGGCCGCTTCCATTTTTGCAGCACAGTTAGCGCAGTCAAGCTCTTCAAGCTTATATATTTTTTTCATAATAAATTCTCCTTTTTATTATATACAATTATTCGTTTATATGATCCATTCCCTGATTAATAATACTGTAGACATGATCGTCTGCCAGAGAGTAAAAAACGTTTTTACCGTCCTTTCGGCTCTTTACAAGCTTATTTGTCTTCAAAACCCTTAGCTGATGAGAAACCGCCGTCTGACTCACCTTCAAAAGCTGCGCTATGTCGCATACGCACAGTTCCGCTTCAAAAAGAGCGTATAAAATTTTTATTCTTGTGGAATCTCCGAATATTTTAAACAGCTCTGCCAGATCATAAAGCTTTTCCTCCTCAGGCATATCATTTATGACCTTTTTTACAGTATCCTCATGCACAAACAAATACTCGCATTTTTCATTATCCATATCCGCATATCCTTTCATATGTTTATCTGTTCATATGATACCATGTTTTTGTATTCTTGTCAATAGCTTTTATATATTTAAATAAAAAAATAATCTGCGATAAAACCGCAGATTATTATGAATCATATATTATCCTTTGCCTTAACTTGCTTAATAATTCCTCCGATAACAAAAAACATTGAAACAAATGTACATACTGCAAATACAATCATAGTTATATTGCCGTTGATATATTCATTATTCCAGATTTTAAAATTAATTGGATCCAGATTAAACGGCTTATTATCAATAATAACATTCACAATAGGACGCAAAATAAAAATGTTTAATCCAGTTAAAAACGTACATATTGACGCTTTAAACAAACCGTTAATTTTCATGTAGCGTATAGTAAACAAATAGCACCAAGGCAAAATCAATTGAAATATACATATCTCAATAGCTGTCCAAGATTTAGCCGTGAACATACACAGTAAAATTAAAAGAACGGAATCTATCCCCATAGAAATTATAGCATTATGCTTTCTGATACATTCCGGAAAGATATTATCCAGTAATATCAAAGGAACAAATACTACCGCCATTGCAAATGTTACTGACAGAAACGCGGTAAAAAACCAATCGCCCTTTACATAGAAACAGCAATATGCAAGCAGTACGTTCAGTGAGAAATAAAAGCTGCCTATCGTCCATAATCCTTTATGTTTATTAACGATAACGGGTACGTTAAGCAGAGAGAATACCAGCATTTCAGAAAACAGAACAATAAAAAACCACGATAAATTCTGACTGAGACATATATTTACTATAAAGCATGGAACTAACGACAAAATATACGCGGCATATAAAATAATACTGTAGGTTTTTACTACCTTCAAATAGCTGTTAGCGTTTTTTTCAGTTTCTTTCAGACGATAATCATCGCTGGCGGTTAGAAGCTCGTGCTCTGTTACCGATAAGACCTCGCATATTCCCTGAAGCATTGAAATATCAGGATATGAAATTCCTCTCTCCCATTTACTGACGGCCGATTCGGTAACAAAAAGCTTATCCGCCATATCCTTTTGCGATAAGCCCTTTTCTTTCCTCTTCAATTGAATAAACTTTCCGAAGTTTATTTTTTCCTCCATAATGTAATCCTCCTTTTTTACTTTTTATTATGGCATTATTATAACATCAACAATAGAAAATGTAAATAAAACCGTGCCCATTTCTAACTGGATTATCAAGCCACCCGCGTATTTACGGCATTTTTTCTATAATAATAAAAAAATCCACAGATATTTTAATTAATCTGCGGATTTTATTTGATTTCAGATTATTATTTCAACAAGGCAATAAGCACTGAAAAATAATGCAGTACGCTTCCGGCAACGGTAAATAAATGCCACACCGAATGAAACCACTTGATTTTTTTCAATGAATAAAAAATTACGCCCACTGTATAAAATATTCCTCCAAGCAAAAGAAAAACAAGCGAAAGTCCCGGCAATGAATTAAGCATCGGTTTAACTGCAATAATAATAACCCAGCCCATAAGAATATAACAAACTACCGAAGGCTTACGGAATTTTTCAAGATCTATGGAATTAAGTATAATTCCGATTAGGGCGGAACCCCATACAATACCGAAAAGTATCCAGCCCAATTTTCCTCTGAGAGTAACCAGTGTAAAAGGCGTATATGTTCCGGCGATCAAAAAAAATATCGTATTATGATCCATTACCCTGAAAAATTTTTTTGCTTTTTCGTTTGTTATTGCGTGATAAAGCGTCGACATTGTGTAAAGAATAATCAAAGAAGCCCCGTAAACACATGCGCTTATAACCGACCATGCGTCCGAATAAACCGCGCACAATACGATCAATACAACTGTGCCGGCTATAGAAAGCAAACCTCCGGCACCATGAGAAACGGCGTTGAAGATTTCTTCACCAAGCGTGTAGCGTTTATTTAATTTTTCACCTGACATTTTATACTCCATTCCAACAGCTTATATTAAGACAAAATAGAACCGTTAGTTTATATCTATAATTCTATATCTAAATTATAAATATGTCAATAGAGTTTAAATATTGTTGTCAGTCTATTATCTGCTCTCTGAAACGGCTATATTTGACGATCTTATGCTTACAGTTCATTTCATCAAAAACTGAATCTTTGAAATACCGCTGTGCAGAACGCTTATATAAAAACTTTTTACCCATATCCGGAAAGTGAAGAGCAACGCGTTTTGTAAACATATAAAGCTTTTCCGTTTCTACTTCAACTTCGACAATATAATAAATATCATTATTTAAATCATCATAAAAACCCATTTTTACACTCCATAATTTTACATTTTTATATCCATAATATTATTTTAGCATATTTTAGTAAAAATTACAATATAATCATGGATTTTTTTACCACGATTTTATAAATAATATTTAAACATTTTTTTCCTTGTCGCATTCTAACGATTTCTGCATAAACTATAATAAGCAGCAAATCAGACCGCGGCTTTGTTCAGTGGCGTTATGCGCCCTCAGAACAGCTGAATGAAATGACGGCCTGAATTTAATGCTTTTAATATAGATTCAGTTACGGCAGTTAATCATGATATCTGCCGTAACTTTTTTGTTTCAGCGCAAGCTCCTCATATTTTTTCTTTGTTGCAAGTCCGCCCCTGATATGACGTTCCTTCTTGTTCTGCTCCAGCACCTTTTTTACCTCAGGATATAGCTGCGGCTGTATTTTAGGCAATCTTTCGCTGACGTCCTTATGAACAGTGCTTTTACTTATTCCGAATTTCTTTGCCGCCGCTCTTACGGTAGATTTATTCTCAATTATGTATTGTCCTAACATTATTGCTCTGTCGTTTGGCTGACCTTTCAATCTTCTCACTCCAATACAGTTTTTGTTAATTTATATGCGGATTTTTTTCATTTTATTATTAACTTGCATTAAAGTGAGAATTAAAAAAAGCGGCTGACAAAGTCAACCGCGTTTGTGTTACTATCCGATATTAACAGCAAAATAATATCTAACAAGAATATTTTCCTTTTTGCTGCCCCAGTTTACACCGACAGATATATAATATTTTCCTTTTTCGTTGCCTGAAAAATATATATTTTCCTGAGATTCTGATATTATATTAAAGCTATCGTCGTATATATCGTATTTTACCGCTCCTGTAAAATTCTTTCGAAACGTCAGCTTTATATCCGGCTTATCGTTATCCGTCACACTTATTTCATATAAATTATCTGCAATCTCCTTTAAATCAATTTGTTCATATTCTGTTTTTCTATTATTTGATAAAGAGCTAACTTTATATCCTTTCAAAGCTGTTTCATTCTCCCCGCATATGAGATAAACATAACCGATATTTTTTTCTATTGGATCTTTTCTTGTTAAGGTCAAAAAAATTCCCAGCACGAACACAAAAGCCGCAGCGGTAAAGCATAATTTTCTTTTCATTCTATCCCTGCTTTTTCAATTCATTTTCAAATTCTGCAAGATAAAATGAAACCAAATCCTTCATCGGCTCACAAAGACTCAAGGCTTCCTTAAGACAACGTATATACGCAATATTCTCATTATTCTCTTTTGCGTTAACAGCAAGCATCATATAATACCCAAACCTGTGAAGCTCCGGCAGTACCTCAATATCCTCAGGATTCAAAAGATCCGCATTGTATATATTCATTACATAATCCGCAAGAACCGCAATAAATCTGTCAAACAATATTTTTTTATCTCCGGTATAAAGCTTCTGAGATGATAAAACTGCCGTTTCCAAAGCAGACAGCATCCAGAAAAGCTGTCTGATCGTTTCTGAAAACCTTTCCGGCAGACAATATTTGACCGCAACCTCTGCGTAATCGGCATGTCCTTCCGCAATTATCGGAAAATGTGATTTCAATACCGTATGACACATACCCGATATAGCATCCGATAAATCAATATCGTATTTCATGGCAAGATACATTGCCTCGGCATATCCATCCTTCCATGAATCCACAGAGCTTATAAACAAAGTCAACTCGGCGGCTATATCTTTTCCCTCCACGCTGTCTCGCACCAGCCTCATAAGATCAATATATTTACCCTCAACGCCTGAATTAATCAGATCCTCTGCAAATTTTTCACGTTCCAGTTCATGCTTCATATAGTATTCTTCCAGCAGAAATAACATCAAGCCGGTTTTATCATTATCATTCATTAACAAAATATTATGATACAGCTCTGCCGCCTGCTTATAATTCTTGCTTTCATTTAAAAGCTCACGATAATTTGCCAGATAAGTTCTCAGTTCCTGCGCCTGAATTTTATCTATTTCAATTTTATTCATATATTTATGGGCTTCATCAAACCTTTTCAATTTACATAAACAATGTATCATAGATAAAAGCTGCTGATCGTGTTCATATTCATTGCAGCCGCTTAAAACCATCATACGCAGTTCCAACGTATTCAGCTTTCCGTCTTTATATCGGTCATATGCGTCAAAATAATTCTGAAATGATATTACAGCCTTTTCATAATCGTCAGTCTGCTCATAAACTACAGCCTGAAGCAAATAAACGTTCAATATTGCTACGTTATCTTCATTGCCCTCTATATCAAAAAACTGCTTGCAAAGCTTTAAAACCTTATTATATTCTTTAACCTTGGAATAAATTCTCATAGCCCTGATAAGTATTGTATTTCTCCAGAAAAAGTTTTCAGGCTTTTTTATAAGTTCAAGCGCTTTTTCAAGATATATAACCTTGTCCCTTGTCTTATCCAAGGCGTCCAGAAGCATTCCGAGCATACGAACATCTTCAGGATTTTCTTCATATTCCTTCAAGATGAGCGGCAGATTTCTTTCATTTCTTTTTCTTATATATTCCGGATCGTTATTCATATATCCGTAATGATGAAAAACAGTACCGAAGTAACCATGCGGTAAAGCGCCGGGGAGATATTCATGTATAGCGCCCTCAAATTTCACGCCGGGTTTAAGCTTTATAAGACGGCTTCCCAGAAAATCATTGGCGGATTTCGTAACATTATCATCATAATTTCTTATGATATAGCTTGCTGAATTATATTTCTCATATAATTCCGGCATCGAAAAAAAGCTAACCATTTCACTGCAATCTTCATCCATATACTCGTCTGCATCAAGAAACATAAACCATTTGCCTTTTGCTTTTTCAAGACCAAAATTTCTTGCCGCGGCAAAATCGTTTATCCATTCAAAATCATAAACCTTATCCGTATATTTTAAAGCAATTTCCTTCGTTCTGTCCGTAGAACCGGTATCAACGATAATTAGCTCGCAGGGAATCTGATTCATAAACCTTTTCAAAGCTGAAAGACAATTGTCAAGGTGCTTTTCCTCATTTTTTACAATCATGCCTATAGATAAAATTATATCATTGCCGGACGATTTATTTATATTAGATTTCATATATTACTCCTTTTTTACATATATGAAAACCTAAGGCGCACGAGCTTTCATATATGTAAACAGTTAGTAATAAACCGCCCTTTTTCAAGAGCGGTTCATTACCGATATTAAGTAAAATTCAATACTCAAAATATGAATTACTGGAGAAGCTGAAGTACGTTCTGAGGCTGTGTATTTGCCTGTGCAAGCATTGCCTGAGCAGCCTGTGTAAGAACGTTGCCCTGTGTATACTTCATCATCTCTTCAGCCATATCTGTATCACGAATACGGCTGTTAGCTGATTCCATATTTTCCTTAGTTGTATCAAGGTTATTGATTGTATAATCAAGTCTGTTCTGTGTAGCTCCAAGCTGTGCTCTCTGAAGCGATACTTCATCGATAGCGTCTCTGAGGCATTCAGCAGCCTTAGAAGCAAAAGCCTGATCGCTGATATTGATTGTAAGACCAGCCTGGTTAGCTGAAGCAACACCTGATGACGCAGCCTGAGTAGCGTCAACAACCGTTGAAGCCGTAGCGCCGGCGCCGTTCTTGATTGTAAGATTCTGATTACCTAAAGCTGTTGAACCATCAGCAGAAATAACAGTCTGAGACTTCATTGAAGAGAAGAGTCTGTCAGTTGTCATTCTCTTGATGTTTACGCAAAGCTTATCAGCCTTATTAGACGTCTCGCCGATTTGGAATGTCATAACCTTACCGGCAGCATTTGAAGCAGTTCCGTCTTCATTGATGATAGAAACTGTATTCTTGTCAAGAGCACCGTTGAGAAGCTTGTTTCCGTTGAAATTAGCAGTCATAGCGATTCTGTCAATTTCAGCAGAAAGCTGATCCATTTCAGCCTGAAGAGCAGCTCTGTCTGTTCCGGCATTCTGAACGCCGCCGCTTACACCGTAAGCTGAAACGCCGGTATTACCGCTGTCTTCGTTGATACCGTTAGCTGATTTTTCAGAAAGCTCAACCATTCTGTTAAGCATATCGTGAATTTCAGTCATATATCCTTCAGCGGTCTGGATAAGAGAAATACCGTCTTCACAGTTATCTGAAGCAGTACCCAACGCCTTAATCTGAGCCTTCATTTTTTCTGAAATAGCAAGACCTGAAGCGTCGTCGCCTGCACGGTTAATTCTGAAACCGGAAGCCAGCTTTTCAAGAGAACCTGAAACGCCCTTGTTGTTTTTGCCTAAATTTCTGTTGGCGTTAATAGCCATCATATTAGTTCTAACTACCATTCCCATAACAATACCTCCATGTTTAAATTAATTCAGAAACTTCCCTGTTTCCGTAAATTTATGAGAAAATTTAACAGCAATTAAATCGCGCAGCCCTTTTCGGGAGGGCCCTTCCTTCAAGGGCTGCCAAACGTTTTGTTGCTTATATTATATATATCGTCCGTAAACCGAAAAAGTAAACGGTAAATATTCCATAACATTTACAAGAATATTTTGTGCATATTGCTTAAAACACTATTGTTTCTTTCAAATTCGGACTCATAATATAAGTCTTATCGTTTTTCCTTGCAATCGAGCATTCTTTCAATTCCATATCAAGGGTATATAAGCTTCCGCAAACGTTCAAATTAATAATAGGGTATATATTACTGCATTTTAAGCTGCACATCTCAGTGTTGCTTTGAATTTTCCGCTTAATTTTTTCAAGCGAGGTTTCATATTTCATCTTCTGCATATTCATAATCTGATATTGAAACTTCAGATTTTTCAGAAGTTCCTTGCGTTCGACGTTAACGTTTTCAATATTGCCTTCAAGATATTTTATATCCTGAGCCATTTTGAAAATATTTTCCTGAACATCGTCAAGATGCGTTTGTATTCGTTTTTCTTCCATGATAAGCTCCGGAACAGCCCCAAGAACGATTTCAGTCCTAAGATTACCGTTAAGGGGCGTACCGATAGAAACTGCTTCAATAGATCTGCCGGCAATCAGCTTACCGCCTGTCACAGAGCCTTTTCTTCCTTTAATTATAATACTATCGTCCGTTGAAAGAGCGCTGTACATAATCTGCTCAGCCTCTATGCCGCCCTTGGCGTATACCCGGCAGTTTTCAAGATAACGGCATTTCAGAATACCCTGTGTTTCAATTACTCCCTTATTGCCGCCTGTCATTCCTCTTTCTATCGTAAGATCGCCTCCGGCAATAACCGTTGCGCCCTCTACTGTGCCAAAAATTGTAACGTCGCCTTTGGCTTTTACAGAATAGCCTTCTCTAACGTCGCCCTTTATAAGTATATCACCGGTAAAATCAATATTTCCAATTGAATTGTCAACGTCATGATTAATAGTCAACAGATTCTTTACATTAAACTTGGTTCCTTCATACACTACTTCTCCGTCTATATCTGCCAGCAGCTTTGTTTTGTCCTCAGATAAAACCGTATTTTTGCCAGCGGGAATATGCGGAGGCTTTCCGTCCTTACCTTTAATCGGCTCTCCTGTTACCGATACTCCGTTAACGGAAAGGGTAGGAGGAGTTATTTGGCAGATAACATCTCCCTTATGTATGCTCTGAATCATATTCAATTCTTTATAATTTACATTCCCCTGAACATCTTCCTTAATATTAATCTTATTTCTCGTTTTCGAATAAAGATTTTTAACTGAACCGTCCTTACCGTTTACCGCTTCTTTACCCTTAGCAATTTCAATTATTTTAAAATAAATCTTATTTTCAGCAATTTTATTTATAACCTCATCTTTAACTCCGTATCTGACATTCGTTTCTTCAATCTTAAGCCTGATCTGCTCCGACGATACATCAGATCCGCCGTTCAATGGTCCGAAAACGAAAATCCATAGTCTAAGCTTATTATTTGTCATATAAAGAAAAGGCTCTGCATTCAAAGGAGTAGAATTCATTCTGCCGCCGTTATCACCACCGGAAGCCGAGGATTTTTCAGCTTTGATACCGTTTAATATTACCTCGGAACGTTTCTGGATCTCCTGTATAAACCTCAAAAGCTCCGTTTCGTTAATATCCAGACCGTTAAACTCTTCTTCGCCGCCCATCTGCTCCTTGGCTCTAATTATAGTCTTTTCAATATATTCAAGAGGCGAAAAGCTTTCGATTAAACCGTTTGAGGAATGATAGATTTTCCACAAATCGTATATCGGAGTTTTTTTCTTTATTGCCAGTCTCGGATTCAATATATATATATTCTTTGATTCATTACTATCCGCAGTCTTTACCGCCTGCTTCTTTCCGGCGTCCTGCTCTGATAAGCCGCCTTCTGAAATTTCTTCCTTTTTATCGGATGTCTCGCGTTTTTTTCTGAACTTTTTAAACAGGCTCATAATATCATCCCACCTTTACAGGCTATTTCTATTGTTAAGAAATTCCCTCTGCTTTTTAAACAGGAACGAACAAAGCAAATCGGCGTCCTCCGATTTACTGTATACAAATTCGCATCCATACTGATATTCTCCGTTTTCAAATCCTATTATTCTCAATATCCTGCATTGAAAGCAGGAATTTTTATTTTTATTAAGATTTAGCTCTATAGATAAAGTATGATTTTCAGAAAAAGTATACGGTGTTTTAAATCTCAGTCCGCTAAGGCTCATATCCATTATTGTAACGTCGGCCTCTGTGGGATACATATCCATAGCGGTTTTTTTAAATACGACTTTTGCCGATATTTCCATGTCCACTCGGAAAAAGTTTCTTCTTTCCTTGTCTACAAGGTTAATTACATTATCAACGCTCATATCGCTTTTAGTCGAGGTATAAACATTGCCCACAAGAACTCTGAATCCATTTTTACCGTTAAATACATTCACCTTAATTGATGTTCCGTAATCTACTATCTGCAATTCCTTTTTTTCATTATTTATCTTAATATATTTTTGAGAGATCTCTTTTATTTTTCCAATAGCTATCAGTTCATTCTCCATAGTTTTTATTTCGCATACAGATCCTTCATAATCCTTTGGCATTGGTAATTCAGCCATAATGAAACCTCCGATTGTTTATTTTTCAGAATTAACTGTTTTTATATCCTTTGAAGCCTTCAGAAGCTGGCAATATATCGCAGCAATAACCTCGTATAATTCAGGAGGAATACTGTTTCCCACTTCAAGCATACACATAAGCGAGGACGCGCTGTCGTCCCTATATACCGGTATTCCGTTCTGCTCTGCTATATCGATTATCTTATTAGCTATATCTCCCGAACCGGAAGCTATAATAACAGGAGCCTTATCAACGTCGGCATTGTATTTTAAAGCTACAGCTTTATTTTTTCGGTTAAATTCTAACATTAATCCCAGTCCTTTTCTGCGGAAGCGTCGGAAAAACCTCAATCAAAGAGCGCGATTTTTCAAGCCTTGAAACTCTTATATCATTAAAACTGTAATCTGAAAAGCTTATACTTTCCTTAAGCTGCGCTGATAGCGAATTGAATTTCTCCTGCATTACCGCAGGACACATAAGCGACAGATCAATTTTCTTGTCCCTTACATAAAGCTCTGTTTCAAATCTTCCGATATCCGGAATATCGAATACCAGAAACATATGAATTGTTCTTTGACGATCTCCGGACTGATTTTTTGAAGATGCGCCGTTATCCTCATCAGGATTTATCCACATTTCTCCAAAGGCCTTAGACTGACCGTCGTCAATCGGCGCTATAAAATGCAGCAAAGGAGTAAAGTTGCTCGGCGATGACAAGAGACTGTGTATAACGCTTTCCACGCTTTCTCCCTTCATTTGCATAACGCTCTCGCTGTCGGTCTGTTTTTCAAGGATTTTAATCAGCACGTCAAGAACCCTTGAATTACCGGTTTTTACTCCATGTCCTGAAATACTGTTATAAAGCTTCTGAAGAAATCCGGCTCTTTTAGTATCCTCCGGTATAAACATAAGAAATTCGCTTGCCGCGTCTTTGAGAAAAGATGAATTTGTATTATATCTTGAAAGATTATATGTAACCATAGACGTAAGACAAGAAAGCTTTTTAGAAAACATTATGCTTTTTTCTATATCCTGCATTGCAAGAGCGGTTTCATGCTTTAATACCGGAAATTCCGCGTCCGCGCTTTCAGAACGGAATCTTGCGGAAAGATTTGCAAGTCTGTCGGACAGTTCTTTATTCGGCGACAGCGTTTCAGAAAGATATTTCATAGTTCCTGAAAGAGCCTTGAGCACTTCCTGCTTCGTATTTTCCGAATTAACCGCCTTAAGCACATTAATAACTGCATTTTTCAATTCCGGAGACGGATTTTCCTTTACCATGTTACGCAAAAAATCGAACAATTCACCCTTAAACGCAGTAGACGAATTTTCCTGCCTTATTAGTTCCTCGGGAAGATTTTCCGGTTTAACAGCCAACTGCGAAAATAGCTGTTCGATTTCTTCTGTAACAGGGGCGTTCTGCATAGAAATCAATCCGACGATTTCTTGCAGCATCAGTATATTTTTTATAAAATTAACAGTAACAGACGGATCCTTTAATAAATCCATAAGGATTTCAGGAGCTGTCTGCTTTTCTATATTACCGGTATTTTGTTTTAGCAGCTCTGAATCCGGAAGAGCCTTTACAATTTTTGAAGGATCCTGTAAATCAAAGGGGGCAATATCCGCGTCATGATGCTCACGCAGGGGCTGAACAATATTTTTATTTGTAATAGGCGTTGCCGCCCTTATCATATCAGCCATAATCCCGCCCCCCTAAATAACTATCACTGCTTTCTCAGGCTGTTAGCAACCTGTTCTATTTCATCTGCTGTAGAAACTACTCTTGCTGAAAACTGGTAAGCTTTCTGTGAAACGATAACGTCGGCAAACTCCTTTGCCACGTCCACGTTTGAACGCTCAAGCGTCTGTTCAAATATATTATAATCGCCGTCAGCCGCATTTTCAGCGTCTCCTGAAATATCAGTCGGCTGAAAACTTGCATTGTCAAGGCGTCTTAAGCCATATGGATTTGAAAAGGTAAACACTCCCAGCCTGTCTGAAAGTCCCTGACTGTTTATAACGTTTGAACCCTGATTATACGGAACTGCAATCCGGTTGTAATTATGGTCAAGAACATAAGCCCCGTCTCCGGAAACAAGGTAAGCATTCTCCCCCTCGATACTTAAACCAAAGGAACCGTTTCTGGTATATTCAATTTCACCGCCGCGGTCCAGCGCAAAAAGTCCGTCGCCCTGAATGGCGTAATCAAGCTGATATCCCGTATTATAAAACGCGCCCTGAGTAAACAGCAGATCCTGATTTGACATTTTTACTCCGTGTCCTTTAAGTATCTTTTCATTTTCTCCAAGCTCCCTGTTCTTGTTTATGTCCATATTATTATTAAGAAGCTCTCGAAACTCAGGTTTTGTCGCCTTATAGCCGTATGTATTGCTGTTGGTAAGATTATGCGACGTAATATCAATTGCCGTCTGATGCGCTCTCAGTCCCGACGCACCCGTATAAAAAGCATTATTCATAATTCATATTCCTCTCGTTTCAGGCTATACTGGAAAGAGTAGCAGCCTTAGCGTTCATTGCGTCTACAGTCGAAAGAGCGGTAGCGCATGCCTGAAGATTTCTCTGAGCCTCGATAAGACGAGTATACTCCTGATTCATATCAACGTTTGAACGCTCAAGCGTTTTCTGATATATATCCGAATCGTCAACAATATTTGCCCTGTCCGTACTGAACATTCCGTTTGGATATTTTTTCAGCTCTGAGCCTTCCGCTACTCTTGTAATAAGTAATTTATCTAAATATTGATTATTTGCGTCGAATACATACCCTTCCTTAGTAACAGTGAAATCCGAGCCGCCTATCAGCAGATCTCCGCTTTCGCCCATGACTCTTCCTACACCGTCAAGTACCAGATAACCTTCATCATCTATGTTAAAGTTTCCGTTTCTGGTCATGTATTGTCTGTTCTCACCGCGTATATTAAAATAGCCCTCTCCTGCTACGGCCATATCAAAGGGACTATCGGTATCTTCAAGAGAAGAAGCGTTGAAATTAGTTTCAACCTCGTCAACAAGAGTCGCCGGATCCCCTTCGCCTATATACTTATACTTGCCGTCCTCATATTTAGTAAGAAAATTATGTTCAAATGTGGACTGCATAACACGCTGGCTTCTATAGCCAACCGTTTGAGAATTAGTCATATTATTACCAATAACATTAATATTCCTCTGCTGCACCAGAATACCGGAAGCAGCGGTATAAAATCCTGCTAACATAATTTTTTCCTTTCAATATCTAAAACAAATAATCCTTAAGACAATCACGCAGCTTTGTAACAGCCCGCGTATTTATTTGCGAAACCCTCTGAACGCTTACTTCCATAACCTTTGATATATCAGAAAGATTCAAATTTTCAAAATAATAAAGAGTTATAACCAGACGCTCGCGTTCTGAAAGGTTTTCTATCGCCTCTTTAAGAACCTTTCTAAGCTCTTCCCTGAGAAGATTACGCTCGGGAGTAATGTCATCCGCTGAACTGTTTTCCAGCGCGCCTCCCATCTGGGAAACATTTTGAATAAGCTCTTCAAAGGAATAAACGGCGGCATTTGATATTTCAGCATTATATTTGCGAAGCTTCTGAATATCAATACCCATCTTGTCCGCTATTTCCTGCTGAGTAGGCTCTCGTCCAAGCATATTCGCAAGCTCGCTTGCAGTCCTGTTAATCTCCTTTGCATTGACTCTTACTCTGCGAGGAATCCAATCCTGTTTTCTTATAAGGTCAATAATTCCCCCTCTGACTCTCATATATGCATATGACTCAAATCTTATTCCCTTTGAAATATCATATCTGTCAATGCAGTCAATCAGAGTAACGATACCCTGATTTATCATATCCTCAACCTGAGCGGTAGTATCAGCTATTCCTCTTAGCTGAAATGCCGATACCTGCGCTATATAGCTGTATGCCATAACAAGCCTGTTTCTTAACGCAATATTACCGCTTGTTTTATATTCATTATAAAGAGCTGCAAATTCCTCATCGGTAAGCTTTTCTTTTTCCGATAAATTAATCATTTTCAGCCCCCTTTTAATATATTATACAGTAAAAACCGATGTTTGACAAGTAATACATTCAAAAAAATCATATTTCAATAGTACCCAAAGCCTGTATCTGTATATTTGTATCTATTTCGTTAAATGAAAGTACGTTTACATTAGGACAGAACTGATCGATCAGCTTTTTAAAATATATCCTGACAATCGGAGATGTAAGTATAACCGGCGAAGGTATTAGATCGCGTATTTTTTCTATCTGTTCAGTCGAAGCGATAACGATTTTCTGTATACTGTCCTGATCAAGCGCAAGATATGAGCCGTTGTCCATTTTCTTGACCGAACCCATAATAAGATTTTCAACCTGAGCGTCCAGACTGATAACTTTAAGCTGACCAGCTTCTGCAAATTTATGAGAGATTGTACGTTTAAGAGACTGACGGACATATTCTGTAAGCATATCTGTATCCTTGATTTTCGGACCGTAATCTCCCAGCGTCTCAAGGATAGTTTCAAGATCTCTGACAGGCACCTGCTCCTGTAAAAGCCGGCACAGCACCTTCTGCAGCTCTCCGACAGTAATTGCCGCCGGAATAGTATCATTGACGATAGCCTCGTTGGCCTTCTTGAGATTTTCAAGCATATTGTTTATTTCTGAACGGTTTAGAAGCTCATATGCATGAGCCTTTATTATCTCTGAAAGATGAGTGATTATCACGGAAACAGGATCTATCAGAGTATAACCCAGCAGCTCCGCTTTAACCTTTTTATCGTCGCTGATCCATTTAGCCTTTATTCCGAACGCCGGCTCTATCGTATCTATGCCGTCAACCGTATCCTCCTCCTCAGACGGAGCGAGCGCAAGAAAATGATCGACCAGAATATCGCCCCGAGCAACCTCCTCGCCCTTTATACATATGGAATACTGATTCGGGTTTATCTGACCGCTGTCCTTAAGCTGAACAGGGGGTATTACAATACCCATTTCCATAGCATACTGTTTTCTGAACATAACTACACGATCGAGAAAATTTCCGCCGCTGTTTTCGTCTACCAGAGGTATAAGACTGTAGCCGAATTCTATTTTAATCTGCTCAACATTTAAAAGCTCATAGAGATTATCAATATTTCTGTAATACTCCGCCTCGCTGGTAATATGCTCTTCGGGCAATTCCTCCTCAGGAGTTTCCGGAACGAGCTGCTTGGCACGTCTTGTAAGCATAACTGAAACTGTAATAAGAATTGCCGACAGCAATATAAGCTGCAGCGGAGGGAAACCGATAAAAATAAGAAAAAGCAAGGCGATTCCGGCAAGAAAAAGCACTCTCGGCTGAGATAGAAACTGCTTCGAAAAATCATCGTTCATATTTGATTCGGAAGCGGAACGAGTTACAATCATACCCGTTGAAACCGATATCAGCAGCGCCGGGATCTGAGACATAAGCCCATCGCCGACGGTGGCGACACTGTATGTACTGATAACGTCGCCGAAGCTTCCGCCGTTTATCAAGCCTATAACTATACCGCCGATCAGGTTGATAAAAGTAACCACAATCGACATTATCGCGTCTCCCTTTACAAACTTAGACGCACCGTCCATAGCTCCATAAAAGCTCGCTTCACGCTGTATGTTTGAACGCCGTAACCTTGCGGTCTGCTCGTCTATAAGCCCTGAACTGAGATCGGCGTCAATTGCCATCTGCTTTCCGGGCATGGCGTCCAGTGTAAAACGCGCGGACACTTCGGCCACACGCTCAGCGCCCTTTGTGATAACAAGAAACTGAACCAAAACTATAATAAGGAATATAACAAGACCTACCACTACGTCGCCGCGTATTACAAACTGACCGAATACCTTTACAACCTCTCCGGCATATCCGTTGTTTGTAAGAATCGAACGGGTAGATGAAATATTAAGACCGAGCCTCAGCATTGTAGTAACAAGAAGCAGAGTAGGAAAAACTGAAAACTCCAGTACTTCCTTTACATACATCGTCATCAGAAGAATAACAAGCGAAAGTCCCAGCTGCATAATGAACATAAAGTCCAAAATTGCCGTCGGCAGCGGTATAATCAAAAGGAATACTACTAAAACGACAAATGCCGCGACTGCATTATTCATTAATTTTAATATTTTCTTCAAGACCTTCTCAAATCCTTTTCCTTTAAGCTGTATACATAAGCGAGAACCTCGGCTACCGCATTATAAAACTCTGACGGAATCTCCCTGTCCAGATCTACCTCGGCATAAAGCGCTCTCGCAAGAGGTTTATTTTCCATTACGACTATATCGTGCTCTTTAGCTATTTCAACTATTTTCAGCGCTAACTGATCCTGACCCTTTGCAATTACTACGGGCGCATTGTTTTTCTCTGTGTCATATTTAAGCGCAACGGCAAAGTGGGTAGGGTTTCTTATTACAACGTCTGCTTCCGGCACTGCCTGCATCATCCTGCGTCTCGACATAGCCTGCTGCTTCTGCTTAATCTGCCCCTTTATTTTCGGATCGCCTTCTGTCATTTTAAATTCTTCCTTAATTTCCTGCTTGGTCATACGAAGATTTTTTTCATAGCTCCAGCGCTGATAAAGATAATCAAAGCCGGCTACAAATGCAAAAGCAATCGAAACCTTTACGATAATATTCCAAAGAACAGAACCGATAGATGAAGTCGCTTCATTTACGGACATGTCTATCATTTTCGGAAGAACATTCAATTCACTTCTAATACATAAATATATAATATAAAAAAGCAGAATTATTTTAAGTATTGATTTTAAAAGCTCTACCATTCCCTTGAGCGAAATCATATTTTTCAGTCCGCTCAATGGATTCATCCTGCTGAATTTCGGCTTAATGGCCTTGAAAGAAACCAGTCCCTTCGTCTGAACAATCGCCGCTGTCACTGCGGCGGCAGCGGCAATCAAAAGCATCGGCAAAGCCGCTTTTGCAAAAACTATACAGCCGCTTATAAAAAGCTGAGTTGTATCTGAAATTTCAAGTGTTTCCTGTGTTCCGGCCAGACTGAAATATGATTTTATCGCATCGGTCAGCGAGCTTTTCACTAAAGGAAAAAGCAGCCGAAATGCAACAAAGGTTACAATTAGGGAAAAGGCTATTATTACTTCCTTACTCTGAAAAATGTTGCCTTCTTTTCTTTGGTCAGAACGCTTTTTCGGAGTGGCTTTCTCGGTTTTTTCTTCCGATGAATCCGGCAAGCCTCATTCCCCCTTTTAATTCAATTTCAGCCGGACGCAGCTTGTAATGCGTCGTGCATATAATCAAACATAATCAATATATAATTATCTATAAAAACTGATATAGGATTCGCCAATACATAAAGAAGAAGTATAGCCAGAAGTATTTTAAACTGGAATTCGATTACGAACACATGTATCTGAGGGATAAGCTTCATAAGTATACCCATAGATATTTCCAGAATAAATTCAACGGCTATAAACGGTATCGCAAGTCTTAAAGCCAAACCGAAAACAGCTCCGAATATATCAACTGCAAATTCCGCCGCTGATAGCAGCGATAATCCGCCGGCTCCAACGGAAAACAAATCATATGAAGACACGGCAAGCTCTATCAGAACAAGATGACTATTGGTTGCAAAAAAATATAAAATAAACAGGAGATTCAATATATTGGCGGTAAACGCCGACTGAATATTCGTTGCCGGATCGAAAATCTTGGCCATCGCAAAGCCGAAATTCATATCCAATATATCTCCCGCCGTTATAAGCATATAATAAAAAACATTGAATACGTATCCGAGAAGAAATCCTATGAAAATTTCCTTTCCGAAGTAAAGAAGAAAATCAATGGCTCCGGAATCATATCCCGCGGGAATAGGTACCATAGGCGTTATCAAAATAGTAACCCCGAATGCAATCGCCGTTCTGAGCGCCGCAGGAATACTATTCCTTGAAAGCAGAGGATTGAACAGAATTATACCCGCCATCCTTGCAAAAACAAGCATATATAAATCAATGTTATTGAGAATTAAACTAAGCTCTCCCAAACCCTTTACCTCAGATTCCGGCAATCATATCAAAGATCTGATTAAAAAATTCCGAAAATGTAGTCATCATCCATGAACCAAGAACGAGAAGCATCACGGCAAGCACCAGAATTTTCGGCACAAACGTAAGCGTCTGCTCATGAATCTGCGTAGCCGCCTGAAATATTGCAATAATAAGCCCTATTACTATACTCACTATCAGCAGCGGGGCGGCGATTTCAAGTCCGACATACATTGCCGAACGGAATATTTGAAGAACTTCTCCCTGATCCATTTACACACACTCCTATCTGAAGCTTATTATCAACGATTCAAACAGCAGATTCCAGCCGTCTACTACAATAAAAAGCATAAGCTTAAACGGAAGGGAAATCGTTGTCGGCGGCAGCATAACCATACCCATTGACATAAGAGTGCTTGACACTATAAGGTCTATGAGAAGGAACGGTATGTAAAGCAGAAATCCGATAAGAAACGCTCTTTTAAGCTCGCTGGTTATAAACGACGGCACAACGACAGCCAGACTAAGATTCTGAAGATCCTCCTGACTGGTATATTCCGACGAATCAATAATTCCGCGGCTGTCGGCAAGGCTCATAAACATATCAAGATCCGCCTCGTAAACCTGCTTGAGCATAAATGTTTTAAGCGGTCTGGAGCCCTCGGCTATCGCCTCCTCCATAGTAATTTCTCCCGATTTATACGGATCGTAAGCATCTTGCTTTATTTCCTTTAAAACAGGAAACATTATAAATAATGAAAGAAACAAAGCCAGTCCTATTAGCACCTGATTAGGAGGTGAAGTCTGTGTACCAATAGCGTTTCTTAAAAATGAAAGAGCGATAATAATCCTGACAAAGGATGTCATCATTAATAAAAACGACGGTATCAGCGCCAGAAACGCCAGCAAAAAAAGTATATCAAGTACACTTGAATTTTCGTCCGCTTCACCGGAACTAATATCAAGCGTAATTGAAGACTCCGCCGATACAGAAGCGGCAAGGAAACTAAAGGAAACTATAACAACCGCAAGGCAGATAATAAAGCAGATAATATATTTTAAAAGCTTTTTCTTTGCAGCTTTATTTCTTATCACTGCCGCCATTCTCATTCTCCTCTTTGTTACTGTTTTTTCTGCCGAAATTATTTTCCAGCACCTTTTTAAACGCCGTTTTAAAATCCATGGTTTGAGGCTGCAAGACATCGTCGTCGCATAAGAACTCGTTGCTGTCAAGCTCGCTTATAAGATTTATATCCTGCCCCGAGCCTATAAGAAAGGTTTTGCCTCCGGTCTGAACGATTAAGATAGTTTTGCCCTGTCCGACAGAAACGCTGTCTAATATTTTGATTTTTTTACTGCCGCCTCCCCTAACGGAAAAGCGTTTTCCCAAAAGCTTCGTAGCAGCATAGGCCAAATAAAGAATTACAGCAATCGCAAGCAGCGTGCCAAATACAACGCCGATCTGGCCTATTATTGATTTACCTTCCACAAAAATTCTCCAAGTCTTAAAAAACTATTTTATTCCTTTGACACAAACCCATTGTTTCCTACAATTTCAGTTATTCTGACGCCGAAATTATCGTCGATAACCACAACGTCTCCCCTGGCGATCAGCTGACCGTTCACAACAATATCCACCGGAGCTCCGGCCTGCTTTTCCAGGTCAATAACCGTGCCCTGCGTAAACTCCATAATGTCGCGCATTTTCCTGCGTGTTTTACCAATCTCAACTGTTACGCTAAGAGGAACGTCCATAAGCAAATCCATATTTCCCTGAAGAAGCGATATACCGCCTATGCTGCCCTGATTTGAAAAATTCGGGAATTGCGCGGACTGTACACTGATGGAATCCTTTACCACAGAAACCGGCTTTCCCGCCTTTCTCGCTTCCGCGACCGCCTTCAGATCCATTGGATTGTTTCCTCCGGCAATAGCATTGAGAAACATACTTTCATCCTCGTTCTCCGGTATCATATTAAGCTTTCCGGAAGTAAAATTAAAGGTGTCATAATCTACTTCTATATTAAAACTGCCGCTTAATTCGTCCCCTACGGAAAACTTACTTATTATGCTATAAACCTTAGCGTCGGAGCCGCATCCAAATATCTCAGCTATTTCGTCGCATTCCTCGGAAAGATCATAAATATTTTCCGCCTCTATTTTAACCTCCGCCCCGAAAAAACTGGTAAGAGACCCGGAAAAAGCAGAAGCCATCTGCCCCACCAGTTCCTTAAAGGTTCCCATGGAAATTTCGTCTATATCGTCGTCGGAATCCTCATTATCGTCGTCAGAATTCATAAGAATATTCAGAATACCTTTAGCATAGTTATTCTGAATAACAATCGCCGTCTTTCCGTTTAACGCTCCTGATAAATTAAGAGCTACTACTACTCCCGCTTCAACGCCAAAGGATTCAAGTCCGTCTATTTTTTCAGATACGATTTCCTCAGCTTTCAATTCAACATCGTTATTCAAAAGCTTAGATAAAATTTCAGAAGAGGAATTAAGTCCTATCGTCAGCAGTTCTTCAAATCCTTCAAGTATAGAATCCTCAATTTTAGCATTGTTTTTCATTTATTAACTCCCTTCAAAGCTCATATATTATTAAATTCATTTATATCCGCATCTTTAGCAATATCGCAGATTTTAACCGATTTCTTTATTTTCCTGTCGCCCAGCTTAGCGGTAAACTTAGGCTCGCCCTCAACTGTCAGAATAATATTTTCATCTATTTTTCGTTTAAGCGGAATAACATCGGAAACCTCCAGACTGATAATATCATGCATATCCAGCATAATATTATCAAGAACCGCCGTAAGCTCCATAGTTGAGTCTCTCAGTGAATTTCCAATTGCCTCACGTCTTAAGTTTTCCTTCTCATCTTCCTGCTTAACAGTATTTTTGGAGAATTTTGAAAGAGTAGTTCTTAAAATCTCATCAAGATTTATAGACGGAATACAAAAGCTGAATTTATCTACTATATCGCGAATTTTTATTTGAAATGACAAAACTATTACCGAATCGTCCAGCGAAATAAACTGTGCGAGTCTTGGGTTTGTTTCATTTCCTGAAAGCTCGCATTTTACGTTGACCAGACTTTTCCATGATTCTGCAAAGTACTGCGTTAGCTTTCCGTAGAAGTTTTCGAGAATTGCGATTTCTATTTCGGTATACCCCCTGTTCAGCTTATATCCGTGTCCGTCGCCTCCTAATAGAATATCGATAAGAAAAAAGTTAACAGAGGACGGAAAATGTATTATAGCTGTACAGTCGTTAAGATTCTGATCGTCTACGCTCATATTGATAAGTCCGATAAAAGTCTTATCCGGAAGCATATTGAGATATTCCATATAACGGCATTCTTCCATTTTAAGCATATCAATTTCACAAAATGCTCTTAGCATACTTGATATATTAGACGCAAATATCCTTATAATATTTTCATTTACAGTATTAAGACCTCTTAAATGCTCCTTTGTGAATTTTTTAGGCTTTTTAAAATCATAATCCTTTATTCTTTTATCCTCGCCGCCGTCTGAGCTTAAAGGAAAATTATAATATTGAGTCGCATCTAAATTTCCGGATTTTTGTTTACTGGTATTTCTGCTCATTAGCTTACTCCCTGACTGATAAAATTAATCGCCTGAAATATTCTCGATATCGGCTACGCCGGTATCAAACGAGGCGCCGAGAATTCTAAGTAATTCACCGCTTTTAGCAAGATCGCTGTTTTTTCCTATAATAACAATTTCAACACGCCTGTTTTTGCTTCTTCCCTCTTCATTCTCGTTGGTAGCAATGGGATAATCTCCCGATAAGCCTATGGGATAGAGCTTTGTAGACGGTATTTCATATTTATTTTCAAGGTAATTTGAAATAGTGCTGGCACGGTCTGACGAAAGCAGGCGCGAATCGACTACAGATGTAGGACTTATAGCCGTATGTCCCTTAATTATAATCAAAGCTATATCAGGCTCAACCTTTTGCAGGCACTCGCCCAGAAATTCCATGACTTCATAGCTGTCGTCCCGCAATACAGCCTCGTCAGGCATAAACAATACGTTATTATTGAACTGAATATATATGTTCTTCGATTTGTCGCCGTCTTGGCTGTAAGGCTTTTCAGTTGAATCCGAGGAGTCGGAACCCGTGCCCTGCTTGCTGTCGTCCCCCTGCTTCACGCTTATACTTTCCTGCATATTGTGATCTTCAACATACTGCTGAATATTAATAAAAAGCTCGTCCAATTCGGAATTGACAAGACTGTTTTGCTGAGGTCCCATCGTACCCGCATTTCCGGTATTCTGAAACGGCTCCGTTCCGTCGGACTGAGACGAATATCCGAAAACAATTTGATCGACAACCTCGTCGCCGTGTATATTGAACGCGCGGACAAGCATAGCCCATTTATCCTCCTGTACGGACGACATACTGTAAAGCATAACAAAGAATGTCAGCAGAAGAGTAACCATATCGCCGTATGTATCCATCCAGTTTCCGCCGCTTTCATCATTATTCTTCTTTGCCATACCGTTTTCCCCCTGTTAATTTGTATTATTTAGAGTTTTTAAGATCACCCTTCAATGAATATGCCGGAAGAAGTCTTGTAAGCTTTTCCTGAATAAAGTTGGGATTATCTCCGTCCTGAATAGCCTGAACGCCCTCGCTGATAATCATTTTGCAAAGATACTCTTCTTCGTGCCTTGCCTTAAGCTTATTTGCAATAGGCTTGAAAATAAGATTTGCCAGTATAACTCCATAGAAAGTAGTAACAAGAGCTACCGCCATATTTTTAGTAAGGGTAGCCGTGTCCTCAAGGTTGGCCAAAAGGTTAATAAGTCCGATAAGCGTGCCTATCATACCAAACGCAGGCGCATATTCCGAGCCCTTATAATAAAACGCGGTATCCTGCACATGACGTTCTTCCAAATATTCAAGCTCTCTGTTAAGAAGCGATCTCACCTTTTCCGGCTCAATTGAATCTACAACAAGCAAAATAGAATTTTTAAGAAACTTGTCCTTTGTTTCCGAAAGCTTATCCTCAAGCGCAAGCAGACCGTTAATTCTTGCCTCCTTAGCAAAATAAACAATCTGTTCTATATATTGCTGCGGATTGTATTTTTTAGGAAAGAAAATAATTTTCAGGTGCTTCGGAATTTTTGCAAAAGCTTTAAGAGGAAACGAAACCATAAGAGCGGCAATAGTTCCGCCGAAAACTATCATTATTGAAGGCAGATCAAAAAAACCCTGAAGCTGTGCCGGTACTAATTCAAATGCTCCGTCAGGCGTTTCTCCCATAAGTATTGATATAATGATACATCCAAAGCCAACTATCAACCCGAGAAATGATAAAAAATCCATAATTATACGTCCCTTTCTAATATGGAGTCATTAATATATAAAATATGAAAAGGCTTTACTTATTTCTTTTCATACATTGTTATCATATTTAAAACAGTTTCCATCGGCTCTTCTACTATATATACATTTCCGTTGGAAAGCTTAATCGTAGTATCAGGATTCTCCTGAATTGTTTCAATAAGGCGGTTATTTAAGGCAAATTTCTGCCCGTTGAGTTTTGTTAGAATAATCATATCAGTCATTAACGGAATATCCGTTTTCTCCTTTATATTTATTTACAATTCCGGACGATTATATCGTCCGGAATTGTAAAATCAAATTACCTCTTTAAATTAATCAGTTCCTCAAGCATAGTATCAGATACTGTTATAAGCCTTGAACACGCCTGAAAGCCTCTTTGAGTCGTTATCATATCCGCCATTTCATGAGCAAGATCTACATTTGAAGTTTCAAGCGTTCCGCCGAGAATATCTCCGGTTCCGTCCGTTCCGGCAACGGCGAGTATAGGCTGACCCGAATTCTGAGACTCGGCAAAATAAGTATCTCCTACCTGGCTTAATCCCGCAGGGTTCGCAAACGTTGCAAGGTCTATTCTTCCTATTTCCATAAGACCGAACGTAGGATGAGTAGCTGAAATAATGCCCTTGTCGTCAATAGCTATTCCGGTAAGATCGGCAACAGTCTGTTCTCCTCCCTCCGTTCCTCCTGAAAGCATAAAGTTTCCCTGTCCGAGTCCAAGATTTGCTGAAGGCTCGCTGGGAGTAAGGTTTGCAGTGCCTGTCATAGAATCAATGCCGTACGTTTTTACTGTATCAAGATTAGGATAAGACAGAACAAATGAATCTGTAGAGGAGCCGTTATTCTTCATAACGACAGTACCTGCCTTAGACATCTGTTCAGCAGTAATAGTTGCAGTATAAGCGCCCATTGTGATAGTAAAGCTGTCATCGTTGTTAAGCACAAAGCTTACGCTGGCGGCGCCCTGTCCGCTGAATTCGTCTCCTACGGACTTTATACTGAAATACTGCGATATATTATCAGGAAGAGATATGGTACCCGATTTTACTCCGAAATCAGGATTAACGATTTCCGCACCGGTAAGCGAGCCGGAAAATGCTGAAGGATCGCTCATATTAATTGTAAAATCTCCCGCCTGGTGCTTCTGACCGCCGTTAGCCGCCGTTATCGCATTATTCATTTCAAGATTAAGCTCTGCAAGACTGCTGAACGATTCGTTGGAATTAAGCGTTACAACGATTGAAGAGCTTGTTATTACTGCGGAAGCTTTTTGGCCCAAAGGCATATTTGAGCTTGAGGCAAAGACTATATTTACATTGCCGTATTCGTTTTCATTGGAAGCGTTTATTGTATAAATATTGCCGTTGATCGTATCAGAGGTCTGAGCCGCCGCAGCGCTTTCATAAGGCAGCGAAATCTTGATCTTATTAGAGGAAGCCGGCTTACCGGTCGGATCCCCCGAAACGCCGAGAACAAAATTTCCGTTCACGTCGACAACATTTCCTTCTGCGTCAATATCAAGCATACCGGCTTTCGTATAAAAAATATTTCCGTCGGCGTCCATTACCTGAAGATACCCCTCACCCGCAATAGCTACGTCAAGAGTATATCCGGTAGTGGACATTACAGACTGCGAATGATTTACGTCAACGCTTCCAAGCTTTGCACCGTAACCTATCTGCGTCGGATTAGTACCTCCGCTTGTAGCGGTAGCGGCAGAAGCCGAGGAACTGGTCTGATAATAAACGTCCCTGAACGTTGCTCTTGAAGATTTATATCCGTATGTGCTTACGTTTGAAATATTGTTACCAATTACGTCCATCTTTGATTGATGCGTAACCATACCAGCAACGCCTGAATATAACGATCTAACCATGATTCAAAAATCCTCCCTTTACATACGGGACCATAGCATGCGCCTTCAGTCGGTCGGGCGCACAAAGCTTCCTTTAAAGGTCCGGCTTTATATAACTACGGTTCCGTCTATGTTTGTAAATACGTTTCCGGTCATTTCTTCCTTATTGACCGTAGTAATTACAGTATTGTTTTTCACACTTACTATAAACGCGGCATTATCCAGCAATATCAGGGTATCGTCAAGTCCTTTTTCACCCGCCAGCTTAACGCCCTCGTTAAGTCTTTCAATGTTTTCATCCGATAAATCAATATTTCGCTCCATAACGCGGTTCATCGCGTGCCTGGAAAAATTCACACCGCTGGAGCTGTCCAGTTTATCCTGTAAAATCGCCTTAAAGCTTCTTACCGAAACAGAATCGGCAACATCCTGCGGGGATTTATGCGGAATACCTGTCGTTATCGGCGTAGATATTCTTTTTAAATCAATTTGATTCATAGCTAACAGACTCCTTTCCATTAGATACGATATAATTCTATCAGCCGTCCGCCTTTTCTTCGGATCCGACCTCTTCTGAGCCGTCGACTTCCTTGCCGGACGGTTCAGCGGATATCTGGGTTATTTTGCTGAAATCATAGGGCTTACCATCGACATAGACCTTATACTCCCCGTTTTCAATAAGAATTTTTTCCGCAATTCCTGTAATTGCCTCGGAAGCTCCTCCTATCTTATTCTTGCTGACGGTTACTTCTTTACCGAGTATAGACATTACATAATTCTGCTTTGAATACTTACACAGATCCATCATTTCCTGCATAGTGGCAAACTGAGCCATCTGTGCGAGGTATTGCGTATCGTCAACCGGATTCATAAAATCCTGATTCGTAAGCTGAGTTATCATCATGTTAAAAAAGTCATTTACTGATAAATCACTACTATCATCGTCGCTGAATACGGCGTTATATACCTTACCGGAAGTACCGCCGCCGTTTATTATAGAAGAATAGTTTCTGTCTGAATCTACTCCGTTTACCGGCATATGATCATTCCTTTCTATATAATAATATCAAGACCCTCACGTCCGACGGGCGCAGAAGCCTTTTCCTCAAATACGTCAGCGCTGTCAGTCCTGCCGTAAATTATGTACCCTTTATTTTGATTATAGAATTGTTCGTTCTGCGGTTGATTACCGCTGTTTTGACCATAATACTGTTCAAATGACGGAGCTGCGGGCGCTACTGCATTCTTAATCATATCTGAAGGATTCACTATTTCCACATTATGCTGATTAAGAGAGCTCTGCAAAGAAGAAAGATTGCTGTTTAAAAGCTCGGCAGTTTTTGCGCTTGACGCCGTCATGCTCATCAGCATTTTTCCGCCGTCATTTTGAACAAGCCTTACTATAATTTCACCAAGCCCCTCAGGTTTTAGCTTAACGGTAAACTCGCTTTTTCCGTTTTTAAGGTTTTCCTCCACACCCTTTAGCAGTTGCTTTTCAGGAGCTTCAAATTCAGTTTTCATTCTGATATCTGACGTTATTCTGTCAAATCTTATATCAAGACCTTGCGCATCATTTTGCATCGCGCCTATCCCCGACGATTTCGTCTTTTCAGAATCCTTTACGGCAGGAACAGCTTCCTTTGCATTTTGCATGGTTCTGTAAAAATCCAGCAATCCGCCTTCATCCTGACTATCTGACGCTGAATCCTTGCCGGCAAACGCTTCGGCTCCTCCCTCACTGCCGGACTTATATCCGATGATCTCAAGCTCACCGCTTTCAATGTATTCATTAATAAGCTCGGACGCCGCGATTCCGTCAGCATTTAATCCGTTTGGCTTTACGGGCATTTCCTCATAAAGCGCGCTTAATTGTCCGCTGTTTCGGAGCGTATCGCTGCCCGTCATGACAAAACCGAGTAAACCTGATAGCTGACTCGGATCAACAGAAATAAGATTTCCGAAAAAATCAGAATTTTTTAAATCTATATCTCCGTTTTCCTGTGGTATAACAGGAAACTGCATCTCTCCCGACATCAAATTTTCGGACAATATGTCTATAATTTCGCCGTATTGTGAAGGTATAGCTTTTTCATTCTGCAAGTCTCCGCCTAAACCGGTATTTGAAAGCATCGTCAGTATAATGTCTGAAAATGAAAATCCGGATCCAAGCATTCGACTTATACCTGAAGAAATTCCGTTTTGCTGAATTGCCTGCTGTCTTAGACTCTGAACAATCTGTGCTGTTTCCATTTTAACTCACCTCCTTTCGCTGATTAGGCTTTCATGCGCCGTCTGAAGACATTTTAAACGATAAAAATTCTTCAACGGAGGTTTCATTTTCCTTAGCAAGAAGCTTTTTATATTCCTCAAGCTGCTGATCCTCCAGCTTGTCAAGACCTGAGACCTCCTGCGAAAGCCTCACGACGTTTCTGCGCTGTTTTTCTATTTTCATATCCGTCAGATTTATCTGATATCTGACCTGCGTCTGCTCACGCTTTACACCGTCCATTTGCATGCTGTAAAACATAAGCTTTGCAGCGGTAGTTCCGCTGGTTATGTCGTGATTAGAGCTATTTCTTAAATCCGTCATAGTCTGCTCAAGCATATTCATTTTTTCTTCATAAGCCAGCTTTTCGCGTCTTAGTCCAAGCAGAACATTTTTTTCTGATTCCAAAATCTGCTTTTTATAATCGCGCATTTTCTGCATAGAAAAGACAAATTTTTTCATAATCTGCCTCCGCATTTATCATATAAGAATTTCATTAATCATATCCACGGTGTCAGAAAATTCTACTTTAACGTCTACCGGCTGCTGCAAAAACTCATTGATTGCAGGCATACGTCCGATCGCGTCGTCAAGCTCCGGATTGCTTCCGGTTTTATAAGCTCCTATAGAAATCAAATCGGCATTTTCCTGATAAAGCGACATGAGCTTTCTTATCTTAGAAGCGTTCGCTTTATGCTCTCCCGACACTATCTCCGACATAAGACGGCTTATGCTTGCAGTTATATCAATTGCAGGATAATGATTTTTCATTGCAATTTTTCTCGACAGCATTATATGTCCGTCTATAATTCCTCTGACAGTGTCCGAAACCGGCTCATTTGAATCGTCGCCCTCCACAAGAACCGTAAATATTCCGGTAATAGAACCTGTTTTAAAATTTCCGCAGCGCTCCAGAAGCTTAGGAAGCGAAGCGTATATCGACGGAGTATATCCTCTTGCAACCGGAGGCTCTCCGATGCTGAGTCCGATTTCACGCTCAGCCATACAGTATCTGGTAAGGGAATCCATCATCAGAAGCACATCCTTGCCCTGATCCTTAAAATATTCAGCTATAGTCGTCGCCGTCAAGGCGCATTTTGATCTCATGAGAGCCGGCTGATCAGACGTCGCGACAACAAGAACGGAACGCTTTACGCCCTCAGGTCCAAGATCACGGTCGATAAACTCCATAACCTCTCTTCCGCGCTCTCCCACAAGAGCAATCACATTAACATCGGCTTTTATATTGCGTGCAATCATACCCATAAGCGTACTTTTGCCGACGCCGCTTCCGGCAAAAATACCCATTCTCTGGCCCTTTCCTATGGTAAGCATGCCGTCGATAGCTTTAACGCCGAATTCAAGCGGTTTAGCGATAGGAGGTCTTTCAAGCGGATTAGAACGCATTCCGTTTATACTGTAAAGCGTTCCGCCGCTTAAAGCTTCCTTTCCGTCAAGAGGCTCTCCAAGGGCGTCAACCGTTCGTCCTATAAGACTGTTGCTTACGTTAATCATAAGCTTCTCACCGGTATTTTCTACAAAGCTGCCATATCCTATACCGTCCATATCAGAATAGGGCATCAGCATTACTTTGCCGTCCTTAAAGCCCACAACCTCGGCGGTTACATACTTTTTACCGGGTTTTACAGAAATTTTGCAGACATCTCCAATATTACAGTTTATTCCTGAGGCCTCAACAGTCATTCCTACAATCTGTTCTATCTTGCCGTAGGTTTTATAAAAAGAGTTCATTCGTATTCCACGACATAGATTTGAATGGTCAAGGTCAAATTTCATTTTCCTCACCTTTATCCTGTCTGCAAATATAATCCTTTAGGTTCTCAAGCTGAGCCGAAACTGACGCTACAATAATACCTTCCGACGTATTAATAATACATTCGTCGGTCGGAGCGTCCTCGTTAATTGATATTTCCACATTCTGACCGCCCTCGCACAGTTCCTTTTCAAGAGAATCAGCATATCCGGAAAGCTGCTCCGAAACCTCCGCCTTTACCCATGGAACGTCTCTGACTGACCTGACAGCATTCTTTACAAGCTTATACATAGTCATATCGTCATCGCTTATCTTCTGATAAATAATTTTTTCAGCTATTTCTACCGCAATATATTTAAGCTGTACGGCATACTCCTCGAAATATTCGTATTCATCCCGCTTCAATTGCTCGATACTTTGGGACAGATATTGTGAGAGATTTTCAATAAGCTCTGATTTTTCGGATATTCCCTTTCTAAGTCCCTCTCCATAGGCGTTCGTTTTAAGCTGTTCAGATTCCGCTCTGGCCTCTTCTAAAATACGGCTCTTTTCCTCTTCTGCTTCGCTTAAAATCTTCTGTGCTTCCAGCCTTGCATTATGTATAATAACATCTCGCTCATGAGCGGCTTTAAGTCTGCGTCTGCCTATCTCTCCGGAATTATCATTTAGCACCTTTTCCAGAATTTTATTGTAAACCTCTTCTGTCAGTACTGTTTTCCCCTCAGAATCATCTGCTTGAGCAGTCGTATCGTTAATAAATTCCACATCGGGAATTTTTACGGTTTTTTCTTTTTTCACAACATTTTCGGGCTTAAAGACTTTACGCAATTATCTCATCCTCTCCGCCCTTGGAAATAACAATATCGCCGGATTCCTCAAGCCGTCTGATAACAGAAACAATTTTCTGCTGAGCTTCCTCAACGTCGCGCATACGAACATTATGCAGATACTGCATATCTGTTTGAATAGTTTCACGCTGTCTTTGCGACATATTGTTGAATATAACGTTTGTCACTTCTTCTGAGGCCGCCTTCAGGGCGACTGTGAGATCCTTTGTATCAACTTCTCTGATAAAGGTCTGTATTTCCATATTGTCAAGATAAATAATATCCTCAAATACAAACATAAGCTTTTTAATATCCTCAGCCAGAACAGGATCTTCGTCGGATAATTCCTCGAATATGTACTTTTCAGTTTTTCTGTCAACACGGTTCATAATCTCAGCAATATAGTTGATACCGCCCATTTCCATAACGTCAACGGAGGTTACGGCGGATAATTTTTTATCAAGGACAGATTCAACTATACCAATTATTTCAGGCGAAGCTCTGTCAAGATTTGATATTCTTTTAATCACATCAAGCTGTATCTCGCGGGGAAGCTCCGATATAATAGATGAAGCCTGATCGGCCCTTGCATAGGACAAAACGATAGCAATAGTCTGAGGATGCTCATTCTGCAAAAGCATTAACAGATTCTTATAATCAACCTTTCTGACAACCTCAAACGCTCTTACTTTTCCGGATTTCACTATCTGTTCCATAAGATATGCTGATCGCTGTGCTCCGAATGCCTTTTCAAGAACCTCCTTGGCGTAAGTTTCTCCGCCCTCCGTTACCACCTTCTGGGTTATGCACATATCATAGAAATCGTCGATGATTTCTTTCATGTCATCAGAGGAAAGAAGATCTATACGGGATATTTCACTTGTTATCTCTTCAATTTCCTCATCCCTCAGATATTTGTATACTTCCGAAGCGCTATCGGCGCCCAAAGCAATAATAATTGCTGCAACCTTTGTTGCCGGAGTTATTTTCGGCTGCTGCTTTGACGTAGCGTTCGCCATTATTCACCACGCTCCTTTAACATAGAACGAATAAGAGCCGCAGCTATTTCCGGATTATTCTTTGCAAATTCCTTAACTTCTATCTCAGCCGCTTTTTCCGCTTTATTATGCTCCTCGGCTGCTTCCTCAAGGGTTTTTCTGTTATTTTCATCAATGGTGTTCTGTAGCCCCTGAATAGTAGCGTCATTCTCCTCCTGCTGCCTTTTCATTTTTTTCTTCATACTTCTTATAATCATAAATATAACTATAAGAGCCACCGCCAAAAATACGAATCCGCTAAGGCCAAGCAGAATAATAAGCTTTTTAGTATCCAGCCCCAGCTTTGAGGTAATACTTTCATCTCCCGCTGCAACCGGCAGCTTACCGCTTTCGCGGCTGTAAACTGAAATATTTTCCTCGTTTATATTTGTTGCATTTTTAACAAGCTGTATTACCGCGTTTCTCTCGTCTCTTGAAAGATAAGCGTTTTCAGTTGTTACTACAACAGAAATTGTAGCGGACTTTACAACGCCCTGCTCTTTTTCAGTCTGGGTAAGCACATAGCCCGGATCTATCCATTCCGTTTCTCTGTCGTAATGCGGGGTATTATCGCTGTTGAGTTCGTCCTCGGCATTGTTTTGATAATTCGGAATATCGGAATTATTTTCCTCTCCGGTTACTCCTCCCTCGTCCACAGGCGTGTTTTCAGTATCGTATGAAACATGCTCCTTGCTCTTTACACTTTCGCCATTTTCATCAGTCAGCAGTTCGCGTCGTTCCTCTACGATCTTATCATAGTCAAGCTCAACGGCCGCTACGGCGTCGACGCCCTCAGGATAAATATTCTGGAGTATTTCCTTTGCATTCGCCTCGTACATGCTCTTAAACGTATTTGTATATTCCATTTTGGTTTCCATATCGACCGTATTACTCGCGACAGCGTCTGCCTCTTCCTGAGACTGAAGCTCTCTGCCGCTTGTACTGTCAATTACCGTTACGTCCTCAGGCTCCATTTTCTGCGCGCTGTAAGCAACAAGCTTTTTAACTGCCGATACGTTTGCAGGAGTAAATCCCGCGCTGTTTGATAACGTCAGGGTAACGCTGGCGGAAGCCTTGTCACTAGATTCAGTCCATGCATAACCGTCCTTTTCCGGAACATTTATAGTTACAATAGCTCCGACAACGCCGTCTATCCTTTTAAGTGTTGTCTGCAATCTATCCTGAAGCTCAAATCTAAGCGTCTGTTTTTTTCAAATTCCGTCATAGTCATGCCAAGATTGTCAAAAAAAGTACCATACGACGGCGCCGACTGAGGATATCCCAGCTCCGCCATTTCAAATACAAGACTATCCCATTCTCCGCGCTTGACTTCAATTTCGCCGTCTGAATTTATTTTCGTATCAACGCCTCTGTTCTGAAGCTCCAAGTAAACCTCGGTGGATTCCTCCTGAGACATATCAGGAAACAAGACTATCCAATCGGAAGACGATTTCTTATTCAGAAAAACCGTAAGCCCTACCGAACCGACAATAATAACGATCAGCGCTGAAATAATAAGTATCTTTGCAGCCTTTGCAAGTCCTCCCCAAACAGTTTTAAGCTTTTCCTTTACTGAATTGAATTTTTCCTTCATTTACAAACCAAACTTCCCGTATTATTTTTTAAAATCAAACCTGCATAGACATGATTTCCTTATACGCGTTCACCGCTCTTGTTGTAAGCTGAACAGTAGTTTCAATCGCGGTAGAAGCCTTTGTAGCGTCGATCATTGCAGACTCAATATCGCTCGACGCTCCTGTCGATATATCATAAGCGCTCTGAAGCGACTGCATCTCAAGATCCTTGACGCTCTGAATTTTCTGCTTAAGTATATCTCCGAAAGAACCGGAACCGTCTTTTTCTTCTGTCCGATCATTTTTATCAATAGTATTCAAAGCCTCAATAGAAGGCATTGAGGTTAACGGCACTATAAACATAAGCTATTCTCCGTTCCGCCGTAAAATCCGGCATATTTTAATAATTTTTTATATTATACATTTCTGCCGATTTCAAGCGCTTTAGAAGCCATAGCTTTAACGACTGAAAGCGCGCTGACATTAGCCTCGTAAACCCTTGAAGCTTCCATCAGATCGACCTGCTCCTCCGTATTATTCACATTCGGGTAATAAACATATCCTTCCTCGTCCGCGTCCGGATTGTCAGGATCATAGACAGGATTAAAGTCCTCCTGACTTTCAACTACCTCCGCAACTCTTACCCCTCCGCCCATAACGTTATTAAGTGTTTCGTCGAAGGATTGCGTTCTTGTCTGGAATACTACCTGCTTTCTTCTGTAAGGCTCGCCGCTTTCAGTTCTGGTAGTAGTCTGATTTGCTATATTCTGTAAAATAATATTTGTTTTGAAACGTTCGGCGGTAAGCGCGGAGCCTACAATATTAATAGAATTTAAAAAAGCCATAAAAATTTTCCTTTCATGCTTTTGCATTTAATTTTATCTGAAATTGGTGTTTGTCAGAACATACCGAAGATCCGCGATAGACGAATTCATTTTTCTTATAATGGCGGACGACTGAAGATATGTGCTGTAGAGTTCCAGATTCTCCTTATCAACGTCGACATTGTTTCCGTCTACAAGTACTTCCGTTTCCTCAACCTCCGAAACCTTCGCCCTGAAATTATATTTTCTTCCGCCGTCAATCTTTTCATCAAGAGTATTTTCAAAAGTGACATATTTATATTTGTAATCAGGCGTGTCAATATTTGCTATATTCTGTGTATGAATCTGCTGTTTGATATTAAGCTGCTTCAAGCCGCTTTCCATCGCTTTGAAAGCCAGTGAATCCAGATACATATTACCAAACCTCCGTTAAAATATTAAATCAATTTACACTTTTTATATTTCTTTTATTATACATTAAATCCGTTTAAAAATCAACTAAAAAATTTATTTTTCCTTTTTTTACTTTATATTATTACATATTTCAACTAAAACTATTATTTAAACTTTGAACTGCTTTTTCGCCCTCGTCAAGAATATTTACTACTCCGCGGACACAGGATATATATCCCTGAGCTACAAGAAATGAAATTCTGCTTTTGACAAATATCTGGGCAATGCACAATACGTTTGAAATATTTCCTACAGTAAGGCGGTTTCCCTTAAATTCGTAAGCGGCTTTTAAAATAAAATAATCCAGTATATTGATCCCGTCCGCAGATTCTTCTGCCGGTTCATCGCCGAATACAGACGCCTGAAAATCTGCCGTTTCTCTGTATTCTTTATCATACTTCGCCGTAACAGACGCTTCAGGAAGATTTGCGGGATTTCTTATTCCGTTCAGCTTCTTTACATGCGAATAAATATCCGTAAACATCTCCCTTGCCTCCTCGTCCTTCGAGCCCGTAAAGTTTTCAGGACAGCCGACAATAACAAGAAGCTGTTTGGCTCTTGAAAGCGCTACGTTTATTCTTCGGCAATCTTTTGCAAAGCCTATATTATGTAAATTATTATTTCTAACAAAGCTGATAATTACAATATCCTCCTCCATTCCCTGAAAACGGTCCACCGAACCAATACGCAGATCTATATTGGACAATCCGCCGAAAAAACCGCTTCCTATGAGCTTATCTTCAAGCAGCTTTACCTGCGCGTCATAAAATGTTATAACCCCTACGCTGCGTCTGTTGCCGCTTTGCAGAAGATTTTGATTAATCATAAATAATATTCTTTTTATATATTCGGCTTCATATATATTATAATAGCTTTTATTTCGCCTTGCTTCAAAATAATCTTCCCTGTTTTCAGTTACATACCATATAACATGATTATCGCTCCCGATATCGTTGCATCGGCAGCCGTGATCCTTAGGTTCCACAGACGGAGACTCAAGCCTTCCTGCGTCTGTGTTGATATAAAAGCGGTTTATAAGTCCGGCTATATCCCTGTGCATACGGTACTGCCGGAAAAGCATAGTCTTCATACCGTCAGGCGCCGATTCATAAAGCTCTTCAAAAAGGCTAATTTTCATCAGGCTATGAATTCTGTCGTCCGAATCTTCAGCGCCCGTTTCGTCATAGGCCTTACTGTCAATATACGGAGGAAGCTGCTTATGATCCCCTACAAGAACTATTTTCTTTCCCTTAAGCATAGGAAGTATAATGTCCGGAGGCGTGCTTTTGCTGGATTCGTCTATTATTACAACGTCAAACGACGGATAATTGTTTTCAAAATCCGCCGTGCCGCTTTGTATACAGGTTATGCCTATAACGTTTGCGTTATCTATATAAAGCTGTTTCAACGCGCTGTAGCTGACGCCTTCGCCGTTTATTCTGTCCCTCCATTCCGATAACAGCTTTTGCCATTTAATATAACGGGACGCTAAATTGGCGTAATAAAGATTAACAGAATTTTCTATTTCATCTAACGGAGGATTTTCAGCGCATACACCGTCAAGCGCATTAGCATAGAATTTATCCGAAATCTGTTCGCTGAATAAATTAACGGAATATTCATGTTCCCTGATAGCGCCGCGCAGTTCCTTCAAAACGTCGTTATACTTAATCTTCACAGAAAAATACTGAGAATCAAAGTCCTCGCATAATGCGTTAAGGCTCAAACGGAAAGCGTCTGTATTAAAACGGTATTCTTCGTTATTTTTTATAGAATATATTCTGTCAGCCAGCTTTATGGTTTTAAGCTGAATACTCATCATAAGATTTTCAGCGCGTCTATAATAAATTGCCGCTACTTTCCCCCATTTAGGGCGGAAAAACAGCGATTTCATTCCAAAGGGAATGGATTTAATTATTCTTTCTCCTTCCCGGTAAAGATTGATGGTAATATCCCTGTCAGCATAATAAAAAACTCCCTCGTACGCCGTATTCTCCATTCTTCTTTTGGACGTATGCTTTTCAATAAATGCGAACTGACGCGTAAATTTCGAGGTATACTCGCTGAAAAATTCAAGCTCGTCTTCCAGCTCGCGGATTTTTTTTACATCGGATTCAATATCTGCAAATTTCAGCGATATTTCATTATAAATATTATTCGGAACTCTGAAATCGGAAGGATAAAATTTTCTGGCTGCGAAAGCGTCCTCTATATCCTCCTTTTCATAGGCGGCCCCTACAAGCTCAAGAAAGACATCTCTTTTTGAATCTGCCTCCTCAAGTACGTTTTTATAAAAAAAAGCCTGCGTTTCAAGGTCGTTCCTAATCCTGTAATTTGCCGCGGCTTCCTCAGCGGCGTTCAAAACGTCCGGAAGTCTGCTTTTTTCCTTTTTAAGCTTATTAAGCCGGTTATTTAAATCAAGAGCCATTTTACCTGCCGATTCAGAAACGCATCCTATCCATGTGCGGACAACGTTATCCTCAACAAAGGGAAGTCCCTCGTCTTCAACCCTTGAAGAATCTCCCTTTCGGAGCACTCTTACGTCATTGTGATTCATTACTCTTGATATAGCGTTGTCAACCGCAAGATTGGATTGCGATACAACAAGCGTTTTAAGTCCCCTTACAGCATTCTGATAGCATATTTCCGCAATTACCGTAGTCTTTCCTGTTCCGGGAGGGCCTTGTATAAGATAAAGATCCTCCGCGTTGAGCGCTCCCTCCACTGCTGAAAGCTGTTCGATATTCATATTTTTCATAAGCAGATCTTCCGGCTGAAGGGAAATATTGTCTCCTCTTTCCATATTGGCCCTTGACGGATCAAAAAGAAATTCAGTAAGCCGCTTGTTTACCGCCTCCCCCCTGCACAATTTATCAAGTCCCGTTTTCATTCTTTTGCAGGTAATCAAAGCGGCGGCGTCAAAAACGGCCAATTTGGTTTGTCCGCTTACAAGACTGCCGGGAAGTCTATCGGTCCTGACGTAAAGCGTTCCTTTTTCAAATCTTTCTACCTTACCGAAGGAATAGGACGGTTCATTGCTGTTATCCACAACTCCGATACTCAGATTCTTTATTTCGCCGATTTCATCATATCCGCTTACATGGATAAAAAACAATCCGCCGCATTCGCCGGTTACTTCTTCAAACCGGAAAAAGTATATATTTTCCCGTGCCTTTTTCATAAGTATATCTATATATTCATACCACATATCCAGTCTTTTTTTCAATTCCGGACTAGTATGAAATAATTTTCCTCCGGCTTTATGCACAAAGCTTACGGCTATTCGCTTACCGTTTGTTACCGATCCTCTAGAAACGCTACGGCAGGAAAAGGTTTTTCCGTCAAGCTTTCCCTTCAGCAAAACAGAAATATCCCGGCAAATAATATTGATCCACACCAATTCGTCTACGATAGAAATATCTGATATAAATTCACGGCTTTCCGGAATAAGCAAAAGAGGCAGCTCGTACTTGGAGCATTTCATATCTGAAAAAATCGCTTTAAGCTCGTCAACAGCGCGCGGCGACGCTTCAAATTCAAGTCTAAGACCTTTAACTTCCATCCTCTTTGCCTCCCAAAGCAATAATCAGTAATTTATTATAGCATAAAATCATACATTTTACAATAATCAATAATATGAACCATAACCGGATACATACTCGGTATTTATCCTTGTAATTTCTCTGCAACAATGTTATAATATATTTAAAATATCAAATTGACGGGAATGGTGTCCGATGAAAAAATGGGTGGTTAAAAAACCCGATAAGCAAATATCCAAGAAGCTTGAAGCGGAATGCTCTGTAACTCCGTTGTGCGCAGACGTGCTTGCGGCCAGAGGTATCAGCTCGCCTGCCGAAGCCGCGGAGCAGTTTAACGCCGACAGCCTTTCGGATCCTTTCCTTTTAAAGGATATGCGCGAGGCGGCTCAGCTTATCAATACCGCAGTGGAAAATTTCACCTGTATATGCGTTTTCGGAGACTACGACTGCGACGGCATAGCTTCTACAGCAATGCTTTTTTCATATTTGGAGTGTATGGGAGCTAACGTCTTTTACATGATCCCTGAAAGAAACGACGGCTACGGATTAAATGAAAGCGCTGTACGAAAAATGCATAAGCAGGGAGCGGAGCTTATTATAACTGTGGACAACGGAATATCCGCCCATAATGAAGCGGAGCTTATTCACGAACTCGGCATGAAGCTTATAATCACAGATCATCATCAGCCGGGAGAAACGCTTCCGAAAGCAGAAGCGATAGTCAATCCTCACAGAAAGGACTGCGCCTCTCCCTTCAAATACCTATGCGGAGCCGGAGTCGTCCTGAAACTGATAGCAGCGGCAGAAGGCGGCGGATATGATACAGCGCTTAACGAATACGGAGAGCTTGCGGCTCTTGCAACAATAGCAGACGTAGTTTCCCTTACAGGAGAAAATAGACTTATTGTAAAATACGGTTTGAAGCTTCTTGAAAATTCAGAACGAACAGGTATAAACGCATTGATCTCCAAAAGCGGAATAAAATTTCCTATAACTGCAACGGCCGCTGCTTTCGGATTGGTTCCTAGGATCAACGCCTCAGGACGCTTTGGATCTCCTCTGACTGCCGCAAGGCTTCTCCTTACCGACGACGAAAACGAGGCGGCTCTCTTTGCAGACGAGCTTGAGGAATTGAATACCCAAAGAAAAAAGGAAGAAAATTCCATTATACAAAATATCAGTGATTCGGTAAATCATAATCCTGATCTGCTCATTGAAAGAGTTCTGGTACTAAGCGGAGAAGGCTGGCATCACGGAATCATAGGAATAGTAGCTTCAAGGATTCTTGAACGTTTCGATAAGCCCTGTTTTATAATTACGCGGGAGGGAGAAATTTCAAGAGGCTCCGCCCGATCCTTCGGAGGCTTCTCGATTTTCGGAGCGCTTCAATACTGCGAAGATCTGCTGATCAAGTACGGCGGACATCCCGGAGCAGGAGGCTTTTCAATAGAAACCTCAAAGATTCCGGAATTTACAGAAAGACTTCAAAAATACGCCGGAGATATATTTGATTTTATGCCGCTTCCGGATATTACTGCCGATAAACTTATATTACCGTCCGAAATAACGATTGATAACGTAAAAGGGCTAAAGATTCTTGAGCCTTTCGGAGAAGGCAGCAGACAGCCTGTATTCGCCATGGGAGGAACCTCAGTTCAAGAAATCGTGCCGTTGTCCAAGGGATTACATACCAAGCTGCGCCTTGTCTGCGCGGGAAAAAGATTTGACGCCCTCCTTTTCCGTCAATCTCCCAACGAGCTTTTTATCAAAGCCGGCGACCGTATAGACATAATGTTTACAATGGAGGCACAAACATTTGCAGGCAAAGAATCCGTCAGTATAATTTTAAAGGATTACAGGAAAAGCGGTCTTGAGCAAAGAAAATATTTTGCCGCAAAGGACGCATATGAAAAATACCGCCGGCATGAAAAGCTGCCGATTTCCTATTATGAAAAAATATGTCCCGACAGAAATGAGCTGATTCCCGTATATAAAAAAATCGTATCGGGAAAATTCTGTACCGATACGCTTTATATGGCCTTTATTCCGGATCTGAATTACTGCAAAATGATGATATGCATTGATATTTTCAGAGAGCTGGGATTAGTCCGTCTCGATCCGTTTTCACAGGAAATAAGAGCGGTGAAGGGCGCGCCAAAGGCTGATCTGGAAAATTCATTAATTTTAAAGGATCTTAAGGAAAAACGCAATAAGGAGGTAACGGTATGAACGACGAATATACTATTGATATGCTTATCCAAAAAATACTTACCGACGACAAGCAATATGATTTAAGTAAAATAATAACCGCTTATGAGTTTGCTTCAAAGGCTCATGAGGGACAAAAGCGTTCCTCAGGTCAGCCTTACATCATACATCCGCTCGCCGTTTCATATATCCTTCTCGAGCTGGGAATGGACACCGACACAATATGCGCCGCAATGCTCCATGATGTCGTTGAAGATACTCATACAACGCTTGAGGAAGTAAAAAAACGCTTTGGGCAGGATGTCGCAATGCTTGTAGACGGCGTAACCAAGCTGAATCAGGTTCCCATGTTCAACAAAGAGGAGCAGCAGGCGGAAAACGTCAGAAAAATGATGCTTGCAATGTCGCAGGATATACGAGTAATTATAATAAAGCTTGCCGACAGGCTTCATAATATGAGAACGCTTGAATTCCGCCCGGGAGTAAAACAGCGTAACACAGCGCATGAAACAATGAACATTTATGCGCCTATCGCACACCGCCTTGGAATGAGAGGAATCAAAGAAGAGCTTGAAGATCTTTCCTTCCATTATCTCGATCCTTTTGCATATTCCGAAATAGAGCATATTCTCGAAATAAAGAAAAGCGAGCGCGAAGCATTTATAAACAGCATAAAGGAAACGATTGCCTCCCGCTTCAAAGATCAGAAATTTATCAAACCTCCTCAGATCGACGGACGCGTTAAAAGTATTTACAGCATATATAAGAAAATGTTCGTACATCATAAATCCATAGAGGAAATATACGATAAATATGCTGTCAGAATAATTGTATCGACCGTCGGCGAATGCTATAATGTTTTAGGACTCGTCCACGATATGTACAGGCCTATCCCAAACCGATTCAAGGATTATATATCGACTCCGAAAGCAAATATGTACCAATCGCTGCATACTACGGTACTGGGCAAAGAGGGTATTCCCTTTGAAATACAGATAAGAACGTGGGAAATGCATGCAACCGCCGAATACGGTATCGCAGCCCACTGGAAATACAAGCAGGGCATAAGCCGCAACGACACAAAAATGGAACAGAGGCTGGCCTGGATAAGGCAGGTAATAGAGGCCCAGCAGACTTCTGATGATGTGGAAGAAATAGTCCGTATTATAAAAACCGATCTTGCTCCGGAGGATATCGTCGTAATGACGCCAAAGGGAGATTCCATCTCACTGCCGATCGATTCCACAGTCATTGATTACGCCTATAAAATTCATACTCAGATCGGTCACAAGACGGTCGCGGCAAAAGTTGACGGAAAAATCGTTCCCTTAGATTACAAGCTTCAGACCGGAGAGATATGTGAAATAATAACGAGCAGCGATCCGGACAAGGGCCCTAACAGAGCATGGCTTTCCATTGCCAAAACCAACGAGGCGAAATCAAAGATCCGATCATGGTTTAAAAAAGAACGGCGTGATGAAAATATACAGACTGGCAAAGCTGAGCTTGAAAGAGAATTCAAGCATTTCAGAATAAGAATACCTGAAGGAGAGCTTGAGGAATTCCTTGCGGACGATCTTAAACGTCATAACTGTAATACTATTGAGGATTTTTACGCTTCCATAGGCTACGGCGGTACAACGCTTTCAAAAATCCTTCCGAGGCTCAGGGATAAATACCAAAAGCTTTACCAAAAAGAGGAAGAGCCTGAAAAATCCGTAATAAAGCCAGTCAGAAAACAAAGCAGCATAATACTTGATAAAATTGACGATTGTACTGTAAAATTTGCACAGTGCTGCAATCCGCTTCCGGGAGATGAAATCGTCGGATTTATTACCAGAGGACACGGAATATCGGTTCATACAACCGGGTGCACCAATTACATTGCCGCCCTAAAAAGAGACGACGAGGAAGAGCTTGCAAGATGGATGGACGTTCAATGGACTGACAGCGAACAGGCAAGCCTGCAAACAAGCATAGAGGTAATAGCGCTTGACCGCGTAGGACTTGTTTATGATATTACAGCAATCCTCACAGAAGCCAGGATTCCTATCCTTCACTCGTCGTCTCGTAATCTGAAAAACGGTAACGCTCTTTTTGAAGCTACTATTACAATAGCAAACATCGAGCAGCTAAAGGGGCTGTTTGATAAATTAAGAAGAGTAAAAGACGTTATTTCAGTGGAAAGAGCAAAAATATAAAAAAAGGCGTCCTTAAAGGACGCCTTTTTACTCTTTTTCCTTTGTACGCTGCCTTATATTCTCTTCCTTCAGGAGCCTTCCTTCCCTAAGAAGAGCTTCAAGCGCTTTTGAATCATTATTGAAAATAGCGTTTCTGTATTCGGATAAATGGCAGATTAACTGATCTATTTCATAAATAAGGCAATCCCGATTTTCAAGAAACAGCGATGTCCACATAGATTCGTTGAGCGTAGCCGTTCTTGTCATATCCTTAAAGCTTCCTGCACTGAACCCGAATTCCTTCTGCATGGTCGGACTTTTTACATAGGCGCTTGAAACTACATGCGCAAGCTGCGAAGTGTAGGCTATAACGCTGTCATGTATAAAAGGAGTAGTTTCAACAATTCTTCCGAAGCCTATTTCCTTTGCCAGCTTTTCCACAGTCAAAACAGCGTGTTTATCTGTTTTCTCCAGCGGAGTTATTATAAAATTAGCGCCGATAAACAGCGAACCGTCTGAAAATTCAAATCCAAAGCGCTCCTTTCCCGCCATAGGATGAGTTCCTACATAACAAACTCCGTACCGGGCGGCTAAGTCAGTCATTTCTACCGTCATTCTGCCCTTTATTCCGCATACGTCGGCAAGTATCGCGCCTTTTTTAAACGAGCTTAAATATCCGTTCATAAATTGCTTTGCGGCGTCAGGATGAAGCCCTACTATTATCATATCAAATAATCCGAAGCTATCGGGAGTAACTCCTTGAATTATACATCCGCATTCCTCGGCAGCCTTGATAACGCCAGTATCCAGATCATATCCGTAAACCTCATGTGACGTATAGCTGCTTATAGCCTTGCAGTAAGACCCTCCTATAAGACCAAGACCTGCTACCAGAATTTTCATTTATATCTCCTTAAATAAACCGTTATCATATTATTTTATTTTCCAGCGCGCATATTTTCCTGACGTCGTTCATAACTTCTTTGAAAGCTTCCGGCGTCAACGACTGCGCTCCGTCGCATAACGCCTGAGAAGGATTCGGATGAACCTCTATCATTAATCCGTCCGCACCCGCTGCGGCGGCAGATTTGGCAAGCGGTCTTATAAGAGAGGACTTTCCGGAAGCATGGCTGGGATCAGCAATAACCGGCAAATGAGTAAGCTGGTGAAGAACCGGAATAGCTGAAACATCAAAAGTATTTCTTGTAGCCGTTTCAAATGTCCTGATACCTCTTTCGCAAAGTATGACGCTTTCATTACCGCCTGACATAATGTATTCGGCGCTCATGAGCCATTCCTCGATAGTATTTGCAAGTCCTCTTTTAAGAAGAATTGGCTTTCTGCATTTTCCCAATTCAGCAAGCATTTCGAAATTTTGCATATTCCTTGCCCCTACCTGAATTATATCTACATCGTTGAAAAGATCAATATGCTCAAGACTCATAAGCTCGGTTACAACAGGCAGTCCGGTTTCTCTTTTTGCAGTAAGAAGAAGCTCCAACCCCTTTTCCTTTAATCCTCTGAACGCATAAGGCGATGTACGCGGCTTAAAGGCTCCTCCCCTCAGAAAAGCCGCTCCGGACGCCTTTACCGCTTTTGCACAGCCTACTATCTGCTCCTCGCTTTCAATCGAACAGGGACCTGCCATAACGGCAAAATGCCCGCCTCCTATTTTAACGCCGCCGACGTCTATTACAGTATCCTCCGAATGAAACTTTCTGTTTACAAGCTTGTATGGCTCCGATACTCTTTGTACCTTTTCAACAATATCCAGAGCCTCAACGTCCTCAACGTTTATCCTTGAGGTATCTCCGATAAGCCCTATAATAGTAGTTTCCGCGCCCTTGCTTAAATGAATTCTGAAGCCCTGAGATTCAAATTTTTCAGTCAAAGTTCTTAACTTTTCCTTATCCGCATTTCCACATACAATTATCATAATAATCCTCCGATTCCGCCTTTTAAGGCATAGTCACAAAAATCCTTTCAGGCTGTACGCGCAAATTCCGTATGCTACGCGCCTTTGCTGAAACGTCGGCAAAGCGCCCTACTGAACGATATTAGCGACTTTTGAAAAATTCCTGTTTATACAATTAAATTAAACACAAATGCTATTTGCTGATTTAAATAGTATATCACTTTAAAGCCTAAAAGTCAAGAGCCGTTTATAAAAAAATTAAACCGGCTGAATAATATCAACCGGTTTTGACTTATAAAAGGCCGAAGCTAATTGAAAGAGCATTATTAACGCGGCTCATATCCCCCGTTTCAAGCTCTCCCATTCGTTCCTTCAGACGCTTTTTATCTATTGTTCTGATTTGTTCAAGCAGCACGACGCTGTCCTTGGCAAGGCCGCAGCCAGACGCGCTTAATTCTATATGTGTAGGCAGCTTAGCCTTCTCCTTCTGGCTTGTGATGGCCGCCGCTATAACTGTCGGACTATGTCTGTTTCCAACATCATTCTGAACTATAAGTACCGGTCTGACGCCGCCCTGTTCGGATCCGACAACAGGGCTGAGATCAGCATAATAAATTTCGCCTCTTTTAACTGACATAATATGCACTCCTAATCCTGTTTTTATTGCTCCGAAAGCAATTCTCTATGTAATTATGATTGCCGATTTTTTTATATTTCATACATGAAAATTAAAAATTGTATGTATGTTTTATTAACAGTATATTCCTAAAAGCAGCTTTGGTGAATATGTAGTTCAAGCCGGATACCATATGGCAGACGATATTATTTACATATAATTTGACATAAAATGTGAAATATGCTATAATAAAAAAATAACAAAAAATTTATTAAGGAGATGCAGGAATGGAAAAAAATATTGAAGAATTTTACTCTTTTATTTCGTCACAATCAAAACAGTGCAGCGATAATTTTGTTATCGACCCTGAATTATACGACAAGCTAAACGTCAAAAGGGGTTTAAGAGATAAAAATGGAAACGGCGTTCTTGCAGGACTCACTTCGATTTCGTCAGTTGAATCATTTAAAATTGAAAACGGAGAAAAAATACCTGTAGACGGTACGCTTCTTTACAGAGGATATAACATTAACGATCTGGTAAACGGCGTTGTTAATGCTAAAAGGTACGGCTTTGAGGAAACCGCTTACCTTCTTCTGTTCGGAAAGCTGCCGAATCAGAAAGAGCTTAAGGACTTCTGCGGAGTACTCGGTAATTTGAGATGTCTGCCCACAAATTTTGTACGCGACGTTATCATGAAAGCGCCGAGCAAGGATATTATGAACACGCTGACGAGAAGTATTCTAACCCTTGCTTCCTATGATGAAAATGCCGCCGATAATTCTATTGAAAACGTACTTCGCCAATGTCTTATGCTGATAAGCGAGCTGCCTATGCTTGCGGTTTACGGTTTCCATGCTTACAACCATTATGAATGCGACGACAGCATGTATATCCACCGCCCTGACTCTGAGCTTTCCACAGCGGAAAATATTCTGAGAATGCTGCGTCCGGATATGAAATATTCTCACCTTGAAGCGGAAGTACTTGATATAGCGCTTATGCTGCATATGGAGCACGGCGGAGGAAATAATTCAACATTTACAACTCATGTTGTTACGTCGTCAGGCTCTGACACATATTCCGTTATGGCAGCGGCATTGTCTTCTCTTAAAGGTCCTAAGCACGGCGGCGCTAATATAAAGGTCGTTGAGATGATGAACGATCTGAAGGAAAATGTTAAGGATCTTTCTGATCAGGAACAGGTTGGCGAGTATCTTGAAAAGCTGCTGAATAAAGAGGCCTTTGACCGAAAGGGATTAATTTACGGCATGGGCCATGCAGTATATACTATTTCAGATCCAAGAGCCAAGATTTTCAAAAATTTTGTTTCTGAATTAGCGGAGGAAAAGGGCCGTCTTGAGGATTATAAATTATATTCCATGGTTGAAGAGCTTGCGCCGAAAATTATATCTCAAAAGCGTAAAATTTATAAGGGTGTAAGCCCTAACGTTGATTTTTACAGCGGATTTGTTTACGGTATGCTTGATATTCCTCTTGAACTGTTTACTCCCATTTTTGCAATGGCAAGAATTGTAGGCTGGAGCGCACATAGAATAGAGGAGCTTGTCAATACTGATAAAATTATCAGACCCGCCTATAAGAGCATTGTTAAGCCTTTAGAATATATAAATATGAATGACAGATAAAAAAGTCCGGTAACATTACCGGACTTTTTTATTTTATTCATAAAGCAAGCCGGCATATAAATACCGGCTGTTCACTTTATTATGGAAGAAGAGTTTTTGCTATTTCTATCGCGTCATAAAGATCGCATATTCCGTCGCCGTTTACATCTGATAATTGAAGCGTTTCCGAATCAAAATCTATCATTTCCATAATATATTTTGCTATTTCAATTGCATCATAAAGATCCGAAGCAATTCCGTCGTTATTTACATCGCCTTTATCCCGATTTGATACAGAAGTTACTTCTACTCCATTTTCATTTTTATTTAACATATATTTATAAACAGAATATACATCGTCATCAAGTACACGTTCAATCTTAATAGAATATTCACCATTTTCATCAAATCTATAAACCGAAACGTCTATATTTGCTCCGCCAACAGAGTTTTCAATATCATCATTATTCCAGTTTATATTATTTATATCAGTATCTCGACTGCATATCTGATTAAATATCTTTTCCGGCTTATTTGTTTCAGAAAAACTTTCTGACAGCGTAAATCCTGAAAACAATTCATCAGTAACGATAATAGCTGTATCATCTACTACTTTAATATTGCCATTATCTTCAAGAAACAGTTTTGACTGCGAAAGAGTAGTAGGAATAGGTGAAAGTTCAAATTTACCATTTACCAATGAATTATATAATATTGTTAATTTTGAACCTCTCTCATCTATTTTCTTTTCATCAAAATCATAAAATACCATATCAATTTCAATATCTTCGTTACCATTTAATGACAAATCATAAACATCGTATTTTCCGAATTTTTCAGACGAATCGACAGTATAATTTACCGAACTTCCTCCGTCAATCAGATCGTCCTCAAACACATATCCATATCTTTCAGTAAAACCGTCGTCAGGTACTACCAATATTGCGCTTTTTCCACCGTCAGTTACAACTGTTTCACCAAATTTTTCATAAAACTCTTTTGCTGATTCCACATCATTCGGAACTGTAATTGATTCAGATTCACCCAAAGCGCTCACGGTAAAAATCGAAGTACAAGATAATGAAATCACAGTTGCCAAACATACTGAAATAGTTTTAATAACTTTTTTCATATAAAGCCCTCCTTGTTTATATTATTGAATAGCTTGCGCTATTGCAATAGCGTCATATAAATCAACAACTCCATCTTTATTATAATCTGCTGCTGCTAATTGTACATTAGATAATAAAGCAGAACCCATATTATAGCTACTAATCAATATTTGATCATATAAATCTACAACTCCATTTAAATCTGCATCGCCAAGTAAAATATTTATGTTTTTATATTTATAAACATTATTTGCCTGACTTGAATTATTTGCTTCATAGTCACTAATGATATTACCAAAACTATCAATTATTCTAAACTTACTATTATTGCAAGCATTATCAGAATCGAGTAATTTAACATGTAAATTATAACCGCTCAAATAATTTGAAACCGGACTACATAGGTCAGCATAATCAAACAAAATTACACCATTAAATGGATTTGAATTTCTTAAATTAGAATATTCCCCATTGGACGTTATAGTTGCATTAAACGGAAATAAAGAATTATATGTCGGCGCCTGTATAACAGATTTATTTGTTCTATTAATACCTAGTCTTATTTTGCTCCTATCAAGTGCGTTTACATATACTTCGCCAACATAATTTACATTTTTATGACCAACGTTTATATAAAAAAATGTATTCTCTTCACATGAAAATTCAAATGCTGAATGTCTTGTTCCCTGTAATTTGCTTTCCCAATTACCGATTGTATTAGCGCTGATTTTATTTAAAGCATCATATAAAACATAAATATATCCCTGATCACCGGTATTTGTACCCCAAGAATTTGCAATTTTAAATGCTCCCTTTTCACAAGGCTCAATCGCACCATTACAATTTACATCACATGATATATTATCATCATAACCTACGACTGCCATAGCATGACCAGCACCGCTCCACTTTGCTCTATAAAAAATCTCTTTATCTGAATAATTTCCAAAACCCGATTTTGCATCCCAAGAAAAAGGTGAAGTTACAACTAAAACTTTTCCAGATGATAATGCTGATTTTACATAGTTTAAATCAGAATCAGTATTTGAAGTTATAACAGTTCCTTCTGCTAAAATATCATAAGAACCAAAAGATGTTAGCCTTGTTCCCAATGCTTCCAATTTTTCAGTTTCCATGTCTTCTGGAAAATCAACAAATGACGTAGTATTGTAAGGTAAATCATCAATTTTCAAACAACCAAAGTTAGCCAGAACCTCATATGCATTAGTTACACCTATACCACCAGAACCAGTACCATCAGATAGCAATCCATATGTCCACGAAGGAGAATAATAATCTCTAGCCTCAGTAGAAGTAATGTTATTTATTTTATTAACTTCATAAGAATACTGATAATATGTAGTTGCAAACGCTGCACATGAACCAATACTCCCCTGATTACCAATCTCAGGAAAATATGGATTATCGCAAATTAAATCTACTTTTGACGGCAAAGCACTTCTTGATGAAATACTATTATTACTTCCGATATAAAGTGAACTATTTAAATAGCTTCCATCTTCAAGAATAACCTCACTTGCTTGATTTGATGTACTTAAACCATTACTATTATTAAGATTTTCTGCTGATAGGTTACTTACACTATATACACCTGTAATAATAATAGCAGAAAACATAGCAATAATTTTTTGTATTCATCTTTTAACACTCCTCAATTTTTCTTATTTAATCAGGATATAACCCAATTATTCCATAATCACATTATATAACTAATCTTGATTTTATTCAATGGTAAAAATGAACAAAATCCGCATAATATTTTCTAATTGTATTTTTTGTGTGAACAAATTATGAACAAACTATGAACAGCCGACATTCATTTAAAATGTCGGCTGTTCACTTTATTATGGAAGAAGAGTTTTTGCTATTTCTATCGCGTCATAGAGATCTGTCACACCGTCACGGTTTATGTCGGCGAGGAGAATCGTGTCCTCGTCAATATCAGTAATGTTCATGATGTACTTTGAAATTTCAATTGCGTCATAGAGGTCGATTAAATTATTTCTGCTTATATCCCCCCACATATAAATGGATTTTGCTGCGTATAAATCAGGATTTTCAGAATCGTTTATCGGAATCTCCGGAAAAATTGGAGAAACAGAAATTATGCCGTCATAATTTTCTATAAGTGAATCACATACAGATACAATTTTTGTAAGAATATCTTTATCAGTATAATATTTAGAAAGTGTTAAAAATTTTCCGTCATTCGTAATTTTAAATTCATCATCAGTATCATAATATCCGGCGAGTTCAGGAAAATCAGAAGGTTTTGTATCGATAAAAGAGCCGTCAGTATTAATTGTAATACCGCCTATTTCATTAAAAGTATCTTTGTAAACCATATAATTGACTCTTGCACTTGTTATTTTACCTTCAGTCATGAGGTTTCTTGCAATTTCCGTCACTTCATCTTCAAGTTCGCATAATGTTTGTAATGAATCAAGAGTAACACCAATAATATACTCATTTTCCTCGGGTTCTAATTCGCTATAGATTTCCTGACCATATTCGGTCTGATACATAAACTTTTTATCGAATTTGGAGACATATGATATTCTGTCAACGCCAAAGTATTCAATATCAGGATTAACACCGTCAGGAACATTTACAACTACATAGCAAAATTCTGAAGAGAATCTTTCAATATTTCCGTCAGAATAACAGGTAATTTGAACTGAATTAGTATTAACGCTTCTTCCCTGTTCATACTGCCATGCAATTTCACTCTCTGATTCTGCCGCAAATGCCTGAACCATGCCTGACGACAGAACAATAACGGCTGACAAAATCACTGATAGACGTTTTTTGTATTTTTTCATAAAAATCAGCTCCTTATTCAAAGATAATTATTATCGTATGCAAACTGAAGCGTTTCAGAATCTATTCTCGTACTACCACAATTCTGAGTAGAAACTATTCCAATTACAGTTCTATATGTTTTTATTTGAAATACTCCATCTGATGTTCCGGCACGCCAAAACTGCTTTCTACATATATCGGCCCGCCGCTTGTTCCACCTGTTACATATGCACTTGTTGTAAATACATTACTATTTATAGAATTTACAACTCCGCTTGATTTTTTCAAAATCGAATCATAACTTACATCTTCTAAATAATAATAATATCCTAAAACATGAACAGGAATATTACTATTGTTCAACAATGTGGAATTTGTTTGCGCTCCTAAATAAAATTTTCCATATTCACTTAAATCTTCTTGAACAGTGATAATTGCATAGTCTGCTGCAATATCGCTTTCATAGAATCCAGAATTAGGATGATCAGCTCTAGAATTTATGAAATCAAGGGGGATATGAGCGGAAATTGCTGTTAGATGAACAACTGTATTAACGGCGCTGTCTGACGGATTACTGTAATTTATCATTAAGTTCATACTTGAACAAAAAGACGTACCGCCATAAACCACATGAGCAGCAGTCATTATTTCATGATCACCAATAATGAATCCAGTGCCATTAAATCCTATATTAACAACAGCTGTATCTGGAGATGCCGTTTCTCTTGGATCATCTGATAAAGAACGAGACATTGCATAAGAAGCGTAATTATAAGTAGGTATTTCCGGTAATGTATAAGTCTGTGTCTGCCCAGTTGCATAAGTATATTTCACATAATCCGTTCCGCCCGTTGCCGCTGCTTTCTGCATATCGTATCCGCTGAAAATAACAGTCGCAGACATTACAAGAAATGTTATAACAACCAAAATTTTATTTTTCATTCTAAATTTAACCATTTCAGTTTCCTCCTTTTACTGCATTGTGATTGTCGGAATACCCACCATTGTAACATATGCCATAATAGACATTCTATCCAAATCATCAACAACGCCGTTCTGATTTACATCAATGTCAGATAAATCTGACGGTTTCCAATTGCCAATCAACGCCATGTTTATTGCAACAGCATCTGATATATTTACAAAGCCATCACCATTGACATCATAGCCTGCCGGAGCATTTAACGCCGAAGCGCCGCTCATTGTACCTACAATTACAGCCACAGCAGTCGAAACTACCGCTAAAACTTTTTTGAGCTTCATTATAATTAACCTTTCATAAATAAACAAATAATTGACAAAAATTCCCTATAGCTTCTTATAAATATTATATAATTTATCAAGTAAAATTTCAATATACAAATTCCACAAAATTTATATAATAATTTTTTAATATTTTTTAATTGTATTTTTTATGTGAACAAATTATGAACAAATTATTAACTATCAAAAAAAGACTTGACATTTTTATTAAAACATAGTATAATTAAATACTCTCAAAGAAACGGAGGTATATTCATGAGTAAACAGAATTTCAAAACTATAGCTGAAAACAGAAAAGCAAGACATGAGTATTTCGTTATTGAGAGTATGGAAGCAGGTATAGAGCTTACGGGTACTGAAGTTAAATCTCTAAGACAAGGACAAGTCAACCTTAAGGACAGCTGGTGTTCTATTGACAGAAGCGAGCTTTTTATAAAGGGTATGCACATATCTCCATATGAAAAAGGAAATATTTTTAACCGTGACCCTATAAGAGTCAGAAAGCTTTTAATTCACAAAAAGGAAATAAACCGGCTTTTAGGAAAAGTCAAACAGGACGGACTGACTTTGATTCCACTGTCAATTTACTTTAAGGGCTCCATCGCAAAGATTCAGCTCGGACTTTGCAAAGGAAAAAAGCTATACGACAAACGTGAAGACGCCGCTAAAAAGGATGCGAAACGTCAGATTGAGAGAGCGGTCAAAAGCCGTTATTAATCGGGGGCGTAAAGGTTTCGACGGGGACTTTGAACCATAATAAGCGAGTAGAGCAGGAGTAAACTCTTTAAACTGCACCACGTTTAAATATAAACGCTAGAAAAAACATTACTGTAAGCACAAGAAACTTACAGGTAGCAGCCTAAGTCTGCTACTGTCCTCCTTTTGAGTACCACGGCAAAAGCCAGGGCACAGATTAGTGGTGAACGTTAATACGGAAAGCTCCTGCCGTATTAATGTATTCGGAGCTACCAAAGCCGGCAGACTGTTTATCGCCGGCCGGCAGAGGGAATTTTAAACGATAAACTACACTCGTAGAAAGTTATGCGGATTGGTTTTCGGACACGGGTTCGATTCCCGTCGCCTCCACCATATAGCACTGACAAAATAGATGAAAGTGCAAAAAAGCCCGTATCTACGGGCTTTTTTGATACCCAAACGGCGAAAAAAAGAAGTTAAAAACCATAGATGAAAAAAGCCGAAAAACACCGTC